>WNGA01025708.1_pt1 | contig 13765 bp, 8 predicted proteins | sample 5400061 | NCBI WGS metagenome assembly WNGA01 (sample SAMN13153366, study PRJNA577476) | soil metagenome | isolation source: 100 cm soil or saprolite under grassland replicate 2 | place: USA:California | collected 2016-06-15 | reverse complement strand
AGACCGGATAGAAGCTGCCTGACTGGAACGCCGAATGCCGGTAGTCCCCGAAGTCGAAGGAGCTTTCGGCACCGGACGAGTTCGACGTCCCCGCGCTCACCTGGAAGTTGGGAGCGAACGTGGCCCCGCCATCGGTCGAGAACGTCGCCCAGAGTTGAACGTCGTCGTTGGGTATGCCGTTGGTGTCGTCGGGTCCGCCGTCGCCCAGGTCGTTACGCGCGTCGTACCATGCAACCCCAACGAAGCCCGTGGCCTGGTCGACAGAGATCGAGGGGTTGACCTGGCTGTTCGTCCCAGCGTCGTCGTTCAGCCTGACTGCCGAGGTCCACGTCGCGCCATCGTCGTCGGAGTACTGGAACATGATGTCCATGTTGTCGCTCTCGTTCTTCACTTCCTGCGTCCAGATCGCGTAGAGGCGGCCGTGGTTGGCGCCTCCGCTGCGGTCATAGGCGAGGCTCGCCTCGGCGTCGACCGAGCGGTGCGGCTGGACCGGGAGGTAGTCGAACCCTCCCACCCTGGTGCGGGCGAAGAACCGCGGGGTGTCGAATCCGTCCCCGCCGAGCCCGTCGGGATCCAGGGCGGTGTAGATCCTCGCCCCTCCCTGCCCGATGGTCTGGTCCTGGTAGGTGACCATCACCTGTCCGTCTGGGCCCACTGCGGTGTCGCCGTAGTTGCCCTTACCGAACGCCGTGGGCACGTTCTGGGGCGCCGTGAAATCACCGAACTGGCCGAGGCCGGTGACTGGCGCTCCGAATGCCTGAACGACCGTCGAGGGATAGACCGTGTAACTCACCCACACGCTGCCGGCTGCGGCCGAGATGGAGGGTTGGTCGCCGCTGGCCGTGCCCCTCAGATGCGCCTGGTTGCCCTTGGATCCGATGGTCGTCGGCGAGCCGACCCCTTTGGGCTTGACGGGAACGACGTCCGCGACCTTCTCCCACGTCAGCCCCCCATCCGTGGAGAGCGCGATGGGCACGTTGCCGCTGTCGGTGAACAGGTACGTCATCCACAGGTTGCCGAAGGAATCCCACGCCAGCTGCTGGTCGCAGCAGATCTCGCCGAGCTGATCACCATCGCCGATGACCTGCCTGGTCCAGGTCAGGCCGCCATCGAACGAGACCGCCTCGAATGTTCCACGGACTGGGCCCGGGAGCACCGACATCGCGACGATGTTGGAAGGGTTCGTCGGATTGATGGCGATGGCGTCTTCGGCCTCGTTCCCGGGCCGGGCGCTGGTGTTGACGTTCGTGGGAATTTGAGCCGCCCCCGCAGGCATGCCAAGCGCGACGAGCAAAGCAAGGGCCAGGGACAACGACAAGCCGGTCGAGATCGGCAGGGGGCGGGTGCGCATGACTCTGCCCTCCTCGAGAGCAGTGCTCGGCAAGGGCGCCATATTAACCCGGCAGCCACCGATCAGGTAATTGAGCTCAAATCGTCCTCGTGGTCCCTGAGGGCGCGACCGCCAAGCTGCCTGCGCTCCGAAGCAGTTCCGCCCGGCACGGCGCGTAGAGATGGTTGGCGCCCGTGGCTTCCTGCGGGCCGGATACGCGTCAGTGCCGGTACTCGGGCAAGACGTGCTCCGAGAGCAGGGAAGACCACTTAACCGTTTGGGAGGAGGTCTGCGGAGTTGGGATCGCTATGACGGTGATCCGCTTCTCTGGCCGGCACTTTCTTAGATTGACTTACAGTCTCCCATGGAGCGCGAACGGCGGACAGCGGCCAGAGAGCGCTTAACTACCCTTGTCACTGACTGACGCAGGAGGGCTCGCGACGTGCCGGATCTCCTCCAGCCGTGCTCGCTGTCGCTGTGGCATGGCCCGCGCGAGGCCGGTCCGGCGCGTCCGGGGATACTGACGGCCTAGGAGCGGTAGCCGGGTGCGGCGAGGGTGCTGCCGAGTAGTCCCCGCGCACCCGCCGAAACGCTGTCAGGTCGTGTCGACTCGGACGATCCCGTCCAGACCGTCGCGCCGGTGGGATGATCAACCGACAGCGTTCTGGGTCAAACGGGGTGCTCGAGCCGGCGATGCGGCGGGGGCTCGGTCCAGGTTCTACCTATGGCCCGGCGGTTCGGCGGTGGCTCACGCCAGGTCGCGCCATCGGGGCGAGCGTCGGCTGCTTCACCGGCGTGTCGCCCAATGCCTCCTCGATGGCCGCCAGCGTGTCCGGCGTGAGCCGCATGCCCGAGGCCTTGGCGTTGGCGTAGACCTGCTCGGGCCGCGAGGCACCGACGATCGCCGACGCGAGCTCGGGGCGGTGCAACACCCACGCCAGCGCCAGCTCGGCCATCGACAGACCCGCCTGGTCGGCGATCGGCCGCAGGCGGTCCACGGCCTCCAGGACCGCGTCGTCCAGCAGGCGATCCATCGCGACGTTCATGTCGCTGTTGGCCGCGCGCGAGTCGGGCGGCGGCGCCTGCCCAGGGCGGTACTTGCCAGTCAACACACCCTGCGCCAGCGGCGACCAGACGATCTGGGAGATGCCGTTGGCCGCACACATCGGGAACAGCTCAACCTCGGGCGCCCGCCAAAGCATTGAGTACTGGGGCTGTGAGGAGACGAACAGGTCCGGCCCAGCGAGGTCGATCGCCGCCTGGATCTGCTCTGTCGTCCACTCACTGAAGCCCAGATACCGCGCCTTGCCCGAGGCGATGACCTGCTGGAACGCCTCGATCGTCTCCTCGATGGGGACGTCCGGGTCGAAGCGGTGCGCCTGGTACAGGTCGACGTAGTCGGTCCGCAGGCGAGCCAGCGAGGCGTCGATCTGCTTGCCGATCTGGGCCGCCGACAGGCCACGGTCGGCCGGGTCCTCCGACATCTGGCCCCACACCTTGGTCGCCAGCACAAAGGAGTTCCGCGGGCGGCCAGCCAGGATCTCGCCCCACGCCGCCTCGGCGGCGCCGCGGCCATAGACGTTGGCGGTGTCGAACAAGTTGATGCCGGCCTCGAACGCCGCGTCGGTGCACGCGCGGGTCTGCTCAAGCCCCACGCCGCCCGCGAAGGTCAGCCACGAGCCGAGCGAGATCTCCGAAACCTCCAGCTCCGAGGAGCCAAGCCTGCGGTATCTCATGATGCTCCTTGCCGCCGGCACCCGACCGGCTGGAGGGCAGGGTTGTCGAAGCGTTGTCGACTGGGCTTATCGGCGAGCATCCACGACGCTAGCGGAGCACCGCGCGCCGCCTCAAGCACGTCGGCGATGTGGCGGCACGCCGTCGGGCGGCGCCAGCGCGCCCGCAGCGCCTTCAGGCCGGCCCGGTCCAGGGCTAGGAAGTCGGCGGCGGCTCGTGCAGCCGCGTGAACAGCTCGGCCTTGCTGCTGCCTCAGGGGTAAGCGCCACCGTCTTTAGGCGCCGGTCGCTCGGCAGCATCCGCCGCTCGACTAGGTGCGCCAACCTGGACGTCCATCCGAGGCTCCGAGCCGCCCGATTGCTCAGGACGCCTGGGCCGTCTGGAGTGGCCCGCGATCGAAGATGGTGAGATCTCTCTACCTTGTGAAGGGAGCGCGGGCCACACGCCCCTCAATTGCCCATGCATTGCACCACATCGTCGTAGCTCAACGGCCTCGGCGACGCAAGCGCAAGGGTGCTGCGTTCGGTGTCACGAGGGGTCGTCTCTGGCAAACCTCTGATAACCCAATGAAGCCCGCGGATCAGGGATAGCCGCCGCCGGCCGCCTTCTCCTTGACCAGCTGGCCGTCCGCTGTGAGAACGAACCACACGTTCCCCACGCCCTGGCCGTTGGTGTCGCCGGGCTTGGCGTCGCCGGCGAAGTAGTACAGCGGCCTGCCGCCGTAGGTCACCTGAGTGTCGCCATTGGCCTGCATGCTGGTCGACAGGAGCGAGGCCTGGACACCGGTCCTGGCGGTGGCGGGGCCGGTGAGGGCCGGCCAGTTGGTGGCGCACTGGCCGCTGCAGGCCGACTGGTCGCCCTTGTCCTTGGTGAAGGCATACAGGGTACGGCCGTCGCCGTCGACCAGGATGTCCCCGAGCTTGCCGCCCGCCACCGCCACGGTGGCCCCGGTGGCCGCCTGGGCGGCCGTGGTCGTCGGCGCCTCGGTGGCCGCGGTCCCGGCCCCCCCGTTGTCGTTTCCCCCGCAGGCCGCCAGGGCCACGGTGAGTGCTGCAAGCAGTGCTGCGCCGGCGAATGCCTTCCGCATGACGAGGCCTCCTGGACGGTCGGCGGTTCCCACCTCTGGCGCTATGGAGCGCATGCCTAGATGGACAACCCCCGGTCCTGGCCGATGGTTCCCAGGCACATCCACACCGCGCTCAGCGACCTCTGGGTTCCCGGCGTCGCCCCCCACCGGCGGCGAACAAGGGGACGCAGCGGGCGGCTCCCCGCCACCAAGCTGGAGCGCGCGTCCAGAAATCGTGTCCGAAACCAACGTCTCACAGCCGATGGATTCACAGGATTCTGCGACCGCCGTCGCTGTGGGACCTCTACTCCGCTACGCTGGCGTCCGCCAACCAGTTCAGGCACGCGAAGAGACCACTTAACCTGTTTACCGTTTGGGGTCATGGCGCTCCCAGCTACCTGGGGGTCCGGGGGCACGAGCCAGAGCACGGAGTCGGCGCGCCCGAAGGCCCGGTGGACGATACCGATGTCGCGCAGCAACTGATAGGCGATGTGGACGCCGTCGGGCGCTCTCGCGAATTTCGTCTCGGGAGCAAGCACGTCGGTGTCGTGGGCGCGTTCGCGGGTCGGGCGCAAGCCACATACGCGGCAACCCAAGCTCTGCGCGCCACGCTAGGGCCGCGCCCGTCGGACCTCGACGCGGTCCTCTCGATAGTGGATCAGATCCCAAGCGATCAGCCGCAGCAGACCGCCGCCGCGAGCCCGAGGGAGGCGAGCGCTGGCAGCTCCAGTGCGGCCGGGATGAGCGCGAGCATCGCGACACCGGCCGCGAGCCGGCCGGGGCCGATGTATCCCGGTCGCTCGCTCGTCGAGTGCCGGATGAAGTAGACCACCCGGATGCGCTGGACGACGTGCGTCAGGAAATAGAGGGAGAGGCCGCCGCAGAGCGCGGCTGTCGGGACCATACTCAGCGGCTGATCGACGTCCTCGATGGTTTCCTTCAGGCCGAGTGCGAACAGGACGATCCCGGCGATCATCGGCAGGTGCAGGTAGCGGTAGAGGTCGCGCGCGAGCTGGGCCTGCGTCGCACCGCTCGTCCTCGACAGTTGGCGCTGGGTTAGGACGGCCAGGACGTCGAAGTACGCCCACCAGAGCGCCGCGATCACGAGGATGCCGAGGATCGCGGCCAAGGCGATCCCGGGGGTGAGCGAGACGTGGGCGGCTCCCACGCCGAGCGAGATCACCGACTCACCGAGCGCGATGATGACGATCAGCCCGTAGCGCTCGGCGAAGTGGCTCGGCGAGATGTTGCCGCGTTGTCCGCGACCGAACACGACGTTCGAGTAGACAACAACGAGCGCGATCACCCAGAGCGCCTCGCGCCACGGGCCATCGACGAATGCGGCCGCGAGGATGAGGACGGGTGCGATCGCCTCTCTCGTCGCGAAGCGCATGAGCGCGCGGGACACGTGCCGGTCGCCCCTCGCGCTGATCCCGTAGAGCGCCAGGTTGATGAGTCGCACGACGAGATAGGCGACAGCGAAGAGCACGCCCTCGCCTCCGAATGCGCCCGGGACGGCGAGGGCGACGAGGAACATCGCAGCCATCGCGGCGAACATGCCCGCGCGGACGATGGCCTGCTCGGGCTCGAGCGAGTTGGTCAGCCAGGCATAACCGGTCCACAACCACCAGATCGCCGCGAGGACGAGCAATCCGTACCCGACGCCCCGCCACGAGAGATCGTTCGACATGAGCTCGGTGACCTGTGTGATCGCGAACACCACCACCAGGTCGAAGAACAGCTCCAGGGGTGTGACGCGCTGTTCGCGCTCGACCGGTCGATCGACCATCGCTACGAGGTCGTGGGACGGGGGATCAGCCTGATCGTGGCCGATCGCGCCTGAGGGGTCAGTACGCTGCCGGCGATGCCCGGGGAGAAGCGTCGATACCGTGTGCGGTACGCGTCATCGATTCGATCATCGAGGTCGCCCTTCGCATCGACGAAGGTGACGTCGCTCGTGACGCCGCCGGCCGAGATGCGACCTTCGTGGTGCATTCGCCCGTTCACGGATCGGACGACGAGGTCGTCACCCAGGCGGACGACCCAGATCGTGGTCGGTTTCCGCAGCGCCATCAGGTCCGATGGACGCGATCTGCAGTTCGTCTGACGATCCGATCTTTTCGAGCTCCTCACCCCTCCATCCCGTCATCGACCCCATCTCCTTCGCGGCACGCCCGCGGGCGCATCGTAGGGGGGTATCCTCGTTCTGATCGCGGCGTGCGGCCACTACCCTCCGGAAGCTTCGCCTCGATGAGGTGCGAGGTCTCGGGCGCCGATGCGACAGCGCATCCGCATCCTCCTCGAATCGCTCGTCCGCGCCTGTCAGCCGATCCGTGTGCTGGCGCATGTGCTCCTCCCACGACGGCACGACGTACAGCTCCACGAACGCGCGCGGGTTCTGCCCGTCGCGGTAGAGCCCCCACCGGACCGCGCCCGTGCGAAGCGTGACCGCCGCACGCGGGTCACGGCCCGGAGGAAGCGTTCCTCGTCCTCAGGCGCGACCGTGCAGGTGCTCCGCACGACGATCGGCGTCTCGCGTCGAGGGACTCCCGGGGAACGCGTCTGCAGGTGTGCGCGTCGCGGATGCAGGAGGTGGCCGCGTCCTTGGCTGGGTCGCCTGGGTTCACCGTGGCGTCACGCCAGGGCTACCTCGATGGTTTGCGACGGCTGTAGAGTCCGATCTGGGCCCGAAGGGGAAGGAAGATGACCTATGCGAGTCTTGTCGGCGGTGCTCGTCGCCGTGGCGTTGGCCGTCGCCGCCTTCGCAGCCCCCGCCACGGCGGCCGACGACAGGCCGCCAATGCTGCTGGGCCGTGCGATCCTGCCGTCAGACGCCTACCAGCCAGGGCCGCCCTCGGGCGCGTTCATCACCGGCGACAACGGCGTCACGCCACCGTTCCCGGGCCAGCCAATCCCCGGCTTCTCCGCGGTGTTGGATGCCGGGCACGGGGAGTTCTGGGCGATGCCCGACAACGGCTACGGCGCTAAGACCAACTCCGGGGACTTCCTGCTGCGCCTGTACAAGATCCGGCCGGACTTCAAGACGGCCGCTGCGGGAACTGGGACGGTGGCGGTGCTCGGCTTCCTGCAGCTGCGCGACCCCGATGGGAAGGTCCCGTTCGCGCTCTTCCGGTCGGATCGGCTGTTGACCGGGGCCGATTTCGATCTGGAGTCGGTCCGACAGGCCAAGGACGGCAGCTTCTGGTTCGGTGAGGAGTTCGGCCCCTTCCTGCTGCACACCGACGCCACCGGCAAGGTGTTGGCGGCGCCCGTGCCGCTGCCGGGCGTCCAATCACCCCAGAACCCCTTCCTCGCCGATCCGGACGCCTGGACGCTCCGCGCCAGTCGCGGGTTCGAGGGTATGGCGAGAAGTGTCGACGGCAAGCTGCTGTACCCGATGCTGGAGGGCGCGCTCCGCAACGACCCCGACCCGCGGCGGCGGATCCTCAACGAGTTCGACCTCCGCACCGGCGCCTACACCGGCCGGACCTGGCAGTACCACGTCGACGCGGGCTTCCCCGACGCCGTGATCGGCGACTTCACGGCGCTGGACCAGCACCGGTTCGTCCTCATCGAGCGCGACGACGCCCAAGGCGTCGACGCCAGGCAGAAGAAGGTATACCTGGTGGATCTGCGCCAGGTCGACGCCGACGGCTTCCTGGAGAAGCGCCTGGTGCTCGACCTGCTGCGGATCCCGGACCCAGACGGGATCTCGCTGCCACCGCGGCCGGGCGAGTTCGGCGTCGGCGACCCGTTCTCGTTCCCGCTGCAGTCGGTGGAGAGCTTGGAGGTCCTCGACGGCGAGCGGCTGCTGATCGCCAATGACAACAACTACCCGTTCAGCGACGGGCGCTGGGTCGCCCGGGACCGGCCCGACGACACCGAGCTGATCGTCGTCCACGCGCCCGCATTGCGCTAGCAACCCAGGCGCCTCTACCGAGAGGAGAAGCCCGTGCGGCAACCCAACCGCAAGACGCGCCGCCGACTGATCGGCGCTGCCTTCGTCGCGGCCCTCGCCCTGACGGCGACGGTCGCAGGCTCCGGGCTGGCCGCCACCTTGGTGAAGCCGTACGTGGAGCCGGTCGGCGGCAGGTATGCGGTCCAGGCGCTGTTCAGCGTCGATGACAGGGTACCGCTGCTCGGCGGCGCACCCGGACAGGAATACCGTATGGTCGGGATCCCCGACGGGCTCGGCGCCCATCCCAACCCTGACGGCACCAGCACGCTGTACATGAACCACGAGCTGGGCTTCACCGCGCAGTCCGAGCCGGTCGTGGGTGGGCCGAAGAACCGTGGCGCGATCGTCTCGCAGTGGATACTCGACGCCGACGGCGACCCGGTCGCGGGCAGGCGCGCCTATGACCAGATCTTTGACGAGAACACGCTGCTTGGGCCAGCGCCGGTGGTCGGCAACGAGGCGCAGATGCCGCGGCAGCTCGCCCGGTTCTGCTCCGGCTTCCTCGCCGGCCTAGCCGACGGCTTCGACCGGCCTATCTACCTCACCAACGAGGAGTCGACCGGCGCCGAGACGTTCGACGGCGAGGGCGGCCTGTCGGTCGCGATCTTCGACGACGAGCTCCACACGCTGCCGAAGCTGGGCCGCTTCTCGAAGGAGAACACCAACGTCCAGCCCCGGCAGGACATCCGGACGGTGATCCTCCCGACCGAGGACGGGCCGGCCACGCTCGACAACCAGTTGTACATGTACGTCGGCACCAAGGACCGGTCGGCCAACGCCACCGTGCTGGCACGCAATGGGCTCGACAACGGCAAGCTGTACGTCTTCCGCTCGCTCGACCCGGAGCTCAACAGTGAGCGGACGTTCACCAGCGGCTCGGTCGCCGGCAAGTGGGTCGAGATCCCCAATGCTGAGACCCTCACCGACACGCAGCTCGAGGCGGCCAGCGACGCTGCCGGCGCGATGACGTTCGTGCGCCCGGAGGATGGCGCCTTCAACCCCAACAACCCCAACGAGTTCTTCTTCGACACCACCGGCTCCTCCAGCGGCGCCGACGACGGCGTGAACGAGCTCGGGCGGCTCTACTCCCTGCGGCTGAACAAGTCCGACCCGCTCAAGCCGGCGACGCTCTCGATCGTCTATAACGCCGACACCGTCGTCGCCGCGGGTGGCGACATCGCCATCAGTCCCGACAACATCGGCGTGAGCGGCCGGTACCTGATGATCAACGAGGACGGCACGACCGAGAGCCGGCTCGTGATGGCCGCCAAGGGCCGCGACGGCTCGATCTGGCGTTTCGACCTCGTCAAGGGCCGGGTCGGTGTCGACCCCTCGACGGCGACGCGCGTCGCCCAGCTGGATCCGCCAGGCCGCGACGGCGTCGCGGTCGGCCCGGGGGTCTGGGAGACCAGCGGCATCATCGACGCCTCCGCTATGTTCGGCGGTGACACCTGGCTCTCGGATGTCCAGGCCCATCCGCCCACGACCCCGCCGGTCGGCCCGACCGTGACCGTCGAGGACGGCCAACTGTTCCTGCTCCAACCCACCGGGTAAGCACAAACAACTACGTGGATTGCCGGTAGGAGGCGGGCTACCTCGCCCCCTACCGGCGTTCTGGTCGCAACGCGCGATTCGAGAGTCAGCCCGGTGGAGCGCCGCGCAGAGTTCCGCGGCCACCTCGGGATCGTCGGGGAAGCCGCGCCGCAACGCCCGATGTCCACCTCCCGCCCCCTGAGGCTGAGGGACCGGACTGGTTACCTTGCCCGGAGGGCAACTGAGTGGTGCGAAGCTGACATGCTTGCGCCTGCCAGATCGGCTGAAGGATGAGGTCGAGCTGCCGAGGGCACCGCAGCCTCGTTCAAGGAATGGCGCACCATCACTGGGGCGCGTCCGCCACGAGGTCGTGGCGCTCTCGCGGGCGAACTCTGCAAGCCCTTCCTCGAGGGGGTCCTGGACCTCGGGTAGATTCACGATGGGAGCACCGTTGCGAAGCGGAGCAGGTCGGCTAGTTCGAAGCGGCCGGGGGCTGCGGCGGGCAGGGTTGGGGTCCAGCCGGGGGTGCGCAGGATGGAGTCGTCGCTGCGTCGGACCAGGCCGATGAGCACCTCGGCGACGATGGTGCTGGCGACTGGCCCGAGGCGAAGGCCGCCGTGGTGCTTGGCCTCGGCCAGCAGGTAGTACCAAAGGGGCGTGCGGGTGAGGAACCCGGTGCTCTGGAGCACGCCGGCCTGGGTGGTGCTGGCGGCCGCGGTCCTGAGCTGGCTGGCGGTCAGAGCGGTGAGGCCGAGGTGGTTGGCCACGGCCTGGCCGGTGGGCATCCGCAACCCGTAGCCACGCAGCAGGTTCCGGACGGCCAGGCGGGCGGCGTCGGCGGGGGTCTCCTCCTGGCCTTGTACCGTCTGCAGGTGGAATAGGCCGGTGGAGAGCTTGGTGTCGAACTTGCGGGCCTTGTTGGCCGCCCCGGTCCCGGTGTCGACGAAGTGTTCCCACTCGATGATCCAGTTGTCGGGCAGGGTGTCGAAGTCGCCGAGCTCGCCGCTGAGCGCGGTGAAGGTGAACAGGAAACCCAGGTCGGCAACGATGGTGTCGGGGTCGCCGCTGCGGTTGAAGTTGAGGTTGAAGTCGTAGTCGTCGCGGATCAGCGTGTGGCCGAACCGGTAGGCGGCGACGGTGAACTCCAGGGGCAGGAAGAACGGCTCGGCCATGGCGTCGTAGAAGCGGTTGCCGCCCGTGAGGATCCCGTCGACGATCGCCGGGTCGGCGACCCGCTTGAGGAAGTCGTGGATCACGATGTGCTGGTAGTGCTGGCGCAGCACTCGCCGCGCCTGGGCGAAGGTGCGGCCCTGGTCGACCAGCCGGTTGTGGGCCTTGAGGAAGGCCAGGTGCAGCTGGGCGATGATCAGGTTCTCGTCGTTGCGCGGGTCGCCGATCCGCGCCGCGCGGTCGTGGCGGAAGTCCGCGCTGCGCGGCTCCCTCGGCAGGTCGTTGTCGTCACCCTTGCCCCTGGGCCGCAGGGACGGCTTCTCGGTCCCCTGCAGCGGCGTGACCCGCCCGATCAGCATCTTGTTGAGGTTGGGGAAGCTGCGAGGGGCGGGGGGCCCGTACAGGCTGTCCAGCTCCAGGGTGGCGGTCCGCAGGTTCTTCAGGTCGTTGCGGATGGTGGCCAGGGGCAGCGGCGCCATCGTGGACGACAGCAGCCTTGTGGTGGTGAACGAGCCGGATTCCAGGGTGATGTCGTGGTCGACGAACTGGCCGAAGTAGGTGTAGATGGCCGGGAGGTTGCTGTCGCCGGTGGTCGCGCCGGGATCGACCATGGCCCGGCCGAGCTCCTTGAGCCGGGCCGGGGTGGCGGGGTCCTGGGGCAGCAGGTTGGCCTGGTTGTTCTGGAGGTTGAGGAACATGAAGTCGAAGTCCTGTAGCGCCCCCGGGCCGGCCACCGCGAACCCCAGGTCGACGTCGGCGGTGCGGCTGGCCAGGTCGTTTTGTGCCTCGAGGACCTGCTCGAGGGTTGGAACCGCTCCGTGGGCCAAGCGCGGCATGGCAGTCCCCTTCCTGGCTGACCGACTGACCTGTTCCGCTCGTGACCGGTCGGGCGGGATCATCCGCCGTTCTCGCCCGTCCGTCGAGGGTTCTGGACTTTCCCTCCCGGAAGGTCCAATCTCGCCCTCTCGCACCATCGACCGGCGGGGGTGATGGACGTGCGTCGAGCCTTGACCGTCCTGACCGTCGTGGCGACGCTGGCGTGCTGGCCGGTGGTCGCCCGCGCGGCCGGATCCCAACCCGAACGCCGGTCCCCCGACAGCCACTCCCCCGCCGCGGCCGCGGCGGCGGTGTCGGTGGAAGCCGACTTCGACAACGATGGCTTCGCGGACCTCGCCGTCGGGGTGCCGCGAGAGGGCGTCGGCGGCGCGGACCTCGCCGGTGCTGTGAACGTGCTGGCCGGGTCGCCGGCCGGCCTGTCCGGTGCCGGCAGCCAACAGTGGTTCCAGGGAGGCGGTGGAGTCCCCGACACGGCGGAGCCGTTGGACTTCTTCGGCAACGCCTTGGCCGCCGGGGACTTCAACAATGACGGCTTCGGTGACCTGGCCATAGGGGTGCCCGGCGAGGACGTCGGCACGATCACCGAGGCCGGGGCCGTCAACGTCCTGTACGGGTCGGCAAGCGGCCTCGCCGCCGGCGGCGGCCAGTTCTTCTCCCAGGACACCGCCGGGGTGCTCGGCACCGCCGAGGCCGGGGACGGCTTCGGGGCCGCCCTGGGGGTCGGCGACTTCGATAACGACGGCTTCGCGGACCTGGCCGTCGGGGTCCCCTCCGAAGGACTCGGCGCCCTGACGCAGGCGGGCGCGGTCAACGTCCTGTACGGCTCGGCCGGCGGGCTCACCGCCGCCGGCAACCAGCAGTTTCTCCAGGGCGTCGGTGGCGTGCTCGGGACCGCCGAGATCGGCGACGAGTTCGGCTTTGCGCTCACCAGCGGGGACTTCAACAACGACGGGTTCGGCGACATGGCCATTGGCGTCCCCTTCGAGGACGTTGGCACCAGGTTCGACGCCGGCGGCATCAACGTCCTGTACGGCTCTGCGGCCGACCTGTCGGTCACGGGCGACCAGGTCTTCTTCCAAGGCACCGGCGGGATCGCCGGCGTGGCCGAACCGAGCGACTTCTTCGGGTCCACCCTGGCTGGCAGCGACTTCAACAACGACGGCGCCGACGACCTGACCATCGCCGCTCCCTTCGAGGACGTCGGATTGGTGTTGGACGCCGGCGCCATCAACGTCCTCTACGGCTCCCCCACCAAGCTGAGCGCCAACGGCGACCAGCAGTTCTTCCAGGGCGGCGGCGGCGTGGCCGGGGTCGCCGAGGAGGGCGACGGCTTCGGCCTGGCGCTGGTCGGCGGCGACTTCAACAACAATGGCTTCGACGATCTGGCCATCGGGGCGATCAGCGAGGACACCTTCGCCGACCTCGCCGTCGGCGTCCCCTTTGAGGACGTCGGCAGCATCCTGGACGCCGGCGCGGTCGACACGCTGAACGGTTCAGCCGGCAGGCTGACACCGACGGGAGGTCAGCAGTTCATCCAGGGCAGCGGCGGCGTTCCCGGCACCCCAGAAGAGGGCGACACCTTCGGCAGCAGCCTGGCCTGAGCCAGTTGGGGAGTACACCGGCTCTCTGGACCACCATGGCGTTCCTGGTTGTGGCGCTCTTGGGCCGGTCTTGTAGCCGCGGCCGAACTTGCCCGCCTCGTAGCGACCTCCAACGCTTCCAGGCGCCGGTGGTGAGATCAACCCGGTGGGCGCGCAGGCCGAGCAGCTCCCCGGCGCGCAGGCCGGTGCCGACCAGGCAGATGAAGTGATCCCGCCAGAACCGGAGGGCACCGGCGAGCAGCCGCCCGAACTCCTCGGGGGTGTAGGAGCGTCGCTTGGCGTGGCCAAGGCGGATGTCTCGGTTCCTCAGAGCGTGCGCGGGAGGCCGTCGGCGCTGCGGCGGGACAGCGGGCCCCGGCGCCTGCCGAATCGCAGGTACAGCGAGGGCACGACGAAAAGGTTGAGCAGCGTCGAGGTGAACAGGCCACCGAGGATGACCACGGCCAGGGGGTGCTCGATCTCGTGACCGGGGATCTCGCCGGCGATGACCAGCGGCACCACCGCCAGCCCGGTTGCCAGCGCGGTCATCAGGATCG
>WNGA01013536.1_pt1 | contig 13765 bp, 10 predicted proteins | sample 5400061 | NCBI WGS metagenome assembly WNGA01 (sample SAMN13153366, study PRJNA577476) | soil metagenome | isolation source: 100 cm soil or saprolite under grassland replicate 2 | place: USA:California | collected 2016-06-15 | reverse complement strand
ACGGCCAGGGCGAAAACCGAGACCAGGACCAGGGGAAGGATCACCGCGAGCCTGAGCTGCGACAGGCCCGTCAGGCCCGACAGGATCGAGGCCAGCAGGGCGTGCCCCGGGCGGACCGACGTCCCGAGGGCCCCCAATCCCTCGGCACCCACGAAGCGGGCCCTCCAGACGTACCAGGAGGCGTCGAACCCGACCGGCATCGGGTACCGGCGAGCGCGGTAGGCGAGGAAGTAGAAGAGGAACAGGACCTCGGCCAGCCCGGCGGCCGCCAGGAAGGCGAAGGCCGCGCCGGTTCGCCTCACCAGCGCGATCCCTCAGCCAGGGGTCGTCCGGGAAGCCACAGGGCCAGGGCAAGAAGGAGGACGACGGAGATGCCCGAGATCACCAGGCCGGGCTTCCAACCGGGCGGGATGTATCGAAGCGTCACCTGATGGCGGCCGGTTGGAACCAGGACCGCGACGCCGGCATGATCGGCGGCTCGGAGCAGGACCGGACGACCGTCCATCCGGGCCTCCCATCCGTGCTGGATGGCGTCGGCGACCACCAGGTAGCCCTGGCCCGACGCGACCGCGGACACTCGGATCTCATCGTCCCCGTCCTGAAGGACCCGCAGGCGAGCGGATCTTCCCGATCCGCGAGGACCCTTCTCGCTGAGGACGACGGCGTCGGCAGCGACTCCCTGGGACAGGGCGAAGATGCGTTTGGCCGGGTCGGGAATCACGGTACCGTGCGCAGCCCACCGGATCCTAGGGAGAGCGTTCATGCGCTGATAGATCGTGGCCCCGTCGGCGAACACCAACCGAAGGCCGTCATCCTCACCCAGCACCACCGACACCGCAGGGCGCTGCGGCCCCGCCGAGGCAAGGATGAGCGCGCCGCTCGGGGCTCGGAACAGAAGCCTGACCTCCACAGATCCCGCTCCCGCCCGAGGCTGCTCAACGACCGGGATCGTGATCTGGCCCGGGCGGACGGACGTGAGATGCAGCCTTCCCGTTGACCGGACGGCTCCGGACCAGGCAAGTACCTGGGCGATCAGGTCACCCGAACCTCTCCATCCCTGGCTCCCGATCAGCCGCACGACGATCGCGCGGATCCTCCCGGCGGCAACCATCGCGGAAAGCGACTCCCCAGCCCTGAGCGGCACGACGCCCCCCACCGGAGGAGCCTTCACGCGCCTTCCCAGGACCGGATCCTCGGGCGCGTCCACGAAATACCGAGCAGACAGCCGGTCCAGCAGCGGTGAGGTGATCAGGGCGCCTTTCCCCCGCAGCACCGGGAGTGTGGGCAGGTTGAGAGCATGCGGGTCCAGCGCGGTCAGGAGATCGGTCCACGTGCACTGGGGAAACTGATGTCCGGTGACGGAGCGAAGCCCGTAGAAGGTCGTGGTCCCCGGATACAGGACGTTGCCCTGGCTGGCCTCACGTTCCCGGCCGAGGTGCGCCTCCAGGAACCGGTGGGCGGGGGTGGTCGGGTAGAAGGTCCACTTCGGCACCCTGGGCCAGAAGGGAAGGGCGAAGGCCAGTGCTTCCATCGCGACCAGCGGCGGCACCACCCATCCCATGAGACGACGCTCGCCCAACCATCTCCGGCCGTTCAGCCCGATCGACGAGACCGCGATCGCGGCGACCGCCAGGGGAAGCACGGACTGGCGGAGCACGTACCTGCGCCGTTGGACTTCACCGGCGAGCTCGAGGACCCTCCACAGGCCCAGAGCCACGATCGACACCGCCAGCGCCACCACAGTGACCCCGAACACCCAGACGGTTCGAGGGACCGGCCGGCGCCCTCTATCGAGGAGGGCGTGAAGCCCGACAGCCCCAAGGCACGCCAGGAAGAACCCCATGACCGATCGCAGCCTGCCGATGTAGTTGGTCCCGAACGGCGGAATCTTCTCGAGCAGCCCCAGGACCGGACCGCCTACGTACATCAGCACGATCATCAGAGCGAGTCCTGTCCATAGGTAGGACTTAACACCGCGCGGAAGCGGGTTCGATCCAGGCTGCCGCCATAGCTTGATGGCAGCCGCCAGGACCAGCACGAGGGCAGTGGCTCCGATGAAGCTCTGCTGTTCCAGATACCCCGTCCGGACGAACCCGGTCGGCGCGTAGTGAAGGCGGCCGAAGAACGAGCCGTCGACGGGCGAGCCGAACGCATTCGGAACGAGCAGCGTCATCAGCGCTCGGAGGGGAAGGTGTGAGTCCGTGGTCTGGGCCCGGTAGCCCACGTCCAGAGAGCGCAGCTGGTCCAGGAACGGCAGAACCTGGAGCGCCGTGATGGCCAGCCCCAGCACGGCTGCTCCCCCGAACGACGCCAGCCCTTTGACGCACCGGCCGACGTCCCACTCGTGGCTGGTCAGCACGCGGACCAGGACATACAGGCCGGCGGCGACCCCCGCGTACAACAGCACCGGAGGGAATCCCTCGAGCACCATGATGGCCACCACCACCGAAACGGGGAGCATGCTCCGGACGTTTCCTCGTTGGAGCCCTCGCTCCGCGGTCCAGAACAGCCCGGGGATCAACGCGCCCATGATGCTTTGCGGCCAGAACGTCCAGACCACCTGAAAGCCCGAGAACGCGTAGATCAGCCCGCCCACGGACGCCGGGATCCTGCCGAGCCCGATCCTCCTGGCGAACAGGTACGTGAAGAGGACGGCAGCCACCATCTCGAGGAGCTTCACCAGGGCGGGGGCGTACCAGAGAGGAAGCACCAGGTACGGGAGTTCGAGAGGCGACAGGCTCGAATTCGGAACGGTCCCGAGGGGACCACCGCCCGTGGACTCTGGGGCCCACATCGGGTAGTCGCCCTTCAGGATCCTGCTTCGAGACTCGGCGCGCGTGGGCATCGTGGCGTCGACCGGGTCGGTCAGAAGAGGATTGGCGATCCGGTAGCCCGGGGGCGTCTGGTCCTTCCAGGGATGGAATCGCTGGAGCAGGTCCGCTGGGAAGAAGACCCGGGTCCCTACCAGGGGAAGCCCGATCGAGACGCAAAGCGTGACGGCCACGATCAGCCACGCCCACCGCATCACCGGACGATCCCGATCGGCCCTCCGCGTAGGGGCCATCGCGTCTCGTGCGTCTGGGCGAATGGTGGGTGTCGTCACGGTGGGATCTGGGGGAGCCTACAGGTCCGCGCCGTGAAGGTCGGAGCTCCAACGCGGGGGGGCGGTCCCGCATCGGCCCCCCATCGGCTGAGCGTATCGTATGGCCGATGCGATCTCGGCTTCAGGAACCTGAGGTTCGAGGGGCGGCGGTGAAGTTGGCTCGCCTCCTGTTCGGCGCCATTGCCATCGCGTTCCTTGCGATCGCTTTTCGCGACGCCCTTCACCGCTCGAAGGGCCTCTCGGATCCAGGTGATCGCGGGAGGAATGCTTGGAGTTCTCGTGGTTTTCTCCGACGAACCTTCCACCAGCATTCGTCTCCTCGCGCTGCTCGGTCTGTTGCCGGCGCTCATGCTTCAGCCGCGCTGGCTCGTGTCGCTCTTCCGAGCCCTGGAGCGCTGGACGCGGCGAAGGATCGGGTCGGAGCTGGTGCTGGGGCAGGCGGTGCTCCGCTCGTTGGGCTGGAGCGTTGCCACGCTCGCTGCCGCCGGCCTGGGCTTCACGGTCCTCCTCACCTCAGTCGCTCCTCCCGAGGTCCGCATCTCGCCGACGGTCGCCGTACCGGCCTTCGTGCTCGCCTGGACCGCCGGGTTCCTGGCGATCCCGGTTCCCGCAGGCCTCGGGATCCGGGAAGGCGTGCTGATCGCCGTTCTTGGGCCAACAGTGACCGCCGCGCCCGTCATTGCCGCATCCGTCTTCCAGCGACTCGTTGCGATGGGCGTCGAGTTGGCTCTCTTTGCGGCGACCCGACGACGAGGTCCCGCGCTCCACGGGCTCACGGACGATCGATTGCCGAGCAGGCTAGGCACGTATTACCGGTCGAACCTGCTCCGATGCCTCGGCCAGGACAAGGGCGAAGGGCGCATTTTGGACATCGGCGGCTTCGACGGATACTGGGCTGCCTCCGTGGACGGTGGGATCGCCTACTCCCTGGACATCGACACTCACGCCCGTTTCGACGGCGTCAGATACATCCGCGGCAATGGCCAGGCCCTCCCGTTTTCCGATGGGACGTTCGACGTGGTCTTCGCGCTGGACGTCATCGAGCACGTCCCGGACGAGGGCCGGGTCATCGCGGAGGCGGTCCGAGTCCTCCGCTCGGGAGGACGGCTGGTCCTTACCACGCCCAGCGAGGACATCCGTATCTTTCCCGGCTTCTTGCAGCCGTGGGCCGACCGCAGGTGGGGGCACGACCGCCTTCCCGGATTCCGAGCCGATGCATTGCAGGCAAAGTTGGAAGCCTCTGGTGCGACCAACGTGACGGTTTCGCCCCTGGCGACGAAAGCATTTCGCGCGGGCTACCTACCGCTGTCGGTCGCTTGGAGGATTTCCGGCCGCGTTGGGCAGTTCCTCGTCGAGAAGGTAGCCGAATGGGATGCCCGTCACCTCAGGGGACCAAGGGGGTACCTGCTGGTTGAAGCCACCGGGCGAGCCCCCGCTGTGACCGGTCATCCCGGCCGCTCGAGGGAAGGGCACCCCAACTTGTAGAGACGGAACGGAGGAGCTTCCAACTCCAGACAGAACTGAGGACTACTATCGATGGAGAAGTAGTGTCGGGCAGGCTTCTCGTACGCCGACAGGAGCCACGCGTTGTTGTACCGGACCTCCCACCGCCTGGTCATGATCAGGACCCATCGAATGCGGTGAGCTCGAAGCACGCGAACGACAGCCTCGTCCGAAGGCCATGTGAGATACGTGACGTATTCCCTCTCACTCAGAAACTGGCTGCCGTACGTCCGGATGTGTGGGTCGACGAACAGCAGGTAGGCCGAACGTGCGCCGATCACCCCCCCACCATCGTCGACGAGGCTGGCGAGCTGCCGGTATGGACCGCTCAGGACTTTGGCCTGTTCGACCCGAATCTCTTTCAGGGTGCTGCCAAGGTTCACAAGCGCCAGGACCAACAACATCGCCACCAGGCTGAGCGAGACGCCTCGAGCTATGCGTCCGACAGAAGGTGCAAGCAGCAGGGCGGCGGCAATAGCTGCCCCGACGAATAGCGGCGAGTAATAGCGGGACAGGAATGGGCCCCGGGCCACGACGAGTGGGGCCAAGAGGTAGAGGCAAGCGATCAACCCGAACCTTCGAACCTTCGGACGTGACACCATGATCCCGGCCAGGCCCAGGAGCACGACTACCAACCCGCCCCTTCCGGTGATCCGCGGAAGGTGCCTCACCAACGAACTCATGTAGTCGGGGTAGCCTAGCCGCGATGGATACTTGAAAAACTTCTTCTGGATGTCGTTCAGGTACCCTTTGGTGATCCAGTAGTCCACGCGGTAGCTGAGGAAGTGTGAGAATGCTCCTTCGGAGAGATTGATGACTGCCCGAGGCAGGAGGAACAGGGCGAGCGCCGCGTAGGTGCGAAGAAGCCCTGGAAGCGCGCGTCGAAGCCCGACGCCGACAGCCAGGAGGACAGGCAAAAGGAGGAAGGCCTGGCCGACCGGCTGTGCCTCCGGACTCATTGCGAGACAAAGACCCGCGAATGTGGCAAACGCAAGACTCTTTCGGCCCTCCGAAGCGATCGCGCGGTACGCGAGATAGGTTCCTGTGTATCCGAGCGCCAGCATCGCGGGATACATGGGAAGGTAGGCCGTCCTCGCCACTATCCCCTGAAAGGACAGCAGCGCCAGGATCGAGGCAACAGCTCCCAACCAGCTGCGGGTCAGCTTCCAGCTGATGAACGAGACAATCCCTGCGAGGGCTTGGACAGTGAGAATCGTAAGGGCCTTGACCGCTGCGATTCCACCGATGGCCAGGATCGGCCCCATGATCAGGTGGGGCAGGTAGTTCTCCTGTGTGTGAATCAGGTAGTGCCAATCTTGATGTTCGACGTAGTTGATGGAAGCCACCAACCTTGCCGAATCCGAATCACCGAGAAGGACATGCGTAAAGAAAGCAACCAGCGGTAGCGATACGAGCACGCCCAACAGGAACATTGTCCCGTCTCGTTCGGGGTGAACCCAGATCTTGGTCAGAAGCCGAAGTACGTCCGCCGGTGTGAGCCCCCCCTTCCTTGCCGAGAGGACACCGAGACCGAGTGTTGCGACGCCGCCGAGGAGCCCGACTCCCAACAGGAGTCCCGTTCCGATCCGATACCTGCGACCCGGACCGGACACGAGAAGTCCAAGGATGCCGGCTACCATGATCCCCGTGGACGCGACCGCGCTCATCCCCAGCCAGTCCCAGGTCGAGAACCCTCGTGACTCATCTCCATGGTTGCACATGAGCATTGCGTCAGGACTCGTGGAGGGGCCGGACCCCTCAGTCAGGCCTTGGCTCAGCAGAGTCGCGCGTGAACTGGGCGCTGGGCTCTACCTCGTCCCGAGGCTTGGTCACGCGAACAACCAGATCCGCAAGGAGCCCGATAGCGAAGATCTGGAAGGCGGCGAAGAACACCAGCAGCGTGTTCGCGGCCACGTGGAAGTCCTTGGTAGCCCAGTCGTAGCCGAGCTTGGTGATCGCGATCAGAGACAGGACCACGCCGACCGGGATGAACACCCGTAGGGGGTTCCACGAGAGGATCATCCGTACCACTTGAGTGACGTAGCGCTTCGTGTCCGTCCACCAGTGGAACTTCGAACGCCCTGCCCGCTGCCGGTACTCGATCGGCACGTACCCGATGGAGTACCCGTTGGCCAGGAAGGCGAGCGAGAGCGTGGAGACGCAGGAGAATCCCTCGGGCAACATATGCAGGTATTGCAGAGCCACGTCCCGCCGGAACACCCGTAGCCCCGAGTTCAGGTCCGGGATCGGTTGCTGGATGAGATAGCTGGCCAGCTTCCGGATGAACCACTTTGCGGGGACGCGGAGCGCCTTGATCCTTCCCTGTTCGGAGGTCCTGGCCCCGACCACTTGGTCATACCCGTCGAGCTCTTTCACTAGCCGGGGGATCTCCTGGTTCGGATACGTCATGTCGGCGTCGGTCCACGCCACCGCCCGGCCACGAGCGGCCCGAGTGCCGGCCTTGCGCGCGGCCCCGGTCCCGCGATTGCGGGTGAACCTGATCAGGCGGATGTCCTGGATCTGACCGAGCTCGTCGGCAGATCCATCGTTCGATCCGTCGTCGACGACGATGATCTCGAAGGTGTAGGAGGAAGCTTCAAGCGACGCTCGGATCCGCTCGATCTCTTGGCGCACGTGACCGCGCTCGTTGTAGACGGCCAAGACCACCGATACATCGAACTGTCCGGTTGTGTCCATGCTCGCCCCTAACCGCCGGGTCCTGGGGATCGTCGCTGTCAGATCACCCCTGGTATCCGTCCGGCAGACGTCCGGCTGCGGAAGCCCAGAAGGGTGCCTCCTCGGAAGTGAACGGGCCTCAGCTGTTCGAATCCAGGGAACCTGGATCGTATCTCTTCCTCGGACCAGAACCTCACGTAGAATAGGTGGCTCCTCTCCCGGCTCATCAAGGGACCCACGAGAAAGACACCTCCCGGAGCGAGCACTCGCTTCACGTTCTCCATCGCCGAGTTCATGGCCTCGTCCGTGACGATGTGATGCGCCACGTCGATCATCAGGACGATATCGCCTTCAACCTCCAGCCTGTCCCGGGTCACGTCCGCTTGGAGGAACCGATATTCGGGCAGACCCTCTCGGAGCTGCTGGAAGAGGACATCGGTCACGTCGACGCCCGTATACGAGGTGACGCCCAGGTCCCGATGCAACCGGGCATAGAAGCCGGGGCCGCAGCCGATCTCGACGACGCGTGCGGTGGACAGATCGACGCCCGCATCCCTTTCGGCCTCGATGAGAGTCTGGGCGGCGATCTCGTATCCGGAACGGTTGTCCTCTTCCGACCACCCTTCATGGCCCGAGGCCCGCAGCGAGATGCCGTATCTCTGCAGGCGATCCCGCCAGTACCGCTCTGCGTCGTATCCGCCGGAGGAAGAGCGATACTTGATGGGTCCGATGACGGTCTTGTGAAGGAGCCTCCTGACGAGATCCACAGGCCCCGCGCTGAAGCGGTCGATGATCCCCATGGTTCTCCTTGCGGAGGCTGACCGAAACCGTTTCAGCATAACAAGTGCCTCGAAATCGGCGGCTCGACCGACGGACGCGTAGAGTTGGCGGCGCCACTGTCGCACGAACAGAGACCTCGGGTACTGACTCTCACGTCGACGCTTCCGGCCGTACCCGGGGACGGGACGCCGGAATTTGTGCTGTCTCTGGCCCGTTCCATGGCCGACCGATACGAGATCACCATCCTCGCACCCCGAGTGCGAGCAGGCCAGCCTCGCGAACGCATCGATGGAGTTGAGATCCACCGGTTCCCCTATTTTCCCCGGCGGTGGGAGGGGCTGGCCGAAGGAGCGATCCTGCCGAACCTCCAGACGCAGCGCTGGCGGTGGGTCGAGGCCCCCCTCCTGGTTGGTTCGTTCTGGTGGCACGCGTTTCGGCTGGCGATCAGGACACGGCCCCAGGTCGTCCACGCGCACTGGGCGATCCCGGCCGGGCTCGTCGCGCTGACGTTGAAGGCGACCATGCGGCTGCCCTACGTCCTGACGGTCCACGGGGGGGACGCCTATGCGTTGCGGGCGTTCCCGTTCCGGTGGGTGAAACGCCGGGTCATGAAAGGCGCTCATACGGTTGCCCCGGTTAGTCGCGACCTCGTCGACGCCCTCGAAGTGTCCGGCGACCCCTCCCGCCTGCCGGTCGTGCCCATGGGAGTGGACGTGGACGCGATCCGGGACGCCATCAAGGAGCGATCACCGGTCGCCGGCAGGTTCGTCTTCGTCGGGCGCTTGGTCGAGAAGAAGGGAGTCGACGTCCTGATCCGGGCCTTGGCGGACGTTCCGGATGCGACGCTGGTGATCGTGGGAGATGGTCCAGACAGGCCCGCTCTGGAGGCTCTGGCCGGTGATCTCGGCCTCCTGCACCGAGTTCGGTTCACCGGCAGGGCGCCACGGGTGAGCGTGATGGACGAGCTACGTGAGGCCTATGCCCTGGTCATCCCGTCGAAGGTGGCGCAGGGTGGAGACCAGGAGGGCACACCGGTGGTGATGGCCGAGGGAATGGCGGCCGGGGTCCCCGTCGTTGCCTCCCGCCTGGGAGGTTTGGCCGAACACATCGACTCGGGACTCACCGGCCTGCTCGTCACCCCTGGCTCGGTGACCGACCTCGCCCGGGCCCTCAGCGAGGCGATCGCCGACCCGCTGGCTCTGCGCGCCTATCAGGAACGAGCGAGCGCATTCGTCAGGGACACCTTGGACATTCGCGTGACCACCCTGCGATACGAACGGATCCTCGAGTCGGCGATCTGCGCCTCCGCTGACCCACGAGGCCGGAAAAGGTGATCGGCCTGTCCCCGTCATCCAGGGAGGCCTGATGACCGAGGAGCGTCGGCCACAGCTTGCCTATTCCGAGCTGCAGCCTGCCATCCTGGACGAAGCGGGCCGTAGGGCCAAGGCGGAAAAGATCGCCGCCATCGTCGAGCACTTCCTCGGCGTGGATTCCCTGGAGGGCCAGCGCCTCCTCGATCTGGGGTGTTCCGCCGGTCTCGTGTGCGACGAGCTCCGCCGCCGCGGAGCGGCCGTGATCGGGGTCGACATCGACGTCCCGGGGCTTGCCCTGGCGCACCAGCGGTTCGGCGATCGGGTGGCGTTCCTCTGCGCCGAGGGCGAGCGGCTGCCGCTGCCCGACAGGAGCGTCGATGTGGTGGTGTTCAACCACGTCTACGAGCACGTGGTCGATCCCGTGGCGGTCGTGGCCGAAGTCCGACGTGTGCTCACCCCCCAGGGCCTCGCCTACTTCGGCCTGGCCAACCGGCTGGGGATCGTCGAGCCTCACTACCGGCTGCCCTTCCTGTCCTGGCTGCCTCGGCCCGTGGCCCATCGCTACGTCCGGGCGACGGGCCGAGCTCCTCACTACCACGAGCGCTTCCTGACCCGTCCGGGGCTGCGCCGTCTGCTCGCGAACTTCGACCTGTGGGACTACACGCTGCCCGTTCTGGCCGATCCAGGCCGCTTCGGGGCCGACGACATCGTCCCGTCCTCGCTTGCCCGCATCCCGCCGGTGGCGCTTCGCGCGGTGATCTCGTTGATTCCGACCTACCTGTGGGTGGGCACCCTCGCCCCCCGGCGCCCCCTCGGTCCTAGTCTGTCGACCCCACCCGTCCATCTGTAGGCTGCCTAGGTCCAGCTCCGCTCTGGCTGATCCTCACGGTGGGTAGAGTTGCGGCATCGAGTGGAGGGTGTGCACATGAAAGTGGGTGTCATCGGAACCGGCCACGTCGGCCTGGTTACCTGCGTCGCTCTCGCCCACCTGGGGCACCGGGTGGCCGGAACGGACTCCGACGGCGAGAAGATCGCCCTCCTGCGGCGTGGCAGCTCGCCCTTCTACGAGCCTGGGCTGGATGACCTTCTCTCGCAGGGGCTGGCAAGCGGGGGCCTCGACTTTCGCCCGAGCATCGCCGAGACCGTGCAGGGGGCGACTGTGGTGTTCATCTGTGTGGGAACCCCTCCCCGGGCCGACGGCGAGGCCAACCTACTGGCCATCGAACGATCGGCTCGCGAGCTCGCCCGCCATGCGACGGGGCCTACCGTCGTGGTGGAGAAGTCGACGGTCCCGGTCGGAACGGGGGTCCGGCTGCGGGCGATCCTCCGGCAGGAGAGGCCGGACCTGGAGTTCGCTCTCGTCTCGAACCCCGAGTTCCTCCGGGAGGGCCGGGCCATCCAGGACACCCTGGAGCCGGACCGGATATTGGTTGGAGCGGAAACCACCGAGGCGTTCGACGCCATGCGTCGGCTGTACGAACCGCTGACCCGGCGGGCCATCCCGCTGATCGAGACGGACCTGATGACTGCGGAGCTGGCAAAGCACGCCTGCAATGCCTACCTGGCCCTGAAGATTTCGTTCGCCAATGCGATGGCCCGAATCTGTGAGCGAGCGGGAGCCGACGTCGTTAGAGTTGCCGAGATCATGGGGGCGGATCCGAGGATCGGGAGAGCTTTCCTCGACGCGGGCCTTGGCTATGGGGGATCCTGCTTCCCCAAGGATCTCGCGGCCTTCGAGCGATTGGTCGAGAGGCTGGGAGGAGATCTCCCCCTACTCGGTGAAATCGCCAGGATCAACGAGGAGGCCGTGCAGGCCACGGCGGAGAAGGTGAAGGAAGCGCTGTGGAACCTGGAGGACAAGCGTGTGGTCCTCCTCGGTCTCGCGTTCAAGCCGGACACCGACGACGTGCGATTCGCCCCGGCGCTGGCCCTGGCGAGGCTCCTCCTGGCTCAAGGGGCTCATGTTCTCGGTTACGATCCCAAAGCGGCAGCCAATGCCAAGGCCGAGCTCGCGGAGCTCGAAGTCTGCCTCGACCCGTACGAAGCGGCAACGGGTGCCGACTGCATCGTGGTTTGTACGGAGTGGGACGAGTTCCGTTCGCTCGACCTGGGGCGACTGAAGGACACCATGGCCCACCCGCTCGTGGTCGACGGCAGAAACGTGTTCGACCCCGAGGCGATGAGGCGCCACGGGTTCACGTACTACCCCACCGGCCGTCCCCCGGTCACTCCGCACCGGACCGCCACGTAGGTGCCGCGGGCGGTCGTGACCGGAGGAGCGGGCCTCCTCGGGTCGCATCTGTGCGACCGGCTGCTGGCGGAAGGCTGGGAAGTGGTGTGCTTCGACACGCTTTTGACCGGCAGGATTTACAACCTGGAAGCGGCCTTCCGGAATGACCGGTTCCGGTTCGAGAACCACGATGTCACCACTTACCTGGAAGTCGAAGGCGACGTCGATCTCGTGCTGCACTTCGCCTCGCCTGCCTCGCCCAGGGACTACCTCCAACATCCGATCCATACACTGAAGGTCGGAGCCCTGGGGACCCTTCGCGGGCTTGGCCTCGCCAAGGCCAAAGGCGCCGGGTTCCTCCTGGCTTCGACGTCCGAGGTCTATGGTGATCCCGGGGTCAGCCCACAGCCCGAGACCTATTGGGGAAACGTGAATCCAGTGGGGCCCCGGGGTGTGTACGACGAGGCCAAACGATACGCCGAGGCCATGGCCATGGCCTATCAGCGAGTGCACGGGATTCCGGCCAAGATCGCCCGGATCTTCAACACGTACGGTCCCCGCCTCAGGGCCGACGACGGCCGGGCGGTCCCCACGTTCATCTCTCAGGCCCTGAACGAGGAGCCTCTGACCATCCACGGCGACGGTTCCCAGACCCGGTCCCTGTGCTACGTCGAGGACCTGGTCGATGGGTTGTGGCGGCTGCTTTCCTCCGATCTGATCGGACCCGTGAATCTGGGAAATCCTCACGAGATCGCGGTCAATCACCTCGCCGAGCTCATCCGAACGTTGGCGGGGAGTTCGTCCACGATCCGGCACGTCGAACGGCCGGTCGATGACCCTTCGGTCCGCTGCCCGGACATCTCGCTGGCCCGCCGGGCGCTCGGCTGGGAGCCGAGGGTTCCACTCGAGGAGGGATTGGCCAGAACGATCGCCTGGGCCAGACAAGAGGGTTGGGGGCGGTAGGATCAGCCGCCACGTTTGGCCGGAGTGCTCGTGTGCAGGAAACCGAGGCGAGGGATCCACACGCGGAGGTCGCTCCTGGGGTCGAGGTGGACCTGGCTCTCTCACGGAGAATTGGCCTCGACTGGTTCCATCTGGGCCTTCTCCTCGCGGTGGTCCTATCTATTTGCTCCTGAAGCCCACCGGGGAAGACTCGGGCGGCGTCCACCGTCAGTCAGGCAGGCTCCCTCGGTGGACGTTCGTCAACGTGCGATCGGCCGTGATCCGAGCTCGGCTCATGGACAGGAAGGAGGCCCTGGCACAGACGGGGGCGGTCCACTTCGAACGGCTGGTGAGACCCGGCCTCATCGACCTGTACGAGCGAGAGGCGGCATGTTGGGTGGTCACAGGGGACAGCGAATGGGGGCGGGCATTCGCCACCCCAAAGGAAGTGCCGGAGGCGATCGCCTACTACCGAGAGCTGCGGCGTCGAGCGGTCGTCTCCTACCACATCAGCCCTTACGGTTTGGGCAAACAACCTGAGCCATTCAACTTCGACTGGTCCACCGACTACTACCCACTTGGCTACGTGAGGCCCGGACCGGAAATCACCGTCTACCATCTCATCGGCGGGCGATGCGGATGAGGCTGCATCATCGCGAGTCGAAGGTACGGGGCTCAGGTTGTCACCCTACTCGACATGGTAAGCAAGTCATGCTGTACGAGATACGCCTGCAACCTTGAAGGCGTTGCGGGCATCCCTACAATAGGGCGGCTCCGGGCTATCAGGCCCGGGGGAACTTCGTCCGAGGAGAGCGGATGCGGATCTTGATCCTTGGTGGAGATGGATATCTCGGGTGGGCCACCGCCATGTACTTCTCGGCCCGGGGCCACGAGGTCCACGCGATGGACAACTATCTCCGGCGTCGGGCCCACCAAGAGGCCGGCACCGACACGCTCACGCCCATCGGCGAAAACCTCCCAGGGCGGGCCGAGGCCTGGCGACAGGTCACCGGGTATCGGATCGGGGTCACCGAGGGAGACCTGACCGACTGGCCCATTGTGGAGAAGCTGTTCGCCGACGTCGAGCCCGAGGCGATCATCCACTACGGCGAGATGCCTTCGGCCCCGTATTCGTTCATCTCCCGCGAGCACGCGGTGTACACGCAGTACAACAACGTGATCGGTACGCTCAATGTGCTGTGGGCCATGCGCGACTAC
>WNGA01013816.1_pt1 | contig 13766 bp, 14 predicted proteins | sample 5400061 | NCBI WGS metagenome assembly WNGA01 (sample SAMN13153366, study PRJNA577476) | soil metagenome | isolation source: 100 cm soil or saprolite under grassland replicate 2 | place: USA:California | collected 2016-06-15 | reverse complement strand
TCCTCGAAGGGCGTCGCACCCTCCTCGATCACCAGGCACGATGTCGAGATCGAGGGCTGTGAGGCAAGCGACCGTTCCGCGCTTCCCGTCGATTCCGTCTTCGCCAAGCCTGCGGTTTGGAGGTCGTACAGGAAGCTCCTCACGATGCCCTTGTCGATCAGCGAGATGCGCCGGCTCGACACGCCCTCATCGTCGAACGGCCGAGCCCCCGGCCGGTACGGCAGCGTCGCGTCGTCCCAGACAGACAGCCGGACGTCGTACATCTCCTTCCCCAGGCACCCCACCAGCGGCGACTGCCCCTGGTGCACCAGCCGCCCGGAAAACGCCATCACCAGCGGCCCGATCAGCGCCGACGCGACGCCCAGCGGCGAGAAGATCACCGGCATCTCCGCCGTCCTCACTTCCGCCGTCCGCCGCGAGTGCTCGAGCTGGCTCACGACGCTCTCCTCGACCGCCTTCAGATCGAGGCCGGTCCGGCACGAGGCATCGCCGTCGCCGACGAACAACATATCGGTCCCGCGGATCAGCGTCCCGTACATCGACGCCGAATACGAGGTCGCCGGATACGTGAAGTATCCGCCGTTGCTGTTCGCGATCGTGAGCACCGAAGACGCGCGCCGGACGTAAGCATCGCAAAGCAACTCCGGCTCGACCCGCCGCACAGCGTCGATCAGCGACTGCCCCGTCTGTATCATGTCGTCCACCGGCAGCGACTCGACCGCGGCGTCGAACACCTCCACTGCCGGCGCTTGCCCGTCCGACGGGAAGTCCAGATGCGCCTCCGGCCCGAACGGCGCCGTCTCCATCGCCGCCGCTACCAGCTCCTCCAAATCTCCCGGCCGCGTGCTCGATGCGAACCCGATCCGCCCGTCCACGATCACCCGCAGCGCCGCCCCGCTCGTCTGACGCGAGCTCACCTCCTTCAGCCGGTTCGCCTCGAACCGCACCGGCGTCTCCTCCGTCCGCACGGCGAAGACTTCGGCCTGCTGCGCGCCTGCGTGCTGGGCGGCCCGGAGGATGGGTTCCGGATCAGGCGCCATGTAGCCTTCGTCGGAGATCACGGGCCGAAAAGAATCTTGCCCCGTGTACTACAGTCCAAACTTCTACCTCATCTGTGGACACCCGATACATCAGACGATAGTTTCCGACAATTACCTCTCGAACAGAAGGATCCTCAAGCTCCTTGACAATCCTGCCCGACGCCGGAAACGATACAAGGCGATCGGCAGCCGCATAGAGTCGACGACCTAGCTTGTCCGCAGATCGTGGCGAATCCTCTGCTATGCGACCGCAGGTACTTTCAACGTCCGCCAGAGCAACATTCAGCCATGTTACTTGAGCCAATGCTTCAGGCGCTCTCGCGCTTTTTCGTGAGACACCTTATGGCCCGCCGCAGACTCCGCCATCGCCCTCTCTACCTTCGCTATCACATACAGGCGATAGGCGATGTCGTCAACGGTCGCATCCTTCGGCAATCTGCCGAGCGATTCCATTAGTTGCTGCTTGCGCATACGGTCCGGCAACGTGGAAGGAGAAGCTTCTGCGGCGGCGCTGCCGGAGCCGCTCTCCTCGATGCCGAGCCTGTCCGCCAGGTGGTTTATGAAGTCTTCGACGGTGGCGTCATCCGGAAGGGCCCCAAACGACCGCATGATCTCGTCCCGACTCAGCTCTCGCTTCTTCGTTACCATGTGAAATTCCGCCTCCTCCCTATTCTAGCCGGTTCGCCTCAAACCGCACCGGCGTCTCCTTCGCTCGCTCGGCGAACACCTCCGCCTGCCACACCCCCGCGCGAGTAGCGGCCGTAAGAATAGGCTCGGCGTCAATTATCGGTGTCCTCGTAAACCTCGAGGTGTTCGGGACGGCTGATCTCTCAAATCCGTTTGAACCCTACCTGATTGCGGAGGAAATCAAGATAGCCGGCGGGACCGCCGCACCTTGTGAACCACTTGTCTCCGATTCGGCGATAGAAGCCTCGCGGATCAAACTCATGCGAGTAGCCGATATCGTCCAAGAAATCTAGCCAGTACCGATTCCCCTCCTCGCTATCGAAGAAGAATATGAAGGGGAATGGGCGTTGATGCGGGGTCTGAGGCCATAGGATCTTAGATGCCTCCCAGCATTCCATCTCGGCTTTGGCCTTGACTACGCCGATATACTCCAGGGCACCGTTGTTTTGGCCAGCGGTGGGGAAGAACAGGACGAGGTCGCCGATCTGTGTTTCTTTGAACCGCGGCAATGCCTTCGGCGGCACGCCCCAACAATTGAACTCACCAGAGGGAAAAGCACTGAGAAGGGTCGGGTCCGAGCGAAAGTAACGGTTCCTCCGGTGAGCCTGGCGGCAAACTGCCCAGCATTTCAGCTCGCGTGCGCTTCTTCTTAATCGTGAATTCGACATCGATGTTCCCGGGCGAACCAATGTGCATCAGAAAAACATTCATTCAAATCCTCGAGCATTTGCGGCGTTACTCACGAACCGATTCCTGGTTGTCACTCGCCGTCCTCTCCTAACTCACCTCTCCCCCACAACCACATCCCGTATCCGTATGTGCGGACTCCCGTTGCTCACCGGCAGCGGCATCTGCCCCGCCTCGCCGCAGCCGGGCTTGTCACTCATGACCGAAATTCCTCTGGTCGCAACATTCTCTTGCCATGCCAGACCTTAAGTATCTCGACCACATCGCCGGTCACCCTGTGCGCGATGTGATACGGAGGAAAGATCACCTCCCGAACTCCATCTTTCTCCAACTCCTCGACCACACGCCCTGACAGAGGGAACGCAATGAGGCGCTCGGTCGCGGCAACAAGGTCATCAAGAACCCGATCAGCTATCACGACGCTATCTCTGGCGATGTATTCGCGGATCGCTAGCAAGTCCTCTTGGGCCTCGCGAGACCAGATTACTTCCGCCACGAGTCAATGCGCTTGAGCAGCTCCTCGTGCGTGATCGTCCTTCCAGCCTCGACGTCGGCCAGGCCACGCTCGATACCTTTTATATACATCAGCCGCTCGATGGCTTCGTCGAAGTCAGCCTCATCCGGCAACTGATCCACAACTCGGTGCATAATTTCCTTCTTAGTAACCATGAACACTCCTATAAATCCTGTGTCGTCGCTACCTCAGAAACATTGTACGACCACCTCATCTCTCCCCCACCACCACATCCCGTATGCGTATATGCGGGCTCCCGTTCGAGACCGGCAGCGGCATCTGCCCTGCTTTGCCGCAGCCGCCGCCCTGGTTGAAGTCCATGTCGTTCCCCAGCGCGTCGATGTTCAGCAGAGTTGTGAACAGGTTGCCGGTCAGCTTCACGGGGCGTAGGAGCTCAGCGATCTTCCCGTTGCGGATCATGTACGCCTCCCCGGCCGAGAACGTGAACATCTCCATGCTCGTCGTCCCGCCGAACCAGTTGACCGCGTACACGCCCTCCTTGATGTCCGCGATGATCTCGTCGAAGCTCATCTCGCCGGGCTCGATGTAGGTGTTCGGCCGTTCGCCCATCTTGCCCGCCGTCTCCCGCGAGTGCAGCCGCCCGACCAGGACGCCGTCGCGGATCAGGTCCGTCTTCCGCGCCGGCGTGCCCTCGTCGTCGTAGCGGAAGCTGCCCCGCAGGTCCGGCACCGCCGCGCCGTCCACGATGTTCAGATGCGGCTGCCCGAACTGCCGCCCCAGCACCATGATCTCCTTCATCCGCTCGTTTTCATAGACGAAGTCCGACTCCGAGAGATGCCCGAACGCCTCGTGACAGAACACGCCGGCCAGCACCGGGTCCAGCACGACGGGGTATGTGCCCGCCTTCACGTACGGCGCCGCAAGCAGCTCAACTGCACGCTCGCCGAGGTGACGGGCAGTCTTGTCCAGCGTCTCCATGTACGAGAAGTCGTTCAGTGCGCCCAGACTCATGCTGGCCTGCTGCATGTCGCCGTCTTTGCGGGCCGTCGCCGCCAGCCGCGACACGACGTCGATGCGCTCCCGCTCGATGTACGAGCCTTCGCTGCTGGCGAACACAACCCGCTTGTGCCCGTCCGAGTACGTGATGTTCGTGCTCGTCACGCCGTCGACCGAGAGCATCGTCTCGTTGTAGCGGTCGAGCATCTCCTTCTTCGCCGCGAGCGGGATTGTGCGCGGGTCCTTCTTGACCTCGAGCGGCACACTGTCCACCACCGGCTCCACCTCCGCCAGCGCGCTCGCCTCGCGCCCGACGTGGCGCGCGGCGGCGACTGCCTCTTCAACCCGCTTGCGGAGTCCTCTCGGCTCGTTGAAGCTGACGAACCCCCATCCTCCCCGCACCAGCGCCCGCGCGTTGCCGCCGAAGCTTCGACTCCTCCCTATCTCCTCCAGCTCCCGCCCGCGGTAGATGATACGGTTCGTCGCCGTATCGTCGAGCCGAACCTCGACGTAGTCCGCCTCGTGGCCCTCCAGCGCCCGCTCGATCTCGGCGCGATCCGGCATCCCTTCCACGTTATGTCGTCCTTTGTCTCAGAGGCTCGCGCCTTGACTCGCCGCCTTCACCGATCTTCGGCTCCGTCCCCCGGACCAAACGCCGGATATTAGGGATATGCGTCAGCAGCACAATCGCCGTCGCGAACGCTCCGAATATGGCCTTCGAGTAAGTGAAGTCGCGGAGCACCCACGTGTCGACGTGGAAGATCGCCAGGATCAGCATTACCAGCGCGCCGGCGGGAACCGTGATCATCGACATCACAGACATGTAGCGGATCGTTAGCACGATGAAGATGCCAAGCAGCACCATTCCCGCCGCCAGAGGCGCGGCCAGCGCTGCGTAAACACCGAACGATGTGGCGACACCACGACCGCCGCGAAAGCCGATGTACACTGGGAAGTCGTGCCCGATCACAGCGGCGATGCCGGCGGCGACCTGAAGATCGTGCTCACCGAATAAGTACCACGTAGCCAGCGTCGGAACGTACCCCTTCAGCGCGTCGGCGAGAAGGACTACCACGAAAGGTCCGCGCCCCAGCGTCCGCAGCACGTTCGTCGCGCCGATATTGCCGCTTCCGTAATCGCGGATGTCGATCCGCTTGAGGACATGTCCAGCGATGTATCCGATCGGGATAGAGCCGATGAGATAGGAGATCAGAACGACCGCCCCCAGCTCGATCAAGTTTACGTCACCGACTGTCATTCCTTCCGGCTCCGAAATTCCAGCTTGATAGCGGTGCCCTCAAACCCGTAGCGCCTGCGCAGCATGTTCTCAAGGTAACGGCGATACGAGAAGTGTATCAGGCTGGCGTCGTTGGTGAAGAAGACGAAAGTTGGCGGCCGCACCTCGGCCTGCGTCCCGTATTTGATGCGCAGGGGACGCTTGCCTGGCGAAGGCGGCGGGTTCGCCGCCACAGCCTCACGCAGCGCAGCGTTCACCTCCGACGTCGCGATCCTGAGGGAGCGTGTCTCTCCTATCTCGAGTGCCAGGTCGAGCAGCCCTTCGACGTTCAGTCCCGTCTTGGCCGAGACGAACGCCAGCGGCGCCCACGGCGTGAAGCGCAGCCGCCGCAGCACCTTGTTGGCGAACGCTTCCCGGCTCTCCTCACTGTCCTCCACCACGTCCCATTTGTTGGCCGCGACGATCATCCCCTTGAAGGCGTCGGCCACATATCCAGCCACGTGCAGGTCCTGCGCCGACACCTTCGCAGTCGCGTCCAGGACCAGCACCGCTATGTCGCACCGCTCGATCGCCTGCCGCGCGCGCATCACGCTGTACTTCTCGACGCCCCGCTCGACGCGGCCGCGCCGCCGGATTCCGGCAGTGTCAATCAGAACCAACGGCTTGTCACGGTACAGAAAGGGCGTGTCCACGGCATCCCGCGTTGTCCCCGACTCCTCGCTGACGATCACCCTGTCCTCACCGAGGATCGCATTCACCAGCGCCGACTTCCCCACGTTCGGCCGCCCGACGACCGCCAGCCGCAGCTCACCAACGGCTACTTCGCCGTGCCACTCGGGCAGCAATGGAAAGAGACGCTCCAGCACTTCCCGTACGCCCAGACCGTGGTAAGCGCTGACAGGCATCGGCTCCCCCAGGCCCAGTTCGAAGAACTCGACAGCGCCCTCACCACGCGACTCGTTATCGACCTTGTTCGCGAGCAGCAGGACCGGCGCCTCCGCTCTGCGTAGCACCTCGGCTATCTCGGCATCGGTGCTCGTCACGCCGGCCACTGCATCCACTACGAACAAGAGAACATCGGCCTGCTTCAGCGCCGCCAGCACCTGCTCCCGGATGAGCGGCGAGTAGCCCTCGCCGGCAGCCGGAACGAGCCCGCCGGTATCGATAACGACGAATTGCCGGTCGCGGTATTCGGCTTCCCCGTAGAGCCGGTCTCTGGTCGTGCCGGGAACGTCCTCGACTATCGCGTTGCGCACGCCCAGCAGACGGTTGAATAGTGTGGACTTACCGACGTTGGGACGGCCGACAATGGCCACGACCGGCTTTCCTCTATCCGCTCCACCAGCCGTCGCGGCCCCTTTCGCGCGCGCCACGGGATTACTTGGGCACTAGTTGAATCACTATCTCTGTGGGAGAGATAGAGCGCACCTCCAGGCCGCCCGGAGCCGAAGCGTTTACTCCAACTGTGTGAGTGCCGGCATCCTTGCCCCCCAGGTCCACACTGGCCGTTATGTCGTTCGGGTTCAGCTCCAGAAGATCCGGCAGCGGACCGAATACGAACACCTGAACGGAGGGTAAGACCCCGGATATGGTGACGTTAGCGCCCAGGCCCTTTACGGTCACCGGCACCACGAATCCCAGCTGGCCTGGCGACGGGCTGATTTTCACCGTCACTGTCACGCTCGCGCTTCCGCGCACTGTCACGCCGGAAGGCAGGTCGAGCGATACCGTCCGAATGACGTCGCTGCTCGCATCATCGATATCGACAGGTTGAGTGGCGATTGCCACCGCTTGCTCGATGAATGCCTGCGATCCGAACACGGTCACGACTGCCGGTTCCACTGTCACGCCGACTAAGTTGTATCCCTGCCGCGGCGTGCCCTTGAGGTCCGGGCTTACGGCCAGCGCGCGGCTAAACGACTGCTGTTCGACGTCGATCCTCACATCGATCAACTCCGGGTCCACCGTTACCCGCTCGACCAGGTGTCCAAGCTGATCGCGCGGCTCGAGTCGCACCGCGCTCTCGAATGACTCCGTGCGCCCCTCCACATCGATCGACGCGACTACCTTCGTCACAGCCTGCACACCCTCCTGCGGCCCCGAAACCACGACGCTGTCAGTCTCGGCTTCAGTCGCTCCTAAGGAAAAGTCGGAAGGCGGTGAGCCGTTGATATCCACGTCAACCGGCGCTCGTTTGCTCAGCAGCTGCAACAACTTTACCGTGACCTTGTCCTGCAGCACATCCACCACCCGCAAGTTGCCGCGGCCCGTGAGTGGTCTCACCTCAACCGGCGGCAATGGGTATTCACCCACGGCCAGGCCTTGCAGGTCTGCGGTGGCCTGGAAGTCATCCTTCGTCAGGCTTTCAAACACGTTCTCTTCTACCCTCACCCGCACGCGAACGGTGCCGACTTCTTCAGGCACCCACACGTCCGCCGGCACATTCACCGGCTCCACGGGTAGATCTACCGGGAGCACTCGTGTCTGCTCCGGGTTCTCCGCATCTGTTACGAAGATCCACATCCCGAACGCCAGCACCACCGAGAGCACCGCCAGACCGCTATTCTCACGCACCGAACGCGCGGCAGGCCGCAGCACGGCAGTAATGAACATCGCTGTTTCCTGGATAAACCCCCGTATCTGCTCCATAATCGCTCCGGTCAGCGGCTGAGCCGCGGCAGGCGTCTCCCGCTTGGCTTGTCCATGTCAACGGAAGGAAGCAGCAGACTGCGGAGAATCCCGCGAAGTCTGGGCCCATCAAGGTTGGAGATCATCCGGCCGTTCGCCGCTATCGATATCTGCCCCGTCTCCTCCGACACCACGACGGCTATCGCGTCCGTCCGCTCCGTCACGCCGAGAGCGGCCCGGTGCCGCGTACCGTGAAATCCGGTATCGGCCCTATCGGAGAGCGGCAGCGTGCAACTCGCAGCCACCACCCGGTCGTCCCGCACGATTAGAGCCCCGTCGTGCAGGGCGGAATTCGGGTAGAAGACGCTTTGCAGCAACGGCACCGAGCATGCTGCATCGAGCTTGACGCCGGTGTCGATGTAGTCCTCGAGGCCCGTCTCGCGCTCAAGCACGATGATGGCGCCGTGGCGCTTCTCTGCCATGCCCAGAGTCGCGTCGGCAAGGGTGTCGACTACGCCCTCGTACAATCCCCGCCCCGGCCACGGCCAGCGGCTCGTCCGGCCGACGCGTTCGAGGAAGCGGCGAATCTCGCTCTGAAAGATGATCGGTATCCCGAGCAGCAGCGCCGGAAACGAGTGATCGAGCAGCCAGGCCAGCACCGTCAGGTCCAGCAGTTGCGCAACAATGACCACGCCGACAACTACGGTCACGATGCCCCGGATGAGCGACATCGCCGTCGTACCCTTGAGCAGCAGCAGCGCCAGGTATATAAGGACCGCAATGCTCAGGATGTCGATGATGCTGGCCGGTCCGAAGCTGTTCAGAGAGTCGCGAATCGTCTCCCAGATCCCCATCAGGCGATGCCTTCCTCGCCGAGAATGAGGGCGAGCAGCGCCTTCTGCGCATGCAGGCGGTTCTCAGCCTGGTCGAACACGACCGATTGCGGCCCGTCGATGATTTCATCCGTTACCTCTTCACCGCGATGCGCCGGCAGGTCGTGCATGAAGATCGCATCTCGCTTCGCACCACCCATCAGCCGGGCATCGACCCTGTACGCCGCGAAATACTCCTTGCGCTGTGCCGCCTCGCGCTCCTGCCCCATGCTAGCCCACACGTCTGTATAGACGACGTCCGCATCCGCAACCGCCGCAGCCGGGTCATGTATCGCAGTTACACTTCCCCCTAACGCTTCCGCAAGCCGTCGAGCACGGTCCGCCACCTCATCTTCCAGTTCGTACCCCTGGGGCGACGCGATACGGAAGTGCATGCCGGACATCGCGGCGGCCAGGCTAAGCGAATTCGCCACGTTGTTACCATCCCCGATGAACGCCAGCGTCACTCCGCGCAGCCCGCCCTTCTTCTCGCGTACTGTCAGCAGGTCCGCCAGAGCCTGGCATGGGTGCTCGCCATCTGAAAGAGCATTGATCACGGGCACCGACGCAAACTCGGCGAGCTCTGTCACTGTTTCTGTCTTGAACGTGCGGGCCGCAATGCAGTCCACATACCGGCTCAAAACGCGCGCAACGTCCGCGGGCGTCTCCCGCTCTCCGAGACCAACTTCAGGCGGCGAAAGGTAGATACAATCGCCCCCCAGATGTCGCATAGCTACATGAAAGGAAACGCGGGTACGCAGCGAAGGTTTCTCGAACACAAGCGCCAGCGTCTTCCCCGCAAGAAGCGCCTGCTTCCCCTTGTCCTTGAGGCCCATCGCGGTCTGGAGCACGTCATCAAGCTCCCGCGCCGATATGTCCGTAATAGAGACGAAGTCACAACCGCGCACGGCAATACTCCTGTTCGGCAGAATCAGTATAGCATCGGCAATCGGCCCTTCTTGCCGCGTGGTATACTCCGCCCGCCATGTCGCCTCGGGCCCTCTTCTGGTCCGCTCTGATCGCTGCGGCCGTCGCCTTCGTGGGGCTCTTCGTTCTGCTCGCTCGACCTTGGGATTCGAACGACCCCGGCCCATCGAGCACCTCTGACTCGCCCACCATGACCCCCGAAGGCGTGATCGCGCTCGTCTCCCGCGAGCACATCGGCTGCCCCGATCAACCGGCCCTCGTCCTCACTGCCGATGCCACCTACGAAGGCGACGGCAAATGGACCGTCACCTACCGCGACTACAGCTGGACGGTGGACGAAGCGGACGGCTCCGTCCGAGCCATCAGCGAACCACTCCCTTGTCCGGGCCGCTGAGCTTGACCGCGCCCGCCTTGCGCGTCTATATTTCGGCCAACCATCCCCACGCTGAGGTCCTCGCGCTTGGCTGACCAACTCGAACGCTATCGCTGGCTCATAGTCGCCCTTCTCGCCGTCCCCCTTCTCAGCGGCATTGCCTACCTCCTCAACGACCGCCTGAGCGACCCTGACGAACTCCAGATCAACCAAGAGCAAGATATCCCTACTGACATCCGCGTCTACATTACCGGCGCCGTCCAGAACCCCGGCGTCTACGCCGTAAACGACGGCGACCGCTGGATCGACGCCCTCGAGGCCGCCGGCGGAGCGACCTCCGAAGCCGATCTCAACGGCGTCAACCTCTCGCGACGCGCCCAGGACGAAGACCACATCTTCGTCCCGGCGCTGGGCAGCGGCGCCGTTGCCGGCGCCAGCCAGGCTCCCCTCATCAACATCAACACCGCGGGCGAGGCGGAACTCCAGTCGCTTCCCGGCATCGGCGAGGTCCGGGCGAAGAGCATCGTCCAATCGCGCACCTCCAATGGCCCCTTCTCATCCATCGAAGACCTCCTGACGCGCAACATCATCTCGGAGTCCGTCTTCGCCGACATTGCGCCTCTCATAACCGTCACACAATGACATGATCCTGGCGTTCCTCGCCCTCGCCTGGCTGCTCGGCATCGCTGCCGCCTCCTTCACCGGCGCTGACCCCGCGGCCACGCTCGCCACCGCCGGCCTGCTGGGCGTCGTCTCGTTTGCGATTCGTCCTCGCTGGACCACCCTCGCGCTCATCGCCGCCGCCTCCGCCCTCGTCTTCGCCGCTGGCTGGCGTTACGAATCGACCGTTTCTCAACCCTCTCCCATCGCGCGCTTCAACTGCGAAGATAAATCTCCCGACCCCTGCGAAACCGTCCGCCTCCGCGCCGTCGTCACCGACGAGCCCGACGAGCAGGGTTCTTCCCTCCGCTACCGCCTCTCCGTCCGCGAGTCCTTCGCCAGCGGCCGCTGGCGGCCCGACTCCGGCGGCGTCCTCATGCGCGCTCCGCTCTTCCCACGGTACGAGTACGGCGACCTCCTCGAGATCAAGGGTGAACTCGAACAGCCCCCGAAGTTTGACGACTTCGACTATCGCGGTTACCTGTTCCGCCATGGCATCGATTCGCTCTCCGACTACCCGAAGGTCCGCCTGCTCGACCACAGTCACGGCAACCCTCTCCGCGCTGCGCTCATCGATGTGCGCTCCGCGCTCACCGATAGCCTATCGAACATCCTCCCCGACCCCGAGGCCACGCTCGCCACCGGTATCCTCTTCGGCGCCCGCTCTCAGATCCCTCGCGACCTCAACGAAGACATGCAAGCGACTGGAACGTCCCACTTGGTGGCCGTTAGCGGCCAGAATGTGGTCCTCCTCGCCGCGCTGATCATCGGCGCCCTCGCCTGGGTCATCGGCCGCAGGCCTGCCGCCTGGACCTCGCTCGCTGGCATCGTCCTCTACGCCGCGCTCGTCGGCGGCCAGCCCTCGGTCGTGAGGGCCGCCATCATGGGAGGACTCTACGTCATTGCGATCGCGGTCGGCAGGCGCAACACCGCTTTCGTCGCCATCGCCCTCGCCGCCGCTGTCATGACCGCGTTCAATCCGCAGATCGCTCACGACGTCTCCTTCCAGCTCAGCTTCGCCGCCACCCTCGGCCTCATCCTGCTGGCCCCAACGCTTGCCGGCGCGTTCGAAAACCTCGTCTCTCGCTTTCCTGCAATAGCCGAGTTCCCGCTTACGAGAATGCTGATAGACGTCGCCACGATGACCCTCGCCGCCACCGCCTTCACGCTGCCCATCATCGCGATCAACTTCCATCAGGTCTCCCTCGCGGCCCCGTTCGCCAACCTCTTCGCTGTCCCCGCCTTCGTCGCAGTCGCCGCCACCTCCGGCCTCGCCGCCGTTGCCGGCCTGGTGCTCCCCGGCGACGCCGCTTTCCTTAGCTGGCTCGCCTGGCCGTCCGCCGCCTACCTGATCGCCGTCGTGAGGCTCTTCGCTGACCTGCCGGTCGCCTCCGTCGAGCTGCGCGGCGTCGACGTCGGGCACGCCGTCGTCTACTACGCCCTCCTCGGCGCCGCGATCTTGTGGCTGAGCCGCCGCCCGCTTCAGCGCATCGAGCCCGCCCCTTCGGCCGCCACACCCCGCATCCCTCGTCTCCTTCCCGCCGGCGGCCTCGCCCTCCTCCTCGCGCTCGCCTCCGGCCTCCTCTGGCTCGCCGCCGCCGCGCCCAAAGACGGACGCCTCACCGTCACCTTCCTGGACGTCGGCCAGGGAGACTCGATCCTCATTGAGGGCCCCGACGGCCACCGCATCCTCGTCGACGGCGGCCCCAGCGGCGAAACGATCACTGCGGCCCTCGGACGGCAACTTCCCTTCTACGACCGCCGCCTCGACCTCGTCCTCCTCACCCATCCTCAGCGCGACCACATCGGCGGTCTCACGGCCGTCCTCGACGAGTACGACGTCGCACGCGTCTTGTCGAGCCCGATCGAAGCGGATACCGCCGCCTATCGCGCGTGGTCTCGGGCTCTGTCCTCTCAGGGCATCCCCGAACTGGCAGCACAGCGTGGCCACACCATCGACCTCGGCGACGGGGCGCATCTTTCCGTCCTCAACGCCGGCCAGGAGCGGACGGCGGACGCTGACGACCTCAACGACTCTTCGGTCGTCGTTCGCCTGACGATGGGCGATGTCTCCTTCCTCCTCACCGGCGACATCTCCGAAGACGCCGAGACCGCCCTCATCCGCACGGGCACCGACCTCGACGCAACGGTACTAAAGATCGCCCACCACGGCTCCAACACCTCCACCTCGCCCGCCTTCCTCCGCCGCACCACGCCGCTCGTCGATGTCATCTCCGTCGGCGCCAACAATCGCTTCGGCCATCCGACTGCCGACACCCTCGCCCGCCTTGCTGGCGACCTCGTCCTACGCACTGACCAGAACGGCGACATCACGCTATCAACGGACGGCCACCACCTCTGGGTCCGCACCCAGCGCCCGATCTCCGACGCCGCATCGCTCCGCGAAGCTCCGTAGCCCACCTCGCACCTCTCGCCCGTTGCCTCTTACGTCACACCTCGTACACCGTAAGTCGCACCTCGTACCTCGTACTTCATACTTCGTGCGCCGCCGTGCAAAGCTACCCCGCCGCCGGCAGCGCCCCGAGCTGCTGCATCAGGCCGAGCTGGTCGGAGACCTCCCACTCCTCCACCACCTTGCCATTCTCGATGCGGTAGATCGCGATCTGCCTGACGGAAATCTGCCGCTGCGTTAGAGCGAGACCCATCAGCTCGCCTCCGTGCGTTCCCGTAAACGTAAACCGCCCGACCACCTTATCGTCCACGGCGAGCAGCTCGTCGATCGATATCTGGAGGTCCGGAAACGCCTCCAGGTACATCTCGATAAACTCCTTCACCGCCTCCCGGTCACTCGGCATTCCTTCCGGCGCGGTGCGCAACACATACCCCGGCGCTATGTACTCGTCGACGGCGGCCACATTTCGCTTGTTGAAGATCTCCTCCTCCATGCGGCGGACCAGCGCCTTGTTCTCTTCCGTCAACGACATGCCGTACCTCCTGCATACTTCCTTCCTAACTTCTGACTTCTGACCCTCTGACACCTTGCTTCGTACCTCGTATTTCGCACCTCGCACCTCGCCTCGCGCTCCAATGCTATACTCACCCCGAACATGATCCGTAACGACGGCCGCCGCCCCAGAGAACTGCGCCCCGTCATCATCGTCCCCGGCTATCTAGAACAGGCCGAGGGGTCCGCTCTTATCGATATGGGCGAGACGCGCGTCCT
>WNGA01008784.1_pt1 | contig 13768 bp, 11 predicted proteins | sample 5400061 | NCBI WGS metagenome assembly WNGA01 (sample SAMN13153366, study PRJNA577476) | soil metagenome | isolation source: 100 cm soil or saprolite under grassland replicate 2 | place: USA:California | collected 2016-06-15 | reverse complement strand
CAGAAGCAGCACGCGGACCGATGGATCGGCGGTGAGCCGATACGCGAGCACGCAGCCCGCCGATCCCGCGCCGACGATCACGTAATCGTAGGTCACCGCGTGAGCCTCGCTGCTGGACCCGCTCCCCGCAGCCTGGGCTCCAGCACGTCCCGCAGGGCATCGCCCAGCAGATTGGAGCCCAGCACGACGATGAAGATGGCGAGACCGGGGAAGATCCCCGCCCACGGTGCCTTTGTGATCTGCCCCTGGGCAGCGGCCGTGAGCATTCCACCCCAGCTGGGGACATCCGGCGGAACGCCGACCCCGAGGAAGCTCAGCGAAGCCTCGAGGATGATGGCGAACCCCAGATAATAGGTGGCCAGGATCAGATAGATGGCCAGACAGTTGGGCATGATATGTCGCAGGATGATGCGCGCCGAACGAGCGCCGATGGCCCGGGCGGCCACGACATACTCCGTCTCCTTCAATGACAACACCTGAGACCGGACCGTGCGGACCACCGGAGCTAGCATTCCGATGACGATCGCGATGATGACGTTGTTCAGGGAGGAACCGAGAACGGCCATGATGGCCAGGACGATGATCAGGCCCGGAACGGCCATCATCGCGTCCACGATTCGCTGCACGATGAGGTCCACCCGCCTCCCGGCATATGCGGACGCCATGCCGACGACGAACCATCCGGTCACCCCGATCAGGACAGCGCCGAGCCCGACGTACAGCGAGATGCGTGCGCCGTAGATGATCCGGCTCATGATGTCTCGCCCCACGTGGTCGGTCCCCATGGGATAGGCCGACCCCGGCGCCACGTAGACAGGAACTCGATTGTTGGCCTCTCTGATGATCTGGCGCGGATCGTACGGCGAGATCAGAGGAGCCAGAAGAGCCGTCGCGACCAGCGCCAGGACGATGAGGCCCCCCAGGGCGCCCAGGGGCTTTCGTCTCGCGAACCTGGCTACCACGATCCAGGGGGCCGCGCGCGCGGGCGACTCGGCGCGAGTCTCGAGAATGGGGCTCGCGACCACCGTCTCCCGGCCCGCCATCATCCCGTCCTCGCGCGCCAGCGCATTACTGGTACCGGACTCTGGGATCGAGCACGCCGTACGACAGGTCGACCATCAAGTTCAGGATCAGGACGACCGCGGCGATGAGGAGCACGATGGCCTGCAGCACGATGAAATCCCTGTGGATGATGCTGTCGATCAACAGGGTTCCCATACCCGGTACGACGAAGATGGACTCGACGATGATCACGCCGCCCAGGAGCCGGGCGAACTGATATCCCGAGACGGTCAAGACCGGCAGGAGCGCGTTCTTCAGCGCATGCCGTCCGATGACCAGCCTCTCGACGAGGCCTTTGGCGCGCGCGGTCCTCAGATAGTCCTCCCGCAGCACCTCCAGCATCGAGGAGCGCGTCACTCTGGCCGTGAAGGCGAGATCGTTGAACGCGAGCGTCAGGGCCGGGAGGATCAACTGCTGCAGATTGAGAAGGGGATCATCCCACACCGTGGCGTAGCCCAGAGGAGGTAACCACTCGAAGAAGGACGCGAGAGCATACACGATGAGGATGCCCAACCAGAACGTCGGGAGCGCGATGCCGATACTGGAGAAGATCCGGCTGAGATAGTCCAACCCGGTGTCCTGTTTCACGGCGGAGATGACGCCGAGAGGAACCGCTGCACAGACGGCCAGCACGATCGCCATCACCGCCAGCTCCATGGTGACGAGAAACCGGTCCTTCAACTGGTTCCAGACCGGGGTCTTGTACCACAACGAGGTGCCCAGGTCCCCGCGGAGCACGTTCCACAGCCAGCTCGCGTACTGGACATGAATCGGCCTGTCGAGACCGAGCGTCTGGCGCAGTTGCTGGAGCTGCTCTACCGAAACCGAACCACTGTCGCCTTCTCCGCCGGCCAGAATCGTCAGGGCGGGGTCTCCGGGGACGATCCAGAAGAGTGTGAACACGAGGATCGTCGCCACCAGCAGAGTGGGGATGAAGAGCAGCGCTCTCCGTATCGCGTACTTTCCCATGGGCTCTACTGACGAGTCAGTTCCGTGGGAGTGGAGCTTCGGGATCCCACCAGATGTGTTCGAAGTGCTTCACGATCTGCTCGGACCCGGGGACGTGGAAGTTCTGGAGCCGGTAGTCCATCATGCCTCCCGAATATCCCCAGACCAGTGGCACCAGGTGGCTCTCCCCGCCTCGCAAGATCTCCACCGCCTCCTTGAACAAGCGGAGCCGCTTCAGCGGCTCAAGCTCTTTCGCCTGAGCCTGGATGATCTCGGTCAGGCGGGGGTTTCGCCAGCTGTCGGGATTCTTCTGTCCGCCAATGACCAGAAAGTGCTGGTTCAGATAGTCGGCCGGATCGAGGATGATGACGCCGGACGAGTCCATCGAGGCGTGATGCGTCCCGCGAATGATGCGGTCGACCTGCGTGGCTCGATCCACTGGCTCGAGCGTGAGGTCGATGCCGAGGCTCTTCCTCAGCTGCTCGGCGAGCACCTCACCGGTCCGGACGGCAAGCGGGACGTTTCCGAGATTCAGCATGGCCTTGAAGCCGTTGGCGTAGCCTGCCGCCGCCATGAGGGTTTTGGCCTCTGCGAGATCCTGGTCTTTGGGCCGGCGCCATCCCTTCGCTTGCGTGAGGTCCTCCGGGGACTCGACGATCTTTCCGCCCTTGTTGGGCAGGAACGTCCCGACCGAACCGAAGCAGCCGAAAGGCTCCGTGCACCGCACGATCTTCACCAGTTCATGTCGGTCGACGGCCAGAAAGACCGCCCGCCGGACCCTGGGATCCTGAAACGGCGGCTTGTTCATGTGGAGGACGAGATAGTTCTGCACGGCCTCGGGGATGTAGAGGGCCCTCACGCGGCCCTTGGTCTCGCGCTGCATCCGCATGGGATCTTCACTGCCGTACGAGCCAATGGTCGGCCCCTCGGTGGTATGGGCCTGGCCCACCTGCATCGCCGCCAGGCGCCGGTTGTAGTCCCGCACGATCGTGAAGATCATGCCGTCGAAATACGGCAGGCCCTTCTTGAAGTAATTGGCGTTGCGCACGTACTCGATCGAGATGTTCGGCTTGAACTCCTTGAGCTTCCAGGGGCCGGATCCGATCAGCTTCCCTGGCTTCTGCGCGTCCTCCGGCGAGAGGTTCTGCGCAACGTGCTTCGGGTACATCTTCATGTGCTCCGAGGCAAGATTCTGGAGGAACAGGGGGCTCGCGAAATTGATCGGGACTCTGATGGTCCTGGCGTCGATCACCTGGGCGCTACCGTGCTCGTAGAACGACCGCATCACCCCGGTCCGGACCCGGATGGCCCCGGGCTCCGTGATCCTGTCCAGGGAGAACTTGATGTCCTCCGCGGTGACGGGCTGCCCGTCGTGCCACTGCGCCTGCCGCAGACGGAAGGTGTAGGTCTTCCCGTCCCGACTCACCGTCCAGCTCTCGCACAGGTCGCAGACGATCTCGTCGGGGTTCACCGGGTTGTGGTACACGAGCCCGTTGAATTGGGGCGAGGCGGGCATGAGGCAGTCCGGAAGAGTGCCGCACGCGTGAACGTCCCACTGGCCCGGGTTGAAGCCGGTGATGCCGCGAAGGACCATCTTCTGGTACTTTCCCCGGGCGACCCAGTCCGGCGGCCAGGGAAAGGTGAAGGTCTGTCCTTCCGGGGATGGCGTCTGCGCGGCCGAGGGCGCAGGGACCACGCTGATGATCATGAGGAGCAACATGAACGATCTGAAGCGCGTCATGATTGTGCCTCCGGGTCGTTGTGACGCTCAGCCAGTTCTCTTCGACGCCGCCAGCGACGGACTGACGACTGGAGGATCTCGATGCCGACGTTCCAGGCTTCTCCCGACCTGCGCATGCACTATCGCGTCGACGACTTCACCGAGCCCTGGACGACGACGGAGACCATCCTGTTGCTGCACGGCAACGCCGAGAGCAGTCTGGCGTGGTATGCGTGGGTGCCGCTGCTGGCGCGGCGCTTCCGGGTCGTGCGGCCGGACATGCGCGGCTACGGCGCGTCGACGCCGATGCCGCGCGATTTTGCGTGGACGCTCGACGTGATCGTCGGCGACTATGCCCGCCTCATGGACGCGCTCGGTGTTCAGCGCTTCCATCTGGTCGGTGCGAAGATCGGTGGCGTCATCGCACGGGCGTTCGCGGCGCACCGCCCCGAGCGAGTGAAGACGCTCGCGGTGATCGGCTCGCCACCGCCGTTGCGCAAGGGAGCGGAGCGCATCCCCGCGTTGACCGAGGAGTTCGAGACGCACGGCGTCGAACACTGGGCGCGGCGCACCATGGCGGGCCGGCTCGGCGAGCGGTTTCCCGCCGAAGGGGTCGAGTGGTGGATCAAGTTCATGGGCCGCACCCCGGTGTCGACGCTCGTCGGGTTCAATGCCACGATCAACTACTCGGATATCCGGGCCGATGTGCCGAAGATCGCATGCCCCACGCTCGTGATCACCACCGACGAAAGCGGTCTCGCGTCGGTGGAGGAAACTCGCGCGTGGCAGCAGACGATCCGGAAGTCCGAGCTGCTGGTGATCCCCGGCAACTCCTACCACGTCGCGGCGAGCGACGCCGAGCGCTGCGCGCAGGCCACGCTCGACTTCATCGCGCGGCGCGGCGCCGTCTAGGCGGCCCGCCCATCGACCCATGAGCTATGCGGTCTCGACGAGCTCCAGCGCTTCGCGGCTCGGGCCCTCGATCATCACCGCCCGCGTGCCGCCGAGCTTGTAAGGCTCTTCGAGGAACCGGACGCCCTCGCCGCGCAGTTTGTCGACCCATGCGTCGAGGTCGGCGACGCTGAGCGCGATGTGATCGTACACGTGCCCTCGCGGGCTCACGAGCGGCTGGTCACCCTGCCGCATGTACCAGAGGAACGCCACGTCTCCGAACACGACTGCGGCCGACGGCGTCCGGAACATCCCGGCCGGCTCGAGCGCCGGAAAGGTGCTGTCGGATCCGCGCGCCACCTTGCAGGTAGGCTCGGTCAGGGGCGTCCTGCTGGTGCGCCCCGCGAACACCGGCGCGTTGAGGTGCTTCTGGTACCACAGTTGCGCGCAGAACGGGTCCTCCTGGAACAGGTGTACGTGGTTGAAGCGCTCGGCCGGATGGTTGCCCGCGTATTCCACGAGGGCGTTGTCGGGTCCTCGCATGTACCCGAAGCCACCCGTGCGGGTGGGCTGCACGCCTGCTGCCTTAGCCTCGGCGATCTGCGCCTTCGTCAGGCCGAGCACGCCGCCCGTGCCCGGCCAGGTGTCGCTGCTGATGAACACCGAACCGCCTTCATCCCCGGTGTAGAGCGGCAACAGCTTGACGTCCGGCCGGCCCTTGTAGGACTCGAGGCGCTGGCGCGTGTCGGTGACATGCCAGCCGAAATGCCAGATCGCGGTCTGCGGCACCGTCGCGGGCGCGGCGGCGACCCTGGTGAACAAGATCAGGACGTTGTTCGGCGCGGCGAGCCCCGACAGGCCGCCCCAGCTCGCCTTCGCGGAGGTCGGGAACTGCCGGACGTAGAAATCGATCGCCGCGTCCGGATCGACGGAGTTCAGATGAAGATGATGGAAGCCCGGGACTGGCAGCATGACAGTCTCTCCTGTGTGCGAGGTCGCTCGATGATGTCACATCGGAGTATCATCCCGCCAGGCGACGCTTTGCGAGGGAGGATGCCGATGCCCACCAACGGTCAGACCGAGGCGCGGAAGCTTCACGCCCGCTTGAGGCACCCGATCATCGACGCGGACGGACACTGGGCCGAGTTCGCGCCGCTCATGCGCGAGGAGTTCCGCCGCATCGGCGGAGACACGGCGGTGGAGGCGCTGGCCATGGCGAGCCAGCGCATCCCCAACTCGCTCTCGATGTCCGTGGCCGAGCGGCGCCGCCGGCGGATCGGGCAGGAGGCGTTCTGGTTCCTGCCGACCAAGAACACGCTCGACCGCGCGACCGCCATGATGCCGCGCCTCCTGTACGAGCGCCTGGATGACCTCGGGCTCGACTTCTGTGTGGTCTATCCCACGGCGGGGCTCGGCTACTATCGTCTGCCGCCGGATCGGCTACGCCGGGCCCTCTGCCGCGCCTACAACGTGTTCACGGCCGAGCAGTTCCGCCCGTTCAACGACCGCATCATTCCGGCCGCGATCATCCCGATGTACACGCCCGAGGAGGCGATCGAGGAGCTGGAGTTCGCGTCGCGACAGCTGGGATACAAGGTCGTGATGATGGGGAGCCTCATTCGCCGCCCCATCCCAGCGCTGGTTGAGGAGCATCCCGAGGCCGCGAAGTTCGTCGAGTGGTACGACCCCATCGCCATCGACAGCGAGCACGACTACGATCCGGTGTGGGAGAAGTTACGCGAGCTGCGCATCGCGCCGAGCTTCCACAACGGCGCGCGCTCGATCCTGCTCCGCAACTCGCCGTCGAACTTTTGCTACAACCACATCGGCCACTTCGCGTCGGCCAGCGAGGCCATGGCCAAAGCCATCTTCTTCGGCGGCGTCACGCGGCGCTTCCCGGAACTGAACTTCGCCTTCCTGGAAGGCGGCGTGGGCTGGGCCTGCTCCCTCTACGCCGATCTCATCGGCCACTGGGAGAAGCGGAACCGACAGGCCCTCGAGAACACGAACCCGGCGCGGCTCGACCGGCCGACCCTGCTCGAGTTGGCGCAGAAGTACGGACAGGCCACAGTGGTGGACGCCGTGCGGCGTGGAGAAGGCCTGGACGACAACGGCGACGGCACCGGCGGCGTCGAGGACCTCGACGACTACTCCCGCTGCAAGATCGCGCACAAGGAAGATTTCCGCGATCTCTACGTCTCACGCTTCTACTTCGGCTGTGAAGCCGACGATCCGATCAACGCGTGGGCTTTCAATCGCAAGGCCAACCCGCTGAACGCGCGACTCAACGCCTTCTTCAGCTCGGACATCGGCCACTTCGACGTCCCCGACATGACCGACGTCGTCCCCGAGGCCTACGAGCTGGTCGAGCACGGGCTGCTCACCGACGATGACTTCCGCGATTTCATGTTCACCAACGCCGTGCGCTTCTGGGGCGAGGTGAACCCGGACTTCTTCAAGGGCACGGTGGTCGAGAGGCAGGCCGCGGAAGTGCTCGCCCAGCGCCCATGACGACTGCGGAAGCTGCCTTCACGGAAGATCTTGTGGAGGTCGCGGGCGTCCGCATCCAGCTCCGCCGCGGCGGCATTGGAGCGCCGTTGCTGATTCTGCACAGCGAGCTCGGCGTCCCCGGCTGGCTTCGCGCGTACGAGCACCTCGCCCGGCACTTCACAGTGTACGTGCCGTCGCTGCCGGGCTTCGGCCAGTCCGCGCGCCCGGACTGGATCGTGAGCGTCCGCGACCTCGCCGCCTGGGTGACGTGGTTTGTCCGCGAACTCAAGCTGTCCCAGCCACTGCCGGTTATCGGGTCGTCTCTCGGCCGCTGGGTCGCGGCGGAGATCGCCACCATGAACGCCGAGCTCTTCTCAAAGATAGTGCTGGTGGGCGCGGCGGGCCTGCAGCCGGACGAAGGCCACGTCTGGGACTACTTCATGCACTCCAACCGGGAGGCGCTGGCGCAGGCATTCTATGACCCGGCGAAGGCGCCGGAGTATGCCCAGTACTTCGGCACAGCATGGCGGTCCGAGGACGAGAGGCAGGCGGAGCAGAACCGGGAGATGGCGGCCCGCCTCCTCTGGAAGCCGTACATGCGGAGCCACACGCTGCCCGCGTTGTTGCGGGGGATCTCAACGCCCACCCTGGTCATCTGGGGACGTGAGGACGCGATCATTCCCCTCGACGTGTGCCAGCGCTACGTGCGAGCGATCCCGGGGGCGATGGCAACAGTGCTGGACCGATGTGGCCACCTGCCCGAAATGGAGCAGCCCGAAGCGTTCGTGCAGGCGGTGCTCGACTTTCTCGCGCCGCGCGCCTGACGCGAGGTCGAGAGCAGGAGGTCTCCTATGGTCAAGGAAGTCTACTTCTTCACCGAGATGGGCTACACAGCATACCCCCAGGACGAAGCGCGCCGGCGGGGCTACAACAACTTGATGTTGCCCAACGAGCACTTCAACCCGGTACGGGCGCAACAGCTCTACGGCATGTACTTCGAGGAGCTGCAGTACTGCACGGAGTCCGGCTTCGACGGCGTCATGATCAACGAGCACCATAACAACCCGCTCAGCATGATGCCGTCGGTCAACGTGATCGGCGCGGTCCTGGCCCGGACGACCAGGAAGGGCCGGATCGTCTTTCTGGGCAACGTGCTCCCCATCCACGACAACCCGCTGCGGGTGGCCGAAGAAGTCGCGATGATCGACATTCTCTCCGGAGGCCGGGTGGTCTGCGGCTTCGTGCGCGGGCTGGGCCAGGAAAGCATCGCGACCAACGCCAATCCGATCTACAACCGGGAGCGGTTCGACGAAGCCCACAACGTGATCGTCAAGGCATGGACCACGCCGGGACCCTTCCGATGGGAGGGCCGGCACTACGAGTACCGCGTGGTCAATCCGTGGGTCAGGCCGCTGCAAAAGCCTCATCCCCCGATCTGGATTCCCGGCGTGGTCAGCCCGGAGTCGGTCCGATGGGCCGCCGAGCATCGCTACCCGTACGTGGCGCTCGCCCCCCCGCTCCACGTCACCGACGAGATCTACGATCTCTACGACGAGGTCGCGGCAGAAACAGGATTCACCCCGACCTCCGAGCAGCGCGGATACGTCATTCGGGTGAGCGTCGCCGACACCGACGAAAAAGCCTACGAGGAGGGCCGGCACTTCTTCTGGCAGCTGGGAACATCGTTCGGGGTCGCGCCCCGCCACTGGCTGCAGCCCCCGGGGTACGTGAGCCGGGCGGCCACGCAGAGCCGGCGCGAGCAAGCGCGCGTGGGGTCGGCCAATGTCACGCCAGGCGGCCCCAGCCTCAGCTACGAAGAGGCCCATGCCACCTACCAGATCGTCTCCGGGAGCCCCGACACCGTGATCAAGAAGCTGCAGCGGATCATCGACGTCGTCGACCCGGGGTTCATGATCTTCTGGGGCCGCGAGGGTCTGATGTCCCACGAGGTCGCTGTGCGCGGCATCGATTTGATGACCCGCGAGGTCATCCCCGCCATCAAGGCGTATCAGCCAGATCGAGAGAAGGGACGGCAGCGCAGGGCCGTCGAGGCCGCGGCAACGCGATGAACACGCAGTTGAAGCGCCGGGTGGCTCTCATCGGCACCGGCGGGACGATCTCCTCGATCGGCCGGGGGAGCCTCGACCTCTGGGAGTACATGGACGCAGGCCGCAAAGCGGAGCCCGACGAGCTCCTGGTGCGGTTCCCGGAAGTCACCGAGGTCGCGGAGATCGTTTCCCTTCGCTTCCGCGCGATGTCCAGCGCGGCTGTCGGGCCGCCCGACTGGCTCGCGCTCGCCGCCGCCGTGCACGACGCCGTCTCGCGCGAGGCGCCGCTCGACGGGGTCGTGATCACGCACGGCACGGCGACGCTCGAGGAGACGGCGTACTTTCTGAACCTCACGCTCAAGGTCGACACCACCGTGGTGCTGGTCGGATCGCAACGGCCGGCGACGGGCCTCAGCTCGGACGCCGGGCTGAATCTCGTCAACGCGGTGCGCGTCGCAGGAACGCCCGAGGCGCGCGGGCTCGGCGTGCTCGTGCTCCTCAACGACGAGGTCCAGGCCGCGCGCGAGGTCACGAAGACCTCGACGCTCCGGCTCGAGACCTTCCGGAGTCCAGACCTGGGCATGCTCGGATACGCAGACCCCGACGGTCGCGTCGCCATCTACCGGCGCCCGACACGGCGCCACGCCCCGGAGGCGGAGTTCGACGTGCGCGGCCGCACCGACCTCCCGCGCGTGGACATCGCCGCGTCGTACGCCGGCGCCGACGGCGCCGCCATCCAGGCCTTCGTCGCCGCCGGCGCCCGCGCGATCGTTTCTGCGTCACTCCCGCCCGGGGTGACCACGCCGGCCGAGACCGCCGCGCTCCTGGAGGCGCGGCGGCGCGGCGTGCTGATCGTGCTGTCGAGCCGGGCGGGGAGTGGTCGCGTCCTGCCCCGCACCGTCCTGCGCGAGCAGCGCTTCGTCGTCGCCGACAACCTTACTCCGCAGAAGGCGCGTGTGCTCGCCATGCTGGCCCTCACTCGCACGGACGACGTGGCCGAGGTCCAGCGCATGTTCGACGAGTACTGAGGCCGGGACGCACGCCATGAACAACGCCGAGCTCATCGTGAAGACATTGCGGGCGGCGGGCGTGAGCCACGGCTTTGGAATCCCCAGCGGGAACGTGCTTCCCCTGCTCGAAGCCATGCGGGTCGGCCGGTTGCCGTACGTGCTCACGGCCCACGAGGGCTCGGCGGCGTTCGCGGCCGACGTCATGGGCCGAGTGACGGGCGCGCCGGGACTCTGCATTTCGACACTGGGACCCGGCGCCACCAACCTGACGACCGGTGTGGGTAATGCCTACCTCGATCGCTCGCCGCTCCTGGCGATCACGTGTAATCTGCCCACGGCGCAGCTCGGGCGGCGCATCCAGATGGCCATCGACCATCACACGCTCTTCCGGCCGATCACGAAGGCGACCCTTCCCCTGCGAGAGGGCGAGGTGGCCTCGGTGCTGGCCGAGGCGCTCGAGATCGCCCTGAGCGAGCCCCTGGGGCCCGTTCATTTAGACCTCCCTGAGGACGTCGCGCTGGCGTCGGCCACCGAGGACGTGCGGCCGATTCCAATGGGGCGACGGCTCGGCGCGGCACCGGAGGCCTCCATGCGGCGCGCGGCCGAGATCCTGGGTGCCGCGCGCCGGCCGGTGGCGGTCCTGGGCTCGTCGGCCATGCGCCTGCGGAATCCGCACCTGCTGCAGTCCGTGATCGATCGCCACCGGCTTCCTTTTGTGTCGACCACCATGGCCAAGGGCATGATCTCCGAGGATCACCCGCTCTCACTCGGCTGTATCGAGCGAGCCCGGCGCCAGGTGCAGCGCGAGCTCTTGCGCAGCGCCGATCTCGTCGTGGGGCTCGGTTACGACGTCGTCGAGGTGGAGTACGAGGCGTGGATCGGCAAGGTCCCCCTGCTGGCGATCGACGTGGATCCCGTGGATGCGGACCCGAGCGTGACGATCGCCCACGAGGTAGTCGGCGACCTCGACGCCTCGCTCGAGTGGTTGGCTGAGCTTCCGCCCGTACGACCAGAGTGGCCGGCCGAGATGGCCGCGCTGCACCGTGACCGCTTTCACCGCTCGCTTCGCCCGGCGCTGGCTGGATTCGTGCCCCATCACGCGATCGACGTGGTACGAGAAGTGCTCCCCCGCGACGGCGTGCTGGCGTTCGACGTGGGAGCCCACACCCATCAGATCGCGTCCCAGTGGACGGCTCACGCGCCGCGCACGTTTCTGATCACGAATGGCTGGTCTTCGATGGGGTTCGGGCTTCCAGCGGCCATCGCCGCGAAGCTCGCCCGCCCGGAGCGCCCCGTGGTCGCGCTCGTGGGTGACGGGTGCTTCCAGATGACGTGTGGTGAGGTGGCTGTCGCGCGGCGCCTCGGACTGTCCTTGCCCATCGTCGTCCTCGACGACGGCTGGCTCTCCCTGATCCAGGTCAAGCAGGTCCGGCGTCACTTCGGCCTGTACGGGACCGACCTCGGAGAACAGGAGCACGTGGCTCCACCAGCTCACTACTTCGGTGTGCCGGTGGTCGGAGCACGCTCCGCCGCCGAGCTCACTCGCGCATTGAAGGATGCCCTCGACGCCGACCACCCGACGGTCATCGAGGCCAAGGTCGATCCCAGCCACTACCTCGACACCGTGTACGATTAGTGCCCCGTCCAGAACTCATGTTAAGACTTCGCCGCAGGCGGAGGCGACGGGCTGGTGCGGCAGGGGCGCCGGGACCACGCGGCCCGCGTTCGCTGCTCGGGTGCGGCTGGGCTCCATCCGGGCGCAGCGCGTCCGCATCGGGCGAGGCGGGAACGGATCCCGTCACCCCCTACCGCACCCGCCCGTCGCCTCCGGTGGAGCGTGATCGCTAACAGAACTTCGCGGACTGGATACTAGCGAGCACTGAAGGAGTCGCGCATGGACAAGGACCGATTCGGCAATCCGCACGCGCCGGCGCTCCCGTACGCGCGCGGGCGCATCCTCGCCAGCACCGAGGACGATTTCCGCAAGCTGCGCCGTGCCTGGAGCATCATTCGCGAGCACGGCCCCGAGTCGGTCTTCGTCTTCACGGGTCTCGAACACGGCCTGGCGATGACGGCTGAGGAGATCCAGTGGGCGGACGACGAATTGGCCCCGGCGATCTATCTCGATCGGCTCACGGTCCTCACCCTGCAGCACCTCGGAGGCTCGGAAGAGTTCCACGACGTCGCCGTCTTCAACCGGCTGACGGGCGCCACCCTCGCCACGCATCTCACGCTGGTCCGGCCTGGCGACGTGGTGGTCGGCGTCTCGGCGAGCCACAGCCACCCGACGGTGATCCGCGCGGCCTCACTGGCCGGCGCGCGGTTCATCGACACCGTGGGCGTCGACGAGTTCGCGCGGGCCCTCGAGCGCGAGCCCAGAGTGGCGCTCGTGGTCCTCACGCGCCTCGCTGTCACCTACGAGCTGATGCCGGTCGAGGGCATCCGGACGGTGGTGAAGCTCGCCCACGACAGGGGCGCGCTCGTGTACGTCGACGACGCGGGCGGCGCGCGTGTGGCCCCCGCCGCCTTCGACCACCCCCGGATGCTCGAGCTGGGCGTGGACCTTGGGGCCACCGGCCTCGACAAGTACGGCACCATCGGCCCGCGCTTCGGCCTCATGGCCGGCGACAAGGCGCTGGTGGGGCGGATTCGCGCGAAGGGCTTCGAGTGCGGCCTCGAGGCGCGCCCGATGCTCTACGCGGCGGTCGTGCGCACGCTCGAGCAGTATCGTCCTGAGCGCGTCCGCGAGCTCATCGCCTCGACCCGGCGTGTCGCCGACGCGCTCCGACCGATCTTCGGCGCCCGGCTCCACGAGACGCCCACGACGGCCCAGCTCCTGGCGGACGACCTCCTCACGATCGCCATGGAGCGCGGTGGCGTGAAGGAGCCGCCGATCGTGCCGTACGAGGCGGCCGCCGCCTTCTGCATGATCCTCCTCGAGGACCACCGGATGCTGACCGTGCATTTTGTCGGCATGCCGCCCGGTACGGCTAACATCCTCTTCAAGTTCGTCCGACCGGAGACGCTCGAGAGGTTCGGCGGGCCGGACAAGTTCGCGCAGGTGGTCGACTCGGCCGTGACCCGTCTCGGGCTGCTGCTCCGCGAGCCCGAGCGCATCAAAGCCCTCCTGTTCGGTGACGCCTGAGGAGCCGGAGACAATCATGCTCGATCTCGTGATCCGCGGTGGACAGGTCGTGACTCCCCAGGGCGTGGGCGCCTGGGACGTCGGTATCGAGGGCGAGCGCATCGCGGCCGTCGGCGCGCCCGGCACGCTGCCCCGCGACGCCGGCCGCGTCGTGGACGCCACTGGCAAGCTCGTCATCCCCGGCGGCATCGACCCACACGTGCACACCCACTGGCCGATCCCCGCGCTGGGGGGCGGTTTGATGACGAGCGCCCCGCCCGAGCAGGTCAGCCGCGCCGCGATCTGCGGCGGGACGACCATGCTCGTCGACTTCGCCGTCTGGGAACCGGGCCTGACGATCGCTCGCGCGATCGACCAGAAAGAGGCGGTCTGGCGCCAGGGCTACACGGATTACGGCCTCCACGTGATGCTCCAGGGCGCGGTCCCTCCCGACGTCATCGATCAGCTCCCGGAA
>WNGA01014799.1_pt1 | contig 13770 bp, 9 predicted proteins | sample 5400061 | NCBI WGS metagenome assembly WNGA01 (sample SAMN13153366, study PRJNA577476) | soil metagenome | isolation source: 100 cm soil or saprolite under grassland replicate 2 | place: USA:California | collected 2016-06-15 | reverse complement strand
GCTCGCTGCTGCGGCGCGCTCCCGCGCAACACGAAGATCGTCTACGCATCGACGATTTGGAGCTCGACTTGAAGCGACACAAAGCGGTTCGTTCCGGCATGCCGCTTAACCTGACGCCGAAAGAGTTTCTGCTTCTCGCTCATCTGGTTCGCTCCGCCGGTGAAGTCGTATCGCGCGCAGAAATCGCCGAGCACGTTTGGCACATCGGGTTCCGGACTGATACGAATGTCGTGGAAGTCGTGGTGCGCCGCCTGCGGGCGAAGGTGGACGATCCATTCGAGACCAAATTGGTTCACACGATTCGCGGCGTAGGTTATGTCCTCAAGGCGCACTGAACCGCGCTCGATCGCGGCGCAGCTCGTCCTGCTTTTTACGCTGACCGCGACGCTATTGCTTTTCTGCGGGCTCGGCGCGTTTTATTGGATTGTCGTTCGACATGCCTTCGCGGAAGACAATGCAGTTCTGGCCGACAAAATTTCCGGATTAAGCGCAGACTTCAGAGAGAGCGGGCCAAGAATTTTCGGCGAGGAATTGAAAGCGCGCCGCGCCGGCGACCATGCCCCTTATTGGATCAGGATTCTCGATTCCGAAGGCCATACCGTGACGGAGACGGCTGGAATGGAGCGCTTCGTGCCGCCGAGCGTGTTCCCGCCCGCCCAAAAATCGACATCGTCTATCGGCGGCTCGAAAGATTATCGCACCGGCGCGAAGTTGTTTTCATTAGTCGCGGTGAACGAGAAAACCGGAGGCCAAACTTACACAATCCAAGTCGCGCAAGACCGGTCAAGCGACGAACAACTTGAAAGAAGATTCGGCGTTTTACTGATCGTTATGCTGGCGGGCAGCATTCTTGCCTCGGCCATTATCGCAATCGCGGTCACAAAGCACGGTTTGCGCCCGCTCGCAGAAATGACGCGTTCACTCGAACGAATCGGGCCGGCCCATCTGAACGAACGGGTGGCGCTGGCTGGCTGGCCGCGTGAGCTTCAGCCGCTCGCGACTACTTTCGACGCGATGCTGGCCAGGCTCGAAGATTCCTTCAAGCGGCTCTCGCAGTTTTCCGCCGATCTCGCCCACGAATTGCGCACGCCCGTCGCCAACATCATGGGCGAGGCCCAAGTCGCATTAACACGTGAGCGCACGCCCAGCGAGTATCGCGAAGTCATCGAATCCACCATTGCCGAATGCGAACGGTTGTCGGGAATCGTGGACAATCTCCTCTTCGTGGCGCGAGTGGACGCGGCTCGCGAATCCATCGAGCGGAAGCTGATTGATGCTCGCGCCGCCGTGGAAAAGATCGCGACGTTTTATCAAACACTCGCGGAGGATCGAAATGTCGCCATCCATTGCAGCGGCGAAGGCGAAATTTACGTCGACCCCGCCTTGTTCGAGCGCGCCTTGGGCAATCTGATGGATAACGCGCTACGCTTCACTCCCGAGGGCGGCACAATTCAAATATCGATTACAGTAAAAGCCGCGCATTCCGAAGTAACAGTCAGCGATAACGGATACGGAATAACGCCAGAACATTTGCCGCGCGTGTTCGACCGCTTTTATCGTGTCGATTCATCGCGCAGCTCCGACGGCGCGGGTTTGGGGCTGGCACTCGTGAAATCGATTGTCGATCTTCATGGCGGCTCGGCCAAAATCGAGAGCGAAGTTAATCGCGGCACCACCGCCACGCTTACCTTCCCAAAGCAAGCTGTCGGAACATAGGCTTGCTGCTGTGCGCCCAGCGGGTTTGAAACCCGCTGCCAGGGATCAGCCGACAACATATCCGGAAGCCATACTCCCAAAAATTTCTCTTGCCAATCATTACAATTTTGTAATGATCCGCGGATTCTATGAGAAAAATGTCCTTTCTTTGTGGAGTTGGCCGGGGCTGGCTCATCCCGTTGATGGCATGCGTATGTTTAATGTTTCCGGCCATTAATCATTCGGCCATCGCGCAGGCGGTCACAGACCAGGAAGTTGTCGTCACGGGCGAGGAAGTGCCCAGCGCGTACGGAGCTCCTCCCGGACTTTCGCGCAGCCGCTTTTCCAACACGACGCAAGCCTACGTTTTGCCGCCATGGGCATTTTTCTTCGGAGAGATTTACGAGGGCCAGGGGTTCCGGCATGGGCCGCCCGATCATCTTTTCACTCAAGAGGTCGAAATGGGTTTGCCTTATCGGTTTGGGGTGGCGGCGGAAGCAAAGTTCGAAAGATTTAACGGTGGGGGGGGTCCGGAAACAGTGAGCGTAGAAGCACGATGGGCTCTTGCCGATTGGAATAAGATTCCGCTCAATCCAACACTCTTCGCCGAATACAAATTCGGTGTCGGCAGGATTCGACACGAAGAAGGTCCACCTCCTGCAGGCGAAGAAGCAGAGGAGGAGGAAGAAGAGGGCGGCCCGCCGAAAGTTCCTGATGCCTACGAATTTCGTCTGCTCCTCGCCCAGGATTTTGGCGAGCGCGTTGAGTGGGCCATGAACTGGTTCTTCGAAAAAGAGAATACCGGCGACCGCGGTCGCGAATGGGGCTTCTCCCAGAGCGTCATGACTCCAATTCTCTTGCCTAACGAGCGTCTGAAAGTCGGCCTGGAAATGGAATATAAGAATTTCACCGTCAAAGACACCCGCGGCAATCCTATGCACATTTTTGTCATCGGTCCAAGCATTGCGTGGAAACCGACAAGCCAGACTCGCCTGGATATCTCGCCGTTGTTCGGCTGTACCGACGACTCGCCGGTGGCTGATGTCTTTGTTGCTTTTTCCTGGCTTTTCGGCAGCGAACGCGCCGAAGCCGAAGCACCCGTGTCCACGCGGTTCCGTTACTACACCGGCCCTGTTTCCGCTGATCGCTATTCTGGAAAGGATGGAAAGGAAACCAAGCAGTTCGTGCTGCCGTGTCCCCAATGGTACGGCGATAATGAGTGGAACGTGAATCTTTGGGGCACATACGTCTTCACAAACACCGATTACAACCCCAACCTCGACATCGCTGATCTCATCCAGAGCACAACCGAAGGCGAAACCGTGGCCGGCTCGTTCGACCGTTACATTGGTGATGATCACGCCTGGGGCGCTGGTGGCGATATCAAATATTTTTTCCACCGTTACTTCGGCATCGGCATCGAAGGGTTCGCTCTCAACGCCCACAAGCGCAGTTTCGACATCGATCTTCGTCCCCTCGATGGAGTCTTCATCGGCCGCAACGTCGACGATCAGCGCGTTGTCGGTGCGGTCCTTGGCACATTCACCCTGCGCTATCCCATTCCATGCACCCGCTTCGCGCCGTACGCGTGGGCCGGAGGCGGCGTGATCTTTGGCGGCGGTGAGAGCGATAGTGTGGCGACCCAGCCGATCCCGGGTTTACCGAATGAGTTTCCCACCGTCAACGCGCAAAGTCATCCTTTCGATGGAGAGACAAAAGCGATCGGCCATTTCGGATTCGGTCTTGAATTTCGGTTCACTCGTAACATCGGCTGGACCAATGATCTGAGCTGGGGCGTTATCGATGGGCCAAAGAATAACTTCACCATGCTCCGCAGCGGCGTCAATTTCGCCTTCTAGGGGACAACCACCGTGAAAGACGTCGTCGTGACCAGCGCTTTCAAAAACATCTTCAGGGCTGAAAGCCGCGGCAGTTTCCGCGGTTTCTGAAGTGGAGCACGCCGCAGCCCGCGTGGATCGGGCTGCGGCTACACTTCTGTTCATCGGAACGGACGTTATGCCGGGACATTTCTTGACCTTATTTAATCGCATCGATATTTTCATTGCGGAAAGGAGCTCGTTGGTGAAAACCGAGGTATCGATCGAATACTGCGTCGTTTGAAACTACACGCCGAAGGCCGTCAGTTTGGCGGCCAAAATTCTTGAGCTCGGCGAGCGCGTCAAGTCGCTCACGCTCATCCCTTCGAGCGGCGGCGCTTTCGAGATTCGCGCCAATGGCAAACTTCTCCATTCCAAACTCGACACCGGCGACTGGCCGGATTTCGACGCCATCGTCAAGGCGGTTAAAAAAGCCTGACCCGCATTTTCAATACTCCAATACTTCAATACTCCAATTTTCCGACATTGGACGTTGGGCGTTCTCTCTTTCCCGGAGAGTGAAGGGTGCCTGGTGGCCCTCGCGGTCTTCAAAACCGTTGTCGATTCCGCACACGCGGGACCGAGGTAGGTTCGATTCCTATCCTCTCCGCCAAATCATGTTTGATGGGCGATGTTTCAAGTTTGATTTGAGCTTCGCTGTTTGGATTTCACATCAACCCTCAACCCTCAACCATCAAACTTCCAACTATGTCGCGTGAGCAAATTCGCAAACTAACTTCGCTCTCTTCCTGCGCCGGGTGAGCTTCCAAGTTGAGCCAACAGGCCCTGCGGCAAGTTTTGCCGCAGCTTCCCATTTCATCAGACCGCAAGGTCATCGTGAACTCGAACACGTTCGATGATGCGGGGGTTTATCGTCTTGATCGACATCGTGCCCTGGTGCAGACGGTTGATTTTTTCACACCTATTGTGGACGACCCATTTTCTTACGGACAAATCGCAGCGGCCAACTCGCTTTCCGATGTCTTTGCGATGGGGGGACGCCCGGTGACCGCGCTCAATATCGTTGGTTTCCCGGCCGATCTCGTCAGGCCAAGAGTCATTGCTTCCATTTTGCGCGGCGGCATGGCCAAGGCTGCCGAGGTGGGTTGTGCGATCATTGGCGGCCATTCCATTCGCAATCCCGAACCGATTTATGGTCTGGCCGTTACGGGGATAGTCGATCTTCGCCACGTCACCACCAATGCAAACGCGCGTCCCGGCGATCTGCTGGTCCTGACCAAACCGCTCGGGACCGGTATCGCCACAACCGCGATCAAGCGCAGACTGGCCTCGCGATCGCTTCAGAAGAAGGTCATCGAACTCATGTCGAAAATTAATGTCGTTGGCGCAGAGCTCGCCGAGCGTGATCTTGTTCGCGCGGCCACCGACGTTACCGGTTATGGTCTTATTGGCCATCTAGTTTCACTTTGCCGCGCCAGTCGTGTCTCCGCTGAGGTCGATATCGGCGCGGTGCCAATGATCAGCAATGAAATCGGCGATCTTATTGAACAGAGCTGCGTTCCCGAAGGAAGCCGGCAAAATCTTTACGCTGCGACCGTGGCCGTCGATTGGGGAAGCACGAATGAGGCGAGCAGAATTCTCTTAACTGACGCACAAACCAGTGGTGGACTGCTCCTTTGCGTCGCCGAAGCGAAGCTGGAGAAAGTGCGCAACATTCTGCGAAAAGCACGCACTCCGAGTGCTGTTGCTATCGGAAAAATTGTGGCGCGGCGACGGTGTGGGCCATTGATATGCATGACCGGGTAAAAACTCGCGCCCGCCGGGAGATTCCTGCGGTCAGCAAAGTTCTTGATGCGCTCGGCCATTGCGATTTTTCGCGCCCAGTGATTGTCGATCTTGTCCGGCGCGAGCTTGCGACAATTCGGGCACGAGCGGTGGTCCCGGAATTCGATTCGATTGTCGATTCCGTCAGCCGTTCGCTCGCGAACCTTCGCGCCACGCGACTTCAGCCAGTCATCAACGGAACCGGAATCGTCATTCATACGAACCTTGGCCGGGCTCCGCTTGCTCCGGAAGCGGACCGCGCGCTGAAGGAGATCGGTTCGGCCTATTCCAATCTTGAATACGATCTGGTGACCGGCGAGCGCGGCCGGCGCGGCGCATACATCGAGAACGCGCTCGCGCTGCTGTGCAAGGCGGAGTCGGCCACGGTGGTCAACAATTGCGCGGCTGCGCTGGTATTAATCGTTTACCACTTCACGAATGGTAGGGCGCAACCGCCGGGCGCGCCGGAGGTAGTTATTTCGCGTGGCGAAATGGTGCAAATAGGCGGCGGCTTTCGTATTGGCGAAATTATCGAGGCAGCCGGAGCGAAGGTGCGAGACGTCGGTGCTACAAATAAAACTACGCTCAGTGATTACTCGAAGGCAATTCGGCAAAGTACGGTTCTGATTCTTAAAGTTCATCGCAGCAATTTTTCCATGAGCGGTTTTGTGGACTCACCGTCTTCGATCGCTCTCGCGGGACTCGCGCGGAAAAAGCGCATTCCTTTTGTCGAGGATCTGGGAAGCGGCGCGATCTTTCCAACAGAGTGTTTGGGACTTGCCGAACATGAACCGACACCTGCTGAAGCGTTGAAGGATGGCGCCGGTCTTGTTTGCTTTAGCGGCGACAAATTATTTGGCGGCCCGCAAGCGGGAATTATTGCAGGAAAGAAACGCTTCGTCGCCGCATTGAAACGCGAACCGCTATTTCGTGCCTTGCGCTGCGACAAATTGGTTTTTGCCGCGTTGCAAGCCACTGTCGATCTTCACCTCGATCAACTCCGAAAGCCTTCGCGAGTGGAATCGACAGGCGGAATCCCTGCGATCGCGCTTTTGCAAATCCCTGAGGAGGAATTGCGGGCTCGAGCCGCAGCGGTTGTTCGCCGACTGGAAGGTTTGCCGCTGCGAGTCGCGATTGGTTGCGGAACGGTGAAGGTCGGCGGCGGTACTTTGCCAAAATCAACAATGTCATCAGTCACGATCGACATTGTTCCCAGGAATTGTTCACTGGCCGATCTCGCTGCCCGTCTTCGCGTCTCAAATCCACCGGTCATCGGGTACATCGCAAATGATCGTTTCAAGCTCGATTTGCGCACAATTTTCCCGCAACAGGATGAGCTCGTGGTCGCCGCGGTTCGCGCAGCGTGCGCCGGGCGGAATGTATTTCGGTAGGACGCGACCGCCGGGCGCGCCGTCAACGGACAGCGTTCGCTTCTACCCAATTTTGAGATGACCGAAAAATATTTCATTCTCGCGACGGCCGGTCACGTCGATCACGGCAAAAGCGCACTCGTCAAAGCGCTTACCGGAACTGATCCCGATCGTCTGCCTGAAGAAAAAGCGCGACAAATCACGATTGAGCTCGGCTTCGCACAATTGATTCTCGAACGATCAAGAGAGCAGCAATCCCATATCGGCATTGTCGATGTGCCCGGTCACGAAGATTTCGTCCGGAATATGATTGCGGGCGTGGGCTCGATCGATCTCGCGCTTTTCGTTGTCGCCGCGGACGACGGCTGGATGCCGCAAACCGAAGAGCATTTACAAATTCTGAGTTATCTCGGCGTGCCACGCGCCGTGATCGCCCTCACGAAAAGCGACCTGAGACAGATCGACAACGCCCATGAGCAAATTCGCGCTCAACTGCGCGATACCGCCTTCGCGCGATCACCGATTGTCCGAACTTCGGTCCGCACCGGAGAAGGAATTGAAAATCTGAAGTGCGCGCTGGGCTCGGAGTTCGCAACCATGCAACCACAATGCGATTCCGGGAAGCCGCGCTTATTTGTCGATCGCGCTTTTACGCTGCGCGGAATCGGCACGGTGGTGACCGGAACATTAACTGGAGGGCAACTTCGACGTGGTCAGACCATCATTGTTCAACCGCAAGATTTCGAAGCGCGCATCCGCTCGATTCAAAGTCACGGTTCCGAATTAGAGTGTGCGCATCCGGGCATGCGCACAGCAATCAATCTCCCGGATGTTGCCATCGGTGAGGGTCCTGGACAGATCAACCGAGGCGACGTGCTCACCGTTGATGATCTTGGAAAATCGAGTGCCAGCCTCATTGTTGTTTTGGAAAAATCCTCACGACTTCATCCGAAAGAGCCAGCCGGCCGACCACTTAAGAACGGAATGTCGGTGTATCTGCATCACGGCACCTGCCGATTTCCCGCGAAGATCAATCTGCCAGAAGAGCGCGCGCTTGAACCCGGCGAGCAAAAAATCGCTCAGCTAAAATTGGAGTCGCCCATATTCGCTTTCCTCGGCGATCGATTTGTTCTTCGGGACGCCTCCGAACAACATACTGTCGCAGGCGGAATGGTGCTCGATGCGGATGGCGATCGAGGCAAAATTCGCAGCGCGGCGCAGCTCAATCTATTAGTGGGCCGGGCCGACGCGCCGGAAGACGTCGATCTTTGTGTTCGCTCTGAAATTCTCGTGAATAGTTTTATGCGAAAACAGGTCGTTCTTCGCAAATCGCACTTCAGCACTGACGAAATCGCTGAAGCTCTTCAGCGCCTGCAGCGACGTAATGAAATTGTCATTCATCAAGAAATCGCGGCGGACGCGCGAGCCTGGCAGATGTTGCGCAACCGAATGATCGGCTTAATCGATAACGCGCACAAAACAAATCCTGAACGCGTCGGTCTCGATCTGAACGAGCTGCGGACAATATTGCGCGACCAGTCCCGGGATGTTTTTGAAGCGCTCGTTTCAGATTTGTGCGCGGCTGATTTTACCCGAAAAGGATCTGCAATCGCCCGCATTGCACATCGGCGGGCGTTGCCGCCAAATCTGCGGTCTGTTGCGATGAAAATCCGGGAAGGGCTGGGACAGAAACCATTCGACCCACCCGCGCGGAAGGAGATTGAGGTCGAACAAAATGCGCAGCCAACGCTCCGATTTTTGATCGAGACCGGCGAAGCGATCGAAGTCGGGCCTGATGTGGTCCTATTGCGCGAAAACTTCGAGGGCATGAAGAACGCGGTTGTGGATTTTATTTCCAAGAATGGACCGGCAACCGTGAGCCAACTGCGCCAGAGACTCCAGAGCTCGCGCCGGATTATGGTGCCATTTTTAGAGAGACTTGATCGGGATGGGGTGACGCGGCGGATTGCCGATAAGCGAACGCTCGGCGGCTTGCGATAGATGGGACGCATGAGACCTATGGGACATATATTTGGCGATGCGAGTGAAGGTTTTATTCCTCCACATGGTGGTTATGCCGGCCTGCTCGCTTATCAGAAGGCGCTGATCATTTTCCAAGGCACCGTCCGGTTCTGTGAGCGATTCTTCGAGAAACGCAACCGAACAATCGACCAGATGGTTCAGGCGGCACGATCGGAAAAGCAAAATATTGTTGAAGGAAGCAAGGTATCCGGTACCTCGAAAGAAGGGGAGATTAAACTTATCAATGTGGCGCGCGCGAGCCTGGAGGAGCTTCTCGAAGACTATAAGGATTTTTTGCGCGTGCGTAAGTTGCGGCTGTGGCTAAAGGACAACCGCGAAGCGTTGTTTGTGCGCAAGCTCGGGGCGCGGAAAGATACGTCCTATGGGACTTATGAGACCTATATCGAGACCAGACCGCCTGAGGTAGTGGCGAACATTCTCACCTGCCTGATCCAGCAAACCAATTACTTGCTCGACCAACTGATCCGAAAACTCGAAAAGGATTTTTTAGCAGGGGGCGGCCTGCGCGAACGCATAACCCACGCGCGATTGGCGAACAGGGCAAAACAGAAGTCGCGCTCGACCCCATAAGTCTCATTTGTCCCATTCGCCCCAATGCGCGCGTCTCTCTACCTTGCCAGTTCATTCGAAGCCGCGTGGCAGCATGTGCTCCTGCCGTGGTTCGAAACAGCCGCTCCACGCGCCTTCGAACAGCGCGCGCCGGTGGCAGTGGTCACTCCATTTCGCAGCCAGGCATATCTTTTACGGAGCAAACTTCTCGCACGCGGCATTTCATTGCTCGGGATAAAATTCCTCTCGGCGGCGCAATTGCGAGAGCGGTTATTGCGCGGTTGCGGACTCGATATTCCGCTACGCGAACACCTGCGTTTGCTGCTGGCGATTGCAGCCGAACCGAATTCACATTTGTTCACGAAGCCGATCGCCTTGCTGCAACAAGTGCGGAGCAATTGCGGCCGCGTTTCGCTCACTTGCTCGTGGTCGGTTTTAACGGCGCGGATTGGCCGCTTTGGCCGCTGTTGCATGCGGCCGTGAAATCTTCGGCGCAAGCAACAGTCGTCTTGAACGATCCCAGCGATGAAGCGCGCGATCTCGACGAAACATGGGTCGGCACATGGGAGGAAGCTTTTGGCGCAGTCGAACCGATTGGGGAGGCAGAAGCTAAGAGCCTTTCTGGAAATTTGACTGCTTTAAACAGCCAACTTTCCAGAACAGGTAGTCTGCCGGAAACTGAATTGGAGAAAATCGCGCGCGCGCACGATCCGATCGACAGCGTCTATTTTCTGGTTGGACGCGATGCGACCGAGCAGGCGCGAGCAATCGTCGCGCTGACCGCGAAGTTTCTCTGCGAGGACAATTGTGAGCGCATCGGCATTTTGTTCCCGCAGAAAGGCGCGCTGCCTCGACTGGTCGCCAGATTTCTTGATTCGGCGCAGATCGCGCATAACGACGGGATCGCGCATTCGAGTCCGAGCGTTTTCGACGACGAGGCTTGGCGGGCATGGCTGGAGCTGCAGCAAAACCCGCGGCTGAAATTTCTTTTTCGATTTCTGCGCGCCGTGGACGCGAAGATTTTCGAAAAGGTCTCCATCTTCGAAGTAGAAGAGAAATTACGCCGCGCGTACGCCGACGTGTTGATCGATAACATCGATATTCTCCGCGAAGCCTGTGCGCGCTCGGAAGACAAAGCGGCGATCGCGAGCGGGCTCGAGAAAGTTCAGTTTCTGCCAGCGATGGCAACGTGCTCTGAATTTCTTGAGCAGACGAAAAAGATCTTCGCGCAGTTCGGCTGGAAACAGCATTGGAGCGAAGTCGAGCGGCTTAGCCGGGGTTGGGCGGAGCGCGTGCCGAAACGTTTTTCGAAGGCCGGTTATCTGCGTTGGCTTCGCGAAATTCTCGGTGCGTCGTCGCTTGGCCGCGATGAATACGGCGCGCATCCGTATAGCCGCGCGCATTTGCTTCCGTACTCGGAAGCGGAGGGCCAATCATGGTCGCACCTGATTTTCGCAGGGCTAAACGAGGAGGCATGGCCGACGCTCGACGAGGAATTCATCGGCGATCAGGAGATCGACGAGTTCAATCGGCGAAACAAAATTTTGAACCGCCGCGCGGTAAAACGTGGCCGTCACGGCGAAGGCCACTGGAGCATCGCGGAGGGCAAAACATTTCTGCTCGGATCGGTCGAGCGTCGCCAGATTCGGCGGCGGCAGCTTCGTAATCTGATGGAATCGACAACCGCGGGAGTCGGCGTAACGGCAAATTTATATTCCGAAAGCGCGCCCAGCCGAATTGCCATCCCGACCGAATTTTTTTCGCGCCTCTATTTTGCTGCGCGGGGCCGCGGCGTTTCGCAACGCACGCTGCAGGCGCTGGAAGAGCAAACGCGAGCGTGGCTCAACGATTGGTCACCGGTTGACGCGCAGAAGACCGATTCGGTCAGTGTTGGCCGGACGGGCTACGCTTACGACCAGCGGCGGCAACGGCGCGGGTTCGGCGAATATGAGTTTGCATTGCGGACGCCGCCCGAGCAGGCGGTCACTTTGCGCGTGACCGAGTGGGAGGCCGCATTGAAATGGCCGGCGATTATGTGGATGAAAATTTTTCTCGGCGTCGACTCTGATAATGAAAGCGGCGACGCGTGGGCGACCGCGACCGGCCAGTGGGTACATCGATGGTTGGCAGATAGCGTGCGGAGCGCGGGTGGCGATGCGTTTGTCGAGCTTCGCGAGGTCAATGAGATTCGCACGCGGCTGATGGACAACGCGCGCCAATTTCAAAATCAGGTGCGCGCGCTCTGCGCGGCCTGCGCGCAACCGCTGCCAGATTGGTGGACCTCTGGCTGGAGCAATGCGCTTTATGTTGCCGATTGTCTGGCTGCGAAACTGTCCGGCCTCGAAGGCGACTGGACGCACATGGCGTCGGAGTGGACGCTGGATTCCCCGACGAACATATTGGTGGGCGCAAACGAGTCGCTGCGCGTCCGGGGTCGGATCGATTTGATCCTGGCGCGCGGAGAGCGCGATCAGTCGCGCCTGGGCTTTGCGGACTTGTGGTTAATCGATTATAAAACCGGGCGACAACGCGGACTCAATTTGCGTGAGCGACGTTCCCGGGAAGCGTCCGCAGAAAAATTTCGGAAGCTGCTGGTCAAGGGCCGCGGTGTGCAGCTCGCACTCTACGCGCTGGCCGCGCATGCGCTGGGCGCCTCGAACGTGCAACTGGCGTTACTCGGTTTGGCGGATGAATTGGAGCCGCAATTTCATCTGGCCGACGCGCTCGCCCATCACGATTTCTGGCAAGAGCTCCATCGAATGCAGGACAGCGGCGCGTTCGGAATGACTGGGCCGATCCATGCGGAATACGGTTTTGCGCACGAATATCCGCTGGCCACGCTCGCTATCGATGAGGATCTCTTACAGGAAAAATGGACGATGACCCATCCCGCGCTGGCAATCGAATTGGGGGAAAACGCATCATGACGATCCCGGATCAGGATGCTCGCCAGCGGTTCGCCTGCGAATCAGACAAAAATTTTTCTGTGATCGCGTCGGCGGGCTCCGGCAAGACGCGGGCGATTACTGATCGCGTTGTTGAAATCGCAAAGGACCGGCACGTGCTGGAATGGCTGCCGCAATTGGTGGTAGTGACCTACACCAATCGCGCGGCGGATGAAATGCAGCAGCGCACGCGGCAACGAATTCTCGAGGCGGGCCTTTCGCTCGATGTGATCGAGGCGTTCAATCGCGCGTTCTTCGGAACGATTCACAGCTTTTGCATGAAGTTGCTTGCGGCCTACGGGCATCATCTCGGTCTGCCGGCCAATCTCGAACTGATCACGGATGATGCCGATCTTTGGAACCAATTCGTGCAGCAATACACAACGATCGGTCGTTCGTTGAGTGAGCAGAACCGGCGCGTGCTACTGCGTCACGTCCAGGCGCGGCAATTGATGGAGCTGGCGCGCAATGCCGACGTCGATCTTCACGCCGTTGAGCCGGAGACACAGTGTCCCGATACGAGCTTTTCTGGAGTTTATGCGGCGACCGAGAAGCCATCGCCGAACATTTGGAAGGCAAAAACGGAGTTGAAGCGCTGGGAAAAACGGTGGCGCGAAACGGACGAATTCGTCGCATGGCCAACCCGCGCCACCACTTCGAAGAAGTTTGTGCGCATGTGGCTCGAAGCGTTTCGACCACTGCGCGAGTGGGTGAATGCATGCGCGCTTTGCGTCGCTGCCGAAGTGCAACGCGATTATCGCGAATTCCGACTCGAACACGGTCTGGTGACTTACGCCGACCAGGTCGCGCTCGCGGGGGAATTGATGCGACTGGCGGACGTCGCCCAACGCATTCGCGAAAAAAATTATCGCGTCATTCTGGATGAAGCGCAGGACACAGATCCGCAGCAGTTTCTTGTGCTTCTGGAAATCACCCGCCCGCCCGCTTCCGCCAAGGCTACCACGGGCAGGCCGGGCGTGCGGAACGGTCAACCACCGCGCCCGGGCCATTTCTGCATGGTGGGCGATTTCCAACAATCAATCTATCGCGATCCGGCTGATCTGGCGCATTATCGTCAGCTTCACAAATCATTGGTTGAGACCAGCGCCGCCGAAGAATTGAAATTTTCGGTCACGTTTCGACTCGACCAGAAGCAAGTCGATTTCGTGAACGCCACGTTCGGCGAAATCCTAAACAATCAGGGCGGACAAGTTCAGTTCGTCGAAATGAATCCGCGTTCGAATGTTTTGCCCGGCCAGGTGATTCGTTTCGATTTCGGTTGCGACATCGATCTTGCTTTGCCAGAAGCGCACCGTGCGATTTTGGAAGCGCGCGAACTGGCAGGTTGGCTGGCTAAAGCGGGCTTGAAAAATTTACGGGCGCAAACATGGAAAGACGTCGCCATATTGTGTCCGCGCAAAGCGTGGCTCCGGCAGTTGCGCGACGCCTTGGTGGATGTGGGTCTTCCGGTGGAAGTTCACTCGGAAACCGATCGGGAAGGAGAAA
>WNGA01020062.1_pt1 | contig 13771 bp, 17 predicted proteins | sample 5400061 | NCBI WGS metagenome assembly WNGA01 (sample SAMN13153366, study PRJNA577476) | soil metagenome | isolation source: 100 cm soil or saprolite under grassland replicate 2 | place: USA:California | collected 2016-06-15 | reverse complement strand
CTCGCGCTCGGCGGATTGCTCGGTTACTTCCTGGGCGGCAGCGGTCTGGGCGCGCTGCTCCTTCTCGCGGCCCTCGCCATCGTTGCGGTGCTGGCGTTCCGGTTACTCGCGCGCCGGCGCGAGCAGGAATCGCTGCAACCGGTTCAGTACGCCGGGATGCAGGAGCACACACTGGCCATTGCGCCGGCATCGCAGCAGGGAGGTGCAGCAGCGAATCCGCTGCCGGTCCCGGCAGGGTTCGATGCCGCTGGATTCCTGCGCGCGGCCAAGCTCAATTTCGTCAAGCTGCAGGTTGCCAACGATGCCGGCCAGCTCGAGGGAATCCGCGAGTTCACCACCAGCGAGATGTTTGACGAGCTGAGGAAAGACGTGCTCGCGCGGCCCTCCGAGCCCCAGCAGACCGACGTCGTGTCGCTCAACGTGGACCTGCTCGAGGTCGCGAGCGAGAAGGACAGGCACTGGGCGAGCGTGCGTTTCTCCGGCTTGGTCCGCGAGACGCCGGGCACCGCGCCGGTCGGCTTCGAGGAGGTCTGGAACCTCGTCAAGCCCGCTGACGGCTCGAGCGGCTGGCTCCTCGCCGGCATCCAGCAGATGCACTGAGGCTTCCCTTGTCCGGCGAAAAGGCCACCCCCGCGGTGGCCTTTTGCTTTTTCCTGAACCATCTGCTCGACGCCGAGCCGTGGGCGCGCGAGCGCCTGGCGCCGTTCGCCGGCGAAGCGCTCGAGCTCAGCGCGCCTCCGCTGCCGCGGCTGCGCCTCACCATTCTGCCCGGCGGACGGGTCGAGGCGGGCGGCGCAGAGCCGGCGCTCGCGATACGGCTCAGGCCCGGGACGCTGCTCGCGGCTGCGCGCGGTGAAGCCGAGCTGATGCGCTCGGTCGAGCTCGCCGGCAACGCGAAACTCGCCAACGAGGTGATGGCTCTCGTGCGCCATCTGCGCTGGGACGTCGCGGAGGATCTTTCCAGGCTGGTGGGCGACGTGGCCGCACAGCGCATCGTGCGTGCCGGCCGAGAATTCGTAGCCTGGCAGGCGGACGCCGCCAGGCGGCTCGCTCGCTCGCTCGCCGATTATGCGAGCGAGGAGGCGCAGTTTCTCGTGCCGCGGCGCGTGCACGAGGCGCACGCGCGCGCGGTGGCCGAGCTGCGCGATGCGCTCGGTCGCCTCGAGAAGCGGATCGCTCGCCTTGACTAGGCTCGCGCGGCTCGCACGCATCTTCGCCGTCGGCCTGCGGTTCGGGCTGCACGAGTTCGTGCCGCCGCTCGCGCGCAACCCCTTCCTCGGGCTGCTCGCCGGGCGCGCAGGCTCGCCGCGCGCGGTGCGCCTGCGCCAGGCGCTCGAGACCCTCGGGCCGATTTACGTCAAGTTCGGCCAGGTGCTGTCGACGCGGCGCGACCTGCTGCCCCTCGACATCGCCGACGAGCTGGCGAAGCTGCAGGATCAGGTCCCCCCGTTTGCCTCCGAGCTCGCGCTGGCCGAGGTGGAAACAGGCATCGGCCGCAAGCTTCAGCAGGTTTTTGCGACCTTCGAGCGCGAGCCGGTAGCGAGCGCATCGATCGCGCAGGTCCATCTCGCCACCCTCAAGGACGGCCGCGAGGTCGCGGTCAAGGTGCTGCGGCCGGGGGTCGAGGCGGCAATCGCCAAGGATCTCGCGCTGCTCGAGACTGCCGCAGGGCTGATCGAGCGCCTGTGGCCCGAAGGCAGGCGCCTCAAGCCGCGCGAAGTGGTGGCCGAGTTCGCGCGCCATCTCGAAGACGAGCTCGACCTGATGCGCGAAGCGGCCAACGCGAGCCAGCTGCGGCGCAACTTCGCCGCTTCGGCGCTGCTGCTGGTGCCCGAAGTGCACTGGGATCTGTGCTCGCAGCGGGTCATGGTCATGCAGCGCATGCGGGGCACGCCGATATCGCAAGTCAACGTCCTGAGAGGCAAGGGCGTGGACGTCCCGGCGCTCGCCAGGGCGGGCGTCGAGATTTTCTTCACGCAGGTGTTTCGCGACGGCTTTTTCCACGCCGACATGCACCCCGGCAATATTCTCGTGTCGACCGAGGGGGAGAGCCGCGGCCGCTATATCGCGCTCGACTTCGGCATCATGGGCACGCTCACGGATGTCGACAAGAACTATCTGGCGCAGAATTTTCTCGCCTTCTTCAACCGCGACTACCGCCGCGTCGCGGCTGCGCATTGTTCCAGACCTCGCGGCGCTTCAATGTGCAGATCCAGCCGCAGCTCGTGCTGCTGCAGAAGACGCTGCTCAACATCGAAGGCCTGGGGCGCGAGCTCGATCCGGACCTCGACCTGTGGCGCACGGCGAAGCCCTACCTCGAGCGCTGGATGGGCGAGCAGATCGGCTGGCGCGGCCTGCTGCGCACGCTGCGCCACGAGGCGCCGTACTGGGCTGCGACGCTGCCGCAGCTGCCGCGCCTGGTGCACCGCGCGCTCTCGGGGGATCGCCTTGGCGAGCTGCGCCAGGCGCTCGAGCGGCTCGCCGACGAACAGGCGCGGCGCGACCGGTTAATGATTTTTTCGATCACGGCGCTGCTTGCGGCGCTCATCGTGCTCGCCGTGGCAACGCTTTAGATCTGGCGCCGGACTCGATCAGGGAGCTTTTCCTTTTTTTGCTGCGTCGAGCGCTCGCTCGATCGCGAGCCGATCGAAGCGGTCCCGCTCGCGCTCGGACTGTTTGGTCTTCAGCAGTCCCTCTAGATTGAGCGTGCGCACCGGAATGCCGTCGAAGTCGATGGTGACCGCATAAGGCAGCAGCGAGTCGTAGGTTTCGCCGCATGCATTGAACATTAGGTCGACGACGAATTCATCGGCGACGCGAATCGTCTCGTCGTCGAGAAACCATGCCGGGTCGAGATCCCTGGCGACCTTGTCCGGTAACGCGAGCAATGCGCGCTTCAAACGCTCGCCCGTGTCGCGCGAGCGCGGCAAGAGAAGATCGATGTCGACCGTCCCGCGCTGGTAGCCGAGCGCAAAAAGGGCGTAGCCGCCGATCAGGAGGTACTCGACACCCTCCCGATGGAGCGCGCTTAAAAGCTGTTTGAGATCCTCCGCGGTCGCCGGGCGCGCATCGCGGGGCATTGCGGGCTCAGGGAATCAGGTGCCGCGCGCGCAGATTCTGTGCGATCGCGCGGGCTTGAGCCTCTTCGCTATGCGCGTTCGCCTCGGCGTGCGAAGCGAATCGGTAGATGCCTCGGGCGACGCCGGTGGTCGGCACCGCGGCAAGCGATGCTGCGACAGCCTGGTGCGCGGCGCCCGCCTTGAGGGCCGCGCCAGAAGGATGCGCGCGCACGCGATATGCCGTCCGGGACCCGATCACCCGCATGACCGAATTTTATCCCGGATCGCGCGCGAAGCGCAGAAAGTAGCTCTCGCGCATCAGCTTCACCTCTTCGACGAGGCGGAAGCCCGCGGCCTCGATCTCGCGCCTGAACTCTTCCTTGCCGGCGCGGATGTGCTTGAGGATCCAGTCCTCGCTCACGCCGGGCACGCGCTCGTAGTCGATGAGTACGAGCGTGCCTCCCGGCCGCAGCGCGCGCCGGATCGAGGCGAGCATCGCCTGCGGCTGCTCGAAGTGGTGATACGCGTCGCAGATGAACGCCACGTCCACCGAGCGCTCGGGAAGCCTGGTGTCCGCCTGGGTCGACTCGATGCCGGTGACGTTCGCGTAGCCTTCCTCGCGCGCGCGGTGCAGGTTGCCGTGCACGAACTCGCGTGCGATGTCGACCGCATAGACGTGACCTTGGCTGCCGACCTGCGCGGCGAACAGCCGCGTGAACAGGCCCGTTCCCGCGCCGACGTCGGCGACCGCCTGTCCGGGACGAAGCCCGGTCGCGGCAACGATCGCGTGGCGCCGCTCGTAGACCTCGCGCCCCTCGGTCTCGAGGCGGCGCTGCCAATCGGCGTAACTCGGATTGCGGTAAGGTTCATTAACTTGCGGGGATGCACCTTGTGCAAACACCCCTAGCGGCAAGAAGCATGCGAGTGCGAGGCTGAATCGGCCCATGGCGCAGGATAGCTCCAAGCCCGAGTTCTGGGACACGCGCTTTCGCGGCGGTGTCACGCCATGGGATGCGGGCAGCGTGCCGTCCGCCCTGGAAATCTGGCTGAAAAAGAGAAGTTCTTCTTTGCGCGTGCTCATCCCTGGTTGCGGCACCGGGTACGAAGTGCGCGCTTTCGCCGAGCGCGGACACAGCGTCTTGGCGATCGATTTCTCGGATGCCGCGCTCGACGCCGCGAGGCGCGAGTTGGGCAAGCTCGCGAGCCTCGTCAGGAGGGACGATTTCTTCAGCCTGCGGGAAAAGCCCTTCGATGTCGTCTACGAGCGCGCCTTCCTGTGCGCGCTGCCGCGCTCCCTCTGGACCGAGTGGGCGCGGCGGACCGCCGAGCTGGTGCGCCCGGGCGGCGAACTCGCCGGGTTCTTCTACCTTGACGACAACCAACGAGGTCCGCCATTCGGCATTGCGCGGTCGCAATTGAATTCACTGTTGACGACGAATTTTCAGTTGAGCGAGGAGACGCCGATCCCGGCGGAGCAGTCGCTGCCCGTCTTCAAGGGCAAGGAAGTTTGGCAGGTGTGGGGGCGGCGGCTATGATGGCGCGCGCATGCTGATCGCTTCGGTCATCGCCTACCTGCTCATCACCATTGCGATCGGCCTGTGGGCGGCGATGCGGGTGCACAACTCGAAGGACTATGTCGTCGCAGGCCGCAGCCTGCCGCTCTACATGAACACGGCGACGGTGTTCGCCACCTGGTTCGGCGCCGAAAGCGTGCTTTCTGTGTCGGTCGAGTTTTCCAAGAGCGGACTGGGAGGCATCATCGCCGATCCGTTCGGCTCCTCCTTCTGCCTCGTCCTAGTCGCGTTCTTTTTCGCGCGCGCCTTCTACCGGATGGACCTGCTCACCATCGGCGACTTCTACCGCAAGCGCTACGGGCGCACGATGGAGTTCGGCACGAGCGTGGTCATCGCCACTTCTTACCTCGGATGGACCGCGGCGCAGCTGACCGCCCTGGGGCTCGTGTTCTCGACCCTCACGCAGGGCGCGATCTCGCTCGAGACCGGCATCATCATCAGCGGCGTGGTGGTGCTTGCCTATACGGTCTGGGGCGGCATGTGGTCGGTGGCGATGACCGATCTTTTCCAGTCGGTGATGATCATTCTCGGCTTGGCCGTGATCGCCTGGTTCGTCGGCGACATGGCGGGCGGCCCCGGCAAGGTGATCGCAGCGGCTGCGGACGCGGGGAGATTCGAATTCTGGCCAAGGGGAGGCGCCAAGGAGTGGCTCGCGTTCGGCACGGCGTTCTTGACCCTCGCCATTGGCTCGATTCCCCAGCAGGACATCTTCCAGCGTGTGACCTCGGCGAGGAACGAAAAGATCGCCGTCTCGGGGACCCTTCTCGGCGGGGCGGTCTATTTCGCCTTCGTCTTCGTGCCGATTTACATCGTCTGCGCCGGGTTGATGATCGAGCCGTCGCTCGGCAGGCTCTTGTCCGCCGAGGACGCACGCGAGATGCAGCGCATCTTGCCCGCTTTCATTCTCGGCCACACCCCGTTGTGGATCCAGGTGCTGTTCTTCGGCGCGCTGCTCTCCGCCATCCTGTCGACGGCAAGCGGCGCCATCATCGCCCCGACGTCGCTGTGCACCGAGAACATCATTCGTCCCTTGTATCCGAAGATGAGCGACCGGCAGTTCCTCCTCACGCTGCGCGTGGTGCTAGTGTCCTTCACGCTCGCGGCGCTGATCTTCGCCCTGCGGTCCAGGCAGACGATGTACGACATGGTTCAGAACGCCTACACCGTGACGCTGGTTGCCGCGCTGGTGCTTCGGCATGCTGCTCGGCGCGCTCGTGCCGGGCGAGCGTGCCATCCCCCAGGTGCACCCCCACGGCGGACAGCGCTGAACCGGTAGTGCCCGGGCGCGCCTCGCCTCTCGCGCGCATTCTGTTCGCCGTCTACGCACTGCTGACGGTCTACGCGTCGCTCTATCCGCTCGAGGGCTGGCGCGACCATGGCCTGTCGCCGTTCGCCTACCTCGATGCTCCCTGGCCGCGCTACGTCACGAGCTTCGACCTGGCGCTGAACCTGCTGAGCTATGTGCCTTACGGTTTCCTGTGCGTCGTCGCGCTCGAGCCGCGCCTGCGCGGTGCCGGCGCGTTCGGCGCGGCGGTGGGCTCCGCATTGCTCCTGTCGCTCGTCCTCGAGGCTGCGCAGAGCTATCTTCCCGCACGGGTGGCGATGCATCTCGACGTACTTTGCAACCTCGCCGGCGCCGCTGCCGGCGCGGCGCTGGGGCTGGTCTTCGCCCGCTGGATCGTGGCCGAAGGGCCGCTCGCGCGCCTGCGCGCGAAGGCCTTTCTTCCGGGGGCCGGGATCGACCTCGGACTGGTGCTGCTGGGCCTGTGGCTCTTTACGCAGCTCAACCCGGCGACGCTGCTCTTCGCTGCCGGAGATCTGAGAGATCTGCTCGCGGCCGGCGCCGGGCCGGTCCGCAAGCCGGAATTCTTCGCCACCATCGAAGCGGTCACGGCGGCGGCGAACCTGATCGGCGTGGGCCTGCTCCTATCCGCCCTCGCGAGGCCGGGCGAGCCGGTGCGCGCATTGCTCGTCGGGCTGGTCGCGCTTGCGCTCGGTGTGAAGACCGCCGCGTTCGCTATTGTGCTTCACGCCGAGAATGTATTCGCATGGCTGACGCCAGGCGCCCAGCAGGGGCTTGCCGGCGGGTTGGCGGTAGCATTCGTGGCGGTCGCGCTGCCGCGCACGGCCCGCCTCGCGCTCGCCGCCGTGCTCTTCATGGCGGCAACGGTGCTGGTCAACCTCGCGCCAGCCAATCCCTACCTCGCGGCCTCGCTCAAGGTCTGGCAGCAGGGGCACTTTCTCAACTTCAACGGCCTGACGCGGTTGGTGAGCGCGCTGTGGGCCTTCGTCGCGCTCGCTTATCTCATCTACCTCGCGTCGCGGCGCCGGGAAGCGCTCGCTTAGCTCAGGTTAGAATCGCACGGGTGTCCTATTACGCTAGGCATGTTTTCTTCTGCTGCAACCAGCGCGACGGCGGGCGCGTGTGCTGCAACGACAAGGGCGCCTCGCAGATCCGCGACTACGCGAAGCACCGCGTCAAGCAGCTCGGCCTCGCCGGGCCCGGCAGCGTGCGCATCAACCAGGCGGGCTGTCTCGATCGCTGCGAGGAAGGCCCCTGCGTCGTGGTCTATCCCGACGCGGTCTGGTACACCTACGTCGACAAGTCCGACATCGACGAGATCATCGAGCAGCACCTGCAGCACGGGCGGATCGTAGAGCGCCTGAGGATGTAGGGACGGATGTAATGCGTGCCAGCACCCGCCGCGAGTTCGTCGCGGGACCGGCGGGACGGATCGAGTGCGCCGTCGATTCTCCGCAGGCGAATGCGCGCGGCCGGGCGCTGATCGCGCATCCGCATCCGCAGTTCGGCGGCACGCTCGACAACAAAGTGGTGCAGACCCTTGCGCGCGTGTTCGTCGAGCTTGGCTACGAGAGCTGGCGGCCTAATTTCCGCGGCGTAGGCGGGAGCGAGGGCAGCTACGACGCGGGGCGCGGCGAAGTGGATGATCTCGACGCCGTGCTTGCGCATCTGAAATCGGACAGGTTCGTGCTCGCCGGATTCTCGTTCGGCGCGGCGATGCAGGCCAGGCTGGCTCAGCGCAAAACACCCGAGCGCTTGGTGCTGGTCGGTGTCGCGGTGGCCAATTTCGAAGTGCCGCCGGTTGCGGCGGGAACGCTCGTGATCCACGGCGAGCGCGACGACACGGTGCCGCTCGCGGCAGTGCTCGACTGGGCGCGCCCGCAGGACCTGCCGGTGGTGCTGGTGCCCGATGCAGATCATTTTTTTCACAGAAAGCTGCACGTCCTGCGGGGCATCGTCCAGGGCAGCTGGAAATGAGCATCCTTTCGGCGCGCGGGCTGCGCAAGTCCTACGGCGAGCTCGAGGTGGTGGGCGGTGTCGACCTCGGCGTCGCGCCGGGCGAATGCTTCGGGCTGCTCGGACCCAACGGCGCGGGCAAGACGACGACGTTGAGGCTATGTCTCGGCCTGACCCGACCGAATGCCGGGCAGATCGAGCTGCTCGGCGAGCCGGTGCCGCGCCGCGCGCGCGAGGCGCGCATGCGCGTCGGCGTCGTGCCGCAGTTTGATAACCTCGACCCGGACTTCACCGTGACCGAGAATCTGGTGGTCTACGGCTGCTATTTCGGCATTGCGGGGCGCGCCATGCGCGAGCGCGTGCCGCCGCTCCTCGAATTCGCCGGCCTGAGCGGCCGCAGCGACGCCAAGATCAGCACGCTCTCCGGTGGCATGAAACGGCGGCTGATCCTCGCGCGCGCGCTGGTCAACGATCCGCAGCTCATCTTCATGGACGAGCCGACGACCGGGCTCGATCCGCAGGCGCGGCATCTGATCTGGGAGCGTTTGCGGCGCCTGACGCAGGAAGGCAAGACGCTCGTCCTCACCACGCACGCGATGGAGGAGGCCGAGCGGCTGTGCCACCGGCTTGCGATCATGGATCACGGCCGTATCATCGCCCAGGGCTCGCCACGCGCGCTGATCGCCGAGCACATCGAGTCGCACGTGGTCGAGGTGCACGGCACGGGCTTCGAAGCCTGGATGGAGCGCGCGAAGCAGCTCGCGCCGCGCGTCGAGCGCGCCGGCGACACCGTGTTCTGCTACGCGCAAGACGTCGAGCCGGTGATGCAGAGCCTCGCCAACCAGAGCGATCTGGTTTATCTGCACCGGCCCGCGAGCCTCGAGGATGTATTCCTGAAGCTCACCGGCCGGGATCTCAGGGATTGATGATGCGCTGGGTCGCAGTGTGGCGGCGCAATTTTCTGGTGTGGCGCAAGCTGTTCATCGCCTCGGTGCTCTCCAACCTCGCCGATCCCCTGATCATGCTGTTCGGCCTGGGCTACGGGCTGGGCGCATTCCTGCCTTCCATCGAAGGCATGTCGTACATCGCCTTCTTCGCCGCCGGGTCGCTGTGCTCCGCGACCATGTTCACCGCCTCCTTCGAATCGATGTTCTCCGGCTTCTCGCGCATGCACGGGCAGAAGACCTGGGACGCGATCCTGCACGCGCCGCTCACCATCGACGACGTGGTGGCCGGCGAGACGATGTGGGCGGCGAGCAAGGCCTGGCTCACCGGGTCGACCATTCTCGCGGTGGTGGTGGTGTTCGGTTTCGCGGCTTCGCCGCTGGTTCTGCTCGCGCTGCCGGCGGCATTTCTCGTCGGGCTCGCTTTCTCCGCGGTGGGGCTGGTGATGACGGTGCTTGCGCGCGGCTGGGATTTCTTCAGCTTCTACATGACGCTCGTCATAACGCCGATGATGATGATCTCGGGCGTATTCTTTCCTGCCGACCGGCTGCCCGCGCCGCTCGTGGCGGTGGCCCGGGCGCTGCCGCTCTACCACGGCGTGGAACTGGTGCGACCCGTGGTCGCGGGCCGCCTGCCGGAGGCGGCGGCGCTGCACGTCGCCGTGCTGATCGGCTATGCTGCCGCCGGTTACGCCATGGCGATCTTTTTCGCGCGCAAGCGCTTCTCCGACTAGCGATGCTCTGGGTCAAGTCGTTGCACATCATCTCCATGGTGACCTGGTTCGCGGGTCTCTTTTACCTGCCGCGCCTGTTCGTGTATCACGCGCAGGCCGATGACCGCGCCTCGCTCGAGCGCTTCAAGCTGATGGAGCGCAGGCTCTACCGCGGCATCATGACGCCCGGCGCGGTGCTGACCATCGTGTTTGGCGTCTGGCTGTGGCTCGGCTGGTTCCGCGGGTCTTCCAGTTGGCTGCACGCGAAAATCGCACTGGTCGCGCTCCTGGTCGGCTACCACGTCTGGTGCGGGCGCTTGCTGCGCGATTTTGCCGCCGAGCGCAACACGAAGAGCCAGGTCTGGCTGCGGTGGTTCAACGAATTCCCGACCCTGGTGCTGGTCGCAACGGTATTTCTCGTTGTCTTCAAGCCGTTCTGAGTCGTTCTTCGCCAGCGCGCCGCGCGGGCTCGAGGATTTGCTGCTTCGCGAACTCGTCTCTCTGAAAGCTTCGCAAGCTTCCGCTGTCCCCGGCGGGGTGTCTTTCTCCGGCGGCTGGGAAGTCTGCTACGCAGCCAACCTTCGGTCGCGCATCGCTTCGCGCGTGCTGTGGAAAGTCGCCGATTTCAGCTATCGCGACGAGCAGGGCGTCTACGACGCGGCGCGTGCGGTCGAGTGGCCGCGGCTCTTTGCCGTCGAGCGTACCCTGAGGGTGAATGTTACCGCCCAGAAGAGCCCGCTCAAGAGCCTCGAATTCGCCACGCTGCGGATCAAGGATGCGGTGTGCGATCGCTTTCGCGACGCGACGGGGCGGCGCCCCGACGTCGAGCGCGCCAGTCCCGACGTGCGCGTGCATGCCTTCCTCGAGGCGGGCCGCGGCACGCTTTACCTCGATACCTCGGGCGAGCCGCTGTTCAAGCGCGGCTGGCGCGCCGGCGCGACCGAGGCGCCGCTGCGCGAGAACCTGGCCGCCGGGATCGTCATGCTCACAGGCTGGCGGCCCGACGAGGCGTTGCTCGACCCGATGTGCGGCGGCGGCACGCTTCTCATCGAAGCGGCTGCCATGGCGCGGGGGCGCGCGCCCGGCGCGCGCCGCGCGTTCGGCTTCGAGAAGCTCGCGGTTTTCGACCCCAAGGTCTGGGAATCCGTGAAAACGCAGCAAGGCAGGTCTTTTCAGGATCCCAGGCTGTTCGGCAGCGACAGCGATCCCAAGGCGCTCGCGGTTTCGCGGCGCAACCTCGCCGCGGCCGGCGTCGAGCGCTGGGTAACGCTCGAGCAGGCCGATGTGCTGGAGAGGCAGGCGCCGGCTGCTGCGGGCGTCATGGTGGCGAACCCGCCTTACGGCGAGCGCCTGGGGAGCGAGTCCGAGCTCGCGCGCTTCTATCCCAGGCTTGGCGATGCACTGAAGAAGAACTTCGCCGGCTGGCGCTGCTTCATCTTTACCGCCGATCTGCGCCTGCCCAAGCTGATCCGCCTCGACCCCTCGGCCCGCACGCCACTCTGGAACGGCGCACTCGAGTGCCGGCTGTACGAGTTCGAGATGGTTGCAGGGAGCCGGCGCCGCAAGCCCGCCTAGAAACTACTTCGGGGGTGCGCTCGCCTCGCGCATCAGCAAGCCGGTGGTCGAGACGCGCAGCTCCAGCTCGGCAGGCTGGGTCACCGATACGAACGCTGCAGAGCCGTATTCCGCATCGAGCAGTGTTCCCAGGAACGCATAGCGCTGACGCAGCCTGAACAGATCTAGCGGCTTGTCCCGGCTCAGCGAATACACGCTGCGAACCGCGGAGCGCTCCTGCTCGATGCTCTGGTAGCGCCCCGCCAGGCGATCGAGCTCGTAAGCAGTGTGCAAGCCCAGGACGTTCGCAAGCGGCTTCCACTTGAGGATGTGCGCATCGACGTAGATCTCGTCGCCGGCGAGATCGAGTGCAACCTGGCGGCCGTCTGGGAAGCGAACCGTGACGGCGAAGCGCTGCGGCCCGGCAGGCCGCACCGACAGGCGCGCCGCGAGGTCTTCGCGCGTAAGCGCGCGGTAGCCTTGGGTGCCGACGGCGATTGTGCCCGCGAGCGCCCCGAGCGAAAGCAGCAGCAGCGCGGCAAGCGTCCGCAGAGCGAAGCGCAGCGGCCTCGCCCGCACCAGCGCGACGAGCCCGGCAAAAACCAAGATCGCGCCAAGTGCGCCGAGCGCTATGGCAGCGAAAAAGAACGGCGAGGTTGGCAGGTCTGGCGACATGGTCGAATCTGTCGAGATTTGGGTGGCTGACTAGACCTAGCGCTGTTTCCAGCCGCGCTGCCACGTGCAGCGGCCGGTGGAGAGGAATTCGCCCGACTGGCACGATTCAAGGCAGGCAGTGTTTTCAATTCGTCTTGTACCGACATAGACGAAGTTACCGTTGGCTCCCTTGCGAAAAACCTCCCAATCGCCACCGCGATTACCCCAAATCGACTGTTCGGACAACGCAATACCTTCAAACGAGTATTCCGGCTTCGCCAATACGCATCGGAGCAGCACGGTGTTGCCTCGACCATGGATGAAATAGTCCGACCCTAGCGCGTACTCCCCGTGAACGAACGCCTTCAGTGGATCGGGTGTTTGAAATTCGGCGGCCCTCGCTGTAGCGAGGACGGAAATCAGCAAGACAGGCATCACCAGCTGGGCTATGCGTTCAATATGCCGCATGACGTTTGCGGTCAGCCGCGCGGTCCGCAGGGCCGCGTCGGCTGCACTGGCTTGCTAGCGCTCAATCGGTGGCCTCCTCAGGAAACCATCCATACTCGGCCACTCTCCTAGAATTAACCGTGCCTCCTAATCGTACCCAGGTGGATACTTGTACGAGACTTCTTCGAAAGATCGAGTCTTTCGGTTCAGGAAAAATACCCATCCCCTATCGCCTTCGGCAAATGCAATGAGCGCAGGAACTTTCCGATCAAATTGCGGATAATACTTTCGTTGCGGATGGTTGGGCGGAAAAATCACGAGATAGCCGGGGCCCTTAATTACCTGGCTGCCCACGGCTAAACCGCGATGGAAAATCAAGACCAGGAAACGTCTATCTGCCCCCTTTGGGGGTTCATAAAGAACAAAGTAGCGATAGCCGTCGCCGTCAAAATCCCCTACAACGCAGCTGACGCCTTCTCTCAGTCTCTGGGCTGTTATTCCCGCCTGTTCGAGTGTCACGCCGGTGGGAGCACGACCGCGGCATTCCTTGATTCGGTTTACATCGCTTTGCGCACCGAAGAATTTATCGACGCTGCTTTCTCCGGCGACTTCAAGCCCCGGTTCGTTCAGCCCCGCCGCGCGCGGCGCGCCAAAAGGCGTGAGGGCCAATACCACAACAAACACGATCACGGAAAGTAAAAGTCTTCCTACCATGTTTTCCTTTTTCATTTCATGGCGCCTTTCGCGACGCTAACGTTGGCGATCAGCCGCGCCCGCTTGCGGGCGTCGGCTGCAGCGCAAGGTTAGGTTGCTGGCTTTCTCTTGGGATAACTAGCCCCACAAGTAAACCTCTGAGCTTTTCGAGTTTCTGTTCATCAAGACAGCCGTCATCTAATCGATTGATAATTTCGTTTTTGTCCGTTTTTTCACTCAACTGAAGGAAAATGACGACGGCCATTCGTGCGTAGTCTAGAACTCGTCGGCACAACTCTTCTGCGCTTTGTGTCTTATCGGTATCTAGTGCCCCTCCGTGGATGTATGTGCTCCGAATGTCGTACGCCTGATGCACCTGTCCTTGCACGGAAAGGGCGTTCAACCCAATTAGCCTCAGAAGTGCAGCGACACGTTGACTGAGTCGGTAAGATAGCTCTGCTCGTTCCTTTGACTTCAAGAACAGTGCCTCCAGGCACGTTATCCCAGAAGTTATTCGCTCTTGTGCGTCACCTCGGCCCAGGACCGCATCCGTGTAACGACGAAATGCGACATTAGCAGGCGAGGTAGCAGCAATAGGAGAATCATATTCGTTGGGAACCACGGTCCTTATTTGGCGAATAAACTCAGTCAACTGCTCCTCGTCTACAACTCCGAGTTCATACTTGTAGGGTGATCCCAAGTTAAAAGAGCCACCAAATGTTCCGCCAAATCGATAGATAGATTTTGGTCGTAAGGAATATTCGGTCGCGCGAACTGATCCGAGACGATAAAGGCGCAACGCGCTCATTAATGACCCAACCCCTCGTTGGGCATCCTGTGCAGAGGCGCCACGAACCGAAAACGCAGCGATGGC
>WNGA01008781.1_pt1 | contig 13772 bp, 13 predicted proteins | sample 5400061 | NCBI WGS metagenome assembly WNGA01 (sample SAMN13153366, study PRJNA577476) | soil metagenome | isolation source: 100 cm soil or saprolite under grassland replicate 2 | place: USA:California | collected 2016-06-15 | reverse complement strand
CGCCGCGACACGGCGCCCCTCATCGCGCATTACGGTCAACGCGGCATCGTGCATCGCGTGCCGGGGGGCGGCACGGTCGAGCAGATCGCCGAGGAGATCAAGCGGATCATCGGGCGATGATCACCATCAAGTCGCCGCGAGAGATCGAGACGATGGCCGCGGCCGGCCGCATCGTCGCGGAGACCCTCGCGCTGGTGGGGCGGCACGTCGCGCCTGGGGTGACCACGGCCGAGCTCGACCGCCTCGCCGAAGACTTCATCCGCAGCCATCCCGGCGCCCGCCCGTCGTTCAAGGGGCTGTACGACTTCCCCGCGACGCTGTGCACCTCGATCAACCAGGAGATCGTGCACGGCATCCCATCTTCCAAACGCGTGCTGCACGACGGCGACATCCTCAGCGTGGACGTGGGCGTGTGGCTGGACGGGCTGCATGCCGATTCCGCCGCCACATTCCCTGTGGGCGACGTCACGCCCCAGGCGGCGCAGCTGCTGCGGGTGACGCAGGACGCGCTGGCGGCGGGGGTGGCGCAGGCGCAGGGGGGCAACCACGTGGGCGACATTGGCCACGCGGTGCAGGGCGTGGCCGAAGCGGCCGGGTACTCGGTCGTGCGGGAGCTGGTGGGCCACGGGATCGGCGCGGCGTTCCACGAAGAGCCCCAGGTGCCGAACTACGGCAAGCCCAAACGCGGCCCGCGGCTCGCGCCGGGCATGACCATCGCCATCGAGCCCATGATCAACGTGGGCACGGCGGATATCCGCACGCTCGACGACAAGTGGACGGTCGTGACCCAGGACGGGTCGCTGTCGGCGCACTTCGAGCATACGGTGGCGATTGGGGAGAACGGGGCGCCGCCGAGAATACTCACTACGTCGGACTGACGCCCGCCTGACCCCGGGGCGGCGCCCCGGGGTTAGCCGAGCCCCAACCGTTCTGCCTGCTCTAGCAGCTCTCGCCCCAGCCCTCGGTCCGACAACCCCTCGACGTTGACTCGCACATTCTCGAGCGCGCCGGCGATCGCCGCCCGGGCCAGCCCTTCCGCGACCTTGGCGTCCGAGGTCGCGTTCTTGTTCCCGATCCGGCCGATCTCCAGGGCAAGGTCGAGGACTTCGGCGGAGAGTCGCGCCACGGTGAGCGGGACCTCTGCCGCGCCGAGCAGGGCCCGGTCCGTGGCGCGGACGCGGGCGGGATCGCCCTTGGGCAGCTTGTACGCCTCGCTCACCTTGGTATAGGCCGCGGCGTCCTCGTCCACCAGGCGCCGCAGCTCGCCGCGGAGGCGATCGGCGGCGGCCTGGATCTCCTGCGCTCGTCCCTCGACAGGCGCGTACGCCTTCCGGCCGATGGTGAGCCGGGCGACCATCGCCACGAGCGCGGCGGCGAGCGCCCCCGCGAGCGCCGCGGCGCTCCCGCCCCCCGGCACCGGCGCGCCGCCCGCCAGCTCCTCGATCCACCCGTCGAGCGTCGGCCCCTCGGCCTGGCGGATCCTGGCCTCGAGCAGATGCTCCGCGGCGTCGGGCAGCCGGAGCGCCGCCCCCGCCGCGCCGATGATCGCGCGCTCGGGAATCAGCCCCACGATCTCGCTCTTGGTGACATCGACGCCGCGCTTTTCGGCCGCCGCCTTGACCGCTCCGAACACCGTCGTGGGGGGCGTGATGTCGATGTCGAGCAGGTTCATGGACACCTGCGCGCGTCCGTCCACCTCGAAGCCGCTCGCCTGCACGGCCGGTAGCCCACCGCTCGACGTGCGGATCTGCTTGGCGATCTCCTTCGCGATCGAGACGTCCTTCGTGTCGAGATACACGTTGTACGCGACGAGGAACGAGCGCGCGCCGATTGCCGTGGCTCCCGCTGTTGGGTGGACCCGGTGGGGACCGAAGTCGGGTTCCAGCGTGCGGGCCCGCATACCCTCGAATTCGCCCTTGCGCAGGTCGGGAAGCAGGACCCGGTCGGGCCGTGTTGCGGCTCGAGCGTAGAGGAACACGGGAATCTGAAGCTCTTTGCCCACGCGCTCGCCGAGTTGCCGCGCGAGCGCGACACAGTCATCCATCGTCACGTCGCGCACGGGGACGAAGGGGACGACGTCGGTCGCGCCCATCCGCGGATGCTCGCCCTTGTGCGTCGTGAGATCGATGCGAGCCGTGGCCACTTGCATCGCGCGGAACGCGGCTTGGGCGGCGGCGGCGGGCGGCGCGACGAACGTGAACACCGACCGATTGTGGGACGCGTCGGCCTGAACGTCGAGCAGCCGGACGCCGGGGACGCCGATGAGCGCACCCCGCAGGGCGTCCAGCACGGACTGGTCGCGGCCCTCCGAGAAGTTCGGCACGCATTCGACGAGCGGTGACGGCATCAGGTCTTCCCCAAGAGGTCCATCAGCCAGCGATGCATGGTCGGGTTTCCAGCCACGATCGGCCCGGCCCCGAGCACGTCCTCGCTGCCGTCGAGCCGCGTGACCCGGCCGCCCGCCTCCCGCACCAGCACGACGCCGGCCGCGATGTCCCACGGCGCGAGCGACAGCTCCCAGAACGCGTCCAGCCGCCCGGCGGCCACGTCGGCGAGGTCGAGCGCCGCCGAGCCCGCTCGACGGATGCCGCTCGACCCGCGGGTGACGGCCGCGAACTGCCGCAAATACGCGTCGAGGAGGTCCTGGTGCTTGAACGGGAAGCCGGTCCCCACCAGCGCGCGCCTCGGCTCCCGCACGCTCGACACGGAGAGCCGCCGGTCCCCGAGCCACGCGCCACCGCCCACGCTCGCTCGGTACACGAGATCCCGAGCGATATCGTGCACCACACCCACGCACAACGCACCACGCACCACGCACCCGATTGAAACGGCGTACTGCGGATAGCCGTGCAGGTAGTTCGTCGTGCCGTCGAGCGGGTCCACGATCCAGACGACCTCGCCCGCGGCCAGCTCCGGCGTCAGCTCCTCCCCGACCACGTGGGAGCCGGGCACCGCCTGGGTGAGAGCCTCCGCGATGAGCGTCTCGGCGGCGCGGTCCACGTCCGTCACGAAATCGTGCCGCCCTTTTTCGATCCAGTGCTCGCCGCGCGGGGGCTCGGTGCCGCGCAGATAGTCCGCGGCGCGCGTCGCGGCCGCCGCCGCAACCTTGACTAAGTCGTTGTAATCCCGCACCTTGTGACCCCTATGGCGCGCGTGTTCAGCGGCATCCAGCCCTCCGGCGAACTGCACATCGGCAACTACCTCGGCGCGGTCCAGAACTGGGTCAAGCTGCAGCACGAGCACGATTGCCTCTTCTGCATCGTGGACCTGCATGCGATCACGCAGCCGTACGACGTTTCCACGCTCGCCGAGCGCACCTTGGAGATGGCGATCGGGCTGTTCGCCGCCGGGCTCGATCCCGACAAGTGCATCGTGTTCGTGCAGTCCCACGTCGCGGAGCACAGCGAGTTGAACTGGCTGCTCACGACGGTCGCGCCGCTGGGCGAGCTCGAGCGCCAGACGCAGTTCAAGGAAAAGACCCAGCGCCAGGAGAGCATCCCGGCGGGGCTGCTCAACTACCCCGTCCTCCAAGCGGCCGACGTGCTGCTCTACAAGGCCAGTCTCGTCCCGGTGGGCGAGGACCAGGTGCAGCACCTCGAGCTGATGCGCGAGATCGCGCGCCGCTGGAACGCCCGCTACGGCGAGCGCTACTTTCCCGAGCCGCAGCCGCTCTTGACGAAAACCAAGCGCGTGCTGGGGCTCGACGGCCAGGCCAAGATGTCGAAGAGTCTCGGGAACACGATCGGCCTGTTCGAGTCGCCGGAGGCGATCTGGGAGAAGCTGCGGCCCGCCGCCACCGATCCGGCCCGCGTGACCCGCAAGGATCCGGGCAACCCCGACATCTGCAACATCTTCACGATCCACCAGGGCTTCTCGCCGCCCGCGACGCAGGCCGAGGTGGCGCACAAATGCCGCACCGCCGGCTGGGGCTGCCTCGACTGCAAGCGGGTGCTGGCGGACAATATGATAGCCGCACTCACACCCATGCGCGAGCGGGCCGACGCGCTGCGGCGCGATCCGCCGCGGCTGAGCGAGCGGCTCCGCGCCGGCGCCGCGAAGGCGCGCGCGCTGGCCCGGCGCACCCTTGTCGAGGTGCGCGAGCGCATGGGGTTCCTCAAGTCCGCGGAGGCCTGATGCTGGACCGGCTGATCGAGATCTTCCGGCTCGACCTGATGCTCCAGATCGGGCTGGCGACGCTGCTCGGGGGAGCGATCGGGCTCGAACGCGAGCTCGGCGGCAAACCGGCAGGCCTGCGCACCAACATTCTCATCTGCATCGGCTCGGTGCTGTACACACATCTCTCGATTGCGATGGCGGGGGCGAATACCGATCCGACCCGCGTGGCCGGGCAGATCGTGACGGGGGTCGGCTTCATCGGCGCCGGCACGATCCTCCACGCTCGCGGGGCGGTCGTGGGCCTGACCAGCGCCGCCACGATCTGGGTCGTCGCGGCTATCGGCGTGGCGCTCGGGAGCGGGTACTACCTCGAAGGCCTGGGGACGACGCTCGCCGTGATTGTCGTGCTCCAGGGGCTGGGCCGCGTTGAAATCGTGGTCGAGCGCCACTCCACGAAGAGCAACATCACCGTGCACGCGCGCCCCGACGGCGCGCCGCTCGAGGAGCTCGAGACGGTGATCCGCCGCACGGGACTCGAGATCGTCCGCCACACGACCCGGCGCGAGAACGTGGATCTGGTCATCGAGTACCAGCTGAGCGGTCCCAAGCGTCTGCACGACCAGGTGATGATCGCGCTGCTCCATCACCCCGCCGTGCGCACCGTCTCGACGGGAGAGTGAGCCGGCGCCTCGTCAGCGATCTCGCGGCGACGCACGCCGCGTGGCGCATTCCAGCGGCGAGCGTAGCGGCGATCCGCACGGCGCTGGGAGCGGGCTGGGAGGTCGTGGAGGTGCGCACCCCCGCCGTCTCCGCCGGGGACGGCGGCGCCGGGGGGGGGGGAGGGGGGGGCCGCGAAGAGGCGGCCGCCGCGGCGCGCGGCGCCGAGATCTATCTCGGCTTCGGCGTGCCGGATGGCGTCCTGGCGGCGGGACGGGGCACCCTGCGGTGGGCTCATAGCGGCACCGCGGGGGTGGGGTCGAGCCTGCCGAGCCTCCGTGGGACCGGCGTGGTGCTGACGAACTCGGCGGGCGTCCACGCGGAACCGATGGCCGACTGGGTGATCACCGCGATCGGCTACTTCGCGCGCGGGCTCGATCGCGCCGTCGAGGCGCAGGCGCGGCGCCGCTGGATCAAGGAGGAGGTCGAGCAACTCGCGATCCCGGTGCGCGAGCTCCGGGACCTGCGCGTCGGGATCCTCGGCCTGGGCGGGATCGGCACCGCGGTGATGCGCCGGGCGCTCGCCCTCGGGATGTCCGTGGCCGCGGTTCGGCGGCGGCCGGAACGCGGCGGTCCCGGAGGGACGAGGGACGGGGGAGGGGAGACGGGGGCACTACGGTGGGTGGGCGGGCTGGACGAGCTGCCGCGCCTCGCGGCCGAGAGCGATTGCCTGGTGATCGCGGCGCCGCACACGACCGCCACGGCGGGAGCCGTGAGCCGCCAGGTGCTCGAGCGGCTGCCGCGCCATGCCGTCGTGATCAACGTGTCGCGCGGCTCCCTGCTCGACGAAGCGGCGCTGCTCGAGCTGATCGAAGCGGGGCGGCTCCGCGGCGCCGCCCTCGACGTCTTCGGCGTGGAGCCCCTGCCGCCCGAGCACCCGTTCTGGGGCCATCCGCGGGTGTTGGTGAGCCCGCACGTGAGCGCCGTCACAAATCGCTTCTGGGAGCGCGAGACGGGCCTCATCGTGGACAACATCGGGCGCTATCTTGCAGGGGCGTCCCTGACCAACGTCGTCGACCTGGAAGCCGGGTACTGAATGGAAAAGATCATCAAGGCCGCCGTGGACCGGGGGGCGTCGGACCTCCACATCAAGGCGGGGGACGTCTTCCGGGCGCGCATCGACGGCAAGTTGGTGCCCCTCACCAAGCAGCGCCTCACTCCCGAGCAGACCAAGGCGATCGCGCTGCGGCTCATCCCCAGCGAGGAGGACCGGGCCCGGATCGACCGGATCCGCGACTACGACTGCTCGTGGGGAATGCCGGGGATCGGCCGGTTCCGGGTCAACATCCTGCGCCAGCGCTCCTCGTTCATGATCGTGATGCGCGTGATTCCCTTCGACGTGCCGACCTTCGACTCGCTGAAGCTGCCCGCCGTGCTCGCTCAGGTCGCGACGGCGGAACGGGGGATGATCCTGGTCACCGGCGTCACCGGCTCGGGCAAGAGCTCGACGATGGCGGCGATCATCAACCACATCAACCAGACCCAGTCCCGGCACATCCTCACGCTCGAGAACCCGATCGAATTCCTGCACCGCGACATCAGCTGCTCGGTGACCCAGCGCGAAATCGGCACCGATACCGACGATTTCCGGATGGGGCTGCGCGCCGCGTTGCGCCAGGACCCGGACGTGATCCTGATCGGTGAGATGCGGGACGCCGAGACGATCGACACCGCCATGAAGGCGGCGGAGACGGGGCACCTGCTCGTCTCCACGCTGCACACCCCCGACGCGGTGACGACGGTGAGCCGCATCATCTCGATGTTCCCGCCGGAGGAGCAGGAGATCGCGCGGCTGAGGTTGTCGGAGGCGCTGCACGCGGTGGTGTCGCAGCGGCTGTTGCCGCGGGCCGACGGGCACGGCCGCGCGGCGGCGCTCGAGGTGATGCTGTGCACGGGCACGGCGCGGGACATGATCAAGGACCAGGACCGCACTGCTGAGCTGCACGAGTACATCCGGGAGTCCCGCGAGCAGTACGGGATGCAGACTTTCGACCAGCACTTGATGGACCTGGTGGGCGACGGCGTGGTGACCTACGAGACGGCAGTGGCCGCGTCGTCGAATCCGAAGGACTTCGAGCTGCAGATGCGCACACTGCGGCGGCGCTCGCGCGTCGCCAAGCCCGCGGAAGCTGCGCCGGCCGCGGCCGCACCCAAGGAGCAGGACAAGCCCGCGGGCTTCACGGACGACCTGTCGAGCATGCTGCCGCCGTGACCGGGGGCAAGCTCGGGGGTGTGTTGGCCCCCATCACCACCCCGTTCGAGCCCGCCGGCGGCGACGTCGCCGCGGATCACTTCCGGCGCAATGTCGCCCGCCTCATGGCGGACGGGCTGGACGGTGTCGTGGTCGCGGGATCCACGGGGGAGGCCCCGCTCCTCGACCCCGACGAGCAGCGCGCGCTGGTCGAATGGGCGCGCGACGCGATGGGGGACGGCGGGTGGCTGGTTGCGGGGACGGGCGCGGAGTCCACGCGCCAGACGATCGCGCTGTCGCGCGCCGCCGCTCAGGCCGGCGCCGACGCCGTGCTGGTCCGCCCGCCCAGCTACTTCAGCGCCGCCCACTCGCCCAAGGCCCTCGCCCAACATTTCCGGGCCGTCGCCGACGCCAGTCCCGTGCCCGTGTTGCTCTACAACATTCCCAAGTACACGCACATCACGCTCCCGGCCGGGCTGCTCCAGGAGCTATCCGGGCACGAGCGCGTCGTGGGCGTCAAGGACTCGTCGGGCGACCTGAAGAACCTGGCCGCCTATCGCGAGGCGGTGCCGCGGTGGACGGTCCTCGTCGGCTCGGCGTCGCTCCTGTACCCGGCGCTCGAGCTGGGCTGCCAGGGCGGCATCGTCGGCGTCGGTTGTTTCGCGCCGCGACTGTGCGCTGACCTGCTGGCGGCGTTTCAGGCCGGGGATCGCGCCACGGCGTGCGCGCTGCACAGGCGGCTCGTCCCGCTCGACGAAGAGGTCGTCCGGAAGTTAGGTCCCGCCGGCGTGAAAGCCGCGATGGACGCGGTCGGGGGGGGCCTGTACGGAGGCCCACCGCGGCCGCCCCTCGCGCCCCTCGCTCCCGCCGATCGCGAGCGCATCGCCGCCCTCGTGCGCGGTGACTGACTACGGGGCGCTGCTCCGCGAGCTGGCCGTCCCGCGGCTCGTCGGGACACCCAATCACGGCAGGGTCCGAGATATCCTGAAGCGCGAGCTGACCGCGCGCGGCTTTACGGTGAAGGAGCACGCCTTTTCCGGCCGCCCGTCGCGCATGCTGTTCGGCACGCCCGCGCTCGTTCGCGGCGTGAACCTCATCGCTTACCGCGGGTCCGCCCGCCCGTCCGTCTGGCTCACGGCGCACTACGACTCGAAGGGCCAGCCGATCTCCATGGCCACCCGCCTGCTGGGCGCCGTCGCCGCAGTCCTGGGCATCGCGGGACTGCTCGTCGCACTCGCCATCGGAGCGACGCTGGTGCCGGGGATCGCGCTCATCGTCGCCGGCGGGGTCGTGCTGTCCCGGAACCGCGTGACGGACGGCTCGCCCGGCGCGGTGGACAACGCGTCCGGCGTCCTCGCCGCGCTCGCGACCGTGGATCGGCTGCCGCGGGATGCGCCGGTCGGACTCATCCTGCCGGATGCCGAGGAGTTCGGCCTCGTGGGTGCGCGGGCCCTGGTGCGCGAGCGGCCGGACCTCCTGCACGGAACCGTGATCGTCAACTTCGACGGGCTCGACGATGCCGGGCGCTCCATCGTGCTGGCGCACCGGGCGGGGCCACTCGCGCGCGCGCTTGCCCGCGAGCTGGGAGGGAGCGCCGCGCCCTGGCTGCCAGTGGTCGTGGACGGGATCGAGCTAGCGGGGCCGGCGCGGGAGTGCATCACGGTAGTGAAGGGCGGCTGGGGGACCGCTCGGCGGGTGCATACGCCCGGCGACACGGCGGATCGGTTGACGCTGGCCGGGATCCGGGATGTGGTCGAGGCGGTGGCCAGAGTTTTGGAGAGCGAGCCCGCGTACCTGGGGGATCCCACTTCCAGCGTGGGAACGGTACGTTGACGCGACTCGTCGGCCCCCGTACCTTCCCTCAGAGGATACTCTAGACGCCCCGTCCCCCGGGGCGTTTTTGCTGAAAGGAACTCGTGTTCGGACCCAAGACGCACTGTGTGGTGGTCGTCGGCGCCCAATGGGGCGACGAGGGCAAAGGGAAGATCGTGGACGTGCTCGCCGAGCGCGCCGACCTCGTGGTGCGCTACCAGGGCGGTGCGAATGCCGGCCACACCGTGCACACGGACGACGAGGGCGGGCGGGGGGGGCCGTTCGTGCTCCACCAGATCCCCTCCGGCATTCTCCAGGGCGCGGTCTGCGTGGTCGGCAACGGGGTCGTGCTCGACCCCGAGCAGTTTTTCGCCGAGCTGGACGCGCTGGGCGCGCGAGGGGTGCGGACCGAGCAGAAGCTGCACGTGTCGGACCGGGCGCATCTCACGCTTCCCTATCACAAGCTGCTCGATCGGGCACGGGAGAAGCGGGACAAGATCGGGACGACGGGGCGGGGGATCGGGCCCACCTACGAGGACAAGTATGGGCGGCGCGGGATCCGGGTGGGCGACCTGCGGAACCTGGCGCGCGCCCAGGAGCTGGTGCGGGTGCGGGTCGAGGGGGCGAACGAGATGTTGGGGCTGCTCGGGGGCACGGAGCGCGCCAGCGCCGAGGAGCACGTGCGATTGCTCGAGCGTCTGGCGCCGCGGCTTTTGCCGCTCGCGGTAGATGCGGGGCGGGTGGTGTGGGAAGCGCTGCAGCGGGGGGAGTCGGTGCTGCTCGAGGGGGCGCAGGGAGCGCTCCTCGACGTGGATCACGGAACGTACCCGTACGTCACGTCGTCCAACACGACCGCAGGGGGCGCGGCGGTGGGGGTAGGGATCGGCCCCACGGCGATCGACGCGGTGCTGGGGGTGGTGAAGGCATACACGACACGCGTCGGGAACGGGCCGCTGCCGACGGAGGGGGCGCCCGACGTCGCCGAGCGGATTCGCGAGCTGGGGGGCGAGTTCGGAGCCACGACGGGACGGCCGCGCCGCTGCGGCTGGTTCGATGCCGTGGTCGTGCGCTATGCCGTCCGGATCAATGGACTGACGGGGCTGGCGGTCACGAAGCTGGATGTGCTCGACACGTTCGCCGAGATTCCCGTGTGTGTGGGATACGAGCTGGACGGCGAGACGGTGGACAGCATGCCGGCGGACATCGAGCGGATCGAGCGGGTGAAGCCGATGTACGAGACGTTGCCTGGGTGGCAGAAGAGGCTGTCGGATGTGAGGAGAGTGGCGGATTTGCCGGCGGCGGCGAGGGCGTATGTGGATAGGCTGCAGGATCTGGCTGGTGCTCCGGTTCGATATGTGAGCGTTGGGACGAGGAGAGACCAGATAATCGAAGTGAACTGACAACCACTGACAACTGCTAGAAACGCAGCACACCGTTCGTAGAAGACGCCAAGACGACAAGACGACGAGTGGTCGTCAGCAAGGAGTCACGCAGTTGGTGCAGCGGCGAGTTTCCGCATCAGCCCGTAGACCGTGCGGGCACATTCATCGCGTGTTGCGATCGCCTCGTCGAGAGCTGCGGAATCGAAGTAACCGAGGGATAAGGCGAGGTCCATGATGGCCTCGATCTCGTGCAGAGAGGCGCGCGCAACGTCCGCGTAGCGTCGAAACTCCTTCGGTCCGCGCCGACTGGCACCTTCGGCCAGGTTGAGGACCACGCTATTCGATGCCCGCCGCCACTGATTCGCGAGGTCACACTCGGATTCCGGGAGCCGATTGATGAGCGGTCTCGAGAGGATCGCGAGCCGTCGGGCATGCTGATACGCCTTGAGATCCCGGAACAGGCCCATGGGCACGAAGATGGCTATGAGGTGGCGCAATGCTGTCACCAATCGAACGCACGTGAGAGCCTTTTCTTGCAGCTACCCGCGGGCAGCCACTCGTCGTCTTGTCGTCTTGACGACTCCCTGGGCGCTTGCTCCTTGCGTCTTGGGAGCTAGAAAAGAGAAACCCCCTGAGGTCTCCCCCAGGGGGTGATCGCTTGCCACACATCGTGCGCCCTAGAACCCGATGTGAGCGAAGCGAACGATCTCTCACTGCTCGGGTTGGCGCACCGTGACTCTGGCGGCCGGGCTGTCTCATGTCCTGCCTGAGACCCCTTGGCTTTGCGCCCCGCCGTCGCCGGCGGTTTGCCCTGAGCAGAGATTCCGGGCGCTTCTTGTGGCAAAAACAGTGCCTTCACTGCAACTTTAGTCACAGCACACGCATCCCATGGTCAACGGAGCTGTTACATCTAGCAATATGCACACTTTTTCGCATTCCGCGGCATAGCGATGCCCCCGCTCGTGCTCGTCGCGCCCGCCGCTTTCAAGGGGACGCTGGGCCCGCGCCAGGTGGCCGAGGCGCTCGCGGCCGGCGTCCGCCGCGCCGTGCCCGGGGCGACGGTGCTCGAGTGTCCCGTCGCCGACGGAGGGAACGGCTTGCTCGATGCGGTGCTGGGGTCGGGCGCGCTGCGGGAGCGATTGCCGGTGACGGGCCCGCTGGGCGACACGGTCACGGGCGAGCTGGGGTGGATCGATGAGGAGACGGCGATCGTCGAGAGCGCCTCGGCGTGCGGGCTGGTGCTGGTCGAGCCCGAGGATCGCGACCCGCTGCGGACCACCACGCGCGGGGTAGGCGAGCTGATCTGGGAGGCCGCGGATCGCGGCGCCAAGACGGTGGTGGTGGGGTTGGGCGGGAGCGCGACGGTGGACGGCGGGACGGGCGCGGCGCGCGGGCTCGGCTGGACCTTTGAAGACGCGGCCGGGAAACCGCTGGCCGAGGGCGGCGGCTCGCTCGCGGACCTGGCGACGATGGGACCCGGGTGGGGGCTCGCGGCGCGGGTCGTCGCGTTGGCGGACGTGGCGACGCCGCTGCTCGGGTCGGACGGGGCGGCGCCGGTGTTCGGGCCGCAGAAGGGAGCGAGGCCCGAGGAGATCCCCGTGTTGGTGGCCGGCCTGTCCCGCCTGGCGGAGCTGTGGGCGCAGGCGGGCCGTCCCGAGCTGGGCACGGCGCCGATGGGGGGCGCGGCGGGAGGACTCGGCGCGGGTTTGGCGTTCTTCGCGCGCGCGGAGCTGGTGGGTGGGGCCGAGTGGGTGCTCGAGCGCGTGGGGTTCGACGCGGCGCTGGCCAAGGCCGATTTGGTCATCACGGGCGAAGGATCGTTTGACCGCACGTCGCTCGTCGGGAAGGCGCCGGGCGAGGTGTTGCGGCGCGCGCAGGCCGCGAAGAAGAAGGTCGCCGTCGTGGCGGGGCGCGCGGCCGATCTCATCGGGGTGCACGTCGCGCACGGGGAGGGCCGGATGCTCGACGCGGCGGCGCTCGCCGCGCTCGCGCATCAGGTCGCGCGCGAGGCCCTGGGATTGTAACTTCCGGCTCCTTATGCCTCCTGCCGACAACGTGATGGAGAAGCTCGTGTCGCTCGCCAAGCGGCGCGGCTTCGTATTTCAGTCCTCCGAGATCTACGGCGGCCTCGGCTCCGTGTGGGATTACGGGCCGCTCGGCGTCGAGCTGAAGAAGAACATCAAGGAGCGCTGGTGGCGCTCGATGGTGCACGAGCGCGAGGACATCGAGGGGCTCGACGCGGCGATCCTGATGCACCCCAAGGTGTGGGAGGCATCGGGGCACGTCGCGGGCTTCACGGATCCCCTGGTGGATTGCAAGCAGTGCAAGAACCGGTTCCGCGCCGACGATCCGCGCCTCAAGGGCCCGCCGGGCGATCCCAACACGAAGTGTCCGGTGTGCGGGAACAAGGGCACGCTCACGGCGCCCCGCATGTTCAACCTGATGTTCAAGACGTTCATGGGGCCGGTGGAGGAGCAGGCGGCGATGATCTACCTGCTGCCGGAGACGGCGCAGGGGAGCTACGTCAACTATCTCAACGTGCTGCAGTCGTCGCGCCAGAAGATCCCCTTCGGGATCGCGCAGATCGGCAAGGCGTTCCGCAACGAGATCACGCCCGGGAACTTCATTTTCCGCACGCGCGAGTTCGAGCAGATGGAGATGCAGTTCTTCGTCAAGCCGGGGAGCGACGGCGAGTGGTTCGAGTTCTGGCGCGCCGAGCGGTTGAAGTGGCTCCAGGGGTTGGGCATCCGGGCGGAGAGGCTGCGGTGGCATCAGCATGGCAAGGACGAGCTGGCGCATTACGCCAAGGATGCCTACGACATCGAGTACGAGTTCCCGTTCGGCTGGCAGGAGTTCGAGGGCATCCACAACCGGACGGACTTCGACCTGTCGCGCCACCAGGAGCACTCGGGGAAGAAGCTCGAGTATGTGGACACGGCGACGAACGAGCGGTTCGTGCCGTACGTGATCGAGACCTCGGCCGGCGCCGACCGCACGGCGCTGGTCGTCATGTGCGACGCCTATCACGAGGACGACGTCGAGGGGGAGAAGCGCGTCGTGTTGCGGTTCCGGCCGTCGCTCGCGCCGCTCAAGGCGGCGGTATTTCCGCTCGTGAACAAGGACGGGATGCCGGAGCTGGCGCGGAAGCTGTACGACGCGCTGCGGGGCCAGTTCAACGTGTTCTACGATGATGGCGGCTCGATCGGGCGGCGGTATCGCCGGCAGGACGAGGCCGGGACGCCGTTCGGGATCACGGTGGACGGGCAATCGACGCAGGACGGGACGGTGACGGTGAGAGATCGCGACACGCTCAAACAGGATCGGGTCGACAGCGGGCGGCTGGTCGACTATCTCAGGGACAAGCTCGCTGGGTGAGTAATGGGGTGGGGCGTTGCAACTCGCTGACTTCCGAGCGCTCGTCGAGCGCCTGCAGCGCGATATTCCTCCGGAGTTCCAGGGCGGGGTGGTGGCGGTCGAGGTGAGCCCCAAGACGCTTCCCCATCCTGTCCGCGAACTCCGGAGGAATATCGCGCTGCAGGCGCTCGACGAGCGCT
>WNGA01009522.1_pt1 | contig 13775 bp, 14 predicted proteins | sample 5400061 | NCBI WGS metagenome assembly WNGA01 (sample SAMN13153366, study PRJNA577476) | soil metagenome | isolation source: 100 cm soil or saprolite under grassland replicate 2 | place: USA:California | collected 2016-06-15 | reverse complement strand
CCCGCCGCGGACCCCGGCGAGGAGCTGGTCGGCGGCGGCGTAGGGGCCGAGCTTGCCGGCGGCGACCTGCGCGGCGAGCTCGTCGAGCGCCTCGCCGCGGCCCAGCTCGCCGAGCTCGGCCCGCAGGTCGGCAAGGGCGACCTCCTCGACCTCGCGGGCGGCCCGCCGGCGGCGGCGGCGCTCCAGCTCGCCGCTGGACTCGAGGTGGGCGAGGTGGCTGGCGATCGCCTCGTCGAGCTGCTCGACGCCGTCGCCGCGCTCGGCCACGGTCATGACCACCGGCACCCGCCACGGCCGGGCCTCGCCGAGGTGGAGCATCTGCCGCAGGTCGCGGGCGACCACCTCGGCGCCTTCCCGGTCGGCCTTGTTGACCACGAACACGTCGGCGACCTCGAGGATGCCGGCCTTGGCGACCTGGACGGCGTCGCCGAAGCCGGGGGCGAGCGCGACCAGGGTGGTGTCGGCCAGCCCGGCCACCTCGACCTCCGCCTGGCCGACCCCGACGGTCTCGACCAGCACCACGTCGCAGCCGGCCGCGTCCAGGACCCGCACCGCCTGCGGCGTGGCCCAGGCGAGGCCGCCCAGCTGGCCCCTGGTCGCCATCGAGCGGATGTAGACGCCGTCGTCGAGGGCGTGTCGCTGCATCCGCACCCGGTCGCCGAGCAGCGCCCCGCCGGTGAACGGCGACGACGGGTCGACGGCGAGCACCCCGACGGTGCGGCCCGCCTTGCGCCAGCCGGCGACCAGCGCACCGGCCAGGGTCGACTTGCCCACCCCTGGCGCACCGGTGAGGCCGATCACCTGGGCCCGGCCGGCGAGGGGGTTGAGCGCCTCGGCGGCGTCCCTGAGCTGCTCGCGGTCGCCATCCTCGACCAGCGAGATCAGCCTGGCGACGGCGCGGGGATCGCCGTCCCGGAGCCGTTCCAGCAACCCCCCGACCGATTGATTCACCGGGTGGTCACCCGTCGACCCGGAGCAGCAGGGCGTCGCCCTGCCCGCCGCCGCCGCAGAGCGCGGCCGCGCCGAGCCCGCCGCCCCGGCGGCGCAGCTCCATCGCCAGGGTGAGCACCAGCCGGGCGCCGCTGGCGCCGATCGGGTGGCCGAGCGCGACGGCGCCGCCGTTGACGTTGACGATCCCCTCGTCCAGCTCGAGCTCGCGGGTGGAGCGGAGCGCCACGGCGGCGAAGGCCTCGTTGATCTCGACCAGGTCCAGGTCGGCGACGGCGACCCCGGCGCGCCGGCAGGCGTCGCGGATGGCGCGCGACGGCTGCGAGTGGAGGCTGGTGTCCGGCCCGGCAACGGTGCCGTAGGCGACGATCGAGGCGAGCACGGGCAGCCCCTCGGCGGTGGCCCGCTCGCGGGAGGTGACCACCACCGCGGCGGCCCCGTCAGAGATCTGGGAGGCGTTGCCGGCGGTGATCGTCCCGTCGCTGGAGAACGCCGGCCGCAGCCCGGCGAGCGTCTCGGCGGTGGTGCCCGGCCGGATGCCCTCGTCCTCCTCGACCAGGAGCGGCTCGCCCTTGCGCTGGGGAACCTGGACGGGGGCGATCTCCTCGCGCAGCGCGCCCTTGGCGGCGGCCGCCGCCCGCTCGTGGGAGCGGGCCGCCCACTCGTCCTGGGCGGCGCGGTCGATGCCCAGCCGCCGGTTGACCTGGTCGGAGAGGCCGCCCATGTGGGCGTGGTCGAAGGCGTCCCAGAGCCCGTCGTGGATCATCGCGTCGACCAGCTCGGCGTGGCCCATGCGGGCACCGAAGCGCGCCCTGGGCAGCAGGAAGGGCGCGCCGCTCATCGACTCCATGCCGCCGGCGGCCAGCAGCCCGGCCTGGCCGAGCTCGACATACTGGGCGGCGGTCGCGATGGCGTTCAGCCCCGACAGGCAGACCTTGTTGACGGTGAGCGCCGGGGTGGTCATGGGGATCCCGGCCCTGACCGCCGCCTGCCGTGCGGTGATCTGGCCCTGCCCGGCCTGCAGCACGTGGCCCATGACGACGTGCTCGACCGCGTCGGGCGCGACCCCGGCGCGCTCCAGCGCCGCGCCGACCGCCAGGCCGCCGAGCTGGACCGCGGGCAGCGACGCCAGCGCGCCGCCGAAGCGGCCCAGCGGCGTGCGCGCGCCCGCGCAGATCACGGGTTCGGTTCGCTGGAACATCGGTGTCCCCCTTCGCGTGCGCTCGTCCGAGTCTACCGCCCGAGGTAGGCTGGCCCTCGTGAGCCTCGGGTTCGTCCACGCCTGCGAGCAGAACCACCTGAACCTGTCCACCATCGGCGGCGGCGGGGTGGTGCAGCTTCCCGCTGGCAAGGTCGTGACCTGCCCGCTGGACCCGCTGTGGGTCTACAACTGGGCGTTCGGGGTGCGGCGGGCGTTCGACCTGGAGGCGGCCGCCGCCGCCTTCCGCGCCGCCGGGCGCGACTACGTCCATGTGCTCGCCTCGCCGTCGTCCCATCCCGGCCTCCCCGAGGAGCTGGCGGGTCTCGGCTTCCGGCACGCCGAGACGCAGGCCTACCGGCGCACCGCCGGCACGGGCGCGGGCGCGCCGGGCCTGCTGGGGCTCGGCCCGGACGGCTTCGATGGCTTCCTCGGCATCTGGCGTGCCGCCTGGGGCGACGAGGCCGGCGTCGACGGTCGCGAGGAGGCCTACCGGCAACGCTTCCGGGACCCCCGTAGCCGCCCCTACCGGACCGCCGACGGCGACGGGGTGTTCCTGCTGTTCGGCTCCGGGACCACCACCCAGCTCTGTCACTTCGCGGTCCGCCGGACGGCGCAGGGGCGGGGCCTCGGCCGGCGCATGCTGGAGCTGGCCAGCGGCCTGGTCCCGGCGGGCCGGCCGCTGTGGCTGTTCACGCAGGCCGGCGGGGCCGGCGACCGGACCGCGGCCGCCGCCGGCTGGACGCTCGACCACCGCGCCACCGACTGGATGCTCGACCTGCCCCCGCAGGACCCGGGGACCTGACACGGCGAAGGGACGGCGCAACGTGCGGCTTGGACGACTGGACCACGTCGGCATCGCGGTCACCGACCTGGCCGCCGCCCGCGACCTCTACGAGCGGACGCTCGGCCTCCGGGTCGCCCACGAGGAGGTGCTCCCCGACCAGGGCGTCCACGAGCTGCTGTTCCGGAGCGGCGACGCCTTCGTCCAGCTCATGGCCCCGCTTGCGCCGGACACCCCGGTCGGGCGCTTCCTGACCCGTCGGGGCGAGGGCGTCCACCACCTCGGCTATCTGGTGCCCGACGTCGCCGCCGCCGTCCGGGAGCTGCGCGCCGAGGGGGTCGAGGTGATCGACCCGGCACCCCGGACCGGGTCCGGCGGGACCGTCGTCGCCTTCGTCCACCCCAAGTCCGTCCGCGGCGTCCTGGTCGAGCTGGTCGAGGAAGGCACCGGCCACCGCGGCACGTAGCGAGGGGGGCAGGAGCCGGTCCTCCCCTGCCCCCCTCGCGCTGTCGCTCCGGCCGGGGGATCCGGAGCGTCGGCTAGCCGGAGAGTACTAGATGCGTCGATATGTTGTCACCGCAGGGCCGGGATCAAACCCAGATGGGTGCGAGGAAATCGAGCAGGGCCTCGTTGACGACGTCGGGCCGCTCCAGGCTGGAGAGGTGGCCGGCCCGCTCGACCAGTAGGAAGCGGGCGTCCGGGATGGCGGCCGCCAGCTCGCGGCCGACCTCCGGACCGGTGATCGTGTCCTCCTCGCCGACGACGACCAGGGTGGGGACGGCGACCGCGGCGAGCACGTCGGCGGAGTCCGGCCGCGCCGCCATGCCCCGCTGGGCGCCGGCGATGGCGCGCGGGTCCTGCTCGCGGACCAGGGCGGTGACGCGCTCGACCAGCTCGGGACGCTCCTCCAGGCTGGTCTTGCCGAGCACCCGCGGCAGCGTCGCCTCGGGAAGGAAGCCGGTGCCCTCGGCGAGCACCCGCTCCGCCATCGCCAGGCGGTCGGCCCGCGCCTGCTCGGTGTCGGCGCCGGCCTTGGTGTCCAGCAGCAGCAGGCCGCCGAGGCGGTCGCGGTGGCGGCGGACGAACGCCAGCGCGACGTAGCCGCCCATCGACAGGCCACCGAGGATGACCCGGTCGAGGCCGCGGTCGTCGAGCAGGCGCGCGACGTCGTCGGCGAGCAGGTCCATGCCGGCCTCCTCGACCGCCTGCTCCCTGGCCGCCCCGAAGCCGCGCAGGTCGGGGACGATCACCTGGTAGCTGCCTGCCAGCGCCTCGGCCTGGGGCGCCCACATGCGCCCGTCGAGCGGGAAGGCGTGCAGCAGCACCACCGGGGTGCCGGCGCCGCTGGTCACGGCCGGCGGCACCGGCGCCGGTTCCGGCTCCGGCTCGGCGACCGGGGGCGGTGGCTGCGGGTCGCCGACGGCAGCGGCCTCGGGCTCGGGCATGGGTGCTCCTTGCTGGTTGGGGGTCAGGACCCGGGACTCGGTGGCCTGGTACCCCACTGGACCGGGAGGGGAGGCGCTTCCAGGTCGAGGGCGCGAAGGACGCCGGCGAGCAGGCCGGCGGTGAACCCCCACACCAGCGTGCCGCCGACCCAGAAGACCGGGCTGCGCAGGTCGCCCACGCCCCTGGCGCGGACGACGTCCTCGCCGAGGATGCGGCTGATCGGCAGCGTGCCGTGGTTGGCCGGGTCGGCGAGCTGCCGGAGGGTGGGCCGCAGGATGCCGGCCACCTCCTCCGGGCTCGGGCGCAGCGGCGCCCGGCCGTCCCAGACACCGACGACCGGCAGCACGTCGAAGTCGGAGACGGGCAGGTAGGCGCGGTCGAGGCTGCCGAGCACCCGCACCGCCGCCGGGTCCAGCCCGACCTCCTCCTGCGCCTCCCGCAGCGCGGCGGCGACCCCGTCGGCGTCGCCGGGCTCGACCGCCCCACCCGGCAGGCCGACCTGGCCGGCGTGCTGACGGAGGTGGTCGGGCCGCTGCACCAGCAGCAGCTCGAGGTCGTCGGCCCCGTCGACCGGCGCCAGGGCGAGCAGCACCGACGCGGGCACCCCGGTAGGGTCCCCCGGGACCACGAACGGCAGCCGGGCCACCCGGTCGAGCAGCGAGTCGGTCACCCACCCAGCATAGGTGCTGCCGGGGGTCACGCCAGCAGCCCGCCGTCCACCACCAGGGTCGCCCCGGTGATGTAGCTGCCCGCGTCGGAGGCGAGCAGCAGCAGCGGCCCGGCCAGCTCCTCGACGTCGGCCCAGCGGCCGAGGGGGACCTGGGCGACCAGGGCCCGGCTGGTCTTCGGGTCGGACCACATCCGGCGGGTCAGCTCGGTGCGCACCCAGCCGGGGGCCAGGCAGTTGACCCGCACCCCGAGCGGGGCCGCCTCCACGGCGAGGGTGCGGGTGAAGGCGATCACCCCCGCCTTGGCCGTCCCGTAGGCGGCCAGCCCGGGCGTCGCGGTGAAGCCGGCGATGCTGGCGACGTTCACGATCGACCCGCCGGCCGGCAGGTGGCCGAGCGCGGCCCGGCAGCCGACGAACACCGAACGGAGGTTGAGGGCGAGCACCTTGTCCCAGCCGTCGCTGCGCGTCTCGGCGACCGGCGCGGTGAAGCCCTGGCCGCCGGCCACGTTGACGACCACGTCGAGCCGGCCGGTGGCCTCCAGCGCCCCGGCCACGGTCGCCTCGACGGCGGCCTCGTCCAGGACGTCGGTGACCGCCACCAGCGCGTCGGGGGCGCCGGCCTGCCGGGCGGCGGCGGCCACCTCCTCCAGGTCCTCGGCCGAGCGGGCGGCCAGCACCACCGTGGCGCCGGCGGCCGCCATCGTCAGCGCCGCCTGCCTGCCGATGCCGCGGCTGGCCCCGGTGACCAGGGCGGTGCGGCCGTCCAGCCGGAAGCTGTCGCCGAGGGTCATATCGCGTCCAACTCTACGTCGCCGGGGGCTTTCGCCGCGCGGCCCGGCGTAGCTCGGCGAAGCGCCGCTCCCAGCAGGCCTTGTGCCAGTGGCGGCGCTGCTCGGGCTCGCCCTCCGGCCACACCACCAGGTGGAGGGTGCGCGGGAAGATCTCCTGGTCGCAGCCAGGGCAGCGGTACACCTTGAGGGCCCGGTAGGGCTGCACGAAGCGGAGATGCCAACCCTCGGCGACCCACTCCAGCGCCAGGGGCTCGCCCCGGAACCGCCACGGCGAGTCCACTAGAGGCCCAGAAGGCGGACGGCGTTGTCCCTGGTCACGCGGCGGAATGCGGCGGGCGACAGGCGCTCGGCCCAGGCGGAGAGGACCTTCTCGGCGCCGAAGAACGGGGCGTCGGAGCCGAACAGCACCCGTTCCGACAGGCGGCCCTCGGCCTCGCGGACCACCTCGTCGGGGACGTACCGGGGCGCCCAGCCCGACAGCTCCAGGTAGACGTTGGCCTTGTGGAGGGCGATCGCGACCGCCTCCAGGTGCCACGGCCAGCCGAAGTGGGCCATGATCACCGGCAGCTCCGGGTAGCGGGCGGCGACCCCGTCCAGGTGGATGGGGCGGGCGTAGGCCAGCTCGATGCCCTGGCCGCCCGGGACGCCGGCGCCGATGCCGCTGGTGCCGGTGTGGAACAGGCAGGGTGCGCCGTACTCGGCGGCCCGCTCGAACAGGTCGCTCCAGCGCTGGTCGTCCGGCCGGAACGCCTGCATCGACGGGTGGAACTTGTAGCCGAGCAGGCCGAGCTCCTCGTGGGTGCGGCGCATCTCCCGCAGCGCGCCGGCCTGCTTCCACGGGTCGATGCCGGCGAAGCCGACGAAGCGGCCGGGGAAGCGGCGGACGATCTCGGCGACGAGGTCGTTGGAGAGCGGCGGCCGGCGGGTCGTGGTCTCGGCGTCCCAGCCGAGCAGCACCGCCACGCAGTCGATCGCCTCGTAGGTGGCGGCCAGCTCCTCGGCCGTCTGCAGCACGATCTGGTTGCGGAAGTAGCGCTCGGCCGGCTCACGGTACGGCCCCAGGCTGCCCTCCACCCACTCGGCAAGGGGCAGGTGGACGTGAAGGTCGACGGCGCGCACGGCGCGAGTCTACGCAACCGGATAGCCTCGCGTGGCGATGAACCGCTTCGAGGACGCCATCGCCCGCGAGCTGTCGACCAGCGTGCGCGCCAGGACCCGCAGCCTCCGGGCGCTCGCCCGCTGGGCGGCGGCGATGCTGCCACCGGGCGCCCTGGTCGCCGACGGCGTGGCCCTGGTCACCGAGCGCCTCGGCGACGGCGACCCGGACGCCCTGGCCGCCGAGGTGATGGCCGAGGCGCCGTCCCGCTTCGGCCGCAACTGGGAGTCGGGCCCGGCCCACTGACGGCGCGAGCGTGCATAATCTTCCCGTCCGGGGCAGGGTGGGCCTGCGCGCCGGCGGGTCTCGTAGGCGGTGGGAGATCGGTACCGGCGGGCGGCGGCTCCTGACTGGGCTGATGTTCCCGTTGTTCGGGGGCGGCAGCGGCGAGTACGCGCGCGGGCTGATGACCGCCCTGGCGGCGCAGGGTCATGCGGTCGGGATCACCTGCCCGGACGCGCGCAGGTTCACCGACTCGGTGGTGGTGTACCCCTTCCACCTTCCGGTTCGGGCGGTGTTCAGCAGCCATCCCGAGCTCCCGGACGCGGTCCGGTTCCCGGACCTGGAGACCCACCAGATCGGGATGCTCCTGGAGGCGCTCGAGGACGCCATCGACGACGCCATCGACGCGTTCCGTCCCGACGTCGTCCACGTGCACCACGCGTCGGTCCTGGCATGGGCCGCGCAGCGCCGCTGCTCCGCCAAGGGCGTGCCCTACCTCGTCACCGCCCACGGCACCGACCTGCTGACCGCGGAGGCCGATGCCCGCTACGTCGCTCCCACGCTCGCCGCCCTCAGCAAGGCGGAGCTGGTGACCGTCGTGTCCGACCACACCAGACGCCGGCTGCTGGAGGTGCTCGGCCCGACGATCCCCGACAGCAGGATCGCCATCATCCCCGGCGCCGTCGACCCCGAGCGGTTCAGCGCCAACGGGCCGGTCGACCTGGCAGCATCCCGCCTGCGCCGGCCGGACTCGAAGGTGGTGCTGTTCTGCGGCCGCTTGAGCCGGCTCAAGGGCTGCGAGCACCTCGTCGACGCCGCGCGGGACATCGACGCCGAGGTGTTCGTGCTCGGCGACGGGCCCGAGCGGGCGGCGCTCATGCGACGGGCCCGGGACAACGACCGTGTCCACTTCGTCGGCTACGTCAGGGAGCCGCTGCTGCAGCAGTTCTACCGGCGCGCCGACGTCCAGGTCGTGCCCTCGGTCTCGGACGAGGCGTTCGGCCTCGTCTGCGTCGAGGCCATGGCCAGCGGGACGCCGGTGGTGGCGACCGCCGTGGGCGGGATCCCGGAGATCGTGGTCCACGGGGACTGCGGCCTGCTGGTGGAGCCCGGGAACGCGGAGGCGATCGCCGAGGCCGTCAACCACCTGCTCGCCCGTCCGGCGCTGCGGCGGCGGATGGGCGACCGGGCCCGCCGGCTGGTCGAGGAGCGCTTCACCTGGGACGTGGTCGCCAGCCGCTTCGGACTCGCGCTGGAGCACTTCTGACCGGGCGCGGCGCCCAAGGTGACCGACGGCACGCCCCCGCGGTGACGGCCGTCACCGCCGAGGGGGCGGACGCTCGCCATGCTTACCGGTAGCGTCAACAACAGCGATGGAGGCTTGCATGACCAGCGTCCGCGTCCCCGGATTCCTCCCCTCGACCAGGGGCCTGCACTTTCCCAACGCCTTCCCGCACGTCCCGAACTTCGAGGTCGACCTGCCGGGCGGGCGCAGCATCCCGGTCGGCGACGCCGCCAACGGGCTCTGCGGCGGCATGGCCTACACCGTCCGCGACCTGTTCGAGGCCGGCGCCGTCCCGCCGGCGCTCACCGACGCCCCCGGCGACGGCCCCTTGTTCGAGTTCATCGCCGAGCGGCTGCTGGAGAGCTTCGACCTGCCGTTGGGACCCGCGACCTACCTCAGGCTGATGCACCCGGCAATGCCCGACGGCGACCTCGCCATCGTCCACGGCCGCGCCTGGCGGATGATCCGCGTGGAGTGGCCGGCGATCCGCGGCGACCTGGACCGCGGCACGCTGAGCCCGCTCGGCCTGGTCAAGGCCAAGTCGCGCAACCCGATGGACCTCGGCAAGAACCACCAGGTCCTCGCGTGGGGCTACGACCTGGAGGGAACCAGCCTGACCCTGCGCCTGTACGACCCGAACCACCCCGACGACGACGGGGTCACCATGGCGCTGGACCTCGGCCACCCGCGGCGCGCCACCCCGGTGTCCTGCTCGCACGGGGGAACGGTGTGGTGCTTCTTCCGCACCGACTACCGGTTCAAGGACCCGTGGCCCGCGCTTGCCGCCCTCGCCGGCTGACCCGGCCCGTCCCCGCGGCCACCGGTCCGGCCGCGCGGCGGGCGCGGAAGGCGGCCACCCGGGCGGCGTTCCCGCAGGCCGGGGAGCAGTAGCGGCGTCGGTGGTTGCGCGGGCCGCCGGCGAACACCCGCCGGCAGCCGCGAGCGGCGCAGCGTCCCACCCGTGCCATGCCGTCCTCGGCGAGCAGCCGCGCCAGGCCCAGCCCGGTGATGGCGGCCAGCCAGTCCGCCCAGGTGGCGTCGTCGTCGGTCAGGTGCAGGTGCCAGGGGGTACCGTCGTGGTCGGACAGGCGCGGCCGGCCACCCGCCCGCTCGAGCAGCCGGTTGACCATGGCGGCGGCGGCGTCCACGCCTGGCGCGTCGAAGACCGCGCGCAGCTCCGCCTCGACGGCGGCGATCGCGGCGGCGCCGGCCTCGTCGAGGCGGATCGGCCGCTGCTCACCGTGGTCGGCCAGGAACCGCCGCAGGACGGCGGCGTCCAACGGCGCATCCTCAAGCCGGACCCGGAGGTTCACCAGGTCGACCGCGAGCCGGACGGTCCGATCCGCCTGCTGGTCCTGGACGATGGGATCCATGCGCGCAGGGTAGGCTCGACCAACTGGTAATGCAACCTTGGCGATGATGCGTTACCCTCACCGGATGTCCAGCTCCGCCGGCGACGTCGAGACCCGGGCCGGGGGCCTGCGGGCCCAGCCGGGCTGGCCGGCGTTCTTCCTGGCGGCCACCCTGGCCAGGCTGGCCAGCGAGATGTTCCCGGTCGCGGTGGTCCTGCTGGTGCTGGACCGCACCGGGCGCATCGCCCTCGCCGGTGCCGCGGTCGCCGCCACCACCCTGCCGGGCGTGGTCACCGGCCCGGTGCTCGGGGCGTGGCTGGACCGGACGGCCCACCGCCGGGCGGCGCTGGCCAGCAACCAGGTCGTCCTCGGCGCGAGCCTGCTGGCGATCCTGGCGGCGGCCGGACGAGCGCCCGGCTGGGCCCTGCTGCTGCTGGCCGCCCTTGCCGGCCTGACCGCCCCGCTGGCGACCGGCGGGTTCACCAGCATGATTCCCTCGCTCGTCCCGGAGCGGCTGCTCCCGAAGGCCAACGCCCTCGAGGCGTCCAGCTTCAACACCGCCGCCATCGCCGGCCCGGCCCTGGCCGGCGCGGTCGCGGCCGGGCAAGGGCCGGCCGCCGCCGTGGCCCTGGAGGCGGCCCTCTCGGGCCTCGCCCTGCTGGCCATCGTGCGCCTGCCGCGGGTCGCCCGGGTCGCCTCCCGTGCCAACGCCTCCATGGCCGCGACCATCCGCCAGGGACTCCGGCACCTTGCCGGCACCCCGGTGCTCCGCGGGGTCACGGTGGCGACCACCGTCGCCCTCGGCGGGCTGGGGCTGCTCACCCTGGCCCTGCCGTTCCTCGCCGAGCGGCTCGGTGCCGGCCAGGCGGGCGCCGGCTACCTGTGGGCCGCCCTGGAAGCCGGCGGGATGGCCGGCGCGCTGGCCGGTACCCGCCTGCTCGCTGGCTGGCCGCCGCAGCGGGTGGTGCTGGCCGGTCTCGCGCTGCTCGGGCTGCTGATGGCGGCCTGGCCGCTGGCGCCGTCCTTCCCGGTGGCGCTGCTGCTGGTCGCGCTTGCGGGCGTGCTCGAGGGACCGGCGTTCGCGGCCACCTTCGCGACCCGGCAACGATGGTCGCCCGTGGACCTGCGCGGGCAGATCTTCACCACCGCGGCCAGCCTCAAGATGGGCGCGTTCGCGGTCGGGGCCGCCCTGGCCGGTCCGGCCGTCGAGCGCTTGGGCGCCGGCGGCGCCCTGGTGGCGGCGGGCGCCGTCCACGTCCTCGCGGCCCTGCTCGGCATGGCCGCCGGCGCGACCCTCGGGTCCAGCGCCTACCCGGGCCCGGACACCCAGCCCCCTACGAGGCGGCCGAGGGGCTGACGCCCACGGGAGGCTGGGCCGTGTCCCGTGGCGGCGGGCCGGCGGCGCCGCCGCGGTCCAGCAGCGCCCAGGCGGGGATGGCCAGCAGGAACAGGCCACTGGCGGCGGTGGCGGTCACCCCGGTGTCGTTGAGCAGGATGAGCAGCAGCGAACCGAGCGCGCCGAGGCCGAGCACCCGGCGGAGCCAGTCGCTCAGCTCCGCCAGCGGAGGCGGCGGGCGGAGGGCGACCAGCCCGGCCGCCGCCACCTCCAGCGGGCCGACCCAGGCGAAGGGGCTGTGGGCGAGCAGCCGGAGGTTCCGCGCGAGCTGGTCGGCGACCACCCTGGCCGCCTCGCCCGGCCCCGCCAGGAGCCGGTCGGCGAAGCGGCCGGCGTGGGTCACCGGGCCGCCGAGGCCGCCGCCGAGCGCGACCGCCACCGCGGCGACCAGGGCCAGCCCGGCGAGCAGCAGGACCCGCCAGAGCCTGGGCCGTGCCGGCGCGAGCACCACCAGGGCGGCGGCGGCGGTGAGCATGGCGGTGAGGGCGCCGCCGACGTCGGCGCCAAGCCGCGGCAGCCCGTCCACCACGGCCAGGCCGCCGAGCAGCGCGGCGGCCCGCGGGGCCGCGCCCCACCTTGCGGAGCGCGAGGCCAGGGGCGCAAAGCCGATCACCAGCATGGCCGCGGCGAGCGCGAACGCGAAGTAGCCGTTGCCGAGGCCGTAGAACCGCTCGCCGTCCCAGGCGCTGCCGCCGAGCAGCGGCTGGGCGAGCCCCTCGCCGCCGGCCAGCAGGCCGGTCGCGACCAGCGCCAGCAGCGCGCCGCCGAGCAGCGCCGGCGCCGCCAGCCGCCGGTGCAGCCGCAGGGCGACCGCGGCGAGCCCGGCCGCCACCACCAGCCCGGCCGCCAGCCAGGCCAGCCCCCATGCCGGCGCCATGCCGGGGGCGCGGAACAGCCCCCGGAAGACCGCCCGCACCGCCGTGGCCGCGAGCGGCTCGGCGACGCTGGCGGCCAGGTAGCCGGGCGGCAGCGCAAGGGTGAGGGCGAGCAGCCCGAGCGCCGCCCGCTCCCACCCGGCCGGCTCGCTCCCCCGCCGGCGTGCCCGCCAGGCGGCCAGCAGCGCGAGCAGCGCCAGGATGGCCGCCAGCGCCAGCAGCGGGATCGCCAGGGTGCGGGCGAGCACCAGGGCGCCGACCCGCCGGTCCAGCCAGGTGGCGGCGCCCGCCGGGCCGTAGTTGCCGACCACCCGGATGGGGGTGCCGTCGTCCCCGTCGGAACGGCCGCCGTCCAGGGTCGGGCGGATGTCCTCGAGGGCGACCAGGCCCTGGCGCCGGGTCGAGTCGGAGGTGGGCAGCCCCACGCGGTCCCCGCCGAGCACCAGCAGCGGCGCCGCGTTGGCGCGCCGCTCCGCCGGCCGGAGCCCGGCGACCATCACCGGGCCGGCGCCCGCCGCGAACGCCAGGCGCTCGGACACGTTCCGCAGCGCGTCCGCGTGCGGCACCGCGAGCACGACCAGCCGGCCCGGCTGCAGCGGGATGCGGCCGCCGCGTTGGCCGAGCGGGCTCGCCGGCGACGCCGGGCCGCCGGGGCCGAGCGTGAACAGCCCCGCCGCCTCCATCCCCCGCCATGCCAGCACGCGGGTCGGCGGCAGCCGGCCGAAGCGGGCGTCGGGGTTGTCGGCGCGCAGCCGCTCGACCACGGCGGGGGGCCGGCCGCCAGCGACAGCACCCGGGCGGCGAGCGGCTCGAACTCGGGCAGGGTGGACACGAACCCGACCGCCTCCGCCGGACGGCCGCGAGTGGCGTCCAGCGCCTCGTCAAGGGTGAGCCGCTCCACCAGCACCAGGGCGGACGGCGCCGCCACCGGTCCCGCCCTGGTCGCCGCCTCCTGCGCGGCGGCCGGCCGCGGCAGGACGGCGACCACCAGGGCCACGCCCGCCAGGGCGAGACCGTGGCGCCTCCCGCGGCTACGCATCGATCGATGATAACGACGGATGCCCGGCCTTGGCGGGCCGGCTACCAGCCCCCGAACCGCTCGGCCCGATGGTGCTCCCTCTTGGCCGGGTCCGCTAACGTCGACGACGCCGCCAGCGTCGGCCAGAGCGGGCCAGGCCAGCCAGGTTCACTCGCACCGTGTGGGTGTGGGGATGCTCGGCGCCGAGGGTCGCCTCCAAGACCGCCAGGGCCCGCTCGAGCTGGGTGCGGGCGTCGGCCAGCTCCCCCAGGTCGGCCAGCACGAGGCCGAGGTTAGCGCGGTCGCTGGCCACGGCTGGGTGGATGGGGCCAAGAGCCGCCTCGTGGATGGCCAGGGCCCGCTCGTGCTGGGTGCGCGCGCCGGTCAGATCTCCCAGCTCGCGCAGCACGAGGCCGAGGCTGTCGCGGTCGCTGGCCACGGTTGGATGGGTGGGGCCAAGAGCCGCCTCGTGGATGGCCAGGGCCCGCTCGAGCTGGGCGCGGGCGCCGGTCAGATCTCCCAGCTCGCGCAGCACGCCGCCGAGGTTAGCGCGGTCGCTGGCCACGGCTGGGTGGATGGGGCCAAGAGCCGCCTCGTGGATGGCCAGGGCCCGCTCGTGCTGGGTGCGCGCGCC
>WNGA01008777.1_pt1 | contig 13775 bp, 14 predicted proteins | sample 5400061 | NCBI WGS metagenome assembly WNGA01 (sample SAMN13153366, study PRJNA577476) | soil metagenome | isolation source: 100 cm soil or saprolite under grassland replicate 2 | place: USA:California | collected 2016-06-15 | reverse complement strand
CCGCTGCTGCCTCCAGCGCGAGGGCGCCGCCAGATGAGGCGCCGTACACGTGAGCTGAGCCGCCGGCTGTCGCAATCAGCGCGTCGAGGTCTTCCACCTCCCGCGCCACGGCGTACGGCGGTGTATTGCCGCTGGCGCCTCGGCCGCGTCGTGCGTAATTGTATGTCGTGAAATGGTTGGCAAGGAGCCGGGCCAGCGGCGCGTTCTCAGCGCCGTCGTCTAGGGTGCCGCCGACGAGGATCACCGCCGGGCCAGTGCCTTTCCGGTGGTAGGCGATCCTCGTACCGTCGGCGGACGTCACACGAAGTGTCATCTCGTTCATTGCTTCTCTCCATTTCTCGATGCGTGGTCGTCACCGTCGGAGAATGTCGACCAGGATTGAGTTACTGGATCTGCGAGCCCAGGCGATCACCGCAGCCACTACCAGGAGGGCCAGGGGCAGCCACGGGCTCTCCTCCAGAAGGAACTGGTTGGTCATGGCCGCGCCGACCATCACGGCGGCGAAACTAAGTGCTGCGAGGCTCGAGAGCAACGGGATCAGCAGCCCGACCGCGCCGGCCACCTCCAGCACGCCGACCACGTAGCGCAGCCTTCATGATGCCGCCCCCCGGCGAACTGGAAGGCCAGGACTGCCTGCAGCACCCACAACCCGACATTGTCCGTGGGGGTCCAGGAACTCGATCGCGTTGAAGCGATCGGCGACCCGGCGACTGGCGTTGGCGGTATGCACGTAGGTTTCGAGGAACACGGCTGACGACTTCCAGTCGCCGGCGTCCATAGCCTCCCGGATGCTGGCCCCGCGGGCGAGGGCATTGGTCGCAAAGCTGTGGCGGCCGCAGAGGTGCGGCGACTTGTAGGGAATGCCGGCACGACGGCAGACGACGCGGATGCGCTCGTTGACCGAGTAGCGGCTGGTGTAGGTGAAGACGCGGTCCTCGGGCGCCCGTGAGAGAATGCGCAAGCGCCGGACCAGCCGGGCGTCGTGATCGCGCGCCTCGTCAATCACGGCGCACGCCTGCGCGCGCGCTCGCTCGGGGTCGTCAACCGCCAGCGCGTCGGTCAACCGCGCGAGCCAGTCCGGGGACGAAAGGGCGGGCACCTCCACCGCATGTTAGTCCCGTTTGGGCCTGGGAGCTGGCACTAGAGTACGGGTTCAAGATCGCGAACACGAAATTGCAACAGTTCAACCTTGTTCCGTCGAAGAACAGCGGCCGGGACGTCTCGATGATTCTGCTCATCGCATTTTACATGCGCACAGGTGTCCCATGACGAACGCGTCGAGGTCCGCGGCTACGCCGCGCACGCGAACGATGCGCCGGCCGACGATGCCAAACCGGAGGGTCGTCACGAACCCAACATAGGCCCGCGAAACCAGACCAGCAGGCCTTGCGGGCGCTAAATGCGCGGCTCCTGGTAGCGGACGGGATTCAGGTGCAGCCCGTCGCCGGACGAGCGGCGATCGCGGCCAGCGGTTAGGTTACCCGGGCGCGCATGCGAACGAGGCTTCCTCATCCCCTCTTCGTCCTGGCTCTCGCCAGCGGCATCGACGTGGCGTGCCCGGCGCGCGTCCGTGCTGCGGAGGCCGACGTCTCTCCGGCTACGCCGGCAGCGGTGCCTCCGGAGCCGCCGGCAGCGGTGCCTCCGGCTACGCCGGCCGCCGCGCCGCGCCCGCCGCTCGAAGCCCCGGTCAAGAAGCCCAGGCTGATGCCCGCGCGGCTCGACACCGCCTTGCAGAGTGGATGGGACGCGCCCCCTGCCGACGATCGCTTCACGCTGAAGCTCCGGCCCGGCCGCGCCGTGATTCAGACGACGTTGGGGCTGATCGCCGGCACGATCTGGTACTGGCGCAGCCTCGACTTCAACTCGGCGGATTGGGACCTCAAGTGGGACGCCCCCAGTTGGCGCAAGAAGCTGTTCTCGACGGAGGCGATGCGCTTCGACACCAACGACTTCATCACCAACGCCCGCGATCACTCGCGCGTCGGCGGGCTCTACTACCTCGTGGGACGCGCCAACGGCCTCGAGATGAAGGCCGCGTTTGCGTTCGATCTCGGAGCGTCCATCGTGTGGGAGTACATGGTCGAGTTCAAGGAGCTGGTTTCGATCAACGACCTCATCATCAACACCCAGGCGGGCCCGGCCATCGGTGAACCTCTGCTGCAGGTGGGCACCTTCTTTCGCCGCGGCCGGCCGACCTTGATCAACCGCGTGTTGGCCTTCGTGTTTTCGCCGTTCGAATGGTTGAACGGCTGGCTCGACAATCGGCCCTGGCCGGGCGACGACTCGACCGACGAGTTTGGAATGACCACCGAGCGCGGTCACCGCTTCCGCCTCTACCTCGGCGGCCGCGCGGTGAACTTCCAACCTGGGGTCGCTCGCAACGACACGAGCCTGGGCGTGGATCTGGAAGTGATGATGCAGAAGGATTACGGACGGCCGGGGCGGTGGGCCGGCTGGCTCAGGTCGGGCGCCCTCAGCCGGGTGACGATCGGCGTCAGCTTCGCGGACGACGCCAGCCAGTTGGGCAGCGTGTTTCGCACGCAGACGACGGTGGTCGGATACTACCGCCAGCAGATCACGTCCGACGACGCGACGGGCGCAACCAGCCGTGACCGGCGGGGCTACAGCCTGATGCTGGGGAACGGAGCCCGATTCGACCTCGAAACCCGGAGATTGGCGGCCGAGAACGATCGGCTCGCGGTGGCGAGCCTGTTCGGGCCGCAGCTCGACTGGACCGTGTACGCGAACGACATCCTGTTTCGCTGGGAGGTCGCCGCCTACGGCGACTTCGCCTTGGTCGACAGCCACGCGCTCGGACCCGAGACGCCGCCCGATCCGGCGCCGCCGCTAACCGGGGTGCTGCGCGCCCAGGGGTACTACTACGCCTACGGCGCCACCGGCATCACCCGCGCGCGCTTGGACCTGGGACCGTGGACCTTCGAGGCGGAGCTTCGCGCCCACCACTTCGTCTCGATCGACGGCGCGAGCCGCGTCGAATCCGATCTGGACGCGGCGTTCAAAGATCTGACGGACGACCGGTTGTTCGCGGTGGGGAGTTTGTGCTTCCGTCCGTGGAGGCGGAGCTTGGGGTTGACCGGCTTCGTCGAAGCCGTCGGAAGACGGGGCTCCCGGGCCGCGGTCAGTAGATCCAGCCGCGAGCTGTCGGTGGGGGCCGCGCTGCTGCTCCAGCTGTGACCGCCGGGCTCAGAAACGCCGGTCGACGCCGACCACCACGGTGGGCCCTGTCGCCCATGCAGCGTTTTCGCACGGGCGCGGGTCGCTGTATTGGCAGGGGAAGCGATCGAGCACCCACGCGATCCCGAGCCCGCCGCGCACGCTCCAGGTCCCGGGCGCTCCCCGCGGCCCGAGGTGATGTTTGGCGCCCACATTCGCGAACAGCCACGCGTCGAAGCTGAACGCCGCCTCGACGACCAGGCTCAGCGCCGGGTGAAGCGGAATCTCGAGCGCCGCCAGCAAGCTCGACACGGGCACGATCACCCGTCCCGTATAGTAATTGCGCACGATCGCGTAGGTCAGATCGGCGCGAAACGACAGTCCGTCGAGCGCACCCAGCCGCAGGCCGGCCGACAGCGAAAACCCGCCTTCCCCGAACCTCTGGAACCGGCCACCGAAGCTCAGCCCCAGCTCGAGCAGGTCGGTCGCGAACGCGCCCCCCAACCGTGCGTGAGAGATGACGCCGGTCGAGCTGCCGCCCGCGGCGACGGCAAGCGGCGAGACGGTGGCGAACAGCTTGAACGGGACGCGCGACAAGTAGTGCTCGAGCGCGAAATCGTTGATCGCGCCCCATCCTGGCCCCGCCATGTTGAAGAACGGGCGCAGGGTCGCCGTCGCGCGCGTGGATCCGCGACGAAGCGGCGGCATGAACAAGGAGGGCGGCGCCGGCACCGCCACCGTCTCGGTCGCCGGCGCGGCCCGCGTTTCGACCGGCGCGTCAGCCGCCGCGACCGGCCCGTCAGCTGCGGCGGCCGGCCCGGAAGTGCCGACCGCCCCCATCAGGGCCAACACCGGGAGGGTCGCCGCCGGTGGTCTTCGCAGGGGTCCCGCTCGCAGTGGTCCCGGTCGCGCAGGCGGTCACCCGACGAGCTTGACCGCCTCCAGTTCCTGCGCGGCCCGGAGCCAGCCGGCGAATCGTTCTTCGGTCGAGCGCGGGTCGACGAACGCGGCCGGTACATCCCCCTGGTTCAGGGCCTGCTCCATCTCTCCTTGGCTGGTCGTGGCCGCGCCCACCGTCGCCGCGCAGCTCGCGGGCAGCTCGACCGCCGGCAACCGCGGCGCCGCGCACGGCGTGCCCACACGCGCCGGATCGATGCAGGTCGCCATATCCGCGCTGGCGTCCATGCGCGGGCCCAAGCTCTCGATCCCGAACCGAGTGGCCAACGTCGCGGCCACCGACGCGTGCTCGAATTGCGTCGAGACGACCTTGCCACTCCAAACCGTCGGACCGATCACGAACGCCGGGACCCGAAAGCCGAGCTGCCTGAAATCCGCGCGCGCGTCGGCGGTTTGTGGAGGCGGCACGTGATCATAGTAGCCACCGTGCTCGTCGTAGCAGACGATCAGCAACGAACGGGACCACTGCGGGCTTTCCGCCATGGCGCGGTAGACGCTGGATAGAAACGCGTCGCCGAGGCGAACGTCGCGCATCGGATAGCCGTCGCTCACCTTAAAGTCAGGATCGATGACCGACAGCTCCGGAAGGTTGCCGGTGCGGGCCTCGCGAAAGAAGTCCTCGACCCCGCCAATCTCGAATGGGGCATTGCCCGACAGCGCCATCCCGGGGAAAGCGACCGTGGTCCACAGGATGGGCCCGGCTGCGTACTGTTTCACGCTGCGGCACTTGAGCGCCATGCGTTCCCAGATCGTGGGCGGCGCGTTCAGCCATAGCGGCTTGTTCTCGCGGCGCCCGCCCGACGTCGCCGCGTGCAGATAGAACCGGTTTGGCCAGGTCTGTCCCATGAACGACGAAAACCATCGATCACAAACCGTGAAGTTGTCGGCAAGCGCGTACTGGAAAGGCAACTGGTCGCGCACGAGATAGCTCATGACCTCGGCCTGTCCACGTCCCGCGTTGACACGAACGAAGCCGTCGTTCATTCCGCCGTTCCACGTCTGGCGCACCTCTGCCCACCCGTGCAGCGGAACGATGCTGCCGTCGCCACGGCCCGGCATCCGCGAGACTTGGATCGGGCGCCCGTCGACATCCATGTTCCACTCGTCCCCCGTCAGCCCGTCGATGGCGGCGCGCGAGGGATAGCTCGCGTCCAAACGCAACGATCCAAGCAGGTGGTCGAACGAACGGTTCTCCATCATCACAACGACGATCGTGTCGATCGACGACAGCAAGTCGTGCGCGGCGGGATCGCGGCCCGGCGCCAGGTCGGGAGTCTGACGGCTCTCGGGAGACTCCGCACATTCCTCCGCCAGCGTGGGCGCGAAGCCGCAGCCGGGCAGGGCGGCGGCGCCCAGACCTGCGCCTATCTGCTTGAGCGCCTCTCGCCGTGACGGCAACACACGTATCGGTCGAGACCTGATCGCCAACGAAGCCCTAATTGTTCGCGACGAAATCGCCCCCGACAAGGCAAAATCGGAGACGACCCTTGAACGTCGCCTTTCATTCCTTCGCGGCGCTGGCTATCGGCCAGGCGGCGGCCTGCCGGACCGCGCCCACCGATCGCCCCCGCCGGCGCGTCGCGATCGCCGCGGTGGTGTTCACGCTCGGTGTGATGTCACATGGCGTGCTGGACGGTTTGCCGCACGAATATCCGTTCCGGTGGTTGGGCGACACGTTGGCGTCCACCGCCCTCGTGGGCATGTGGATGGCGATCACGAGATCCGGCTACCGTGGGCTGCCACTCGTCGCCATCGTGGGCGCGCTGCTGCCCGACGTGATCGATCACGTGCCGCGCGATCTCAACCGCCACCTCGGCACCCATCTGCCCGAGCTGCAAAAGCTCTTCCCCTGGCATCACCCCGGCGGCTCGGGCTCGCTGTCGGGCGTGGTCCCATTTCGCGCGCGCGTGGCATCGATCGCCAACCACATCATCGTCGTCAGCTATTGCGCGGTGGTGTTGTGGCTGTCCCGGCGCGCGCTCCGCATCGCGGCTCCCGGGCCCCCGGTCGCGGGCGATTAGCGCAGACCGGGTGTCACGAGCAGGTCGTGAGCAGCGCCGTGAACAAGTTGACGCAGCCGGTGTCGCCGCAGATGTCGGCTTGCGCCTTCTCGCAATCGTAGAAGGTCTTGAGCGCCGCCAAGCATGCGGACGACGCCCCCGAAAACCCCGGGCACTCGGTCGTCCTGCACTCCTGCAACGAGCTATAGCGGGGCGACGCGCACGCGGCGGCGATTAAGGCGTCGCAATAGGCAAGGCAAGAGGCCTGCGCCGCCGCGGCGTTGCCGCCGCTCGTACCGGCAGTGCCGGTCACGCCGGCTGCGCCCGTCGTCCCCCCTCGGCCCGCTGTCCCAGCGCTGCCGGTGGTCCCAGCGCTGCCCGTCGTCCCAGCGCTGCCCGTCGTCCCGGCGCTGCCCGTCGTCCCGCTCGCGTTGCTGCCGCAGCCCGAAACGCCGAGCGACACGACGAACCCCAGTAATCCTGCGAACAATGTCTTCATGCGACGCGCTCCAGTCGGGGGCGAGAGGATTCGAACCTCCGACATTTTGCTCCCAAACCCCTTCAGCGCATCGCAATAGTTTGCAGGCGCCAACAACGAACCAGCCCGCTCGAAGAGCTCGTGGTGGCAGCGTATGGTTCGGCACTGATCCGACGACCGGCTTGCCCCGCCGGCTTGTCGGCAGCTACCTTGTCGCCATGGTTCGTAAGTTGGCCTCGGCGGTGTTCTTGCTGGTCGGAATTGCGATCGCTCTCGGCGCCTACGGACACGGCTTCGTGGGCCGGCTAGCTGTTGACGCGGAGCTGGCCAAGGTGCAGATCGCCCCGCCGATATTCAAGATGCTTTATGTCGTCTGGTACTTCCTCAGCGGTTGCATGCTCGTGTTCGGAGCGACGATCATCTTGGCCTGGCTGAAGCTGCGCAGGGGAGAGACCGCGCTCGTACCGATCGTGTGCCTGATCGGCGCGCTCTATGACCTCAAGGCCGGCGCCGACTCGACGGCGGCGTGCTCGAACATGGCCCAGTGCAAGTTCGATCTCGGTGGGCGCGCCGTCGTCACCTGCGCGGCGGGCACGTCGTGCGAGCTCAAGTGTCAGGGCGGGTGCGCCGCCACGTGCGCGGCCGGCGTGCCGTGCAAGGTGACGTGCGTCGACGGCAGCGCGGGCGTGACGTGCCCGGACGGCCGCGTCGTCTGCGGCACCTGCTAGCGCTCGAGCCACGAGAGGAGACGCCGCAAAGAAGGAGGCGCGCGCGAACATCGCCGACGTGGGGAGCACTGACGATCGACGACCGCCTATTGAGACCCCGGCCCGCCCGTTTCCGGACAGCCTCTGCTGGCGTTGTGCGAACCATCGGGAGGTTCGAGCCGCGCGATCGCTGTTCGTGATGTGCTCGGCGCTCCCGGTGAAGTATCCGCGCCAGCCGATCGTCGCATGTGCAAGCTTCGGGGCGATAGGACTTAGAAGGTGCTTGGCTATCCCGGGTGCAACGGCCGCGGCGGCCTGATTCATCCTGACGGGCGGGACTACTTTCTCGGCTGCAATGAAGGAAACGGGATTCAGCGCAGCAACGACGGGACGGCCTGGGTCAAGGTCAAGACTCCCCGCAAGCCAATGCCCTGATCTCAGCCGGCGCCTACCTCTATGCCTCGTACACGAACGATTACTCGGGCCATCCTTTCAATCGCGCGCCGATCGATGATCCCACGCGCTGGGAGCAGATCGCGCAAGCGGCCTCGAAGCAAGGGGGGTACAGCATGAGCTACGATCCGGACCAATGGCGCGCGGTCGTCCCGTAGCGGCAGGTGCGGCCACGCGGCCGCGGCCCCGCCTGCGACGCGGGCTGACGTCGTGGTAGCCTCCACGACCTGGGAGGCGGCTGGCGGCTGGTGCTCTGAAAATCCCTGACCCAGTTTGGGGGTGCCGCTGCGACTGCTCATCGTTGGACGTCTATTTCCCCGGAGGCATCATGTTGACCCGACGCCATCGTCTGTACCAAAGCACGCCTTTGCTCGCTCTCCTGGCCTGTGGTCTCTGGGCCTGCTCGTCAGCGCCCGAGGGTGGATCTTCCACGGGCGGGACGACAGGCTCGGGCAAGGGCGGGGGCTCGGGCGGTGTCACCAGCACGGGTGGGACCACGGCCTCAGGCGGCACCACGGCCAGCGGCGGAAGCATGGCCGCGGGCGGGACGATAGGCTCGGGCGGCGTGCAGGCGTCGGGTGGCACCGTTGCCACCGGTGGCAGTAGCTCCGGTGGCAGTAGCTCCGGTGGAAGCGTGGCCACGGGCGGCACCTCCTCAGGCGGCGCGGGGACGGGCGGCTCATCCACGGGTGGTGCCGCGACCGGCGGCGCCGGGCATGGCGGCTCGTCCAGCGGCGGCTCGTCCGCGGGCGGTGCGGGGACGGGGGGTATAGGCGGCTCAGGACCCGGCGGCTCGGCCGGTGGCTCGGCTGGCTCGCACGGCAAGACCAGCCCCGGATGCGGGTCGGCCACCCCCCTCAAGACCGGTAATTTCACCGAGAGCATCGGGGGCACCTCTCGCAAGTGGATGCTGGACGTTCCAACCGGCTACGACGCCAGCAAGCCTTACAAGTTGATCTTCGTCTGGCATCCGCTGGGTGGCTCGGGAAGCCAGGTGGTCAGCGGTGGCTACAACGGCCTCAAGTCCATGGCGAACAACACAGCCATCTTCGCCACCGCCGACGGGTTGAATGGCAGCAACTCGGAGGCCAGCGGGACAGGTTGGTGGAACGCCAATGGCGGGGACATGAAGCTCGTCCAGGCCATGCTCGACAAGATCAACGCCGGGCTGTGCGTCGACCAGGAGAGGATCTTCTCAACCGGATTCAGCTTCGGCGGCATGATGTCCTATACGCTGCCGTTCGAGTTCGACGTGTTTCGCGCCGTCGCCCCGTGCTCCGGCAAGACGGGCGTCATCCCATACACCGAGAAGTTCACCGGTCCCGTCCCCATCATGGCTTTCCACGGAGATTCCGACACCTTCGTGGCCACGGCGCTCGGGAAGGCCTTCTTTGACAAGTTCGCCGCCCGGAACAAGTGCGGGACGCAGACACAGGCGGTGTCTCCCAACGGTTGCAAGGAGTACCAGGGCTGCACGGTGCCCAGCACTTGGTGCATTTTCCCCGGTGCGCACATGCCGTGGTCAGAGGAACCGGCAGCGATCTGGAAGTTCTTCTCGCAGTTCTAGAGGGCGCCTCGGCCGGTCTGATCCCTCGGGCACGCGATATCGACAGCCTCGCCGGAGGCTCACAGTTGGCCTGCCGGGCCGACTAAACCGATGCCAGGTTCCTCTCGGCGTGCGCGAGAATCTCGACCAGACTCTCGAGCGCCTCCTCACTTCCGGGGACACCGTGCGCGCGCAGGGCCACCTCTTTCGCGAACAGCGCGAGCAGGTAGCGTAGACGAGTCCGCGGCTCGCCGCGAAGCGCGATGTAGTCCTCGTGGCTGGCGTTGACCTGCCACCGCTGGCCGTCGAAGCGGCTGCGCCAGCGAGCACCGGAATCGTCGACGAGCTCGGGCTCGGGGACCCCCGCCGCCAGATCTGCCGACGGTTCCGGGCGATCCGCGACGACCACGGTCGCGGACGCCTCCGCGCGCTCCGCGGCCTGGGTGGCCACCACCGTGATCGCTGCCTCCAGGCCCGGCCGCGCGTCCGCCTGTACGCGCATGAGCGGCTTCGCCCCTTCGCCGACGATCGCGATCGCGTCGTTATCGCTCGACCAGGCCAGGGCAACCTCCCCGCGCACCCGCCGGCCGTCGCAGTCGACCGCGATGGCCTGCATGCGCCGCTCGCGTCCAGGCGCGATCGCGATCTCGGGGGGCACGATGCGCACCGAAGCGAGTGGCCCCGGAGGAAATAGCGACGGCTTCTCGAGGGGCGCGGGTTCGATATCCGGTGCCTCCCCTCGCTGGCCGAGCTCCAGGCCGCCGGGAACTGGCAATCCCTCGGGCACCGCGCCGGCTCCGACGACAGGCGTCGAGCCGTCCGTCCGGGCCGCAACCTCCTCGACCTTGGGCAGCTCGTATTGGGGCAGCCGCGCGCGAAGGCCTCGGAGCGCCCGCCGTAGCTCGGCGAGCAACTGTCGACTGGTTGTCGCCTGCCGTTCGCGCTCGAAGCGGGCGAGCTCGGCTTCGACGAGCGGTGCGTACCCGGCCATGGCGCTCGCGAACGCCTCCGACGCCGCGTCGGGGACGATCCCGCGGCGCGTTCCTGGCGGGATCTGAAATGCGGGGAACTCGATGAGGCCGGTGAGCCCACGGCCCGCCCAAGGGGAGCGATCGAGGCCCTCGGCCCGAAGCTCCGCGGCGTCATCGGTCACGAGCGTCCCGGCGCAGCTCACCTCGATGGCCGCTTGATCGCCGCCACGCGCGAGATAGAGCTCGATCCGCGCGGGCGGGTAACCGTCGACCGGCGCGATCTCCGGAAGCGCCAGCCGTTCGCCCACGAAGCGGCGCGGAACGACGGTGAACGTCCGTTCGGCGAGCCCCCGTGCCAGACGGTCGTGAATCTCCAGAGCCGCGCCGGTCGCGAGCAGCATCCCGCGCAGCTCCGAAGAGAGGTAGTCGTTGAGCCGCCGGCCCGTCAGCAGCCGCTGCGCCGAATCGTGCATGTCGCTAATCACGACCTCGGTGAAGGTGTCGGTCGACTCGAACGCCATTCGATCGCGGAGTAGCTCCGCCCGTTCCTGATCCTCGACCATGCGGAGCACCCAGACCTCACCTCCGCCGACGCGCGACCTGATGTCCATTCGGTGGCCGATCGACCAGAACCCGAGTAATCCGATGCCGTACTTGCCCGCGATGATCTCGTCATGACGCTCGCGCGGCGACAGGCCGCGCTTCCGTGAGTGCCCGATGTTCGTCGCAATCGCGCGCAGCGCCGCCTCCCGGGGCTGCTCCGGGACAATCCCCTCGCCGTCATCCCGGATCACGAGCGCTGGCGCCCGGCGAACCCGGCGGCGCTCGATCGTGACGCGTCGGGCGTTCGCGTCGAGCGAGTTCTGGACCAGTTCCGCGACGGCCTTGCGCGGATCACTCTGACTGCGGGCGAGCCATCGGATCAGGTCGAACGGATCGGCCGGCCTGAGCTTGAGCGTCGATGTGGAAGAGGAACGCATCGTTCGGGGTAGTAGCGGCGTGCCGAAACCAGGGCGCCCATCCTACGATCGTTCTGCTTTCCGATCGCCCCGGCGCTCGACTGATTCTCGATTCGATGGGCCCTTGCGAGCCGCAAATCGGTGTGTTACATACTGAGCCACATGGTTCAGTATGGCAGTGCGCGCCTCGACGCCTCGTTCGCCGCGCTCTCGGACGCCACCCGGCGAGGCGTCCTCGAGCAGCTCGGGCGGGCCGACGCTTCGATCACGGACCTCGCCGAGAGGTTTCGCATGACCCTCACGGGCATCAAGAAGCACGTCGGCGTCCTGGAGCAGGCCGGGCTCGTCACCACGGAGAAGGTCGGGCGCGTGCGAACGTGCAAGCTCGGCCCGCGCCGGCTGGAGGAAGAGACGGCCTGGATCGAGCGGCACCACCAGCTTTGGGAATCGCGCTTCGACGCATTGAACAAGGTCGTCGAGGAACTGAAACAGAAGGAGAAGACCAATGGACGCAGCAAGAAAAAGTGAGCCCACCCCGGTGAAGAACCCCACGACGGTGGAACGGAAGTCCGAGCGCGAGTTCGTCGTGACGCGGACCTTCGATGGCCCGGCGCGCCTCGTGTACGAGGCGTGGACCAAGCCCGAGCTGCTGAAGCAGTGGTGGGCGCCCAAGTCGATGGGCATGTCCCTGCTCTCGTGCGAGGCGGATGTCCGTGTCGGGGGCGGTTACCGCTTCGTGTTCGGCCACGAGGGCTCGAACACGATGGCGTTCTTCGGCAAGTACCTCGAGGTGACGCCCCCATCGCGCCTGGTCTGGACCAACGACGAAGGTGAGGGCGGTCAGGCCGTCACCACGGTGACCTTCGAGGACAAGGGGGGCAAGACGCTGCTGGTCCTGCACGAGCGCCATCCGTCGAAGCAGGCCACCGACGAGGGCATCGGCTTCGGGGAGGGGCTGCGCGAGACGTTCGGGCAGCTGGACGAGTTCCTCGTCACGCTGCGTGCGGCTCGATGACGATCGGCGCGGGGGAACCATGGGGCTCCTGACGTTCGCGCTCAACGTCACGCTCGACGGGTGCTACGACCATCGCGAGATGATCGCGGACGACGAGCTGCACGACCACTTCACGCAGCTGCTCGGCACGGGCGGGGGGATCCTCTACGGGCGCACCACTTACGAGCTGATGGAGGCCTACTGGCCGGGGGCGGCGCGCGACGAGAAGGCGCCGCGCGCGGCCCGGGAGTGGGCGCTCGCGCTCGAGGCCATGCCGAAGTACGTCGTTTCGTCTTCGCGGCGGGACTTTCCGTGGCACAACACCTTCCGCGTCGAGGGGGAGCTGCCCGAGGCCGTGCGGAAGCTCAAGCAGGAGACCCCGCGCGGCCTCTTCGTGGGCAGCCCCATGCTCTCGGCCGCGCTCGAGCGGCAGGGCCTGATCGACGAGTACCGCATCGTCGTCCACCCGGTGTTGGCCGGCCACGGGCCGACCCTGTTTCAGGGCCTCGAGCGCTCGCGGCGCCTCGAGGTGGTCTCGACGAAGCACCTGAAGTCCGGCGTGATGGCGCTCCACTGCCGCGTGCAGGGCTTCGTTCGTGAAGCCGCTCACGGCTAAGGCGAAAGCGCGAAGCAGTAGATCGCGCCGTAACCGCCGCCGGTACCGACGGTATACACGCCCGGCATGTTTCCGCCGGTTTGCACCAGGTTGATGCCGGGTCCACAGCCACCTTCGCGCAACACGGACATCCAGTTTTGGGCCGGCCACGAGTGCCCGCACCACGGGCCCATCCCCTGGGTTTCGGCAGAGCTCGTCCAGTCGTTGCACGTGTAGTTCATGCTGTTCATGTAGAGGCTCCCCATCGGCCCGGTGCCGGTGAGGACGTCGTGGTTGTCCGGGCACGCGTTGCCGGTGCAGCCCGGTGCCCCGTCGGAATGGTTGGGGATGCCGTTCTCGTTGGGCAGATCGTTCTTGATCGCGACCTCGGCGTCGGCGGGCCTTTGCATGATCAGCTGCGTCAGGCTGGAGGCAACGACGCGGCCCATGCGGTCGTACCAGGGACCGTTGCCGACGCGATCCTTGGCGTTGACGGGCCCCGCCACGGTGCTCAGGAACGCCCGCCATTGCTTGGCGCCCGAGCCAGCCATCGAGCGCTCGGCGATAGCGGTGCAGATCTTGTCCGCGCCGCGCAGGCCGGCACCGTCGCCGGTCTCACCGTAGCGCAGATCGCCGCCGAAGCCGTTGTCGTTGCCCGACAGATCCCGCATCGCTTGCAGGCTGGTGACGAAGAAGCTGAAGTACGGGAGCGCGCCGCCCGTGCCTCCGGTTCCGATCGTTCCTGCGGTGCCGGAAATGCCGGCGCTGCCGGTGGTGCCGCCACGCCCGGCGCTGCCGGTGGTGCCGGCGGTCCCGGTGGTGCCGCCACGCCCGGCGCTGCCGGTGGTGCCGGCGGTCCCGGTGGTGCCGCCACGCCCGGCGCTGCCGATGGTGCCGGTGGTCCCGCCGCGGCCGCCGCGCCCAGCATTACCCGTGGTCCC
>WNGA01030409.1_pt1 | contig 13777 bp, 11 predicted proteins | sample 5400061 | NCBI WGS metagenome assembly WNGA01 (sample SAMN13153366, study PRJNA577476) | soil metagenome | isolation source: 100 cm soil or saprolite under grassland replicate 2 | place: USA:California | collected 2016-06-15 | reverse complement strand
CCGCGCAGCTCGCGGCGAGTCGCCGACCACCTGCACCTCGAAGCCGAAGCGCGTACGTGAGTAGAGGATCCAGACCGCGAGCGCGACCCCGACGGCGATCCCGAACCCGAGCGGAACGACGATCGCGCCTGCCCCGAGGTCGAGCGTCGCGCTCGGCCAGTTGGCGCTGTCGGGCACGTACTTGCCGAGCGGGAAGGTCTTCCCTTCGAAGCTCTCCGTGTCGCGCCAGTAGGAGAGGCTGTCGATGATCAGGTAGTTGAGGAGGAGCCCCGCCGCGTAGTTGAGCATCAGCGAGGTGATGATCTCGTTCGTGTGCAGGAATGCCCGCAGGAACGCCGGGATCGCGGCCCAGGCCGCGCCGGCGAGCGCAGCTGCGAGGCACATGACGAGAATCATCAAGAAGGAAGAGCCGACGCCGAGGTCGCCGAGGTACAGCGCGATGCCGGTCGCTGCGACAGCGCCGAAGTAGAACTGGCCCTCCCCGCCGATGTTGAAGAGCTGCATGCGGAACGCCACCGCCGCGGCCAGCCCCGTGAAGACGATCGGGGTGGCGAAGACGAACGTCGACGTGAGCGCCCCTTTGGCCAGGAACCCCGAGTCGAACAGCCGTCGGTAGGTGGTGACCGGGCTGTGACCGGTCGCGGCGAGCACGACGGCCATCGCGAGGAAGGCGAAGACGACCGAGCCGACCGGAACCGCGGCTAACAGCCACCGCGGCTGCTCGAGCCTCCGTTCGATCCTCATGAGGACTTGCCGCCCGCCATCAGGTAGCCGAGCTCCTCGACCGTCGCGGCGTCGGCGTCGAGCTCGCCGACGACCTCGCCTTCGTACATCACGGCGATCCGGTCGGCGAGCGCCAGGATCTCGTCCAGGTCCTCGCTGATCATGAGGATCGCAACGCCGTTGGCGCTCGCCTCACGCAGGTATCCGTGGACGGTCTCGATTGCCCCGACGTCGAGCCCGCGCGTCGGCGAAGCCGCGACGAGGACGCGCGGATCGCCGTGGAACTCCCGCCCGAGCACGAGCTTCTGCAGGTTGCCGCCGGAGAGATGGCGCGCCGGCGTCTCCGGGCTCGGCGCCTTGACGTCGTAGCGCTGGATCAGCGAGCGGGCGAGCTCCCGCATGCGGCGCAGGACGAGGAACGGGCCGCGCGACACCGGCGGCGACCGGTAGGACTTGAGCACCGTGTTCGCCGCGATGCTCAGGCCAGGTGCGAGCCCGGTGCCGAGCCGATCCTCGGGGACGTGCGCGACGCCAGCACCAATCGCGGCGCGGGCGTCGCCAGCGAGATGCCTTTGAGGGCCTCGCCGCCGCGGTCGTCCGCGGCCCAGATCTCGTCCAGCTCGAGGACGACTTCGGCTTGGGCCGGACGACCGCGCACTTGCCGCCGGGCGCTCGCCACCTCCCGCCCGACCATCAGGTTCGCGAGCGAACGCGGCGTGGCCTCGGCGATCGGCAGGGTCGCGACGTTGCGCCCGCCGCGGAGCACGGTGACGCGGTCGGCGACCGCCATCACCTCGTTCAGCTTGTGCGAGATGAAGATGACGGTCCTTCCCTCGGCCGCCATCGAGCGAAGAGTCTCGAACAGCGTGTCGGCTTCCTGAGGCGTCAGTACCGCCGTCGGCTCGTCGAGGATGAGGATGCGCGCCTCGCGGTAGAGCGTCTTCAGGATCTCGACGCGCTGCTGCTCGCCGACCGAGAGCTGCCAGATGCGCAGACGCGGATGAACGGCCAAGCCGTAGCGCGCGGAGAGCTCGGCCACCCGCTGGTCGATCGCCCGCTGATGGAGGACGAACGTGCGACCCTCCGCCCGGTGATCGCCGAGGACGACGTTCTCGGCGACGGTGAACGGAGCCACCAGCCGGAAGTGCTGGTGCACCATCCCGATCCCCGCGTCGATCGCATCGCGCGGCGAATGCAGGTCGGCGCGACTCCCGTAGAGCTCGATCTCGCCCTCGTCCGGCCGGTACAGGCCGGTGAGGATGTTCGAGAGCGTCGACTTGCCGGCGCCGTTCTCGCCGAGCAGCGCGTGGACTTCGCCGACGGCCGCCTCGAAGTCGACGGCGTCGTTCGCCAGCACGCCCGGAAAGCGCTTGCTGATCCCGCGCATGCTGACGGCGGATTGGCCGGGCGCGCCGGCCAATCCGCCGCTCACCGATCGGTCGAGCGGTCGACCGATCGGCTCAACCCTTCGGGCTGCCGATCACGCCCTTCACGAGCCAGTTCATGGCGTACAGATCCTTGACGGTCAGCCGCTTGCCCTTGGGGACGCGGAGCTTGCCGGCCTGGTCGTACAGCGGCCCCCTGAACTCGTAGAACTTGCCGGAGATCAGCGCCGCGCGCTTCGCCCTGATCGCGGCCTTCGTCTTCGCCGAGACGCTCGGGCCGAACGGCGCGATGTCGGTGAAGTGATCCTTGATCGTCCCGTAGTAGAAGCCGGTCTTCCAGGTTCCGTCGATCGCCGCCTTGACGCGCGGGACGTAGTAGACGCCCCAGTCGTAGACCGCCGCGGTGAGCCACGATTTCGGCGCGAAGTTCCGAGCGTCGGAGTCGTAGCCGACCCACGGAATCTTCTTCGACTCCGCGTACTGGCCGGCGGTCGGCGTGTCGACGTTCTGGCCAAGGACGTCCGCGCCTGCGGAGACGAGGCTCTCGGCAGCCTTCCGCTCCTTCTCGGGCGAGACCCAATCGTGCGTCCAGACGAGCCTGACCTTGACGCCGGGATGCGTCGCCTGGGCGCCGAGCGCGAACGCGTTGGCGTGCCGAATCACCTCGGGAATCGGGAAGGGCACGATGTAGCCGATCACGCCCTTCTTGGTCGCCGCTCCGGCCGCCATCCCGGAGAGGTAGATCGAGTCCTCGCCGGCGCCGAAGTACTCGGCCAGGTTCTCCGACTGCGCCGTCCCCGTCGCCTGCTCGAAGAAGACGTCGGAATGCTTCTTAGCCTCCGAGACCATGCAAGCCTGGAAGCCGAACGACGTCGCGAAGATGATCTTGTTCCCGTCCCGGACCAGGCTCTCGATCACCTGGCAGGTCTGCGGACCTTCGGGGACGAGCTCCTTGTAGGTCGTCTCGACCTGCGTGCCCAACGCCTTCTCGACTGCGAGCCGCCCTGCGTCGTGCGCCTGCGACCAGCCGCCGTCGTTGTGCGGGCCGACGTAGATCCACGCCGCCTTGAGCGGCGCCTGAGGCGTTGCCGATCCGATCGAGACACCGATCGCGAGCGCGAGCGCGCCGACGGCCAGAATAAGCGCGAACGTCGCGCGCCTGGTTCCTCTCATCTCTCCTCCCACTTGTCTTGCGGACGCCCCTCAGCCGGAGCGCTCGAGCGCTCCGGCTGCGAGCGCGATGCCCGAGGACTATAGGACTTCCCAGGCGTCAGCGTTCGCCCTTGAACGGGTGGAGAACCCAGCGGTCCGTGACCACGGCGTAGTGGTCGGGCTGGCCTTCGACGCGAGATCCCAGTCAAGCTCGAGCATGGCGCAAGGGTACGCTCGTCAGCAGTGAGACGCATCGCGAGCGAGGAAGAGGTTCTGACGTATCTGCGGGAGGAGCACGCGTCGCTCTACGACCTCGCGGTCTGGACACGCGGAGTAGTGCTCGACTCCGATCCGGATCTCTTCGAGCGCGTCTATCGCGGCTGGCGCGGCGTCGGCTTCCACCATCCCGAGGGCGGCTACGTCTGCGCGATCTACCCGCGCGGCGAGCATGTCGACCTCCTGTTCGAGCGCGGTGGCTCGCTCATCGACCCGGACAGCCTGCTGACCGGGCAGGGAACGCAGACGCGAACGCTCCCCGTGACCAGCGCAGACGCTACGACCCGCGCCGCAATCGAGGTGCTCGTCCAGCAGGCGATCGCCCAGCGACTGTTGCGTTAGGGGTCTCAGCCATCGAGCGCGGCGGCGGCGAACGCCGGTGCAGCCAGTGCCGACACCGAACGCGACGGAATGCCGAAGATCCGCTCGACGCGCTCGGCGAGATCCGCGTCGAAGAGCCGCGCGACGATCTTCAGGTCGGGGGCGACGGTACGAGCGTTGAGCGCAGCCTCGAGATTGGCGACGTCGCTGTCTGTCACGGCGAGCAGGCAGCGGGCCCGCTGCGGCCGGGCGTGCGCGAGCGTCTGCGCAAGGCCGGCGTCGCCGACGATCACGGGGACGCCGAGCGCTCTGGCCGCGCCGACGAAGCGGCTCTCTTCGTTGCGCTCGATCGCGGCAACGGGTACTCGGGCGGCCACGAGCTGTTCGACGATCCGGAAACCGACCGTTCCGAGACCCGCCACGACGACGTGGCCGCGGATGCCGCGCGGTACCTGGCCCAGCGCCCGGGCGATGCGCGAGGACACGAGGGCGTCGGTGACGAGCGCATAGAGAGCTGCCAGCGTCGCAGCCCCGACGAGCATCAACAGGATCCCGTAGAGCTTCAGCGCCCACGACGCATCGACGAGGTTGATGTCGCCGAACCCTGTCGTCGTGACGGTTGTGATCGTGAAGTAGACGGCATCGACCGGCGTGAGCCCGTGGAACTGCGCAAAGACGGCCGAGCTAAACGCAACGATCGCTGCGACCAGCGCGATCAAGGCGCGGAATCGGCGGTCTCGCACGAGGCCTCGCGCCGCCACCCGTGCTCCTGTCATGGCGCCGCGCCTTCGGCCGGCGCCGTCTCGCTGCTCGAGGCTTCCGAGCGCGATCGAGACGAGCTCCGGGCCTGCGATCGCCGACGCGCTGAGCAGGCGGCATCCCGGCAGGAGCGCGAGCGCCTGATCGGCCAGATCGGTATTGAACATACGCAGCACAGCGCGAACCGTCGGGCTCAGCTCGCGCGCCGCGAGCGCCGCGTGGAGGTTGCCGACGTCGTCGTCCTCGGTCAGCACGAGCGCCGAGGCATGCTCGATCCCGGCCGACCGCAACGTCGAGGGGTCGACGGGGTCGCCCTCGACGACCTCGACCCCGCGCTGGGCGCCGCGCTCGCCATCGCCCGCGCCGACGATGGCCACAACAGAGGCTCCGGCTTCGTGAAGGTGTCGGATCGTCCGGAGGCCCAGGCGGTCGAGACCGCAAACGATCACATGCGCTGGCGCAGCCGGCAGCTCAGTCGCCGCCGCCGCCGCCGTTCCCTCCACCGGAGTCGCCGCCATCGAAGCCGCCCGCGTCACCGCCGCCGTCGTCGAGGCCCGCGTCATCGTCTTCGTCGTCTCGGCGCTCATCGTCCCACTGGCTGACGGGCGCGCCCGACATGTCCGAAGACCAGACGTCACCGCCGGCGCTCCCTTGGCGGGAACCAAAGACTCGACGAAGAAATTCGAACACAGCGTCCTCCTGGAGCAGGGTCTGGTCGAGCGAAGGCTAGCGGCGCCGCCAGACGTTGCAGCGTCCTGCACAACGGCACCGGCTCGGCGGTCTGAACGCCCGCCTGCGAGTGACGGTCGGCCCCTCCGCCGTCGTCTGAACGCCCGCCTGCGAGTGACGGTCGGCCCCTCCGCCGTCACTCGCCGGCGAAGGAAGGCCCGCTGCAGGCGGGCCTTCGGGGGGAGTGCCACGCAGATCCACGTCCGGCCCTCGCTGCAGCGGTGGAGCGGGAAGCGGGTGCTCTGAAAAGATCCCATGATCCAGGTGAAATGTCAAGAGTTATCCAAATGGATAACTCGCGATAATCGCCACCACAAGGGTCAAGCGCTCCGGTCGGAATGACCGAGTTCCCGCTCGGGGGCGATTCGGTCGCGGACGAGCTGCTTGAGCTCGCGAAGCTCGGGAAAACCGCCGTGCTCACGCCGATCCCAGATCTGCTCCCCGTCGAGCCGAACCGTGAAGACCCCACCGGTCCCGGGCAGGAGCGCCGCCTCCCCGAGCTCGTGCTCGAAGGTCGTCAGGAGCTCCTGCGCAGTCCAGCCGGCGCGGAGCAGCCAGCGACATTGAGTGCAGTACTCGATCTCGAGCCGAGGCCGTCGCTGCATGACGCGCAGCGTAACGGCGACCGCGGGCGGGCCGGCCTCAGGTCGTGAGGGTCACCTTGTGGAGGCCGTGCGGGTTGTCGACGTCGCCTCCGCGCAGCGTCGCGAGGCGAACCGCCGCGAGCTGGCCGGGAACGACGGCGACAAGCGGGCTGAGCCACTCCGGCACGCCGGCGACGAGCGGGAGCGGCGTGTCGACCCGCCGGAGCAGCGCCTGATCGTCACTGATCCCGACGAGCGCGACTCCCCGCGCGCGCAGCTCGTCGATCAGCTCGTCCGTCCCGGCTGCACCGGGGCCCGAGTGAGCGACCACGAACGTGAGCATGCGCCCGTCCAGCGCTGCGATCGGCCCGTGCAGGAGGTCGGCGCCCGAGAATGCCTCGACCTGCAGGCCCGAGAGCTCGCGGATCTTGAGCGCGATCTCGAAGGCCGTCCCGTAGTTGATGCCGCGGCCGACGACGGTGCCGTGCTCGACCTCGGAGTAGCGGTCGAACGCGCTCGAGTCCGCCGCCGACAGGTCGATCTGGGCGTGGACGCGCTCGGGCGTCGCAAGCAGCTCCTCGAGCCGGTCGCGATCGTCGGCAAGCGAGGCCGAGACGAGCGCGACGGCGGCGAGCGAGTTGAGGTAGGTCTTGGTCGCCGCGACGGCCCGCTCAGGGCCGGCGTGGAGCGCGATCACGTGCTCGGCGGCGTCCGCGAGCGGCGAGCTCGGCTCGTTCGTGATCGCGATCGTCGGGCAGCCCTGCGCGCGGGCCTCGGCCACGACCGACCACACGTCCGGCGAGGCGCCCGACTGCGAGATGCCGATCACGAGCGCCGAGTCGAGGCGCGGCGGTGTCTGGTAGAGCGTGTAGAGCGAGGGCGTCGCGAGCGCGACCGGCAGCCGGTTGAGCGCGCCGAAGACGTACTGGGCGTAGCGCGCGGCGTTGTCCGAGCTGCCACGCGCGGCGATGACGACGTACTGGACACGGCTGCTCGCGAGCGAGGCGGCGAGCTCGCGGACGCCGTCCGCCTCGACCTCGAGGAAGCGACCGAGGGCGAGCGGCTGCTGGCGGAGCTCGACCTCAAGCCAGGACATGCGCAGCTCCGCCGACGAGCACCTTTTGCACCTCGAGCCGGTCGTCGAGGACGACGATGTCTGCGCGGCCGTCCGGCTCGAGCCGTCCGAGCCCGTCACGCGCGAGGAGACGCCCCGGCACCTCCGTCGCAGCGCCAACCGCCTCCTCGAGCGTCGCCCCGAGCGCATGCAGCTGCCGCACGGCCTCGATCATCGTCACGACGCTGCCGGCGAGCGCCCCGTCCGGGGTTCGCGCGGTGCCGTCGCGAACCTCGACCGCGATCGAGCCGAGCGAGGACTGGCCGTCGCCGTTGCCGGCCGCCGCGATCGCGTCGGTGACGAGCGCGATGCGGCCCTTCGCCGCGCGCCACACGAGCATGGCGGTCTCGTCGGCCACGTGGTGTCCGTCCAGGATGATCTGAACGACGACGTCGTCATCCACGAGCGCCGCGACGGCGATTCCCGGATCGCGGTGCCGGAACGGCCGCATCGCGTTGAAGGCGTGGGTGACGGTGGTGGCGCCGCGCGCGAATGCGGCCCGCGCCTCCTCGGCCGTCGCGTTCGTGTGCCCACACGAGACGATCACGCCGCGGAGCCGCAGCAGGTCGATCAGCTCGAGGGCGCCCGGAAGCTCGGGCGCAAGCGTCACCTGCGTGACGGGCCCCGCCTCGAGCAGCCGCTCGAGCAGCTCGGGATCGGGGTCGCGCCGGAACTCGAGCGGGTGCGCCCCGATCCGCCCGGCCGCGAGGAAGGGGCCCTCGAGGTGCACTCCCACGATGCGCGGGCCGAACGCGAACTGCGGAACCTCCCCGAGCGCTGCGATCAGCGCCTCTTCCGACGAGGTGATCAGCGTCGGCTGGTATGCCGTCACGCCGGTCTGCAGGAGCGCCTCGCCGGCGACGTCGTAGTCGGCGGCCGCCGCGTTGAGGAAGTCGACGCCGCCGAAGCCGTTGACCTGCAGGTCGACAAAGCCGGGAACCGCGATCCCGCGACCCGGCCCGGCGAGCCCACAGCCCACGATGCGTCCGTCGACCACGTCTACATCACCCGGGACGATCTCGCCCCGGACGATCGCCGCTTCGACGCCGATCCTCACGGAGCTCCCCTGAGAGCGAGGCGGACGACCCCGCCTGCGTCCTGGAGCCGATCGCGCGCCGACGACGCGTCGAGACCGTCGAGCAGCGAGACGATCGCGACCTTCACGTCGCCACCGGCCGCTTCGAGGGCGCCGTCGACCTGCTCGTCGGTCGCGCCGGTCGCGAGGGAGACGATCCGGCGGGCGCGATCCCTTAGCTTCTCGTTCGTCGCGCAGACGTCGACCATCAGGTTCCCGAACGTCCGTCCGAGTCGCACCATCGCGACCGTCGAGATCGTGTTGAGAACCAGCTTCTGCGCCGTGCCGGCCTTCATCCGGGTCGACCCGGCGATCACCTCCGGCCCGACGACGACGAGGATCTCGTGCTCGACAGCGGATCCGAGCGGCGAGTCCGGCACGCAGACGATGCCGGCAGTGACCGCTCCGGCGGCGGCGGCCCGCTCGACCGCGCCGAGGACGTACGGCGTCCGCCCGCTTGCCGACAGCGCGACGACGGCGTCGTCGGGGCCGATCCCGATCGCTTCGATGTCTGCGGCGCCGCCGTCGCGATCGTCTTCCGCGGCCTCCTGCGCCGTCGCCACCGCTTCGACGCCGCCGGCGACGACTGCGATCACCTGCTCGGCGGCGGAGAACGTCGGCCCGCACTCGGCGGCGTCGACAGCGGCGAGCCGCCCCGACGAGCCCGCCCCGACGTAGACGAGCCGCCCGCCGCGGGCGAGCCGCTTCGCGATCTCGTCGATCGCCTTCGCGAGCGAGTCGGCGGCGGCAGCGACGGCGCCGGCGACCGTGTGGTCGTCGGCGTTGATCAGCTCGACGAGCTCGCGGGTCGAGCGAAGATCGAGATCGGCCAGCTCGGGGCGGTGCCGCTCGGTGACCGGGGCCCTGCCGTCCCTGACCGGGCCGGTTGCGTCAGGCCGAACGAGCGCGTTCGTGACGGCCCGCCAGACGACGTCGGAATCGGGAGTCGCGAGGTGGCTCATGTGCTTGCAAGCCTCATAGCCCCAGGTCCAGAGGTTCGTGACGCCTTCGGCGCGGCCCACGGCGATCGCCGCTTCCAGGTCGGGCACGTCGGCAGCGGTCAAACGGAAGCTCGGCACCCAGAGCTCGGAGGAGACGCCGTTGCGCGCGGACGTCTCGGCGAGCAGCCGCGCGAACCGCTCGACGAACGGCACCGCCGGCTGGTCGAAGCAGTTCCAGTAAGGGTCGGTCGCGAACGTGTCGAGTCCGGGCAGCGAGGCGACCGCGTCCCAGTCGGTCACCCCTTGCGCGCCCTCGACGACCGGCAGCAAGCAGATCGTGCTCCGCCCGCCGCGCGTGGCGACGTGGGCGACCATATCGCCGAGGAAGTCGACGAGCGACGCCTCGCGGAACGCCGCGACCTCGGGCGTCAGCGCCGTCGGCATGTCGACGCCGTGGCGAGCGTCGTAGAGCAGGCGGCAGAGGTCGCACCGGCAGCCCCAGCGCGCAGTGTCGTCGACCCCGACGTGCTCCGGCTCGACCCAGTGCGGCTCGTCCCAGAAGACGCGGTCGGCGCCGGCCTCGAGGGCTGCGTCCGCCCAAGCGCGGCAGTACGCGCGGTACTCGGGATTGTTGAGGCAGGCGGCCGCAACGCGGCGGCCGTCGTCGAGCACCTGACACGCGTGCGGCTTCAGCGTCACGAACCGGCTCTCGGCCTCGCCGCCGAACGTCCGGCCGAGCCCCCACGGGTTCATCTGCACCTCGAGCCCGAGCCCGTGCGAGACCGCGACGATCTCCCGCATCGTGTCGCGGTAGTAGGCGAGGTCGTTCTCCGAGAACGTATGGAGAACGCCGGTGTAGCCGAGGTGGGCGAGGTCGGCCATGTCGCGGGCGACGTGGCGGACGATTCGCGCGCCGAAATAGGAGCAGCCGATCAAGGCCTCAACCCTTCACGGCTCCCGCGGTGAGGCCGAATGCGATCTTCCGCTGCAACATGAGGAAGAAGATCACGACAGGGATCGCCGTCATTGTCGAACCCGCCATCAGCCCGCCCCAATCGGTGTGGCGGCTCGAGCCGTAAAAGTACGAGAGCCACACGGTCACGGTCTGATGCGACTGATCGGTCAGGAGCACGTTCGCGAAGATGTACTCGTTCCAGCTCGTGATGAAGGCGAAGACCGACGTGGCGACGAGTCCCGGAGCGACGAGCGGCAGCAGGATCCGGACGAACGCGCCGAGGCGGCTCGAGCCGTCGACCATCGCCGCCTCCTCGAGCTCCCGGGGGATCCCGATCAGGAATCCGCGCAGCGTCCAGACCGTGAACGGCAGCACGAACGTCATGTAGGTGACGATCACGCCGGTCAGGGTGTTCGTCTGGTGATACCGGGCCAGAACGACGTAGAGCGGGATGATCAGCCCGACCGTCGGCAGCATCTGGATTCCGATCATCAGCAGGATGAAGACCTTCCGGCCCGTGAACCGGTACTTCGCGAGTGCTACGGCGGCGAGGAACGCGAGCACCATCGAGAGCCCGACGGTGACGAGGACGATGACGACGCTGTTCTTGACGTTCTCCCAGAAGAACGGCCGATTCATCGCATCGCGGAAGTGCTTCAGCGTCGGCTCGAGCGAGAACCAGGTCGGAGTGAGGCTGTTGATCTCGTCGTCGGGCTTGAACGCCGTCGCGATCATCCAGTAGACCGGGAAGACCATGATCACGAGGATGATCAGGCCGACGAGGTTCCAGGCGACGCGATTCGCCCGCCGCCGGCGGGTCGTCCGTTTGGACGCGCGCGGCGGCGCGGCTCCCGGAGCTGACGGGCCCGGTGCTGACGGGCCCGGTGGGATCGGCGTCACGGCGCTCACCGGACCTCCTCCATCCTCACCATCCTGCGAACGTAGAAGACGCTGAGGACGGCCACGATCAGCAGCATCAGGAGCGAGATCGCGGCGCCGCGTCCGAAGTCGGTCTTGGCGTAGCCCTCCTCGAAGAGGTAGATGCCCATCAGGTAGTTGTTCGCGTTCAAATGCTCGGGCCTGATCAGCAGGAACGGCTGCGTGAAGACGCCGAAATCCCAGATGATCGAGAGACTCGTGAGGATCAGGAAGATCGGCTTGAGGATCGGGAAGGTCACGACGCGGAAGACGCGCCAAGGCCTCGCGCCGTCGATCTCCCTGTGAAAGCCCGGCGTAGACGGTGACAACGACAAACGGAATCGCGCCCCACACGATCAGGGCCGTGACAAGGCTGAGCTGCGAGAACGGCGTCTCGTACCAGTCGTGCTGGAAGAAGTCATGGGGAGTGAGCTGGGTCAGGACGTAGTTGAGGACGCCGTTCTGGAAGTTCGTGATCCAGAACCAGACCTGGACGGCGACGACCACGGGCATCGACCAGACGAGGACTAGACCGGCGGTCAGCAACACCCGCATAAGCGTGCTGACGCGCACGAGCAGCAGCGCGAGCAGCGTCCCGAGCACGATCGTGAGCGTGACGTTGGCGATCGTGAAGACGATCGTTCGCACCAGCGTGTCCCAGAAGACCTGGTCGTGCAGAACGGAGTCGTAGTTGCGCAGGCCGACCCACTGCCCCGTCCGCTGGATCAGCTCGAACAGGCCGTAGTGCTGGAAGGAGAGGGTGACGACCTTGTAGAGCGGATAGCCCAGGATCGCCGCGACGGCGCCGATCACCGGCAGGATCAGCCAGTAGGGCACGGACGCGCGGAGCACGCGAACCCACGTAAGACGGCGTCGCCGCCGAGGCCAGAGGGAGGTGGTCTCGGCGGCGATCGCCGTGCTACCTGGGAGTTGGCTACTCGGCATGGAGTGTCCGCGTCCCGCTTCGACTATCTCGTTACGAGGCGTTCAGGACTGACTCGATGTTGTCGTCGGCCGCCTGCGCTGCCTGCTTGACGGTCAGCTTGCCGGTCAGGATCTGGGCCAGCATGTTGCGGAGGATGTTGCCGTTCTCCACGTTGACCCAGTTCTTGGCGGTGGGCACGAACCAGCTGCGGCTCGCCGCCTTCTCGTTCACGCTCTTGCCGCTGAAGAGGTTGGTGGCGTTCGGGATGTTGCCGATCGCCTGGAGTTTCTTCATTGCGTCGGTCGACGTGTACTCCTTGATCCAGTCGACTGCGAGCGCCTTGTCCGCGCCGATCGGGACGGCGAGGTCGGAGCCGCCGAGGAAGCCCGGCATGACCTGGCCCTTGTCATGGCTCGGCATGACGAACTGCGCCGTCGAGGTCGAGTACTGCTTGCCGACACAGCAGCTGAACCATGCGGGACCGACGATGGACGCGGCCAGCCCCTGCGCGTAGACGTCGTACGGGTTCGGGTGAGTCTCGTCGGTCGTCTTGCTGGCCCGTGAGGCCGCCGCGAAGAAGTTCTTGTAGGCGGTCAGGCCGGCCATCGACTTCGGCGTATGGAGGGTTCCCCGCCACTTCCCGCTCACCTGCGTGGCGATCCCACCGCCGTAGTCGAAGACGAAGCTCATCGCCGCGTACCAGTCGGTGCCGGCGATGTAGACGGCCGAGAAGCCCTTCTTGTTGTTCTTCGCCGCCAGCGTCTTGGCGGTGGCTGTGAACTCGGCCAGGCTCGTAGGAGCCTTGACGCCAGCCTTCTGGTACAGGTCAGTGCGATACGTGACGACCCGCGAGCCGGCGTAGTAGGGCACGCCGTAGAGCTTGCCGCCGTAGACACCCGACGCCGCGAGGCCCTTCAGCCAGTTGCTCGCGTTCGCGAACGACGACTTGCTGGAGGTGAGGTCCTGGAAGGCGCCGGCTGCCATGTACTTCGTCATCTCGGTATTGCCCATCTCGATGACGTCGGGGACGTTGCCGCCGGCGAGGGTCGCGTCGAACTTCTGGAGGTGGGTTCCCCACGTCTGGTACTGCACGTCGACGCTGACGCCGGAGTGAGCCTTCTCGAATGCGGCGTTGGTGGCCTTGATGAGCGCCTGCCAGTCGGCGTTGTCACGCGCGTCGACCTGAAGCCAGACGGTGAGCTTGCTGGCGTTGGTGCCGCCCGCCGCAGTCGAGACCGCGACCACGACCGCGAGCGCCGCAACGAGGGCGGCGGCAGCGATTGAGCGAACTTTCATAGACGAACCCCCAAGAGGCGTCGGCCCGCTCCGTCCCCTGATGTGGCCGTGGGGGCTCGAGCGATAGCCGCGGATTGGTTTATACCACTTGGCCACGGCCGCAGGGTCGCACAGATCGACGCGCCTGTCAAGACCAATCTCGAAGTTACCCTGCTGGGCGAAGTATTAGCCTCTTATGCAGGGCTTTTGCGGTGCAGACTGCCCGTTGTCAGCGCGAGGCACGCTTTTCTCTTCGCGGCGAGTTTGGTCAATACCATCGGCTGACAGGCGCTCCAACCGGCATGCCCACTCCTGAGAACGCTCGGGCTCAGATTCTGTCGTTGACGCGCGAGTCGTTGCGCCCGGGCGTGGCGGCAGCCGGCATTCGCCGTTGCTCTTGCCGTCGAAGCTCGGTGACCAACCTGTAGCGATCGCCGCGGTAGAGCGAGCGGACGAACTCCACGACCTCGTTTCCCTGGTCACGCGTCGTCCGCTCGAGCAGCAAGGCGGGCGAGTGGAGCGGGACGCCGAGCTCCTCCGACTCCTCCTCGTTGGTGACCGTCGGCTCGACAGTCTGCGTGCCGCCGACGATGACGAGGTCGTACCGATCGCGGAGGAGCTCGTAGAACGAGTGCTGCTCGAGAT
>WNGA01028593.1_pt1 | contig 13781 bp, 14 predicted proteins | sample 5400061 | NCBI WGS metagenome assembly WNGA01 (sample SAMN13153366, study PRJNA577476) | soil metagenome | isolation source: 100 cm soil or saprolite under grassland replicate 2 | place: USA:California | collected 2016-06-15 | reverse complement strand
GCCAACGTCATGCAGGCGACGCCCAGAAGAAAATAGCGGTTGCGCACTATTAGCAAGCCCACAAAGAAAAGCCCTCGCCGGCGACGCATCTGCCCCAGATCTCCAATCTGTTTCATGGCACGAGACAGGAGTACGTCCCCAGCGCTCGACGACAACACAACCGCAAGGATCGCCAGCCAGCCATTGAGATTGCTGATCGCGTGCTTGATCATGAGGGCTCCGTTGCCACATTGCCAGCCTGGTTCCTGCGACGCGGCGGACGGCGGGTAACTTCCGGCCCGCTGGTCACAAAGCCAACTCCGCTCGAAACCAGCGCGATCCCCAGCCAGCGTGTGAGGCTCACTTGTTCATGCAGCGCGAACCTGGCGATCAAGGCCAGCAACACATATCCCAGGGAACTGGCCGGCAGCACGTAAGTAAGATCAGCCCAGGAAAGCGCTGTGACGTATGAGGCGAAGAACCCCAGCAGAAGGACAATTCCAATTCCGACCCAGGGATTTGCGATGGCCAGGAGCAGTTGCGATGGATGTCGTAGTGAAATGTTTCCGACTTGCTTCATCCCGTACGAGAGTAGGGAATCGCCCACCGGAGCAAAAATGCTGACCCCGGCGAGCACAAGATACTTTCGCAGATTCACGAGAGATTAGACCTGCACTGTCTCCACAGGCGGTGGCGCCGAGGCAGCTTCCGACTGGTTCTTCTTGACCAGCTTGTTTCGCATCGAACGCACTTTCAGGAACGCCTTCGCTTCCTTATAGAGCCGTTTGCGATCGCTCGAGTGGAACATGGACTTTCTCAGGATGCGGAAGACAGCCTTGGGTCGAAAGTAATATTCGTCGTAAAAACGATGGACGGAGTGAAGTATTTCGTCCGCCGGCAAACCCGGATACTCGATGTGTGCGAGTTGATGGCCGCCTTCATCCACCATCTTGTCGCCGTTCACCATGAAATTGTTTTTAACCGCGAAATCGAAGAGCTCAGTTCCCGGATAAGCATGGGCCACCGAGACCTGAATGGTTTCAACATCAAGTTCTTTGGCAAATGCGATCGTGTTCTTGATAGTCTCGCGGGTCTCTCCCGGGAGTCCCAGAATAAAGTCGCCATGGATCACAAGACCGAGCCTGTGCGCGTCTTTGGTAAACTGCCGGGCGCGTTCAAGGGTTGCGCCTTTCTTGATGTTCTTTAGAATCTGCGCGTCGCCCGACTCGTAGCCCACAATCAGCAAGCGGCATCCGGCTTCCCGCATAGCCTTCAAGGTTTCGTAATCAGTGGTGACGCGCGATGTGCATGACCAAGTCAGATTCAGTGGCTTCAGTTTGGCGCAGAGTTCGACAGTTCGTGCTTTCTGAATGTTAAACGTGTCGTCATCGAAGAAGTACTCTCTGACATAAGGCCAGTATTCTTTTGCCTTGGCCATCTCCCGCGCTACGTCATCGGTCGAACGCTTGCGCCAGGCGTGTCCGCTGGTAGTTTGCGGCCACAGACAAAACGTGCATTGCGCCGGACAACCGCGCGTTGTGTAAAGAGAAACGTACGGGTGGAGAAGAAATGGTACGTTGTAACGCCTGACATCCAGGTCTCGGTGGTAAACGTCTGTGACATGCGGCAGGGAGTCCAAATCCTGCAATTGCGGACGGTCAGCATTGTGGACCACCGCTCCGTTCTTGAGATAAGAAATCCCCAGGATATCGGCGAGTGGCTTGCCCTCGGAAAATTCCTTCACCGCGTAGTCGAATTCTTTGCGCACCACAAAATCGATCGCTGGCGCGTCGCGCAAACACTTTTCCGGCAGCACCGTCACGTGCGGCCCAACGAAAGCAATCTTGATCCCGGAATTCGCATCCTTGATGCGCTGCGCCAACCGAATGTCCCCAGGAAAACCTGGAGTGCTGGTATAAAGCACAAGGAACTCGTACTCCTTGCTGATATTGATAGTCTCTTCGGCGGAGACGTAGTGCGAAGGCGCGTCCAGCAAACGTGCACCCTCAAGCATTCCAGCCGGGTACGCGAGCCACACTGGATACCAGTAAGACTCAATTTCGCGAGTTGCAGGCCAGCGTGAGCCTGCTCCCCCATCAAAGTTTTCAAAGGAAGGCGGGTTTAGGAACAATGTTTTTAAGGGCATGTTTGTAAGATCTTTATCTTAACATTCGTGACCGGAGCGTCGCGGAGGCGGGTAATCGAAGAGGTCACCCGCAAAAAGAGGTCAGCGGCTAAGAAGAACTGTGTTCCTTTCTGGCCGTTATCAGGCTAAAGGCCAACTTCGGCCGGGGCAATATGTTTGGCCTGAACAGAGCTTTTGATGCAGCGAACTGGGTAAAAGACCCCTCGGTTTGACACTGGGCCGTGAAGCGGTAACTCTTAAGATTTCAAATAGTTCGCGCCGAGTTCTAAGCAGAAACAAAGAGGGCCCGACTACTTTCCTTGTTCTACCCAGGATTCCAGCTCTCCCGCAGAGCGTAGGAGGGCAACGCGGGCGCGGAGTAGTTGAAAGTTGGCGTCCTGCAGTGCGCCGTACTTTGCCGACATTTCCGCTCGCGCATTAGCAGCATCATGTACCGTAGTCGTGCCTGAATTCATTCGGACTTCAACAGCGTCAGCTTCCGACTGCGAAATTTCATACTCCAACTCGGACACTACCTGTGCCGCCTTCAATTGCTCGACTGAGCGTTGCAGCTTCAAGGTTTCCTGTGACACCTGGTTCTTGGTCAATTCCACTTCATGGTTGGCGCGAATCGCATCCGCATCTGCAGCCTCAGCGTGAGCGTGTTGCGCGGCATTGAAAAAGGGAAACCGGATTACCACACCAATGGTGGCATTGTTACGTTCGAATGCTTGAGTGGGAAAAAACTGGAGCCAATTATTGAATTTCGCCAGCACCGCATATTGCGAAGCGAAGTCCACCGACGGCCACAGCGATCGATGCTCGGCGCGCGCCCTGAAGCTTTGCGCAATCGCGCGTTGCCGCGCGATCATAACCGCCGGGCTGTTTTCGGCGCTGGCCGGCTGCACCGTGTCCGGCAAAGGCGTCACCGAATCCGCATCGGTCTGAATGGAATCTGCAGGAATGCCGGTGAGTTGCGATAGCGCGCCCCGCAAAGCTTCAACCGCGCTCTGCGCCTGGGTGATTCGTAGGTGGGCCCGCGCCGTCGCTAAGCGCGCCTTCTGGGTCGTCTGCGCGCTGTCAATGCCTTCCTGCACGCGCTGGCTTACTATCTGCTCCATTCTGTGCGCATCGTCCTGTTGCTGTTGCAAAGGCTCGATCTGCGCCTCCCACCTCATGAGCTCAAGATAAGTGAGCGCAGTCTCTTGCATGATCTGAGTGCGGCGATCCTTGGTCCCGGCAGATGCGGCTTCGTATTCATTGCGCGTAGCTCTCACGAAATCGCGCAAAGCTGGATTAAACAGCGGGGACTGCGCGGTCACGTTGACCAGGGAAGGCGCTGCTCCCTCAAGGCTCAACGGGTAGCCCCATGAGTCCCCCAATCCCGATCCGACCTGCGCTTGGGGGATGTATTGGCTCCGCGCCTCGCGGTATGCAGCAAATGCTCTCTGCTCGTCCGCGGCCGCAACTCCCGCCGCGGCGCTGTGAGTAAGCGCCAACTCAACGGCGCGTTTCAACGACAGCTTTTCGGCTCGGGCACTGACCGCGAGCAGCGCTGGCAAAGAACACACCAGCAGCAATTGAACAGTCTTCCGGCACCAATGCAGAAGAGGTCTCATGAGTCCACCTTCGTTGTGGGATTCAACCTGTGATTCTATTGGAACACTCAAGCGGCTAGCGATTCACGCGTTGTAGGGCTTGCTGCGCGGGGGAAAACTCTCGAGCCAGTTCCAGCGCCGATTTATACTCGGTCACTGCTTTCTGCCGGTCTCCAAGTTTTTCGGCCGCTGTGCCTAAAAGATAGTGCACTTTGAATGCCGGCGCCTGTTCAACCTTAGTGGTGGAATTCAGATAGGTCCGCAGCAGTTGCACAGATTCCGGCAGGTTGCGCTGGGTGCGGATGAAGATGTCCGCTGCGTCCACCAGCGCATCGGGACGATCCAAGGGCGCCGAACGCACGTGATTCAACGCCTGCTCCATCTCGTCCAACCGGTTGCGGTGACGGTAAAACAGCCCCAGATTCAACCACGAACTGGCGCTTCCGTGACTTGCGTCAATCGCTCCGCGGTATTCTCTCTCTGCAGTAGTAAAGTCTTTGCGCTTCTCCGCCATGCGCGCATTCACCCAATGCCCTCGCGCGGGGTCGAGAGCCAGCAACGTATTCGCTTGTTGCGCCGCTTTCCTCCGCCGACAATTCCCGGAGCTTCCAGATAGAACTCGGCCAGATCGCTGCGCGCATCCACGCTGTTGGGACTGAGTTGTACCGCTTTCTCGAACTCAGTGCGGACCCGGCGCGCCAGCCCGGCTGCGGTCATGAATCCTGATTTATCTGCCTTCTCGCCGTAGATTCTTCCCAGCCACAGATGAAATTGGCTATTGGCTGGCGCCAACGATACGGCTTTCTCGCAATTTGAAATTCCGTGGTCCCAGTCGCCCAGGCTGAAATACGCGCGGCAAAGCAGATTGTGGGCAAGGGCATCATTCGGCGAAGAATCAATTTGTCCGCGAAGGGTGGCAATGGCCTCATCCACACGGCCGGCAGCGAGTAGGGCAGGCGCGGCCTCATCGGCGCCCGCTATGGCCGAAGAGGCGGCAAAAACCGCCAGCATTAAAAGGGAAACAACTTGGCGCATCTTTAATGCTCAATCAACGACTCAATCTAATAGATCACTCTAATGAATCACTCTAACCGGCAAATGATCATGCAGCGGTTTGGAATTTACAGTACCCAGGGCGACCACCGCGCGTTCCGGGAGTCCTGACGTGAGTTCCACCTGAGTCAAGTTCGAGATAGATGTTTGCACATTTCTACGAAGCAGCTCGTTATTCAAAATCTGGTAAACATAGGGCGTGCTGTCATCCTGCCGCAACGCTTCCCGCGGTATGGTGAGCGCGTTCTGATGCTCCGCTGTCACGATGGTCACCCCGACATTAATGTTGGGAAGAAGTCGAAAATCCGAATTCCCCACAATGCAGGTCGTCTCGCCGACATTGCGGGTGCCGTGCAGTTTTACTGTCGCTGGTATTCCGGTGACCGTGCCACTCCACACTCGGCCGGGCACCGCATCCCAGGTGACTTCAATTTTTTCGCCGGGTAGGAGTCGGGCGACGTCGGGCTCATCAACAAAGGAGCGCACGAGAACTTTGGATAAGTCTGCCTCTTGCACAACCAGGTCTCCGGGATTGACGTACGCTCCTTGCTTCACGGGAAGGAAATACACAATACCATCGAAGGGCGCATGAATCACAAGCTGACGTAGAACATCTTGGGCCGCGGAGTAAGCGCTTTGCGCTTCTGTTTGCTGGGCCTCAACCCGAACCACCTCGGGCTTGGAATAGCGCTCTGTCTGTTTTGCTTCGACGAGTAATTTCAACTGCGCTTCGGAGGAAGCGAGTTGGTCCTGCGCTGCCCGAACTTCTCCTGGAGAGGCCGCGCCCGACTTCTGCAGACGGGTCAAAGCGTCCAAGTTACGCTGGGCAGTATCGCGATCGGCTCTCGCCTTGACCAACTCCGCGTGTAAAGTCAGAACTTCTTCCTGGGTGCCACCGTGTTGCAGCGCATTCGCGTTGGCCTGCGAAGCGCGGACTTGCGCGAGGGCCTGTGCCGCCTGGCTGCGCGCGCTGGCAGCATTCAACTCAACCAGCAACTGGCCTTTCTTTACGTGATCTCCTTCTTTAACCCGGATGCTCTTGACCGTCGTACCCACAGGCGCGTGGGCTTCGAAATTCTGGACTGGCTCGACCTTCCCATTAGTCGAGATCACGCTGCGGATGGTATTGCGTGAAACTGTGGCTGCGACTACCGGCACCGAATCATCGCGAGACGCAAACGACGCCAGCAAGATGACGGCAAGGACCGCGCCAACAGCCCACAAAATCCAGCGCCGACGCGCGAGAGAACTCCCGTTTCTGCCGTTTTGTGCCATTCAATGTTGACCAAGAATAATCTAACATCCGGGCGTATGTCCGAATGTTGGCGACTTAACCGTTTAGATGCAGAGGGTTGCTGAAAGACCCGGAAAATTGGTATCCAACGGCTATTGTCCGGATGATGCGGCGGCCTTGGTCTTCCAATCCTCTCTCAGCTTTTCGAAGTCAGGCTGATCGCGGTATGCCTGAAAATCGTCCGAGTCGATGGCGGTTGCGTCATGCACCCCTGCCGCCAAGCATTGGCGCAATTCCGCCAGCACTCCCTTCTTGTCTGAAGTCAAAGCATAAACGCGGGCCCGCTGAAAGTGCGCCCACGCAGGATTCGCTGAACCTGTCGCGGCCAGTTCGAAATAAAGCAAACCATCGCGATAATTTTTCTGTTCCATACTTCGCTGGCCCGATTCGTAAGCTTGCACAACCAAGCCGCTCAGCGCGCGCCGAGTTATCAGCTTCCGGCGATCTTTACCCGCAGCTTCTCGTTTGAGGTCAGCGATTTTGCTACGTAGGTCGGTCAATCCGGCGGCATCGAGATCGCCAGTGGAGATCCTTTGCATCGCGGCGGCTGGCGCTTGCTGGATCCGAGCTTGCTGCTCAAGCTCAGAGGCTTCTTGTTTTTCAGCCGTCTTCACTGATTTATTTTTCTCGAGTTCTGAAACGCGCACCTTGGCGGGCGCCAACATCCGCCAGGTCCCTGAGGTTGCGCACTATAGCCGCATATTCGCGCTGCGCAGCAAGCTCGTCGTTCTTGGCCTCGAAACCGCGAGCTTTGGCAAGAGCGTCATCAAGGCTTGAAGCGATGCGCGCGGGATCACGCGTTAGAGTACCGGCAGCCATCGCCTGCAGGTCCATCCAATCCAGCGCTTCCATCCAGACTTCCGCGGGAGCCCATCCGTGCTGACCTTCAAAGACTCGAATAAGATATCGCCCTCCTGTCTCGTCCAGTTTGGGCCGCAGTTGCGCGAATTCCGCGTAGTTAAAGTCGGCATCGCCCACGGCAGCAAAGTAAGCAAATTTCATATTGCGCGAGGGTGCAGTGCCCGGTGGAAATCCGGCTGCGTTGGCAATAACTCCGGCCACACAATCACCGCAGGAGAGGGCAACGCTGGTTGCGACCCGAGCGCCGCCGGACATTCCCGCCATATAGCGACGATGCGGGTCAATCGAGAATCTCTGCTGCGTGTCTCCCCAGACCGCGACGGCCGCCTCCGCCGAGCCGCCTAGCGGACCGTTCCGGGAGTTGTTGGAAGCAGCGACGATGTAGCCAAATTTTTCCGCCGCCGCTTGAATTACATTAGCAGCGACCTGCCCTCTTCCTCCGGGATCGAAAACATACACGATCGGCCACTTGCGAGCTGCGGAGTAAGCCGATGGAAGATACAACGCATACGTTTCTTTCGCATTGCTCTTGCAGGTGACGCTGGGAACGAGTGTCCCGGCCGGCGGCAAAGGTTGTAAGGCTTGGGCGTGAGCTCGGGCGCAAAACAATCCCACACAGAGCGTCGCCAGAAATTTGCAACTCACGTCAGAAAGACTAGCTGCCATCGATGGGCGGGTTCCCAGCATTTCCCCTAAGGCCGGTCCATGCTTGAATCCATGCCCTGACCCGCCGCCAACTAACCACACATTATCGGCCGCCGGATGGCGGTCAATGATGAAGTGATGGTCCGGAGTGTCTTCGTATTGGCACACGCGGGTTTCAACCAGCGGCGCATTCTTCATAGCAGGGAACCGAAAGCCCATATATTCCCGCACCGTCTTGAGGCACTCGGCACTGGCCATACGTTCGCCTGTGGTCGGGTCAAAGTCAGGGCCGCGACTGTCATCCGCGATTTTGAACCCGCGTCCCCGATTTTCCGGCGAAAGATTTCCCGGAATGCCGTACATGAAACGGTCGCGATGGTCGGCCCACACCGGAAGCTTCTCCTCCGAAAAGCGGTCGTCTCCGGACGGTGTCCCGAAGAAGAACACATCCTGTTTGGTCGCACGAATCTTGTTGCCAATGGTGTCCGGGAAAAGTTTTCCCATCCACGGTCCGCATGCAAAGACATACTGGTCGGCGACCAACCTCGAACCATCCGCGAGCGAGACACCATCACCTATTCCGCGCTCAAGATCACGCGCCAGAACCGCAGTTTGTTTGTACTCTCCCCCCTCCGCCACAAACTCTTCTACGACCGCCTGGCATGACGCTCGGGCCTCCAGAAAACCACCGTCCGGCTCGTAGATGCCCCACCTCACGCCTTCGAGGTTGATCTGCGGCCACCGCTCGGCGATGTCGTCAGTGGACAGTTCTTCGTACGCGATACCCGCCTCGCGTAACAGTGGCAAAGATCCGCGCTCGAAGTGGTCATCGCCAGCCGCCGCCATCCACAACACTCCATTCCCATGCAGAAGCTGCCGGCGCCAGCGCGTTTCGTGCTCTTTCCACAATTGCATTGCCCGGGCCGCCATCTTTGTATAGGGCTGGTTCGGCCCATAGGTGCCGCGGATCACGCGCGTCTCATCGCCCGACGAGGCTCGAGAGTTGGCCGGGCCCCAGGCATCCAGCAGCGTGACTTGCACGCCGCGACGCAGCAGGTACAAGGCAGTCCATCCGCCAAAGGCGCCAGCTCCAATCACCGCGACACGAGACTTTGTTTGCATGTGGCCCAGCCGAAAAGTTTCCGTCCCGAACGAGCATAACAGTGTGATGTCGGCGCGTAGCGCTCCAATTCGAATCGATTCAAGACCTTCGCGTCCTTCGCGGCACTTCTTAGCGACCTTTGCGGTTAAAGTCTTTTGCTTTTCATCGAGGAAAGTCAAGAGACCTTAACCGCAAAGTACGCAGAGAACTTCCGCGAAGTCCGCAGAGAAAACCAAATCGGGAGGCCACCTGATGGCGATCGTGTTTTGGCGATGCGCAAAGCCATCGTTACAATGCCAGTATGCCGAAGCCGCCCCGTTACACTCCGGAAGACGCCAAAGCCGGACTGGATGCGAAATTTCCCGAGATCGAAACCTGGCCCAACCAATTTCCCGGCTACGAGATCCTTATAGACGACCCGGAATTTACTTCGGTCTGCCCGAAGACAGGATTGCCGGACTTCGGCGTGATTACTGTCCGCTACATGCCCGACAAACTCTGTCTGGAACTGAAGTCGCTCAAAGAATATTTGCAGTCCTATCGCAATTTGGGAATTTTTCAGGAGAATATCGTCAATCAGGTGCTGGAAGATGTGGTGCGATGGGCGCGTCCGGTGTGGGCTGAAGTAAAAGGAGACTTTAGACCCCGCGGCGGAATTTCCACCGTCGTCGTCGCGAAATGGCCACGGCCGCGGGAAGTGAAATAGCTACATCAAAGAACCAAGACTTTAACCGCAAAGTTCGCAAAGGACGCAACGAGAATCTTTTCTTGGGGTCCAAAGATTTTCTTCGCGATCTCAGCGGCCGCTCTCTGCGAACTTTGCGGCTAAAGTCTTTTGCTTTTCAGTGGCCATGCTATATTCGCTCGATTGTGTCTGATACCAATCTTCATCCCAAAACCGCGCTCACAATCCTGACTGCGCTGAACCTACTGAACTACGCCGATCGGAATGTTTTGTTCGCGGTGCAGCCCCTGGTGCAGGACGAATTCCACATCACTAACAGGCAAGTAGGATACCTGGCTAGCGCGTTCCTGTTGTGTTACATGGCCGCTGCGCCATTTGTCGGTCCTCTCGCCGACCACTATTCGCGGAAACTCATCATCGCGATCGGGGCTATTTTCTGGAGTGGACTCACCCTGCTCACAGCCGTCACTCACACCTACACCGAATTACTGGTTCGGCACACCCTCGTTGGGGTCGGCGAAGCCACGTTTGTCACGATCGCTCCTACCATTGTTGCCGACCTTTTTGCGGAGAACAAACGTGGCCGCATTTTGGGCGTCTTCTACCTGGCAATTCCCGTGGGATCCGCGGCGGGGTACATACTCGGCGGCCAGCTGGCTCCGCAGCACGGTTGGCGTTTCCCTTTCTACATCGCAGCGGCTCCGGGATTTCTGCTGGCAGTGCTCGTCCTCTTTTTGAAAGAGCCGGAGCGCGGTCAGTTTGATTCCTTGAAGGAGACTCCTGACCGTGGCACGATTCTGGGACTCGCCCGAAATCCCGCCTTCTTGACTGCTACTCTGGGAATGGCCATGATGACGTTTTCTCTTGGCGGCATACAGGTCTGGATGCCTCAGTTTCTTTACAGGGAGCGCGATTACTCTCTCGAGTCCGCGAACCTTATTTTCGGCATCATCATTGTCGTGGATGGTATTTTCGCGTCGCTCCTTGGTGGCTGGCTGGGTGATTACCTCTTGCCCAGGATGAAGGGCGCCTATTACGTTGTTTCGGCCGTGGGCATGGCCCTCGGAGTCCCGGTGATGATTGTGGCGCTTTTTATGAGAGGACGCATAATGCTGCCGGCCATCGCACTGGCCGCATTCTTCTTGCTGCTCAACACCTCTCCGCTGAACGCCGCCGTCATTAACTCAGTGGGCGCTCACATTCGTGCGACTGCGATCGCCGTCAACATCTTCATCATCCACACCTTGGGCGATGTACCCTCGCCACCCATGATGGGATGGGTCGCGGACCACCGCTCGTTGCAGACTGCGTTCGTCTTGCCGGTAATTGCTATGATCGTGTCCGCGGCAATCCTCTTCTACGGTATGCGCTTTGCTCCTGCGGTCGCGGTCGAGGGCAAGCCTGCCCAGGCCCACGCGGGATGAACTTCTTCCACTGGATCACAGGCAGCCTGCTCGCTTTGATATGGTTTTCGCGTGTGGTGGATGCAGCCTTCGGTATTCGTATCCTGACCGATATTTCTCGACCGGAGTGGAACCGCAACTCCGCCACTGCGGCGGGAAATCCTCGCGTTGCAATCATTGTCCCCGCACGCAACGAAGAGAATTCCATCGGCCATGCTCTAAAGCGTTTGCTGGCGCTCGATTATAAGAATTATGAAGTGATCGCGATCAACGATCGTTCCACAGATCGCACCGGCGAAATTATGGATAGCGTCGCGACGACCTCGGCAGCCAAGTTAAACGTTGTGCACATCCGCGAACTTCCTCCTGGCTGGATGGGCAAAGCGCACGCCATGTGGACAGCTGGCCGCCAAACGGATGCCGACTGGCTGTTGTTCACCGATGCCGACGTCATGTTCCGTCCCGACTGTCTTCGCCGGGGGATTGCCTATGCCGAAAACGAGCGTGCGGACCATGTGGTGCTTTTACCACGGGTCGTCATGAAAACCCCCGGCGAAAAGATGATGGTGTCCTTCTTCCAAATACTATTCGTCTTCGGACACCGTCCCTGGAAGGTTGCCGATCCCAAGGCGAAGGACCATATTGGCGTAGGCGCGTTCAATCTTGTGCGCCGTAGCGTGTACGAAGCAATCGGCACGTACGAGGCACTGCGCTTCGAAATAGTGGACGACATGAAATTTGGCAAGGTGATCAAGAATGCGGGTTTCCGTCAGCGGGTTGTGCTCGGTGATCACCTGATCGAAATCCGCTGGGCACAGGGCGCCCGTGGAGTTGTGAACAATCTGACTAAGAACTTCTTTGCCGTAATGTCGTTTCAAGCCTGGCGAGCTCTGGGTGGATCCTTGGTGCTGGCGGTAATGAACCTGACTCCGTTTATCGGCGCGATGTTCGTTCCCGGCGCGACCCGTGCCCCCTACGTCATAGCTCTCTTGTCGATGTTCGCGTTGTACGGCGGACTCTGGCACCGGGACCAGATTCCGCCCTGGTATTTTTTCCTTCATCCCGTGAGCACGGTGCTCTTCATCTACACCGTTCTGCGCTCAACGTGTGTGACTCTGTGGAACGGCGGTGTGGAGTGGCGCGGCACCTTCTACCCGCTGGAGGATTTGCGCAAGGGACTCGTTTAAAGTCAAACCCTGAAACCACAGAGGACACGGAGTACTCACAGAGGTACACAGGGTGAACATGAATTCCTCTGTGCACTCTGTGGTTAAACGCTTTGCTTTGCTGCGTCAGTCCGACTCGACATCCTCCGGAATGTCGGCGGGCAGCGTCGGACGTCCTCTCTTCTTGCGGGTACTGCGACTATGGGGCGCCCGAAATTTTCCTGCGCTGAAGTGCCCACGTTGCTCCACATCAAAACTCTTTGGCAAGGGGGAGATGCGCGCTGCCTGTCCACCAAGCTGCCTGGCATTCTCCAGGATGATTTCTGTGCGACCGTCGTACTCCTTCAATTCGCCGCGAATTTCGATCTCTCTGCCTTCCAGTTGCCACACATCTCCAATCTTCTTCAAATCAATGCAAAGATGACGACCGAAAACGGACACAGCCGGTAGTCTTCTCAGAAATTAAGATAGTGAACGCCCCGGTTACCCGCATGAACCCGCGCAACCTTACCCACAATGCAGTGTGTCTCGCCAATATGTTTATGGGCTTCGGTGAAGGGAAGGCAGACGGCAGGAGAAAGCGCAGGGACCGTCAGAGCGAGAACGGCAAGGATCTTGGCAGCGCGGAGCACACAGGAATTCTAGTGTGCCGGCTTCACATTCCTCGGCCGTCCGAGAAAAAATGTGACTTGGGGTTCCCGAAACAGGACTCCACGGCCAGCCGACAATCGGTCTGGCCCGAATCCAATTTGAGTCACCGAAACGCCTTCACCGCCACCGTCTCATCATCCTTGACGTCGAAAACGGTGTAGAGTTTGGTGATCTGCAGCAGGTCGTGGACCTTCTTGGTCAAATTGAGCAGCTTCAATTCGCCACCCTGGTTGCGCACCGTCGTGTAGGCGCTGACCAATTCGCCGATTCCCGAGCTGTCAATGTAGTTGACGTCCCCGAGATTCAGCAGAATCTTCTTCTGCCCCTTTGCAAGCAGCTCCTTTACCTGGTCACGCAGCACAACGCTGCCCTCCCCCAAGGTGATACGGCCGCTGCAATCCACTATGTTGACGCCGTCAACCTGGCGTGTGCTGGTTTTCAAGTTCACTGGGAAGCCTCCTTGCCGCCCTCGGTCGCTCCGTGGACGTGCTTAGTAAGTTTGAATTCGGTGCCCGCCTGGGACGGAGTAATCTGCACATCGTCCATAAACGAACGGATTAAGAAAATCCCGCGTCCTGATGTTTTCAGAAGGTTTTCTGGTGCCAGCGGATCCGGAACTTTGGCCAGATCAAGCCCCTTCCCCTCGTCGCGAATGAATATGACCAAGTCCTTGTTGGTGCGCACAAACTCGAGTTCGACCTTCTTCGCAGGATCGTAAGCATTGCCATGGAGCACGGCGTTTACCGCTGCCTCACGCACCGCCATAGCTATCTGCATGACCTCGTCTTCGCTGAAACCGCTCTCTGAAGCAATGCGGCTGGCAGTCTGTTCGGCGTTGTCCACGGTCTCCAACGTCGAATCCAACTTATAGGAGAACCGGTCTCCGCTCATAAGTAGAGGTTTCAATGAGTTCGCGAAACGGTTGATGTGCCACTCATTCGGACCGGGGGTCGGCGACAAGACTATCCGGCCAGATTCGGTAGTTTGAACCTTCCACTGTGGAAATGTCAACGGAGATATCGGATCGGCGGCGGTACGTTTGTTCAACTGACAAACAACTCTTGACCCCTAATTGATCGGCCGCCCGACTGGTTCGTATCAGGATACGGCTTCAGCCGTATCGAAACGAATAAACAAACGATGGCGGCTTCCACCGCTGCCTGACACGCGTCAAGGCCTGTGATACAACACTGACGTGCCCGGGCCTTCCCACCCTACG
>WNGA01041449.1_pt1 | contig 13784 bp, 13 predicted proteins | sample 5400061 | NCBI WGS metagenome assembly WNGA01 (sample SAMN13153366, study PRJNA577476) | soil metagenome | isolation source: 100 cm soil or saprolite under grassland replicate 2 | place: USA:California | collected 2016-06-15 | reverse complement strand
CCCCGCGAAGAACAGGCGACCCGCCGGTTCGAAGAGCGTTTTCCAATGGGCGGTCACCTCGCCGGGAGCCAGTGCCGCATAGGATGCTCTTGTATACAGTTCGTTGGGCCAAGCCATCGTAGCTGTATTTTCAATCAAGTCAGACGAACCAGGGAATAGCGTTTCAATCTCGGCAATTGCGAGGTATGTCCGTTCTTCGTCATGTAGCGCGGCGAGCTTTGCGCCCGGCTCTCCACCGCTGTACACTGTAATGATTCCGTGCTCATGCTCAATATGACTGGTCGCATGCCAGGTCAGAACAATAGGTGAGTCGGTGGTGAGACGTCCATTCCAGCCTTGTTTATCCCAGAACCGTTTGCGATATTCGATCAACACCTTGGTCACTGCGCCATAAGAGATTTCGTTGACCATTTTTTGATGCGCATAAGGCAATGGCGGGCTGAACTTGATTAAGCGCGCCGTTGTCAGAGGGATTGCTAAAACAGCAAACGCCGAAGAAATGGTCTGATACGAGGTGCCTTGTTGATATATTACTTCTATTCCATCAGGCAACGTACGTATGGAAATCACCGGCGAGTTCAAGCGCACATCCGGCAAACGATCTGCCAGCGCACAGGCGATCAGGTCATTCCCACCCAGCACACGATAATTCATGTTCCGTTCGAGCGTTGTGTAATACATCGCAGAGTTGCGCGCCAGGTCCAGCAGGGAGTGCCGCTCAGGCTCGCAGGTATATTCCGAGCGAATGTGCTGGATGAAATCCTTCTTCGCCAGCGGGTGCGCGTCCAGCGAATTGAGCCAATCCGCTGTGGATTGCCGGTCGAGGCGTTCCGCATCACGCGCCAACTGTGGCTGATTCGGGTCCGGGACATATTTTGCCAGTTCTGCCAGAGCGAGCCAAATCTTATCAACTTCCTCGTGCAGGTTTATTCCCCAAAGATCTACATCCGACATCGGTCCTGATTTGCCCTCGAAGGATGCCCAATCTTTGTCCTGTCCCTGCCAACTGCCCACTTTCCCCAATTTCAAATTGAATTGCCTTGCAAAGGCAAGCATCCGCGTGTGACTCTCGTCGATGAATTCACCGCCGCCTTCGGCAACCAGTCCATTCGAAAAGTTGCGTAAGCTATACACGCGCCCACCGACGTGGTCACGCGCTTCGAGCACGGTGACGTTCCAACCGGCGCGATGCAGATCATAGGCGGCCGAAAGACCCGCTAATCCCGCGCCGATCACAGTAACAGTTCGATTGTCTGATGCCATAAAGAATAAATGCTCCCGGAAAGTTTATTGATCAGGGCAAACTATAGCATATTACCCCTTGTTTTGCTAATCAATGAACGTTTGAATGAATCTATAGACTAAAATTAAGAGTTTCCATTTAGATTATTATGCGGTACGGTGAAAAAGAAAACAGTCACTTAATGAAGATATTCGCGCTGAGTGCTACGCAATCGAAGCGTATTTATCTATTAATACTGCGTTTCGACTACGGCTTCACCTGCACTTGCGTCAGGTGCAAGTGTCAAAGAACATAAAAGCCTCCGCTCAACGCGAAGTTATGTCAGAACAAAGTAACTGTCAATTTTCTGATTACTGACTTCTCCGCAAAAACTCCCTGATTGAGATGGAGGCTGCCGCGCCTTCCCCCACTGCCGAGGCGACCTGCTTCGTGCTGCCATGCCTCGCATCCCCAGCAACAAATATTCCCGACAGACTGGCTTCAAACGGAAGCGGCTCCATGCCCATGATTTCTTTTCCATGCACAATATCATGTCCGGTGAGCACAAAACCCGTTTTGTCCAATGCCACGTAATCCTTGAGAAACCCTGTATTCGGGGTTTGACCGATAAAGATGAATGCTGCAGCGGGATGAATCTCCTCCACCTTGTCACTGTCCTTGTAGTGATACTTGATGGTCTTCAGCTTGGAATCCTGTCCTTCAATGGCATCCACCACCGTGTTGAACCGTACCTCGATGCGCGAGGTCGGCTCCTGGACTTTATCAATGGCGATCTGACTGGCGTTCAAACGATCCCCGCGTGCCAGCAGAATCACTTTGTCTGCAAAATTGGTGAGATGCAAACCCTCTTCCACCGCAGAATTGCCACCACCAATCACAACGATTTCCTTTGCGCCCTTGTAGAATGGACCATCACAGGTCGCACAGAAATGGATGCCTGCGCCGATGTAATCGTCCTCGCCCGGCACTTCCAGGCGGCGATAGGAGGCGCCTGTCGCGACCAATATGGCCTTCGAGTGATAATGTTTACTATCGGAGGTATAGACCTCGTGATAGCCTGCCTCCATCGCCAGTCTCTCCACGTCTACAGCCTGCAGGATTTCCACGCCGAACCGACGGGCTTGTTGTGTCACCCGTTCAGAGAACTCCTGTCCGCTGATGCCTTCAGGGAAACCAGGGAGTTGTCCAGGCCGACTGTGATGCCGGCTTGCCCACCCAGACCCGATCGTTCGATCAGGAGAACGTCCGCGCCTTCGCGTGAAGCGTAGATCGCGGCCGTCAGCCCGGCCGGTCCGCCTCCAATAATGATCAAATCATAATAGACTTTCTTGGCTTCGGTTTTCAAGCCTAATTTTTTCGCAAGCTCGGCATTGGAGGGCTCGACCAGGAAAGTATCATCTTCAAACACAATCGTTGGGATGATCCGTTTGCCTTCATTCCTCTGCAAGACGTACATCTCGTCGTCTTTATCCTGTTCGATGTCCACCCATTTATAAGGGATGAATTGTTCGCCAAGAAATTTTTTCGCGCGGCGGCAATCCGGACACCAATACGCGCCATAGACAGTGACTCTGGGGTCGCTCATCTGATGTTCTCCTCACTATGTTATTTTGAGATTTATCTGCTATTGACGACTCGATGGACGATTTTTATTTCCCCTCCTGGGAGAGTTAATGATTGCGTAAGAATTACAAGGTGACAGTCACTCTCTGTTTAGAGATGCTTACCTATCAACTAGTCTTAAAAGTGACTGTCACCTGATTTATGACAACGGATGCCACAAGAACGCCAGCGTCATCGCCAGGACAGCCATCAAAACAGCAAAGGCTGTAAAGAAGACACTAATTTCCGTTGTCTGGCGTGTGGCGATCACATAAGTGGGAAGGTCCTGAAAAACTTCTTGAAGTTCGCTGGCGCTCGTAGCAACATAATATTTGCCGCCAGTCATATCCGCGATCTGGGTCAATGTATCTTCATCGATATCCCGCCGGAAACCGCCACCCAATCCGCCCCCTCCAAACTGCGGACCGAACCCTCCTCCCCCAAACGGATCGTCGTCTCCACAATTCATGGGTGAGCTATTATTTGTAGTTCCGAATCCAATGGTATAGACGCGAACACCGCGTTCCACCGCTTGTTCTGCCGCAGAAAGAGGCAGGGGTCCCGCATTGCTCGCCCCATCTGTGAGCAGGACAATAATATGCGGCACAAAATCCTCCTTGGAGGTGGGTGGTGAGTTCGGTTGATCGGAGGCCGACCTCAGCTCACTAGGCGCGACTCGATTATCCACCTCAGCGATGGCATCTAATGATCGCAGGATCGCACTGCCGATCGCCGTCCGGCGCGCCGGAGTGAGGTAGCTGATCGCGTTCTCCAGTAGGCTCACATCTGTGGTAGGTGGCTGGATCAACTCTGCAAAACCCGCAAACGCAACAATTCCCACTAATCTGCCCGAACTGTTATTCCGAACAAAGTTGAGGGCTGCATCCTTGGCAACCTCCAAGCGATTGGGCGGAATGTCTGTTGAGCACATGCTCCTCGAGACATCAATTGCGAGAACCACCGTGGCCTTGTTGGACGGGACAAGCACAGTTGCCACAGGTCTGCTCAGTGCAAACACCAGGCTGGTGAGAGCAAACAAAAACAAAATGAATGGTAAATGTCTGCGTAGCCAGGATTGCTGCTTGGCTGCTTCGCGCACTAAAGATAGGCTCGAATAACGAACTGCAAATCGTCTTCGCCGCCTCAGCAGCAAAATATAGACCACAACAATCAGCGGAATCAAGAAGAATAGGTATAAAAAGCCAGGCCAGAGCAAACCCATTTACGTTCTCCTTGCTGAAGACAGATCATGAAGGCTGTCTCGCAAGCAAAAGCACATGCCAAAGAAATGAAAGATCCCAAACATTTGAACCGGTTCTCAAGATAACGGATGCCACAGGAACGCCAGCGTCATCGCCAGGATGGTCATCAAGACAGCAAAGGCTGTGAAGAAGACACTAATCTCCGTGGTTTCGCGGGTGGCAATCACATAAGTTGGAAGATTCTCGAAAACATGCTGAAGTTCGTCAGCACTCGTAGCGGCATAATATTTGCCGCCAGTCATATCCGCGACCTGGGTCAGGGTAGCTTCATCAATCTCGCGCCGGAAGCCGCCTCCACTTCCGCCGAATGGATTACCACCAAAAGTAAAAGCTCCGCCAAACGGATCACCATCTCCACAGTTCATGGGTGATGTATTATGCACCGTGCCAAATCCAATGGTATATACGCGAACGCCGCGCTCCACGGCTTGTTCTGCCGCAGAAAGAGGCAGGGGTCCCGCGTTGCTCGCCCCATCTGTGAGCAAAACAATGATATGTGGCGATAATTCTTTGGGTGGTTGTCGGAGCTAGATATCCAATCGCGCTCTCAAGCAACCGAGGATCTGTAGTGGGTGGCTGGATCAATTCCGCAAAGCCTGCAAACGCAACTATCCCCACCTGCCTGTTTGAGCTGTTATTCCGAACAAAGTTGAGGGCCGCATCCTTGGCAACTTCCAAGCGATTGGGCGGAATATCTGTTGAGCACATGCTTAGCGATACATCAACGGCAAGGATGACGGTCGCCTTATTGGATGGGATAAGGACAGTTGCCACAGGTCTGCTCAAGGCAAACACCAGGCTGGCGAGAGCAAACAAAAACAAAATGAATGGTAAATGTCTACGTAGCCAGGATTGTCCCTTGGCTGCCTCGCGCACCAGGGATAAGCTCGAATAACGAACTGCAAATCGTCTTCGCCGCCTCAGCAGCAAGATATAGACCACAACAGTCAGCGGAATCAAGAAGAATAGGTATAAAAAGCCAGGCCAGATCAAACTCATTTACGTTCTCGCTGCACGCTCCCAGTTACGAATAAGACTTTATCCACGCTTCGCGCGGGGCCTTCGGCAATCATGGCACATGCCCAAACCAGAAAAGCGAAAGCATGCCACCGAATAAGAAAGTGATCATTCCCAGGCCTGCAAAAATGGAAGTCAATTCCATATCTTCCGGCTTGATGGACAACTTGGGTTTGAGATCATTATAAATTTTGCGGAGTTGGTCTTCGTCGCCTGCATTGTAATAAGCCCCGCCGGTTGTGCTCGCGATGTATTGCAGCATCTGCTCGTCCAGACTCGTATGAACGGTAAAACCTTCCACAACGATATTCGTCCCTGCCGCGCTGCCGATGCCAACCGTATAGACGCGCACTCCCAAATCCGCGGCGAGGTCAGCCGCTGCAGCCGGATCTGGAGATTGGTTATTTTCTCCATCCGTCAACAGAACAATTGCTGCTGAGGGATACCATCCCTGCGGTGCAGGTACAGGTGCTGGCTCAGCATTCGGGTCTGATGGACCATTACTCTTCAAAATTGGCGCATCTCCCGCATCCACCGCGATGGTATTGAGCGCAACCAAAATTCCATTCCCAATGGATGTCCCGCGGCGCGGCACCAGGCGCTCGATGGTCGCGAGTGTCTCATCCCGGTTGTCTGTAGGAGCCTGGACCGAAATGCCTCCATCGCTGAAGGCAACCACACCGATCGAAATGCCCGTCGGTTGCTTCTCGACGAATTGTTTGGCGGCAGCTTTGGCGGCTTCCATGCGGGTCGGCTTCAAATCATCTGCCACCATGCTGCCGGACACATCAAACGTCAAAATGACGGTGCCTTCGATCTTCGGCACACTGACCGTGGCTTGGGGTCGCGCCAGCGAGAATAAAAGCACAGAAATGCCTGCCAGGAATAGCATGACAGGGATATGACGGCGCACTCCCATTCCGCTGCCTCTGGCATCCTGGATCAAACCCATGCTTCCGTAGCGCGCTGCAAATTTGCTCCGTCGGGCCTGGAGTCGAAAATAGAGCAATATTAAAAGCGGAACACAAAGTAATGTTACTAAGAGGGTGGGCCAGATAAATTTCATAATTCTCTTTAATAAGAATGGAGTCAAAGTCTCCTGACTTTGAAATACCAATGACGGGTCCCCATTCGGGGATGATAAGTCGTTGACTCCACTAACTGCGGCGCTGTTTCCTCTGCTGGGCAAAGCGCACAATTGCGCGCACCAGGTCTTCTTCTGTGGAAAGTGATAACGCATCCACACCGGCGCGTTTGAACGATTCAGTCAATGCCGCTTCACGCTTTAAGGCTGCATCGTAAAAACGCTGGCGGAACTTTCGATCATGCGTATCTACATACAACTGCTCGCCAGTTTCTGAGTCTTCCATCATCACCACGCCGATGTCGGGCAATTCCACTTCACGCGGATCCCATAACCGGATCGCAAGCACCTCATGGCGCTTTCCCAGCCGGTTTCACTGATGAAATCCGAAATGATCAAGACGAGCGACCGCCTGCGGATCGAATTCAGCGCCTTCTTTAAAAACAGACTGAGATCTGTAAACGGTGCGCGCGGCAAGCGCGGTTGACGCATCATATCGTTAATGAGGCGCAGGACCTGAATCTTCCCGCTCCGCGCTGGGACGATATGCTGGGCACCGCCGTTGAACATCATTGCCCCCACGCGATTCCCGTGCCGCGTCAACAGGCGCGCCAGCACCGTTACAAAATCAACAAGCATGGTTCGCTTCTGATGTTGCAGTGTGCCAAAATCCACGGAGGGACTTAGATCGAGCAAAAACCAGGCCGTCAGTTCGCGGTCTTCGGAATATTGCCGCACGTATGGCGTATCCATGCGCGCCGTCACATTCCAATCTATATAGCGAATATCATCCTCAGGCTGATACTCGCGCAGATCGGCAAAGTCCACACCGAAGCCGTAGAACAGCGTCCGATAATCGCCCTGCAACAAGCCATCCAGCCTGCGGATGACTTTCCCCAAGATATCATCTCCGGTCACATTATCGGAGAGCGCTTCATAGGTGAGGACAATACGATGTCTCATCACATCCAGTGCCATATCGAGCACATCCTGCGGTAAGGCATAATTTCTGTTGCGTACAAAGGCAAGGGCGCGACCGGTTAAGATCAAATTGATCGAAGCGCGCGGGCTCGCGCCGAACATAATATAGCGCTGCAAATCCTTCAAGCCCACTTCCTGCGGATTACGCGTCGCAGTGACCATGCGCACTGCATATTCCATCAACGCGGGATCCACATACACGCGGTCTGCCTGTTTTTGCAATTCAAGTAGTTGATCTGTATTCAAAACCTCTTGCACTTGTTGCAGCATACCGGTCATCCGTTCCACGATGACAAATTCCTCATTGGCTGATGGGTAACCGATCAGCACTTTCAACATAAAACGATCCACCTGTGCTTCAGGCAGTGCATACGTGCCTTCCGTCTCAATGGGATTTTGCGTCGCCAAAACGAGGAATGGATCGGGAACTTTGAATGTCTCGCGACCGATGGTCACCTGTCGCTCCTGCATCACTTCCAACAGTGCACTTTGCACTTTGGCAGGCGCGCGGTTGATCTCATCAGCCAGCAAGAGGTTTGTAAAAACAGGACCCAGCGAGGTGTCGAATTTACCAGTCTTCTGGTTGTAGATACGCGTTCCCACCAAATCAGCAGGAACCAGATCAGGCGTGAATTGGATACGCTTGAATTCTCCGCCGATCGACTCGGCTATCGTTTTGATTGCCATTGTCTTCGCCAGCCCCGGAACACCTTCCACCAGGATGTGTCCACGCGCCAGGAGCGCAACCACCATCCGTTCGAGCAGATGATCCTGTCCAACGATCACTTTCTTTACTTCGTATAAAACTTTTTCCATCGGGGTACGGTTTTCGGGTTTTACGTTTTGAAGCATTCACTCTCTCCTTGTCCTCTTAAATTGGCATCTTAAGCTCAGACCGCCGTACGTGGCGGCATTTCTTAGTATGGCGGTAATCCAGCCCCGCCCGCAGCAACATCAATCGGCACAGCAAAACCAATACCGACAAAGAAACTTTCTTCCGTTGGGTTGACAATCCCTGTGACAATCCCCACCACCTCGCCATAACGATTCAGCAAGGGACCACCCGAATTGCCAGGGTTGATCGCAGCGTCCACCTGGATCAGTCCCTGGATGACTTGCCTCGTGTTCGGCGGTTGGAAGGTCCGGTTAAAGCCCGAGATCACGCCTGCGCTCATCGAGCCATACAATCCAAAAGGATTCCCGACTACGTAAGCATCATCCCCCACTTGTAACGAGTTCGCATTCCCAAGCGTAGCAGGAACATACGTCTGTGGCATGGTTTCAGCCTGCAATACCGCGATATCTTTTTCCGGTTGTGAAGAAACCATGCGCGCCCGAGAGCGTGTGCCATCTGCAAAGGTAACTCGGATATTTCTTGAATTTGCAACCACATGCAGACTGGTGAGAATATCGCCAAAGTTATCAATGATCACACCCGATCCCAGCCCGGTATTCACACCCCCATTCTCACCAGGAATTTCCGATTCGATCAACAGCAGGGAAGGTTGTATGACCTGATAGACCCCCACAGAATATGGAGGGCGTGGCGTTGCGGATGCCATCGCACTGGCAATCACAGCATTCATTTCTTTTTGAGTTAATGGTTTTGATCCGGGGAAAAGGAAGTTGTAAAGAAAAAGCGCCAGCAGAGTCGCCAGGATGCCCGAAGCAAACGGGAACATCCTTTTGATGCGTTCACGCAAGCGCCCAAATTGATTTCGTAATTTATCCATTACCGATAAAGACGGTTCGTTCATAAACATCCATTCATTTCAAACTGTACCACTCGGAACAATCATTCAATAAACAGCTGAGGGAACTCTACCAAAATCAATCTTACAGGCAAATATGAAACTTTTCGATTAGACATTTATGAGAAGAATTAGGAGCAACACAAAAGTGTTTTTCTAATTAAAAAAAGGATGCACTGAAGGATAAATTAATTACCTAACGAATGCTATACGCTTCCAACCTAAGCGCGATCTGCCACCATTTAACAAACGTTACTTCCCCGCTGCTTCATCCGTCAATAAATCGATCAAGGCTCTTAATCCCAACGCATAGGAGCGCCAGCCAAACCCCACAATTTTTCCTTTGCAAACGGCTGAAATCATCGAAACATGCCGGAACTCCTCCCGCGCATATACGTTGGACAAATCCCGCGCATATACATTCGACAAATGGACTTCGATCACGGGAATTCCAATCGCAGCGATCGCGTCGCGCAGAGCAATGGATGTATGGGTATACCCGCCCGGGTTGAAAAGCACTCCGTCGGCCCACATCTGCGCATCCTGTAACGCATCGATCAATGCCCCTTCGTGATTCGATTGAAAGCATTTTAGTTCCGCGCCGAACTCTTTTCCTAATTCAAGCAGCTTTGTGTCAATATCACCCAATGTCAACGAGCCATAGATGTCCGGCTCGCGCGTACCGAGCAGGTTCAGGTTGGGTCCATGTAAAACCAGGATTTTCATCAGTCCTCCAATTTTCATCGCGCTGCGCGGAGCCCCGAAGGGGCGTAGTCGAAGCGCATATTATTCCAACACACTCTCCAAATCCATCACATCTACCAATTCAACTCGCCCAATTTCCGCAGGCAAAGCAAAGCGGATTGCTTTTGCAATTTTCTTTTTATCCGCTCTCATTGTCTGGATAATCTCTTCGCGCCGTAAATTCTGTGGGATATGAACAGGCAATCCCAAAACGGATAATGTATCAGCAATTATGTCAGACAAGCCCTTGGTTGCCACCGTTAAGCGCTCTGCCAATTTCGCCTCAGCCATCATCCCTATTGCCACAGCTTCACCGTGTCGCAGTTGGAATTTGCTGACCAACTCCACAGCGTGACCAACGGTATGTCCCAAATTCAACGCGGCGCGAAACCCTTTTTCGTAGGGATCTTCTTCAATGATCTTTATCTTCACTGCCATGGCGCGTTTGACGATTTGCTCAAGATTATCTTTCACACAATCCATTCCACGCGCACATATTTCAAATAATTCCGGGTCAGAAATAATTCCATGCTTGACCACCTCCGCCAAGCCGGAAACAAATTCCGCTTCAGGCAAAGTCCTTAATACTTGTGGATCAGCCAGGACAAGTTTTGGCGGATAAAAGGAGCCGATCAGATTCTTCCCTTCAGGCAAGTCAAAGCCTGTTTTCCCCCCCAGCGAGGCGTCCACCATAGAAAGCAAGGTCGTCGGCACGCAGACCCAATAGATACCGCGCATATACGTCGAGGCGGCGAAGCCAGCCATGTCGCCGATGACTCCTCCGCCTAAGGCAATGACTGTACTCTTGCGATCCATTCCATTTTCGAGAAACGATTTCCATAGCTTGGAAATAGTATCCAGGTTTTTATAGGCTTCCCCAGCGGGAATCGTAATTGTTTTTGAATCAAACCCTGCATTCTTCAAAGAAGTAGTCACACGTTTCGCATGGAATTGCGCGATCTTTTCATCCGTCACAATAATTGGATTTTGCAGCCCACGCGACTTAAGCATTTCGCCGAGATGATCAAGCCCGCCATTTTGCACAATCACATCGTATTCTCCCATCGCAGATAAATGAAAACGTCCCAATGCAGCTTGAATTTGCCAGGCTATTGTTTCAGGCGCTTGATTGGCGTCAAAACGCAGAGGGAACGAATCGTAGTGTTCTTTGCGTTTGGCAAGCAGAGAGGTTAATTTCTCATGCAAATCTCCAGCGAGCAAAGGACGTTTGTTCGAGCTTGCCTTGAGTCTCTGCAATAGGACTTCAAGTCTTGCCACCAGCAAAACAACAACGCCTGTGCTTTCTGCCAGCTTGCGATTTTCTTCACGCAAAAGCGCACCGCCGCCGAGTGCGATTACTTGTGATGTCACACCGGAGGCGTAACCTACCGCATCTTTCAGCGCAACTGTTTCCATATCACGGAAGGCAATTTCGCCTTGTCCTTCCATGATCCGTGAAATGGAAATGCCCGCATTCGTTTCAATCACACGATCCAAATCAATAAATGGCAATTTGAGCTTGCGCGCCAGTACTTTTCCGATCGTAGATTTGCCCGTGCCTGGAGGACCGTAGAGGAAGATGTGTGACATGAAATTCCTTAAGTGTCATTGCAAGGAGGTGCGCGAAGCGTCCCGACGAAGCAGTCCTCCCATACAAGGAGGAGATTGCTTCGGGCAAAGAACGCCCTCGCAACGACATAACTATTCCCAAAATATGTGCGGGGTGTTGTCCATTTGCAAATCTTCGAGCCTGGCTTTACGCAGTGATTCAAAACGCGGCTTCATTTCATTCATTGAGTCACCACCGAGCTTTTCGATGAGCGCATCTGCCAACACAAAAGCGACCATCGCTTCCAGAATCGGAACAGCGCGTGGCACCGGGCAGAAATCGGAGCGTTCGTATTTCGTAGGCGCGTTTTCTCCGGCAGCCAGATCGACTGTTTGTTGGGGGGTCAGCGTCGTGGCGATTGGTTTCATCGCGGCTCGGACGACGATCGGCTGTCCATTGCTAACACCTCCTTCTGTGCCACCTGCCCTATTGGTTGAACGTTGAACGTTTGAACGTTCTAACGTTATGGCATCATGGACTTGTGTTCCAGGCAACCGTGCATTTGCAAACGCATCGCCAACTTCCACGCCTTTGATGGCCTGCACAGACATGATAGCCATGGCAAGCTTTGCTTCCAGGCGTTTATCCCACTGAGCAAAACTCCCGAGACCCACAGGTACATTCAATGCGACAATTTCCAAAATGCCACCCAACGTATTTTTGCCATGAATTGTTTTTTCGATTTCAGCCCGCATTTGATCCGCAGATAATTCGATGGGACAACGTACATCCGATTCCTCGGCACGAACAAAACGTTCTTCATAAGGCATGTCACCAAAGTCAGTCTGGATCTCGCCTATGGAAGTAACATACCCGCCTACGATAATTCCAAATTGAGAGAGAAATTGTTTGCAGATTGCGCCGACAGCCACACGCATGGTCGTCTCACGAGCCGAAGCGCGTTCCAGCGCAGGACGCAAATCTTTATAACCATATTTCACCGCGCCCGTTAAATCGGCATGACCCGGACGTGGCGCTGTCATCGGCTCAATCGCTTTGCCTTTCCACTTAATATGGTCTGCATTTTTTACGAACATGGCAATAGGTGCACCAGTCGTCTCACCAGCCATCACGCCGCCCAAAATTTGCACCATATCTTTTTCGATTTTCATGCGTCCGCCCGAACCATAACCCTTTTGACGGCGCGCTAATTCCTTGTCAATCATCTCAGGTGTAATTGAGAGACCGGCAGGCATGCCATCCAGGATGGCTGTGAGGGAGGGTCCATGAGATTCGCCGGCAGTGAGAAAACGGAGTGACATAAAAGTATCCAGTGATCAATAAGCAGTTTGATCGACAGCCTCAAACATAACTTCACGGGGTGGTTTGTAACCTGTCCAGATTTCAAATGAGAGAGCTGCTTGTTCGATGAGCATACCCAGGCCTGTTGTTGCGTTCAAACCCTGACAGCGTGCCTCTCGCACAAGTTTCGTCTCACGTGGATTGTAGACCAAATCGTAAATTGCTGCATTCTTCGGAAAAGGTAGATTCTCCGGCCATGGAGATCCGTCGATGTTGGGCGTCATACCTACGGGTGTAGTGTTTACAATCAGTTGCAGGTTTGAACGTTGGAACGTTTGAGGGTTGAATTCAATTGCATTAGCCTTTCTAAATTGGAGCGCTAATTCTTGAGACTGCTCCATTCGACGAGCCGCAATAGTGACGTCCCAACCGTCATTCACTAAAGCATATACGACCGCGCGCGCGGAACCTCCTGCCCCAAGCACCAAAGCATTTAAATCTCCGTGTCTCTGTGTCTCCGTGGTTAGAAACTTTTTCAAATCTAACAAAAACCCTTGCGCGTCAGTGTTATCACCGATGAGTCTGTTGTTATGCAAATAAATGGTGTTGACGGCACCGATGGACTTAGCCGTTGGTGTCAGTTCATCAAGAAATGGGATGACGTTTTGTTTATGCGGAATGGTGACGTTAAGTCCGTGAATTTCGCCGGAGCGAACTCGAAATAGCAGATCTTTCAAACTCTGTTTGTCATCCGGATGAATAGGGAACAGCGAATAGTCCCCTTCCAAGCCACACGATTGAAGTGCCGCGGTGTGAATTTTTGGAGAAAGACTATGGCTCAGGGGAAAGCCAATCAAGCCAAGCCTGATCATCCTAAATGATCCAGTACATCGAAAAAATTAGGAAATGTCTTGGAAACACACGCTGGATTTTCAATCGTGATTCCGGGAATGCGCAAGCCGATCAATGAAAAAGCCATTGCCATGCGATGATCATTATAAGTCTGGATGGTCGCAGGCTGAATTTTGTCACATGGATAAATGGTCATGCCATCCTCATGCTCTTCCACGTGCACGCCAAGCCGGGCAAGCTCAGTACAGGTCGCATGGATACGGTCTGTTTCCTTCAGGCGCGCAGAAGCAATGCCGCGAATCCTCGTCGGTGAAGAGGCAAAGGGGGCAATGGCTGCAAGAGTTTGAGCGGTATCAGGGAAATCACGCGTATCTACGTCTATACCCTTTAATGGGTT
>WNGA01008773.1_pt1 | contig 13784 bp, 11 predicted proteins | sample 5400061 | NCBI WGS metagenome assembly WNGA01 (sample SAMN13153366, study PRJNA577476) | soil metagenome | isolation source: 100 cm soil or saprolite under grassland replicate 2 | place: USA:California | collected 2016-06-15 | reverse complement strand
AAATATGAAATTGTATCATAATATTTAATATTGTGAAGTAACTGGTCCCACTTTGTAAAAGCGTTCGAATCCCATTGATACCATAATGTAGAGGGTTTGTTTATGTCATTCTTAAACTGCAATTATTATCAGAAAAAAAATAAATACATGGTAGTTGAACCCTACTACATGCAGGGTTCAAATCCCCTTGGGCCCATTTGAAAACTCCCATTGTATTCTGATTCCTTATACAATAATCAAATTGTTAAAATGAGCCGTCAACAAAGCTATTTGGCGGTAAAATAATTGATATTAAAAATAAAATAGGGCATCCATGAAATTATATCCATTCATGTACAGACAATTGATATCGCTATCATCAGTCCTTGTTTTTATAATACTCCAACAAACTTTATTTGCACAGGATAATGCTATCCCTAGAATAAGAGAATTCCAAGTTCCACTAGGAACTCATCCACACGATGTTGCACCTGCTCGGAATGGATCGGTCTGGTATACTGCACAGCAATCCGGGGAATTGGGATTGCTAAATCCATTAACGTATAAGACACATCACATTGCATTAGGTAAAGGGTCGGCTCCACACGGTGTTATTGTAGGGCCCGATGGCGCACCATGGATTACAGACGGAGGTCTAAATGCCATCGTACGAGTGGATCCTAATACTAAGAACGTTACTTTGTTTCCACTTCCTGAGGATACTGGCAATGCGAACCTCAATACAGCCACCTTTGACCACAATGGGGTTCTATGGTTTACCGGTCAGAACGGGATTTATGGGAGATTGGATCCAAGGTCTGGAACAATCGAAGTGTTAAAAGCTCCTGGAGGACAAGGACCCTATGGTATTTCTACTACGCCAGATGGAGAGGTTTACTTTGCATCTTTGGCAGGCAGCTACATTGCTCGGATAAACTTAGAAACAGGAAATGCAACTGTCCTGGAACCACCCACAAAGGACCAGGGAGCGCGACGTGTCTGGCCTGATTCTTCAGGAAGTGTATGGTTTACCGAGTGGAATGCCGGCAAGTTGGGTATGTATAACCGTGTTACCAATGAATGGAAAGAATGGAAGTTGCCAGGTCAAAACCCTCAACCTTACGCAATTTTTGTTGATGATAAGGATCTTGTCTGGCTCAGCGATTTTGGTTCTAATGCTATTCTACGGTTTGATCCATCACTAGAAAAATTTCAATCTTTTCCATTACCGAGTCCTGATGCTAAAGTACGTCAACTTCTTGGCAGGGCTGGAGAGGTATTGGGTGCAGAATCTGGTACTGACAAGATAATGATAATTCAGACTAATAATTGAGAGTTCAACTCGAGCGTTTGTCCTTTGTTTTTCAAAAAAGGTCTTTGTACTATTTAAGTATCATTTATGATTTCTGACATGAGCCATGCAATTTAAAGGAACACTAGCACATGAGAACTATACTCTGTTAACGTATTTGAGAGAATTTACCAACCTCATATGGCAGTTTGAACAAACTATCATATCAAATAAACCAAAAAGTGAGTCTGTCTTTTGCTTTCAATAGTCGCATATCATCTCACTCTCCATAATATTATTATCAACAAAATAAGATAAATACATTATAGATAAACTGCTTCAAATAAACCAAATTCGCTGAGCCGATTTGACTATATTTTATTCATTACAATTCTGATTTTAAGATGCTTTGAGTATATCTATATTTTCTTCTACTTATCTTTCGAGATTTATTACTTTCACGAAATTCAGCCCTATATGTCAATCAGTCAATAGTGTTTTGTAACTTAGAATTGGACAAATTAAAGGAATCATTTTAGATAAAGTTTCATAGATTGCGTAGTTAGAATTAAACAACTGATGGGAAGATTTAGGTTGATTGAATGATGAACAAGAAACAATCAAGGGCCCATCAGTTGTTTCTGGTTGCGTTAAATCAATGTCTGCAACAAAGTATTAAAATGCTCTAGATACAATCTTCTATAAGATTCGACTTTAGCACGTGCGTATTTCAATTTGCGCAGGATTTCGTAATACCGACAGATAGTCGCCTCTTCTGGAATAATTGTATTTCCAGAATAAGGTACCTTAGAAGGTAACGCAAATCGCTACATGTATCTTGCATAATCACTCAGCTATTAAAATGATTCAGTAATTTGTCAACATATTCCTTAGTAAGTGCAGTTAGTCTTTTTTTTACAAATTCTTTTGTTATTTCATTTTTGTTATAGCTACTCTCTACAGGATGACCATCGCCCAGAGTTCCTTCTTCAAATACGTGCACCCTCCCATTTTTTGGAAAGAAGGTGATCTTTGGGGGAGAACCAAATTTTGAAACCGAACTCAAATCCTTCAATTCAAATGATATATCATGAAGGACCAGATGTGGCTTTTCTATGGTACATCCAATTAAAGTACTCCTTTCTTTGGCTTTCAGAAAGTTTTTAAATTCAACCATACCTGGTAGAATGATATTTTCGGATAATTCTATAAATTCAAGGTCAGGATCTAAACTCTCCTGTGATTCTTTTTCACTTTTCAGTTTATCCTCCTGTAATTTCTTCTCCAGTCTATCCAATAATTGACTTAAATCCTTATCAATCTCTTGCAACTATGATTATAATCCATTATCTAATATTATAGTATTTCAGGTGTTAATTTGCTGAGTTGGTCATTACTGGTACATCACCAGTGTTTGTAACTATTCTTTATTCCTGTAATAATTCACGCATCCTAAATGGAACCTCATGATTTCAATTAGATGAATCTACTCTGCTTGATTGGATGAGTGTTACGATGTATGCGTAGGTATGATATATTCAAGCAATACAAATTTTCTAATATGATTTGAACGGCCATAGAATCTTTTTGGATTAGATTAGATTAGAGAATCATATCTTAAGAAAATTAAAATAGAATACAATGTTCGTATAGTTGATTGAGAGATTCAAAACATTTTACTTTAGAAGAGGCAAAGAAAATTGGAGAGTTGTTAGGTATCGATTGGAGTAAATTCGACGTCGAGCAATTTAGAATGGGTTTGGATGTTGAGCTGGAACATGGATTAACTGACCTAAAGACTAACGTGACCCAAGATGATGAATTAACTACGGGTAAAATTGGACTTGCACATCTAAATGAATTTCCAGATTACTTTACAAGATTACAAAAGATGGAAGATAAAGCAAAGGAGTTTCATAATAAATCAAATTCAAACTCTAAAACATGATATTTTGCTTAGGTATTAATTTTTTAATTAAATTATAAAATACATAAAGAATGGAATTTTGTCTTGAGATCTGGGGAACTAATTACGATAAGATTAAAGAAACATGCACTATTGCTGAAAAACTAGGATATCATGGATTCTTCTATGGCGAGTCTTTGTCCAGTATAGACCTAGATTGTTGGACCGTAATATCTTCGTTAGCATCTATAACAACCAGAATCAAGCTGGGTCCCGTGATAACATATCTTTTTCCACAATATAGAAGTTTAGCTCTGCTGGCAAAGCAGGCCCTTACGTTGCAAGAAATATCATGTGGGAGATTGGAATTCAGAACCGGTACTGGAGGCACATTGAAAAACTCTGTGACATGGTGGCATCCATATGGAATAGATTATCCGGATGAAGGTACAAGAGTTTCATTATTGGAGGAAGGACTCCAGATTTTAGAATTGCTGTGGAACAGCGATAAGCCTCAAATTCATTTCCAGGGAAGATACTTCAAATTAAATGGAGCAAGTGTGAAGTTACCACAATCGAATACCATTAGTAAAATACCTATTACAGTAGCTGCAAAGGGTAACAAAACAATGGGCATAGCTGCCAGGTACGCAGATATCTGGGAAACATCATATCTCTCACCAGCAGAATATTTTGCACTAGACGAAAAATTCAAAAAAATTATCATTTCAAAAAATACTCAAGATCGTAGTATTAAGAGATCAATTGAGTTGGATGTTATTATTGGAGAATCAAATAATGACCTAATGTATAAAGAACAAATATTTTCGATGCAACGAGGACCTAATATATTACATCAGATAACCAAGAAAGGCCTTGTGGGGAAATCCGAAACTATTGCACAACGAATTAAAGAATATGTTGATGCAGGTATTGACCAATTTTTTCTTGCCTTTCAAGATCCTTACGATACTGAATCCTTAAAGTTATTTGATGACGTTGTAAAATCGCTTTAAAAAGGTAAAATATTTTTTTCCAAGTTGATACTATTAGTTCACAAATAGCAATATTGGAACCTAACAATGCAAGGACAAAGATTTAGTGAATTCATGTTAACCTTTCATGTGCAGTATTTTTACCAAATTACTATCTAACACCTTATAACACAACTTAGTACTTTGCAACTCTACCTTTCTTATAATATCAAGAATAATGGAATATTATGAAAAGTGGTAAATTCTGTGATTTGTGTCGGAAGGAAATAACCATGAATAACATGATCCCAATTGAAATTCAAGGAGAAAATTATGTTTTCGATAGTTACGATTGCATTAGGATATTTCAGAAGTTAAATGCCGTTTATGGGAACATCCTTGTTGCAGAATGAGGGTATTGAAAATGAGTAACAAGCAGACAACAAATATGATTAAAAACGTAAAGCAAAAAGTATACATTAAGAGTACATTTTCAATTGCAATTATTGTAACTCTCATTCCAGTTTTGTTACTATCATTATTATCATTACCAGGTTCATCTTTACCTTATGCTTATTCTCAAGCTGAAACAAAGGATTCAAAAGGGATTACTTGGTATGATAAAGCACTTGCAATAAATCAAAACAATGTTCCGGCACTCGTTCAAAAAGGTACTGATCTTGTTAATGCAGGTGAAGCTCAACAGGCGATAATATGGCTTGATAAAGCACTGACAATTGATCCATCCAACATGATGGCATTGGTAAGCAAGGGCGCAGCACTGAGGGGCCTTGGTCAGTATCAAGATGCAATTGTAATGTATGATAGAGTACTTGCAATAGATCCAAATGATGTGTATGCATTAGGAGGTAAGGCAGATTCTCTGTATGGTTCAGGCCAGCTTCAACAGGCTGTAGCATGGATTGATAAGGCGCTGGAAATAGATCCGAATAATGGAAACATTCAGCAAGTAAAGGAAACACTAAACCAGGTTACAAAGTAATTCAGAATCAATACGAGGGTCACTCTTAATTGATCTAATCTACAAATTATTTCACAAAATTTCAATTCAGCCTGAAAATGATGACCTTCCTATATTGTATTTGCGTTTGTATGTAATTTAACTAGAGTTCAAAGTTTTGCATCTTGAGTCACCGCAAAAAAAGATGTTTCGGTATTTTACACTAGTACGAATAATGAAATTTACTTTCTTTCTATAATATATGCTCTACGGCCTTCTGAACGTCTCCGGCATCTATCACATCTCCTTCTATCATTGCTTCCAGCAACCTTAACACTATCAATTCACCTGTTGCACCAGCAATTGTTTGTGGAATAACAACACAAACATCGTCTACGATTACAGTAACTTCATCATCATCTCCTCCACTCCAATCCTTCGGAATACTTATGTAAAAATTGTCACCGTCGGCGTTACTATGAGGATTTTGGTATAAGATTCTAACCAACACAAAGATTTTGCTTCGGTACCTTAAATGCTTACCCGTTGAATGTAGGAGTTTTATTCTTTAGAATTTACGATGCTTTTGGGTGTTAATTTAGTATTTTTTAATAACAGTCCAAGTGGCAAACAAAGAAACTTGAGGGCAACTAGGCAGAATGGCGAAGCCTTGGACTATTATGATCGCTATTTTTACAAAGTCAATTATTGGCTTGAAAAGTACAACAATACTAAAATAAGACCAACATTAGTGAGAAAAATCAGTACTGATTGAGCTTAGTTTACCCCCTGTATTTTATTACAATTCAAAGCAATTGAGAACTAAGCTTTAATCACTTATTTACATAGGCTTTTATAATACCTATTTACAACTTTTTTGGATTATGAAGCATCAACGAAGAGTGGGTGAGTTAATTACAATCTGTTGTGGAATAGCCTTGGCAGTAGGAGGATTATTTGTGAATGTACCACCAGTTGCTTATGGGGGCCTTTGTATCATGGGTCTTGGTGTAATATCTGTATTCTGGAGATAAAGTTTGTCTCTGAGCTAGTTTTGTTATTGCAGAATAGAATACTTTGTATTTGTTATTTCCGAAACTTTGTCTTCGATCTTCTTTTTCAGTAACTCAGATGCTGAACTAAGCTCGTCGACACTTTTCCTTGTTTCTTGTGTATTTGAATTATTTTCTAAACGGTATTTTTCATACATCTCTGTCTTCATTTTTATATCCTCAAGATGCTTCATATTTTTGAAGTTAACTGACGATTCTAATCGATTCAATTCTTTGTTTAGATTTTTCAGGTTTAAAGATAATGAAGGTAAAGAATTAACTATTTCATCGATTTGATGAATTGTTTTATCAGGATCTTTGATTTGGATACTTCTTTTAAGTACATGTTTTTTAAGTTCATTGAATAGCTGCAGGTATTGAGAACTGTCATTGAAAATTACTAGAGGTTCATTTTGTACAGTAGCAAGTCTACCCTGAGTTTCCTTAGAGGCTTGATATGAAAATTTGGTTATTGGGCGAGATAGATTAGAAACCCTGTTTATGATATTCTTTTCAAATATATCAATTTCATTTTTCTTGTCATTAATTTTCTCCAAAACGGTTAATCCACTTAGAAATTCCTCTGATTTTTTAAAGTCTTCATACTCTCTATTACATTCTTCAATATTTTTGTCAATAGTTTGTCTTTCTTCCATTAATTCTGAAAGTCTATCTTCTTTGTCTTTTCTTTCTCCGAGTTTTTCCTTCAACAAAATCAAGTCGTCCCTGCATGTGACGCAATTGTTAATTTGACTTTCTTTGACAGATAATACTTTAGTTACCTCTTTTAGTAAGGATGATAAATTATCAAATTCATTTTTCAATTTATTAACTTGTCTCCGCATGAACTCATTAAGAATTTTGTTGTGGGAATCTCCAACCTGCCCGAATCTATTTACTAGTAATTCTAAATTATTTTTGAATTTAACTGCATCTTCGTAGTTTTTGATTTCAGAAGATCCTATAAAGGATTCCTTTTTTATGCTTGCTATCAAAATCTTTTTTGAAGTATTAATTAATGACTCAAATTGAAGATTTTCTACCTTAATTTCTTGTTCTTCAAGTTCTTCTGCACTCTCTCTAAGATTATCTAGACAATGTAATACAGAATTTCTTATGGGTTCAAGATCAGTTGATAAATCCTTTTCAAGAATTTTTTTTTCGTTTTCTATTATTTCTAACAATTCTTTATCAGTGACAGATTGAACAGAATTGGCATTACTCTTTCTATCTTGAAAAAAGTCAGACGTCTTTCTTTTAATAAAGCCAAAGCTGGGAGACAATAGACTACTTTATCATGATATTACTAAAAAACCTAATCAAAAATTATCTTCTAGGTTTCCATGGTACTTTTATTCATCAAATTATGCCAATTATAAAACTAAATTTAGAAATTATGTACAAATTACAATAATTCATTAAAAATGTAACAAAAGCTTTTGAACTAAATCTAAATTTTTTACTTTACCTTTTATCATTAATTCATGTTAACTATCGAACGTGAGTACTTGAATATCAACATCTCTTCTATAGTTGGATTCCAAAGTTTTTATTAGCAAGCAGTATAATAATACCTTGAAATATGTATAATATTGAAAAGTTATTATTTATTCCTGCAGTAGTTGCAATAGGCATTTTTAGTCTTACCGGCATAATGTTTTTAACAGCTTTTGCAGAACCCAAAGTTGATGTGTCTCCAACCTGCGGTCCTGCTGAACCAGGATTTAACATTGTTATAAATGCAAATGGATTTAAGGCAAACAGTACTGTTGGCTGGAAGTTTGTGGGATCTGATAGCAAGATCCCATTATACGGTTATTTTGATACAAACAGTACGGGGGGATTTAATGATGTCACTTTTGCAGATGATCTTAAACCAGATCATTATAAAATGTATTTTGCTGACGATTCCGATGGTGACGGAACATTCGATATTGGTGCTAAGAAAGTATATGCGAACGTAACGGTAAATGCGAACGAAACAGTAAATGCGAACGAAACAGTAAATGCGAACGAAACAGTAAATGCGAACGAAACAGTAAATGCGAACGAAACAGTAAATGCGAACGAAACAGTAAATGCGAACGAAATAATACCATGCTAAAAGTAGCTTGAAATAGAACAATCTAATTTGCGCGTGATAATTGAGTAAAATAGGAATTAGTATAAAGATATCTTCATTGGCGATATTCTATAATGGAAAGATATGTCATTTTAATTTGAAATATGTCATAACAAATCTAGTATTTGATCGCCAACTCGGTGACACGACAAGCCAATTCTCCTGACGAACTAGACAAAAATACGTTTGCAGAAGGATTTTCTGGAAGTATGCCGACCCAAAAGTTCGGCCAGATGGATATAACTATGTTCGTATATATGGTAAAGGTACAAATTTGAAAAATAAGATCTCCATTGAGTGAATATTTTTGAAACTTAATTGCGGCAAATGATTATACAAACTACTTCCCACCGATGGATCTCTATAAGTCATTTCAACTAATTACTCGGTCAAGGTCACTTGTCTTATTCTGTAGTTTTGATCTGCGCTAGAGGAACATTATCTGGGTTCTTATAATGAACCATTTGCGATTGGCCGGACTTTGAATATATTCCAAAAATCTGACTGGCTTTTGCTACTGTAGACTCCTTTAGTGTTACCATTAATATTTGACTTCCACTTGATCTTTCAACCATGATTTTTGATAGTCTTTCGGTGTTTTGAGCATCAAGGTGCGCATCGACCTCATCCATAAGGTAAAACGGTGATGGTTTCAGAGACTGAAGCGCTAACAAAAATACAGTCGCAGCCATTGTCTTTTCTCCACCAGATAATGCAGTTGATTCTCTTGGTGGTTTTCCTTGAAATTGGACAAGGTATGATAGTCCGCCTGAAAAGATATCTTCATTTTCAATTTGAAGATATGCAGAATCTCCTGCTATTTCGGAAAAAGTTTTTCTAATATCATCGTCTACTTTTTTAAAGGCATCCATAAACACGTCTCTTTTTTCTATATCAATTTCATTGATAAACAAAACGATGGAATTCCTCTCATTTTCCAGATAATTCTTTCTGGTAGAAATGTCTCTGTAACCGTCTGTTACTTGGACATATGTTTCATGAGCGCGTAGGTTTAATCTTGTCTTTAGTTCATCATTCTCTTTAGTTAATTCTGATATCAGCATATCCACATTGGAAATTTCGCCTTCTAAAAGTTCCTTGAATCCTAACCACATCAAATCATTCGTTGCTTGAGATTCTTGTGCTGTAAAATTAGAAATGTCCTTCTTGATTGCAATTGATTCTTTTTCGATTCCATTTATTTCTCTATACTTCTGTCTTTCCTTCTCATCTAGTGTCTTGATTTGTTTTTCGTAAGTCTGTAATATTGAATAAGAATCACCAGATACATCAATTATTTTTTGTTCTTCTTCACGCAGACAAATCAATTCCTTTTCAAGCTGTTCTAGTTTCTGGCCAGCAATTTGTTTTTGGCCCCTTCTTTCTATCTGTTCTACTTCAAGGCTTTCTTTTTCAGAGAGTATTTCATTCTTCCTTTCACCCGCAGCATTTATTCCATTTTCAAGCGACGTAGTAGATGTAATAATTTCTCTAAGTTCAATCTCGCAGTTTTCAATTTTTCTTAGAATTTCATTTTTCTTGTACGTTAATTCTGACAGATCCTTATCAACTTTGTCATCGACTATGTATTGAATATTTTTTGAATTATATACTAAAGAGCAGGAAACGATGTTATCTCTTTTCGTATTTTTGGTTAATTCCGTATTAATGTCGGTAATTTCTCCAGATAGGGTTCTGTTCATAGCTTCAAGTTTATCAATTTCGTTTTTTAAACTTGCAGTTGCTTCGTTCAAATGATTAACACTTATCCTGTTTTCAGTGACAAGCGTTTCTAATCTTCTGATACGTAATTCTTTGTTAGAAATATCCTTGTTAATCTTCTCTAATTCCGCCTTCTTGTTCGCCAAATATGTTGATAAAATGTAAGAGTTTTTTAGCAACGAACCAATTGACTCATTTAATATTATTTCATGGGTAAGATCAGATATTTTAGAACCAAACTCCAATGAGAGAGAGCTTGCATACGGCTCAAATAGCTCACCTGCAATAGTAACGCATTTATACCCTTGTTTAGATAAATCATAAGCTGTCTTAGAATTTCTTACAACTAATACGCTTCCAAAAATAAAATCAACCAGGTTTGGAATACTTGATTGTACCAAATCTGCAAGCTTTCCTATAAAATCATAATTTTTTAATACAACGTGTTCTTTATTCAGAGAACTCAACAATTCCGATGAAATTATTTTGAAGCAGGGGAGATTCTTTTCCTTGACATATGACCCGAGACGTATCATTTCCTTAACAGTTGGAACAATACAACATTTCATCCAATCCTTTGCAGCTGCAAAAACTGCTTTTTTGTACACGTCATCATATTTTATTAGATCCCTTACCATCCCCAGAATCTTGAAATCTTGTGAATCCTTTATTAGATCAGCAATTGCAAAATCCTCATTTGATAACTGAACTGCAACAGAATATTTTTCTTCATATGGCATTGCAAATTTTTGCACATTGTTAACTGTATTTTTATACAGATCAATTTCATTACTATATATTTCACTCTTATATCTTAGATCATTGACAAGTTTTTTTTCTGTATCTAATTCGGAGTAACACGTGTGCATAGCTGAATCCTTTAGATTTGCTTCTTTGTCATTCAGAGATCTCTTCATAATTTCAATTGCTGGATTATTTTCGTTTATCTTATTGATGTAAAATTTTTTCTGTTCCTCAAGTCTTGCAATAAGAATATTAAGACGACTACTAATTTCCACTAGCCTTGATTTCTTTTGGAAAAGTCTATCCTTTAATTTCCTATTTCTGTCTACATGGCCAGTTATCTCGTCAATCCGTATATTGAGGGTTTCTAAATCATTTTTCAATTGAGCAAGATGGGATCGTTTTGTTTCGGTGATAGATTTTTTGTCGAGTAGTACTTTTGAAGAATTTTCAAGTTCTATTTCAATTTTTTTGCCTTCGGATTGGATGAATGTAAGTCGTTCTTCAATAGATGTGATTCGTAATTGTGCCTCCTTAGTTACTGCCTTTTCCCTCTCAATTTGGTAAATGACGTTGGTCAATTTTGTATCTATTTGTGCTTTCGACTTGTTTGATGCATCCACTTGACTCATGAAACTTGATTTTACTTGCTCAATTTCTTCAATTTCCTTTCTTAACTCGTCACGAGTTTTAGAAAGGGTATTAAGGTTACTCTCATTTGTACCCAACAGTTTGCCGCGGTTATCTATTTCACCCTTTAGATATCTAATTTTATTTGAGTATTTAATTGCCTTAAATTTCTTTAATTGAGATTCAATGAATGTATATCTTAATTGGTCATTTCTTTCTGCTTCAAGTTCGTTTATTCGTTTCTTAATTTCATCCATTCTGGCTAGTGCTACTTCTAGTCGCCTGTCAGATTCGTCAAGTTGCTTTATTGATTCGCTCTTCTTATCATCAAAGTATGACAGTCCGACAATGTCCTCGATAATCTTCCTCCTCTCTTCAGAATTTAATTCAGAAATTCTTGTTATCATGCCTTGTTGTACAATGTTGAGTTTGCTTGGAACTGCGACTATGATTTCTAATAACTCTAGCATGGTGTTCTTTGATACCTTTTTACCGTTGAGATAGTATTGACTCTCTCCAGTTTGACCTTCCATTTCTCTGCTCATGGAAACAGTATCGATGTCGATTGGAATTCCCCTATCGGAATTATCAAAAGAAAGATTCACTCGCACTAGCCTGTGTGAAGAATTTTCACTGTCATGGAATAGTGATTGAAATTTGTCAACACGTAATAATTTTGGACTATTCTCTCCTAATGCAAACATAATTGCATCCAGTATGTTGCTTTTGCCCGAGCCATTAGGTCCAGTTACAGCAACAAGACCATTGTTTAAATGTAATACAGTATTCTTAAAACCAAATGACTTGAATCCGTAGATTTCAAGTTTCTTTATATATACCAAATATCTTAATATCAGATTCTCATGGTTGTAAATATATTCTATATGACAAAATAATTAAATCTAAATTGATATTTTTATAGACAATACAAGAGAAAATTGAGATTCAATACTTTTTGTGGGCTCCTAACGCTCTCTTTTCCCTTCAATAAATTCCATGAACGAGTTCTTTGCTTCTAAATAAGGCTTCTGTACGGGTGGGTGTTTAAAACAGTATGCCGACACACTATCAAGCTGGCCTGTGATTCCCCTGTCTAATGCTACTTTAGTACCTCTTACTGCGTCAATCATGACGCCGGCACTATTATATGCATCAACCACCTTCAATTTAACATCCACTTCTACTGGAACTCTGCCAAAGTATCTACCACGCAAGGAGATATAGCACACCTTATCATTGGCAAGGAATCCAACAAAATCAGATGGTCCAATTCGCATTGGCACTTCATAGGGAGCCATGGCGGCTACCGCGCTTGTTTTACTAATTCTCTTATCTTCAAGGCGTTCTTCATCAAGCATGTTGTAGAAATCCATATCTCCTCCAACATTGAGCTGATATGTTTCATCCACCTTGACTCCTCTATCCACAAACAGTTTAACAAGAGTCTTATGCAGTACAGTAGCTCCTAATTGACTCATTACATCGTCGCCAGCACAAAGGAGATTTTTATCTGCGAATGCTTGTTGCCATTTTGGGGTAGATGCAATAAAGACTGGTATTGCATTGATAAAGGATACACCAGAATCAAGGCATTGTTCTACGTAATATTGAGTTGCTTCTCTGCTTCCAACAGGAAGATAGTTTATAAGAATTTCAGCTCCACTGTCTTTTAGTTCTTTTGATACATCTGCTGCAGGACTATCAGATATCTTTACTCTTTCATTAAGGCGTTTACCTATTCCATCAAGTACTTTTCCTTTCTGAACTTTAATACCTGTTAAAGGTACATTTGAGATCTTTATTGTGTTATTTGGGCTGGCAAATATAGCATCTGCGAGGTCATGCCCCACCTTCGATTCTACAACATCAAACGCTGCGACAAACTCAATATCACTTGGTCTTATGTTGCCAAGGGTATATGCAATTAGACCTTCAGGTATGTCCTGATTGTTACCTTTCTTCTCGTTATTATTGCTGTAACTATTACCATAAAATGAGATACCTTGCAATAGTGCAGAAGCACAGTTTCCGACGCCTGCTATTGCAACCTTTACTTTTTTATGCATCATAATTGAGTGATTTACCCTATTGGTTTAATCAATATATGTGTATTCAACCGTTTATACGGGCCAATAGAATATTCTCTTAGCCCAACAAAATTTAATGTCGAGTGATAAGTTTAGTCCTTTTTAATTCTACGACTCAATTCATCTTAGAAGCAATTATGATTAAAAAATCTAAAAAATCTAAATTTGCTCGTTAGTAGTGGACCGAGTGGCACCAATCTGATTTTTCATATGATTCATATCAAATTCTATCAATTATAGAACTAGGAATTGATATTTTTCTACCGACAATATTAACAATTTCACTCCATACTACGTCCTTAACTCCTTCCATTGC
>WNGA01008771.1_pt1 | contig 13785 bp, 11 predicted proteins | sample 5400061 | NCBI WGS metagenome assembly WNGA01 (sample SAMN13153366, study PRJNA577476) | soil metagenome | isolation source: 100 cm soil or saprolite under grassland replicate 2 | place: USA:California | collected 2016-06-15 | reverse complement strand
CGTGACCGAGACGAGAAGGATTGCGGCTCTCATGTCCTCAATGGTAGACGCACGAAAGAGGGCCGACCTTGCGGCCGGCCCTCTCGTGCTTGCGTCTTCCCTGGTGCTACGGGGTCAGCTTGCTGATCCGCGTCGACCAGTTGCCGAGTGCGGCCCGCGGCCCGGGACCGTGACTTGCCCCGGCACAGGTGCCCAGCAGGTTGTCGCCGGTTCCGCCCGCGAAGAACGGGCCGCCCCAGGTCGGGTAGTCGCAGGCGTGGGCGATGTACTCGCTGGCGATCCAGATCGAGTTGCCGTCCACGGCTGCGGCGCCGTAGTCGCCCCAGCGGGTCCGCGGCGGGTTGCCGCCGACCTGCTGCTTGTAGCTCGTGAAGCCGTCGTCCACCGCGAGTCCGGCGGCGGCGTCGTTCCACGCTCCGACGCCCGCGATCGCGTCGATCGGCGCGTATGCGGCACTCGGGTTCGTGGTGTTGCCGGTGTTCGTGAACGCCATCACGCCGCGACCGCTCGCGGTCACACCGATCGCGGGATACGTGAAGTCGTGATCGGCGGCGCCGAGGTAACCCTGCAGCGCGACCTTGCCGACGTCCGGATTGAGGATGTACCACGCGATGCCGGCCCGCTGCTCGGTGCCGGCACCGGCCGGGTTGAGCGCCGTGTCGAGCGCGCCCCAGAGCTTGCCGTTCGCGTACATCACTTGCTGCATCCTGGTGTCGTTCGAGTCCGGCCTCGAGACGACCTCAGGGCCGCGAGCATGGGCCGCCGCGCTGACGAGCAGCTTCCAGCACCCGGTACCCGCGAGGGTGACCGTGGTCTCGTCGTTGAGACAGTGGCCTTGCGGCACGTCGATCCCAGGAGCGGTCCCTGAGCCCGGCTGCTGCTGCTTGGGCGGGATCGCATACTGATTCACGCTCAGCACCTTGTTGCTGAGACTGACGGCCGGCGTGAAGGCGTTGAGCGACGACGTGTTCGTCAGCGTCCAGGCGATGATCTGGCTCGACGTGTAGTCGCCACCCGTCCCCGCGACGGGGAACTTCGCCTCGTCCGCGGCGTTCGAGCTCAGGAAGTACTCGGTGCCGCCGGCATTCAGGTTGAACGAGCCGGTGCCCGGCGACTGCGCCGGCCACACGGTGAAGCCCGGCTGCGTGGAGCCTGCGTCGCTCGACACGTTGACCGCACCCCACGTGTCGATGTGCTGCATCGTCACGCTCGCTGCGCCGGCAGCGAGCTGAGCCTTCGAGTACGCGTAGATCTGCGCTCCGTCGAAGCCGTTGCCGTTCCACGGATACGCGTTGGTCGTGATGTAGAACCCGTTTGCATCCGCACCGATGTGTGGGTAGTCGCCCAGACACGGGCAGGCGTTGTCCGGCGAGCTATTCGAGCCATCGCCCGTGACGTCGGTGCGGTAGATGTTCCAGCTGCCCGTCGGGTTCGCCGTCTGGCTCACCGCGATGTCGAGGTGATTCACGAGCGTGAAAGCTCCGTTGGCCGGATTCACCTCGAGCGTCAGCACGACCACGAAGAAGCGCTGCGTGGCGGCGTCGTAGAGGCAGGACGGGTCGGTCACGAACTGCCCGCGGGCACCCGTCGTCCGGTTGATGGCCGGCGGGTAGCCGTAGAACGAGTTCAGGTCGACGGCGTTGTCCACGTCCCTCGGGAAACCGCCCACGACGTTGGTGCTGGTGTTGTCCGGCAGAACCGACTGCCCGGACGTGTTGTAGATGTTCAGGACGTCGTTCACGGCCTCGAGCACGTAGCCGTTGCCGACGCAGAGCGCCTGGTCCGGCGGCTCGACCGAGAACTGGTTGCCGCCGCGCGCGTAGCGCTGCTGGTAGAAGTTCAGGCCCTCGAAGCTTGCCTTGACCTGCGGATTGGACTTGGCCTTCTGGCCGCTGTTCACGGAAACGCCGTTGCCGACGCCCTTGGACAGGCTCCGGTTGACGATGTTCCCGGCGAACACGACGTCGGACCCGTCCTCATCTTCAGCCTCGCCGGCGAACTCCACGCCGGTGGTGCCGTCCGACGGCGTAAAAGCGCCGGTCTGCGGCGACCCGGTGCCGCCCGCCGGAATCTGCCTGGTATCGGCCATGGCACCCGCCGCGAGCCACGCAGTGAGCGCGGCCACGGCTACGAGCGCAAGCGCCAGCCGATTAAAGCTCTTGTTGATCATCCTCTCCCCTTAGCCGAGTAACAAAAAGGGCCCACCAGTCCTCGCAGCGGCCCCGAACAACGGACCTATATCGCAAAACCAGCACAGGTTTGTCAAGTTGGACCGCCGCTTCTCCACGTGTTTCGGAATCTCCGCAGGCGGCGAAGCTCCCCGCTGAAGGAAGGTGTGTATGGCTAAGAAGAAGAAAAGGCAGGAAGAGGAGTTGACGCCGGAGGAGCTCGAGGAGCAGAACGGCGAGCCGTTGCCGGATCGCGAGGCGATGTCCGTGATCGCGCCGCCCAGCGGCGCCGACGGGGTCGCCACGATCGGACCGGATCCGCCGGCTCCGATGGAGGGTGGCCCAGAGGGGGTCTAGGACAAGCCCGCCCCGCCCTTGGAGGCCTAGTTTGTCGCTAGGTGCCGCTCCGCGGCTCGACGGGAAGATCCCAAATCTCTGGATCGCCCGTCGGCGAGATCGAGGACATCACCTCGCGGTCCGGAAGGAGCTCTCCGTCTTGCTCTTCGAGCTCGTCGGGCTCTACCGGATCTTGCTGCTGTTGCTGCTGTTTGTCGCCGGTCATGCGTCACGCCTTCCCAGGGAGCCCGGCGCCGAAACGAGGGAGGGCCGCCTTGCGGCGGCCCTCCCGTGGATCTGCGTGTTACTCGGCCTTAGCCGTCGATGCGAACGATCGTCGCACCGATTTCGTCACTGCCGTTCGAGTAGCTGATCCGGCCGAGGTACTTCGTCGCGGCGGTCAGACCACTCCAGGCAGCCGTAACGTCAGCCGACGCGCCGGTCGTTGCCGTCGCCGGAGCCGTCACGTCGAGGTTGCCCGCGTCAGCCGGCGAGAGGATCCAGTCGTAGAGCGTGTACGACACGCCCGAGACGACCTCCCAACCGTGCATGTACACCTTGTACTCGGCCGCGGTCGGCTTGTTCAGAGTCACGACCTCTGACGCGGTCCCGCCGGCGCTCGTACCAACGAGCGTCTGCGTGCCGCCGGCACCGACCCTGTAGACGTACATGTCCAGGTCGTCGTTCGGGTTCACGGTTCCGAACGTCTGGAACCGTGCCACCGGCGTGTTGGCCGGAATGGTGAACGTATGCACCTGGATGCCCTGGTTGCCCGCCGGATCGTCCGTGTTGAAGTCGTTCGTCGGATCGTCCGTGAGCGTCCGCGTCTCCGTGTGCGCCGCCTGGAGACCCTGCGGCGTTGCGGAGAACGGGCCGGTGTAGCCGAACGTCACGCTGAACGTCCTGGAGCCAGACGTGCCGGTGTCCGTGATCTCGCTCGGGGCCGCAAGCGGCACCGGGCGAACGGCGATCGGGCTGCGGACACTGTGCCCTGCGCCGTCACTCCACGTCAGCGAGCCGAACGCGTACTGGTTGAACGTCGCGCCGGGCTGCGTCGTGAACGTGACGGTGTACGACTTCGACTCGTTCGCCCCGAACGCCAGGGTTGCAGGACTGACGTCCGCAGCCACCCCCGACGGCGCATTGACCGAGACGTTGTAGGTCGCGGCAGGACCGACGTTCGTCAGCGTCCGCGTGACCGTGAGCGTTCCGGCCAGCTTGCCCACGCCGAACGACGCCAGGTTCAGGTTCGGTGCCCTGACGGTCGTCGCAGGACTCGTGCCGAAGCAGAGATTGCACAGACCCTGACCCTTAAGGAAGCCGCGGTACTGGTCGTACGTGATGTCGTAGACGAGACCCGGGCTCGCCGCCGAGTTCGGAGCGACGTGACCCGCACCGAAGTCGAACGGATCGGCGGGGGTCGCGTCGTCCTCCTTTTGGACGGCCTGGTAGGCCGTCGTCATGAAGGCCGACTTGATCGCCGCAGCCGACCAGGTCGGGTACTTCTGAATCAGCAGTGCGGCGAGTCCGGCCATGTGCGGGCTCGACATCGACGTACCGCTGATCGACTGGAACAGCTGCCCGGGAGCGCCGAGGAAAGCCGTCGGCGTATTCCCGGCCAGGATGTTCACGCCCGGAGCGGTGATGTCCGGCTTGACGATGTCGCCGCCACCGGCCACGCTCGGCCCGCGCGACGAGAAGTCCGCCATGTTGGGCGCCGATGAATCCGGAACCGCGTGACCGCCGACAATCGTGGCAGTCGGCGAGGCGGTGGCGGCGTACGCCTTCACCGCAAGTCCGTTCGTGTTGTTGATGTGCACGGACGGGATGTAGTGGTTGTCCGTGTTCAGCGACTGTGTGTCACTGACGTTGTAGAGCACCATGCCGACCCCGCCCGCCTGCTTGACGGCGAGGCTCTTCTCGACGCGGGCGTTGTCGCCGCGCCGACAGAGGACGATCTTGCCGGCCGCGCTCGACAGTGCGCCGACGTGGCAGAGCTGATCGCCAAGGGTCGCAGCGTCGACCAGCGGTGCCGGACCGACACCCCCCGTCAACGTGACACCCGTGTACTCGGCGCTGTTGCCGAGCCTGACGGCGCCCTGGAACGAGCGGTTCTGCGTGCTCGCCGCGACGGACGTCAGCCACGGGCTGATGTGAGCAACCGTGGCTGCACCCGGGCCCCCGTTCCCGGCCGCAGCCGCAACGAAGACGCCTTGCCTCGATGCGCGGAGGAAAGCAACCTCGACCGCATCGAGATAGTTCGTCGACGTCCCGCTGATCGAGAAGTTGATCACGTCGACACCGTCAGCCACCGCGGCGTCGATCGCCGCGACGCTGTCGGTATTGGCGCAGCCACCCGACTCGCCGTTCCAACACACCTTGTACATCGCGACGCGTGCACGAGGTGCCATGCCGCTCACGGTGCCGAGATCGGCACCAAGGATGCTGGCCTTGACGTTGGAGTTGCCCGCAGCGGTCGAGGAAGTGTGCGACCCGTGGCCGTCCGCATCACGAGCCGACTTGTAGTCGTTCTTGATGACGCCGAAGTGACCGAAACCGCTCAGGAAGTAACGCGCACCGATGAGCTTGTTGCCGCAGAAGTCCTGCGACCACTGCTCGCCCGACTGACAGGTGCCGTGCCAGGTAGCGGGTGGGTCGTTGTAAGCAAGGGTTCGCTTTCCTGCCGATCCCGGTCGGAACGCGAGATCCGTCTGATCAGAGAAGCTCGGATGCTCCGGCCAGATGCCCGTGTCGAGCAGGCCGACGATGACGTTCTCGCCCTTGGTGTTTTGGCTCCAGAGCCCGCCGGAGGCGTTGAGCCCCAGGAACGTGGGCGTGTTGTCCGTCTCGATCGAGGACAACCGGTCCTTCTCGACCGAGAAGACGCCGTCGAGCTTCTGAAGAGCCGCGGCCTGCGCCGGAGTCAGCGGGGCCGCGAAGCCGTTCACCGCGTAGACGTAGTCATAGAACTTCGAGGCGCCTACCTTGCCGGCGATCTCAGCATGCTTGGCCTTCAGGTAGTCGACGTACTTCTTGACCGACTCCGAGTTCGGGTCGATCTTCTTACCCTTCGCCGGAGCGGTCGCGGGAATGCCCGAAACACCTCCGGTGTAGGTCGCTACCGGCTCTTCCGCGAGTTGGACGATGTAGCTCGCGCTCCCGCCGCCTGCCGACGACGCAGACTGGACGCCTGCAATCATCGCGACAACGAGAGCGGCCGCGAACACGATTAGTGCACCGAGGCGAACCGACCGGCGTTTAGCCGCGCGATTCCCCACGCGTGTGTGGCTTGCTTCCACGCTCTCCCCCTTCATGGACTGCGGCGCCGACAGCCCGACGCCGAATACTCTCCGCAGATTGACCCCCTGCTGTTGCCGACGACTTGAACCCTCGTGTCGCGGCCGGCGCAAAGTACCACACTCGTCGCTGCGTGAAAAGGAGCTTTCGGCAGATTTACCTGCGTAAATAGAGGTTCGACGCTCTTTGAAACGCTATTCGTGCGGCTTTGTCATCGCCCGGTAGTCCAGGGCCCTGTCCAGCACGTCCTCGGACACACCGCGTTCCCGCGCTACCTCGCGCAGCGGCCGGCCGGACGAGGCGGCCTCCTTCACGATCTCGCTCGCGGCGTCGTAGCCGATGTGCGGGTTGAGCGCCGTCGCCGCGGACAGGGTCAACTCGGCGTAGCGCTCGCACGTCTCGCGGTTCGCCTCGATTCCGTCCACGCACCTCTCGGCGAGCAGCCGTGAGGCGGATGTCAGCAGCTTGATCGAGTCGAGCAGGTTGCGGGCAAGCAGCGGGACGAACACGTTCAGCTCGAAGTGCCCCTGCATTCCGCCGGCGGTGATCGCCGCGTCGTTGCCGATTACCTGCGCCGCCACCTGCGTCACGACCTCGGGAATGACCGGGTTGACCTTGCCGGGCATGATCGAGCTCCCCTTCTGCAGCTCCGGCAGGAGGATCTCCGCCAACCCGGCTCGCGGCCCCGAGCCCATCAGGCGGAGGTCGTTGGCGATCTTCGTCAGGGAGACCGCCACGGTCTTGAGCGCACCCGAGGTCTCGACCAGCGAATCGCGCGCGGCCTGCGACTCGAAGGGATCGCCGGGCGCAGAGATCGTCAGACCGGTTTCCTCGGAGAGCCGCCTGCGCACGCGCGCCGCGAACTCGGGGTGTGTGTTCAGGCCGGTGCCGACCGCGGTCCCGCCGAGCGGGACCTGGCCGAGCCGCTCGAGCGTCGAGCCGACGCGGTCGTAGCCCTGCCGCACCTGCGCTGCGTAGCCGCCGAACTCCTGCCCCAGCGTGACCGGGACGGCATCCATCAGATGCGTGCGTCCGGACTTGACGATGTCGTCGAACTCGACCGCCTTCGCCTGCAGGGAATCGGCAAGGCCTTGCAGCGCCGGCATCAGCTGATTGGTGATCTCGTCCAGCGCCGCGAGGTGCACCGCCGACGGGAACACGTCGTTCGAGGACTGTCCCATGTTCACGTCGTCGTTCGGGTGCACGTCGTCGCCCGCAAGGGCGGCGATCACCTCGTTCGCGTTCATGTTCGAGGACGTCCCCGAGCCGGTCTGGAAGACGTCGATCGGGAACTGATCGTCCAGCTCGCCGGCGGCGACGCGATCGCCCGCCTCGGCGATCCGCTGCGCCTTGTCCTCGTCGAGCAAGCCGAGCTCTGCGTTCACGCGCGCGGCCGTAGCCTTGATACGTCCGAGCCAGCGCGCGACCGAGGCTGGAATCGGCTCGCCCGAGACGGGGAAGTTGGCGACCGCCTTCGTCGTCTCGGCGCCCCAGAGCTCCTGCCGCGCCTCGGTCCTGGCCACGCTTCGAGTCTAGCGAGGGGCCGGCGCACGCCGGCCCCTCGCTCATCTGCGAGTTATGGGCTGTGGGTGATCGCGCTAAGCGCGTTCACGATGCCGCTGCCGTACCAGGAGTTGTACGCGGGCCCGCCCGTGCACGTCTGCGGCGCGCCGTTCGAGACGGACGGGAATGGCGCGTAGAGCGCGAGCGTCGCGGCGTCCGGACAGGCCGTCGGGTCCGCCGTTGCCCTTAACAAGCCCTCCGCCTTGCCGGGGGCCATGTCGCCGAAGCGACTCATCGCCAGGGCGATCAGGCCCGTCACATGTGGCGCCGCCATCGACGTCCCCTGGAGATAGCAGTACTTGGCGCCCACGTCGACGACGAGCCGCGAGCACCCCAGGTACGAGGGCCACGTGGAGAGCACGCGCCCGTTCGGTGCCTCCGCCGTCCTCTGCAGGATCGAGTCGCCTCCGGGAGCTGCGACGGCGGTGACTCCGAGGCCGTAGCTCGAGTAGAACGACTTGAGGCGCAGGTCGCCGACCGCGGTGACGCCGACCACGCCGGGAACCTCGACCGGAATGACGACGCAGTTGTTGTGGATCACGCGCGTCTCGCCGGGCCCGGTATCGGGGCTGATGACGTCCTGCGTGGGGTGCGCGAGGTCGTCCGCGAAGTTGCCCTCGGCGGCCACGACGCTAACGCCGTTCCGCTCCGCGAACAGGATCGCCCGCGCCTCCGCGGCCCAGATCCCCTGCTGCTCGGGATCGTTGTGGCAGTTGAAGAGCCACGGGTCCGCGAAGTAGCTGTTGTTCGTCACGTCGACGTGGTGCGTGCCGGCCCACATGAACGCGCAGACGACCATCTCCGGGAAGAAGAAGCCTTCGTCGTTGGACGACTTGATGCTGGCGATCTTCACGTTCGGCGCGACGCCGACGATCCCGATCCCGTTCGAAGCGGCCGCGATCGTGCCGGCCGTGTGCGTCCCGTGGCCGTGCTGGTCGTTGCCGGGAAGCAGCGCCGTCGGCGCGCCGCTCTCGCAGTTCGCGCTGTTGGCGGCGTCGTAGTTCGGCGCGATGTCCGGATGCGTGAAGTCGAGGCCGGTGTCGAGGTCGGCGGCGAGTATCGCTGGGCTCCCGCCGGTGATCGCGTGCGCTTCAGGCGTGTGGATCAGGCGCATGTCCCACTGCAGCCCGGACAGGTTGTCGGTATCGGTCGCGGGCGCGTTCGGAAGATCGCCCGGCGGAGGCCCTGCCGGGTCCGCTTCGTCGCTCGGCAGTCGATATGCAAAGCCCGCCGTCGAGGATGCATTCTCGATCCGGCTGTCCTTCAGCAGATTCTCCCGGAACGACGGACTGTCGGAGCGAGCGAGCACGACGCCGATCTGGTTGTAGCTGTAGATGAGCGTCCCGCCGGCGCGCGAGATCGTCGCCGCCCCATCCTGCGGAACGGCCTGGCCCTTGTAGAGCACGATGTAGTTCGATCCTGTGCTGCCTGCGACGTTCGTGGTCGCACCTGCGATCCCCGCGAACGTCAAGAGACAGACGACGGCAAGCAATAGCACCTTCACTGGCAAATGCATGCATCTCCTCCCCTGTTTGCCCGAGCCCCCTGCCCGGAGTCCGAAGAAACCCTAAGGCTTGAGGCGTAAGGTGTACAGGTGCGGGCGCGAGAGCTCGGGATCGCCCTCGGTGACGGCCGTCCGGCCGAATGGAACGCGATCACGGACGTCGGCGGCGTCCGGGTAGGCCATTCGACGCTGATCGAGGGCGATGCGATCCGGACGGGCGTCACGGTCGTCATTCCTCCCCAGACGCCTCTCTTCGCCGGCTGCCACCGCCTCAACGGCAACGGCGAGCTGACCGGGCTCGAGTGGGTCCGCGAGTCCGGCTTCCTGACGACCCCGGTCGGGATCACGAACACCTTCAGCGTCGGCGTGGTCCGCGACGCCATTGCGGCGGAATCGGCCGATCCGGACGTGTGGTCGCTGCCCGTGGTCGGGGAGACCTACGACGGCCTACTCAACGACATCCGTGCTCAGCGCGTGAACGCGGACCATGTACGCGCCGCGCTCGCATCAGCCTCCGGCGAAAGGGTCGACGAGGGAAACGTCGGTGGCGGCACGGGAATGATCTGCCACGGCTTCAAGGGAGGGATCGGGACCGCCTCCCGCGCCGTGGACGGCTACACCGTGGGCGTGCTGGTACAGGCCAACTATGGGCGCCGCGGCCGCCTGCGGGTCGACGGCGTGCCGGTCGGGGAGCTCATCGGCGACCGCATTCCCGAGCCGCGCCGCGGGGACGAGTCCGGATCGATCATCGGGATCGTCGCGACGGATGCGCCACTCCTACCGCATCAATGCGATCGCCTCGCGCAGCGTGCCGGCCTCGGCGTCGGCCGGATGGGCGGAACCGGCGCGCCCTCGAGCGGAGACCTCTTCCTCGCCTTCGCCACCGGCAACCGCGACCTCGAGTCGGAGGCCCGAGAGATTCCGCTGCGCATGCTGTCCGACACTCAGATCAGCCCGCTCTACGACGCGGTGATCGAGTCCACGGAGGAGGCGATCCTCAACGCCTTGCTCGCCGCCGAGACGATGACCGGCCGAGACGGCAACACCGCGTACGCGCTCGACGCGGAGCTCCTGGTCGAGGTCTTGCAGTCGCCCTAGGCGAGTCGGAGCCTGCGCCGCTCGAGCGGCCGGTCGCGAAGCGCACGCCGCTCACGCTCGCTGAGGTCGCCGACCGGCGCCCAGCCGACGTAGCCGCAACGCGGACATTCGGGACTGGCCTTCCGCAGCGGAGAGGGCTCTGCCTGCCTGTGACTACCGCAGCGGAGGCACTCGACGACGAGCGACTCCATGGACCCCTCATCTTCCTCCGACGGGGGCGGTAGGCGTCCCCCAGGTGGGGGAGGAGGGGCAACCGTTCGAGGCCGCCCCTCCTCCCGAGGTGTTACGGCGTGAGCGTCGCCTCCCAGACGTCCTGCGAGAGCGGCCCGTTCCCGGTCCACGCGACGGCCACGAGGCTTCCGAACGAGTCGATCCCGAGGTAATCCCCCATGAACGGCGTGCGTCCTGGCCCGCGCGGCGGCTGTGAGTTGCCGTCGATCCCGCTCTGGAGAACGGTCGACGCCATCGTCGTTCCACCCGGCGCGACCTGGCCGTAGACGGCATCCATCAGCCCCGTGGCCTCGTCGTAGTCGTAGAAGATCGTGTCGACGCGTCCCCCGGGCGTGACCGACATCCAGGGCATGACCTGATCCCGGGTCCCGCTCGTCAGCTGCGCCTGTGTCGGGAACGAGGCTCCGTTGTCGGTCGACTTGGCGAGATACATGTGCAGGTATCCCGTGACGTAGTCGCCCGTGAGGTGGTACACCGTCCCGCTCGAGTCGACGCCGATCGACGCCTGCATCGATGTGCGCCACCTCTCGCCGGGCAGGTTGATCGGCGCCGGAACGAGGTCCCGCACCGTGACGCTTCGCGTGAACGCGGTCTCTCCCGGCCGCATCTGGCTCACGACGACCGACTGCTCGTTCCACTCGTTCACGTGCTGCCAGATCCCCGAGGTCGCGTAGATCGTTCCGTTGGGCGCGCCGGCAAGCGAGACGTCGAAGACGTCAGGCGCGTTCGACTTGTAGTCCGCGGCGATCCGGTACGGCCCTGACCACACGGTGCCCGTCGAGTCGGAGACGAGCGCGAACGAGTTCGCCTGGAGACCGCTCCAGCCCGTATAGGCGAGGAGCGCGCGGTTCTTGTAGTGGTCGATCGTCATCATCGGGTGGTCGAGATTCCCGGCCTTCGTCTCCGCCGAGGCGACGAGCTGCGGAGAAGCCCAGGTCCGGCCTCCGTTCTGCGACGTCGTCACGAAGATCGCCGTCGGCTTCTTGTTGCTCCACGCATTGCATGTAAAGACAGCGGTCCCGTCGTTCAGGAAGCCGACCGATGGATCGCCGGCGCCGAAGTCGTACGTCGGATTCCCACCCGCGGGCGTCATCCCACGCAGCCAGTCGGTATGCCAGGTCCTGCCTCCGTTCGTCGTCCAGCCCACTCCGCACGAGTTTCCGACGCCGTAGTCGTTCCAACCCGCGACCATGTTCAGAGCGTTCGTCGGGTTGATCGCGATATCGACCTCGTTGTCGCCGTTGTTCTCCGGCCCGTCGTTCGACATGTTCACGACGTTCAGCACGCTCGGAGCCGCCTGCGCGGCCGAGGCGGCGAACACCAGCCCGAACGCCGCCAACGCGGCGACGAAAATCCTCAGCTTCACTTCCCCTCCCTCGTTCGCTCCCCAGTGGAGCGCCGAGCTTAGTGGCTACGCCGTCCTGGCGGCAACACGCTCGGCGGCCTCGAGCAGGTCGTTCCAGGTGCGGAGCTTCACGCGCGGGCGGCCGAGCTTCTCGCCCGCGGCTCGCTCGGTCTCGTCGATCGACGTCCAGCCTGCGTAGAGCACCGCGCGCGCGTCGCGCTCCGCGAGCGCCGCCTCGACTGCCGCGGCGGTGACGTCTTTCCTATGGGTGAGACGCCCAGCGTGGACGTCCTCCAGCAGGAGCGCCACGGTCTCGGAGGCGTCCTTCTTGTTCGTCCCGATGATCCCGGTGGGACCACGCTTGATCCAGCCGGCGCAGTAGGCGCGCTCCTGCCCGACGATGCGGCCGTTCTCGTTCAGGATCGTGCCGCGGCGCTCGTCGAACGGGACGTCGGGCAGACCGACTCCGCGGTAGCCCACGCTGCGGAACACGAGGCCGCACTCGAGCGTCTCGTGCTCGTCCGTTGGGACGGCGACCAGGCGTCCGTCCTGGTTCTCGAGCCGGTTGCGCACGACCTCGATCGCCTCGACCTTGCCGTCGCCGTGGAGCGCGACCGGCGAGTGGAAGAACAGGAAGCGAAGCGTGACGGACTTGCCGGTGGGGGCACGTGCTGCGAAGTCGCGCAGGACCTCCATGTTGCGACGTGCGTTCGTGTCGTGCTCGAGCGCCGCCTCGCTTTCCGCGTCGAGCTCGAGCTCCGCCGGATCGACGGCGATGTCGGCGCCGGCGAGCTCGCCCATCTCCTTCAGCTCCTGCGTCGTCCACGACGCCTGTGCCGGCCCGCGGCGGCCGACGATCAGGATCTCCTTGATCGTCGAAGCCCCGATCGCCTCGATCGCCGGGTCGGTCGTGTCCGTCGGCGCCAGCTCCTCAGGCGTCAGCGCGAGCATGCGGGCGACGTCCAGCGCAACGTTGCCGTTCCCGATCACGACCGCGCGGTCGACGTTCAGGTCGAAGTGCAGGTTCTGGTAGTCGGGGTGGCCGTTGTACCAGGCCACGAACTCCGTGGCCGACCAGGACCCCTGGAGATCCTCGCCGGGAATGCCGAGGCGCTTGTCGGTCTGCGCGCCGAACGCGTAGATGACGGCATCGTAGAGCTCGACGAGATCTCCGTGTGACAGGTCCCGCCCCACCTCGACGTTCCCGAAGAACCTGAACCCGGGCTTGAGCGCGATCCGCTCGAACGCACGCGACACGCTCTTCAGCTTCGGATGGTCGGGCGCGACCCCGAGCCGGACGAGGCCCCAAGGCGTCGGCAGCCGCTCGATCATGTCCACCTCGATCGGAACGTCCGCATCAAGCAGAGCACCGGCCGCGTAGAACCCGGCGGGGCCTGAGCCCACGACGGCGACGCGCAAGGGGTTGTCGCTCATTGAACCGATCGTAGATGCGCCTCGACCAAACGCCGGAGGTTAGAGCAGGCGCAGCCGCTCTAACCGCAGGCGGGACTCACGCGGGCGGGGATGCACAGCACCACCGCCCGCGGACCACACCGGTCGCCGAGCAGCCTGGAGTGCGCGGGCTTTGCCCGCGCACGTTTCGCGCGAAGCGCCGTACCTACCCCGTAGCGAAAGCGCAGCTTTCGCTACGCGCTGCAGCCCGAGCCGCAGCCGCCGACGCTCGCGTCGGCGTCGCCCTCTTCCACCTGGAAAGAGTGACCGCAGCCGCAGGAGGAGGCGGCGTTCGGGTTGTTGATCGCGAAGCCCGCGGCCTGGATCGAGTCGACGTAGTCGATCTCGGCGCCCTCGAGATACGGCGCGCTGAAGGGATCGACGACGACCTGCACGCCGTGCATCTCGAACTCGTGGTCGCCCTCGACGGCACCGCGATCGAACCCGAGGCCGTACTGGAAGCCGGAGCACCCGCCGCCCTGGATGGCGACGCGCAGCACGCCGACGTCCTCTTCCTCGGCCATCAGCTGCTTGATCTTCGCCGCCGCCGCTTCCGTCACGGTCATCAGCGGCATCACACGCTCTTGAATTGCCATCCTGCGTCGCATCGTAGCAACGTGCCCGGCCCTTCCGAATCCCCCGGATCGCACCCGAGTTTGTAACACTCGTCTCAGGCACGGTTGAGCGGTTTTCGCCATGCTTCGTGGCGGAAGATCGGACCTGTTAGGTTCCCGTCCGCTCCAAGGGGAGGGACGCGTGCTCGACAACTGGCTGCCGTTCCTGATCTACGC
>WNGA01015215.1_pt1 | contig 13786 bp, 7 predicted proteins | sample 5400061 | NCBI WGS metagenome assembly WNGA01 (sample SAMN13153366, study PRJNA577476) | soil metagenome | isolation source: 100 cm soil or saprolite under grassland replicate 2 | place: USA:California | collected 2016-06-15 | reverse complement strand
GCCGATGGAGCCAACGTCGAGCGGGAAGACTGGGCGGACAGCACATGCCAGCGGTTCAAGATCGTGGTACCCTAATGTAATTGCAGATTGCAGATTGCAGATTATTATCTATGAATCAAATCATCGTCAATGCCGATCTCGGCAAGGCCACTATTAGCCGCCACATCTACGGGCATTTTGCCGAGCACCTGGGCCGCTGCATCTATGGTGGCTTCTGGGTGGGCGCAGACGCAAAGATTCCCAATACTCGGGGTATTCGCAACGACGTTGTCGAAGCGCTGCGCGCCATGCAGATCCCCAACCTGCGCTGGCCGGGCGGCTGCTTCGCGGATGAGTATCACTGGATGGACGGGATTGGCCCAAGCGAGCGGCGCCCGACCATGATTAACACCCACTGGGGCGGCGTGATCGAGAATAATCACTTCGGCACCCATGAATTCCTGGATCTGTGCGCGCAGCTCGGCTGCGAACCGTATATCTGCGGCAATGTGGGTAGCGGCACCGTGCAGGAAATGCAGCAGTGGGTCGAATATCTGACCTTCGACGGCGTCAGCCCGATGGCCGACCTGCGCCGGAGCAATCGGCGCGCGGAACCCTGGCGCATCAGGTTCTGGGGCGTCGGCAATGAAAACTGGGGCTGTGGCGGCAATATGACTGCCGAGCACTATGCCGACGAATATCGCCGCTACCAGACCTATGTGCGCGACTTCGGCGACAACCGGATCTACAAGATTGCATGCGGTCCGCGGAACGACGACTATCGCTGGACGGAAATACTCATGAAGAACGGGCGCAACATGCGCGGCCAGTTCCTCATGCATGGGCTGAGCTTGCACTACTACACGCCGGATAGCCCCTACCGTCAGCAGCACTCCGCCACGCAGTTCGGCGAGAACCAGTGGATCTCTATCCTGAAAACGGCCGCCCAGATGGACGAGTTGATTACCAATCACTCGGCGATCATGGACCAGTATGATCCGGATAAGTGCGTAGATCTGATCGTCGACGAGTGGGGCACCTGGTACGCCGTAGAGCCGGGCACGCATCCGCGCTTCCTGTACCAGCAGAACAGTATGCGTGATGCGCTGGTGGCGGCGCTAACGCTGAACATTTTCAACCGTCATTGCGAGCGAGTCGCGATGGCCAACATCGCCCAGACGATTAATGTGCTCCAGGCATTAATCCTGACCGAAGCGGACAGCGACCGGATTGTGCTGACGCCCACCTATCACGTCTTTGAGATGTACAAAGTCCACCAGGATGCCACGCTGCTGCCGCTCGACCTTCGCTGCGATGATTACACCTGCGGTGAGGAGAGTATGCCCGGCCTCAGCGCCTCGGCATCGCGAGATCGGCATGGCCGCGTCCATCTTTCACTCTGCAACATGCACCCGACCCAGGGCGCCGAAGTGAGCTGTGACATACGCGGGATGGCGCTGAATACGATCGGCGGTCGCGTTCTGACGGCCGAGCAGATGAATGCCCACAATACGTTTGATCGGCCGGACCATGTACGCCCGACCGAATTCCAAAACGTTACCCCGCAGGGCAATCAATTCAGCATCACGCTGCCAGCCAAGTCGGTCGTGGTGCTGGAGCTGAATTCGTAATTCACTGTACCGGAGGGAGATTGCATGGCTGACGTCCTACTCACAATTCGTACCGACGCGCCGATCGGCGTGATCTCGCCACGGCTGTACGGCCATTTCGCCGAGCACCTGGGGCGCTGCTGCTACGACGGCCTGTGGATCGGCGCTGGGCGAACAGATATTCCGCACCAGGGGGGCTTTCGCACCGACGTACTCGAAGCGCTACGCGCGCTGCCGGTGCCGATGCTGCGCTGGCCGGGCGGGTGTTATGCCGATCACTACCACTGGCGCGACGGAATCGGGCCGGTAGCCGAGCGGCCGATCCGCCTTGGCATGTCGTGTGGTTTGCAGGTCGAAGACGACAACAGCCTAGGCACGCACGAGTTCCTCTGGCTGTGCGCGCAGCTCGGCGCCGAGCCCTACCTGGCCGGCAACGTCGGCAGCGGCACGCCGCAAGAGCTGTGCGACTGGGTGGAGTACTGCAACAGCGCCGTGAAGACCAAATTGGCGCGCGAGCGCGCGGTCAATGGCGCGCCCGCGCCGTTCGGCGTGAAGCTCTGGGGGGTGGGCAACGAGAACTGGGGCTGCGGCGGCAACTACGCCGCCGCCGCCTACGCCCGCGAGTATGTGCGCTACGCCACCATGCTGCGGCATGTCGATCCGGCGGCCGAGCTGGTGGTCTGCGGCTATGAAGACGAGTGGAACGCCGAGCTGCTCGCGACGATCGGCAAGCACCTCGGCCTGGTCGATCACTTATCGATCCACCGCTACTGGATCCACGGCGGCCCCGAGACCGAGTTCGACGAGCAGGGTTACTACACCCTATTGGCCGAAGCGCACGAGACCGAGGCATTTGTCCAGCGCACGGCGGCGATCATGCGCCAGGCGGCCAGCAGCAAACCCGCTAATGACGTCGACTTAAGCGAAGGCGAGAGCGCCACTGAGATCTTCGTCGAAACACCCAGAGATGGCCGGCGGCGCCTCGGCATCGCGCTGGACGAGTGGGGCGTGTGGCATCCCGAGGCCCGGCCATGGGGCCCGCACGGCGAGCTCTCGCGCGATCCGGTGACGTATGAGCAGGCTAACACGCTGCGCGACGCGCTGGCCGCCGCGATCGCGCTAGAGGGCTTCCACCGGCAATGCCGCGTCCTGATGCTCGCCAATTTGGCCCAGGTGGTCAACGTGCTGCAGGCGGTGGTGATGACCGATGGGCCGCGGATGTGGCTGACGCCGACGTACCACGCGCTGCGGCTGCATGCACCGCATATCGGCGCCACCGCGTTGCCGGTCGATGTCGACCACGGCGACAGCCTGCCCGATCGGTCGAGCGCGGTCAGCGCCACCGCGTCGCGTACCTCGCATGGGATCGCGGTCACGTTGATCAACCGGCACCTGTCGAAACCGGCCGGCGTGCGGCTGGTCTGCGACGACGCGCGTGAGCACACCGGCGGCCAACTGCTCGCGGCGGCCAGCCCACATGAAGGCAACAGCGCCGACGCGCCCGATCGCGTGTCGCCGGCCACGCTGGCGGTGCATTCCGACGGCGGCGGCGCTTGGCGCGTCGAGCTGCCGCCGCATTCTCTGGCGACCGTGACGTTTCGTTCGTCGGTATGAATGCCTTGTCGGCTGCCACGCGTCGACGTTTGGGAGCAATGAGGCGTCGCGCGATGAGTCGCGCAGCGCTTGGAGACCAGCATGCCTACCAATCGATTGAAGCAGGCGCAGATTCGCGTTGATGCCGGCGCGTGGCTGGGGGAATTGCCCCATAACTGGAATTATATCGGGTACGACGAAATCAACTATACCTACGTTCCCGAAGGCCAGGAACTGCTGGCGAAGTTCATGGAGCTGCAGGAACGGCCATATTATATTCGGGCGCATCATCTATTTTGCACCGGCAACTGCCATGGGAGCTACAAATGGGGCTCTACGAATGCCTACCTGGAAGATGAAGCGGGTCATCCGATCTATGACTGGACCTTCGTCGATCTCACATTTGACACGATTCTGAAATTTGGCTGTAGACCATTCGTCGAGCTTGGCTTCATGCCCCAGGATCTGGCCGATACCGAGCGCTATGACCCCGCGAAAGAGAGCTGGCGGCTGCAGAACTACCAGGCCTATGGCTGGGCCTGCCCGCCGAAGGACTACCAGAAATGGTATGATCTGGTCTTCAATCTGGTTCGCCACTGCATGGAGCGCTATGGGCGCGCGGAAGCGGCCGCGTGGTACTGGGAGCTGTGGAACGAGCCAGATCTGGAGTATTACTGGAAGGGATCGATCGCGGAGTTCAACCAACTGTATGATTATACGGCCGCGGCGGTGAAAGCGGCCTGTCCCGAGGCGCGTATCGGCGGCCCGGCCACGACCAACCCGGTTCCAGGGCGGCGAGCGGCCGAGTTTCTGGATGCCTTTTTGGATCACTGCGCCAATGGTGTAAACAGCTATAGCGGGCAGACCGGCGCGGCGCTCGATTTTATCACCTTCCATGTCAAGGGCGGCGGCTACCGCGCCGACCCAAAGCATCGCAAGGCGGCGCCACCATCAATCCAGCAGATTCTTAGCCACACGCAAACGGGCTACCAGATCATCAGCACATACCCGCTGTTCAAGAATCTCGAGTGCGTGCTGTCGGAGATCGACCCCGACGGATGGGCGGCCGGCGGCGCCTGGGACAACCGCAACCTGAACTTTCGCAATACCGAGTACTACCCAAGCTTTGTCGCGGCGGCATGCGACAAGGTGAGCAGATTCGCCCGGCGCGCGAATTGGGACTTGAAGCTGCTGAGCTGGGCGTTTATGTTTGTGGGCGAGCGTTGTTTCGAAGGCACGCGCGCATTTTCCACCCAAGGCATCGACAAGCCGATCCTGAACCTGTTCCGCATGTACGCTCGGATGGGCGCGCAGGAAATATCGTTCGAAAGCAGCGCGGCGCAAGATCCGCTGGCCTACGCCGATCTGTGGGGCAGCGGTGCAGCGCCAGACATCGCGGGATTCGCCACGCTGAACGGCAGCAAAAGCCTGCAACTATTGATCTATAACCACCACGACGACTGGGATCTGAGCGGCGAGTGCGCGATCGAGCTGGGGATCGCCAACCTGCCGTTTTCGAGCGATAATCTGATGCTGCGCCACTACCGGATCGATCAATCCCACAGCAACGCCTATGCCGAATGGGTACGCCAGGGCCGGCCGATGTACCCGGCCCACGGGCAACGTAAGGCGATCAAATCACGCGAGGGGCTGGAGCTATTGGAGCCGCCGCGGAAGATTACGCCCCATGACGGCAACATCCGGCTAAATTTTACGCTGCCCGTGCATAGCGTATCACTGCTGTGCATCTCGGTAGGATGAAGGATCGAATCTACGAATAGCCGCCCACAGGTGATTGTTGGCATCTCGATGCACAACAATGCAATCGAACGGCTCAAGCAGGTCGCCGATGTCGTCGTGTATCCGTACGACTCGCCCAAGCTCCGTGCGATGATCGGCGAGTGCGACAGAATGATTGTTTACTCGCCGCGCTTCGACCCGGCGATTCTACGAGAGGCGCGCAGGCTCAAGGTGATCGCCTGCCACGCCTGCCCGCACGATATTGCCAATGCCGCTTCCGAGCGCGGCATTCGCGTTACGCTAGTTCCTTCGCTTTGGGATACTGTGGCCGATATGGCGCTGGCGCTCATGTTTGCGGCAGCGCGCATGGTGCCGCAAGCCCACGCCGCCATTAAATCCGGCTTATGGGGAACCACCGATCTGAAGGTTCGATTCTCGGGCTACGATATCTTTGGAAAAACACTCGGAATCGTCGGCCTGGGAAAGATCGGAACCATCCTGGCCAAGCGAGTTCAAAGCTTCGACATGCGGATCGTTTATTATGATCCAATCAGGACGGAGTTTGAAGAACAGCTCAATCTTGAGTACCGGCCGCTTGATTAACTCCTGGCGCAGGCGGATATTATCTCGATCCAGGCGCCTTTGAATGAGCATACCCGCGGCTTGATTGGAGAGCGGGAGTTACGCAGTATGAAGCGCGATGCCATCCTGGTGAACACAGCTCGCGGAGCGATCATCGATCAGCAGGCGCTCTACCGCGCATTGTACGAGCGCTGGATCGCCGCCGCCGGATTGGATGTGCTGGTCGAGGAGCCGATCAAGGCCGACGATCCATTGCTTACCCTCGATAATGTTGTCTTTGCTCCGCATCTGGGAGGCTCGACCAAAGAGTGCGATCTAGTGCTGGTCGAGGACACTATCCGTGTGCTACACGCGGAATCGCCACAGCATCCGAGCTAAAAGGGTAGGCCCACGCCAAGGTCACTTTTTCGCCGCCAGGCACGCCCTGAATTAAAGTTCGGGCTAACATCCGAAATCAGCTTTAGCTGACTGGAATGCGGTAGTCGGCCTTCAGCCGACTTTGGCTCTGAGCCTGAACTTCAGTTCAAGGCAGACTTTGACGCAGCCCTACTAGAAAAGGCAAGCTCCATGCGAACGCGATATCTGATTCGGCGCACCATACTCTTGCTATGGCCGGCGACTCTGCTGCTCGCGGCGTGCATGCGGGCCGTATCGGCCCCGGCGATACCGGCGCCCAGCAGCCTCAAGAGCGACTTCCGCGTTCACGACTCGAGCATGATCAAATAATAGCACCGGTGCGGGTCGAGGGGCAGAGCCAGCTTCCCCACGACGCGGAAAGGGGCGGCTGCAGATCAGCCTTACGATCGATACCCCACAAACCAGGGGGTGTGATATAATCACTAGTTACCAACACATCTCCAAATCACATATGCGTACCGAATAGCCCGCATCCACACCGAATGGCCATGAAGCAGTACGTCGATTTCGAAATCCGAGTCAGCGCGCTGGACGGGGCGCGCTACGGCGTTAGCGTCCACGGCCGGGGTGGCGATGCGGACGGTATCTTCGTGCCGCCGACGTTGGACCCCGTGTACCAGGCGCTCGCCGATCGTCTTGCGCGACTCGACACCGACGAACCGCTGCTGGTGCAGCTCGGGCAGGCCCTGTTTCGGGCGCTCTTCCCCCACAAAGTTCACGAAGTCTACGCGCGCAGCCAGGCGATGCTGATGCCCGACCAGGGGCTGCGGCTGCGCCTGATCATTCCCGCCGCCGATGTGCTGGTCGCGGCGCTGCCGTGGGAGTTCCTGTATGACCCCGACCAGGGGCCGCTAGCGCTCCTCGACGCGTCGGTCATGCGTTATATCCCGCAGTCCAGCCCGATCCCGAGCCTGGAGACCCCGCTGCCACTCCGGGTGCTGCTCACTGCCGCGCAGACCCCGCCGCCCACCGAGGTCGAGCGCGAGCTGCGCGAAGTCGAGGCGGCGCTGGCGGGCTTGGGCCAGCATGTCCAGATCACGGTCGTCCCGCATCTGACGCGCCAGGAGCTTCAGCGGCGCCTGCGCGAGGGCTTCCACATCTGGCATTTCGTCGGGCACGGCGGCTATAATCGGGATGGCAAGATCGCCCAGCTGTCCTTCGAGGACGCGACCGGCGATGTGGAGCCGGTCTCCGCGACCGAGCTGAATATCATGCTTCACCGCAGCGGCCTGCGGCTGGTAGTGCTGGACGCCTGCGAAGGCGCGCGCCTGGCCGTCGATCCGTTCCGTAGCGTCGCGCCCGCGCTGATCCGCGCCCAAATCCCCGCCGTGGTCGCAATGCAGTTCGCGGCGCCGCAGGAGGCCACCCGCACGTTCGCCGGCGAGTTCTATCGCACGTTGGCGGAGGGCCTACCCCTCGACGCTTGTGTCACCGAGGGCCGCAAGGCGGTGATGGGCGCCACCGGCCTGCACAACCCCGATTGGGGTATTCCGGTGGTCTACACCCGCGCGCCCGATGGCCACCTGTTCGACATCGGTCGTGCCGCCGCGCCTGGCCCAGCCGTGCAGGCCGCCGACCTGATTGAGGCACCGCCCGAGCCGGCGCGGCCGCCCGAGTTGAGCGACTTCGTTGGGCGCGCGGCCGAGCTGGCCGCCTATATGGAGCAACTGGCGACCAACCACATGGCCGTGATCACCGGCCTGGCCGGCGTTGGCAAGACGACCGTCGCGGCGGCGCTGGCCCGACAAGCCAGCGATCCACAAAAAATCTTCTGGCACTCGTTCTATAAGAGTGAGGGGTTGGATTCGCTGACGTGGGGCTTGGCGGGCTTTTTGGCAATCAATGGGCAGCCCGAGGTCTGGAGGCTGCTCCAGACGGCGCGCAAGAACGGCGCGCAGCCGCCACCGCCTGACGTGCTGTTCGACTATCTGATTCAGACGCTGCGCGGCCAGGGCTACCTGCTCTGCCTGGACGACTTCCAGTTCGTCGCTGAGGATCCGCTGGTCGATAAGTTCATCACGCGGTTGCGGCGCGAGCTGCATGCCAGCGACGGCGCGCTGATCATCACTTCGCGGCAGGTGCCCGAGGTCGCCGATGATCTCCGGGTCGCTCCGCTGGGCGGACTGACGGTCGCTGACGCGCGGCGGCTGCTGGTCGCTCGCCGGGTCGATCTGGCCGACGACCTGGTCGACCAGCTGGTGAGCATGACCGGCGGCAACGCCCAGCTCTTGATCCTTTCGATGGATGTACTCCAGAAGGCGCGCGATCCGGCGCGCATGATCGCGCGGCTGGAGGATTCCGACAACATCGAGCGCTACCTGATGCGCGAGGTTGATACCGGGCTGAGTGAGGAGGAGCGCGGCGTGATGGGTGCGGTGGCGGCACTGCTGGGCTATGGCGGCACGCGCGACGCGATCGAGGCCGTGCTCGACGGCGAAAACGTGCGGCGGGCGCTCCACCGCCTGACCGAGCGCCACCTGCTCAGCGTGAGCGAGGGCGAGGAGGAAAAGGAATACAGCCAGCACGCGATCGTGCAGGCGTTCTACTATGAGCAGATTAGCCGGCGCGAGCGTCAGGCGATGCATCGCCGGGCGGCCGCCTACTACGAGGCCGAAAGGCCCGACGGGCTGAAGGCGGCACGCCACTACGAGCGGGCCGGCGAGTACCCGCGCGCCGCGACGCTGGCGACCGCCGACACCGCGGCGATCATCAACCGCGGCCAGGCGCGCGCGCTGGAGCACCTGCTAAGTCAGCTGCCGGCCACCGGCTTTGAGCCGGCCCTGCGCGCGGCGGTGCATACGGCGCGCGGCGAGGTCACGGCGCTGCTGGCCGAGTACGCGGTTGCGCGCCAACAGCTCGAGCAGGCGCTGGCCTGTGGCGCGGTGCTGGAGGCCGGCCCGGCGCAGATCGAGGTCCAGGCGCGGCGGCGGCGGCTGCTGGCGCTGGTGGGCGAGCGAACCGGCGATTACGAGCAGGCCGAGGCCGATTGCCGCAACGGCTTGTTGCTGATTGCCGCGCTGGAGCTGCCAAACCTGGAATCAGCGCGGCTGCACGCGCAGCTCGCCGAGGTGCTCTACCGTCGCAGCCGCTATGACTCCGCCGCGGCCGCATGCCGCGACGGGCTGGTGGCATTGCCTCCTGAGCCGGAGGCGCCGCGCGAGCGCGCCGCCCTGCTTCAGCGCCTCGCTACAATCAACGGTCAGCGCGGCCGCTACACCGAAGCGATCGACGGGCTGGAGGACAGTCTATCGCTGGCAGATCGGGCCGGCGACTCGGTGCTCACTGGAGTCATCTTACATAACCTCGGTTGCTATTTGACCCTCGTCGGGCAGGACGACCGCGCGCTGGCGTGTTATGCCCAGAGTCTGCGGATCAAGGAGCAGATCGGTGATGCGGCCGGGCGAGTGCCAACGCTGATCATTGTGCAGTATAGCCAGGGGCAACTGGACGAGGCAGCAGATAGCTTCCTGCGTGCCCAGGCTGTCTTCCGTTCACTCGATGATCTCCATGGGCTGGCCGACAGCCTCTATCGTTTGGGCGACGTCGAGCTGGCACGGGGTGATTCGCGCGCGGCGCAGGAGTATGGCGAACAAACACTGGCATTGGCCCGCCAGATTGGTGCGGCCGACCACGAGTCGTCCGCACTGCGGGTGATTGGCGTGGCCCTGCTGCAGCAGGGCCAGTTAGACGACGCAGCCACTTCCCTCAACCTGGCCTGGCAGCTGCAACAGGAGATCGGCGACCCTCACGATCAGGTACTCATCCTGGCAGCGCTGGCGCGGCTGGCACTGGCGCGCGGTGACGCTGCGCAGGCATCGGCGCATATCGAGGCCGGCCTGGAGCTGGCCCGCGAGCAGCATGCGCCATACCTGATCGGCCTGCTGAATGGATTGGAGCGCGAGGTCGGGGCGGGCAGCTGAGTGTGACTGCGCACGGTGGAGAGTGTGGGGCCGTATGCGCCGCATCGTTTGCATGGTTTAGACACGGCTCAAAAAAACGTGAGAACAGGGATTGCCCTAGGCAGCCTGGTGAACGAGCAGACCATCGCGCTCGATCGGGGGAGCAACTAGTCGAGCACCTCATTCACATTCCGCGCCGTCACTTGTTTCCCATTCGAGCATACGTTGTTACCGTCGTGACCAAGCGTGTGTCGAGCATCGCGCAAATCGCCCGCGTCATCGATACCTCCGGACAGTAGTGGGCAAGGGTGGACCAGCCAGATGCATTGAGGCAGCGATGCAACGCATTCATCCGGTGGAATGTCGCGTAAGGAGTCATTATGCATACGGCTCAACGGTCTATTGCCCGCTTCCTCATCGCGTGCGCACTCATTGTGACACTGGTAGTCCCGCCTGGCGCGCGGCCAGTTCAGGCCGCCGACCAAGTGGTGAACAACTGCAGTAACGACGTCGAACTGCGCGCCGACATTGCCGCGATGCAAAGCGGCGGCGGTGGCATCCTCACGTTTAACTGCGGCACGGCGGTGATCCCCCTGAGCGGCACCCCGATCATCAGCACCAACACGACGATCGACGGCGGCGGCACGATCACCCTTAGTGGGGATAACAAGCATCTGCTGTTTGTGGTCGACAGCGGAGCCTCGCTCACACTGCGCAACATCGTGCTGACAAACGGTTCCTACAGCGGCGACGGTGGGGCAATCATCAACAACGGCGCGTTAACCCTGGAGAACAGCACGATCCGAAACAGCCAAAGTGGCGCCAGCGGCGGGGCGATTGTCAGCTATGGCCGGCTGACGATCATCAACAGCCTGCTGGAGGACAATGAGGCGCTCAACGGCGGCGCGTTGTATCCGCGCTGGCCTGGATCACAGACGACGATCGTCAACAGCGTGCTGCGGAACAACCGCGCCACGGGCACGACCGATGGCTGGGGTGGGGCCATCCTGGCCTGGGACGGTGCACCGGTGACGATCGAGGGCAGCGATATCTACAGCAACACGGCCAGGTTTGGCGGCGCTATCTACAACTTCGCCAATTCGGTTCTAACTCTGGGAAGCAATGCGCGGCTGCGGGACAATCGCGTTATTAATGATGGCGGCGGCATCTACAACGCCGGCACGGCAACACTGACCAACGTCACGCTCAGCGGCAACTGGGCCGAGGGCGGCGGTGGCGGCGGCATCTACAACTCCAACGCCGGCACGGCGACGCTAATCGACGTGACCCTCAGTGGCAACCTGGCCTTCACCGAAGGTGGTGGCCTATACAACGCCGGCACGGCGACGTTGACCAACGCCACTGTGAGTGACAGCTATGGACAATTCAACGGGGGCGGCATCTACAACGCCGGCACGGCGACGCTGACCAACGCCACCTTCAGCGGCAACTCGACCAGCGGTCACGGCGGTGGCATCTACAACGCCAGCGGCACCGCCATGCTGACCAACGTCACCCTCAGCGGTAACTGGGCACGCACCGGCGGCGGCATTTCCCAACAGAGCGGTTCGGTGTCGGTCAAGAACACAATTGTCGCTAAGGGCGTGCAGGGCGAGGATTGCGCGGGCGCTGTGACCAACGCCGGGTTCAACCTTGCCAGCGACGGCTCCTGCGGCTTCAATCCCGTGCCCACCCTCATGCTCGGCCCGCTGGCCGATAACGGTGGGCCGACTCTCACGCACATGCCGCAGCCCGGCAGCCCGGCGATCGACTTTGTCGCCAGTGGCTGTCCGCCCCCCACCACGGACCAGCGGAATGCCAGCCGGCCAGCAGATGGGGATGGCAACGGTAGCGCTCGCTGCGACGCCGGCGCGGTAGAGTATGGGGTGGCCGTCGCGCCGGCCTGGCTAGTGTTGCTCTACATCGCGGCCGATGATGTCCCGCCGGCCAGCAGTGACGGGCGATTGGTCAGCCTGGACGAGCCGGCCAGCCAGCTGCTCGGCCGTCTCAGCGCGCTGCCCGCCAACCCGGCCATGCGCCTGGCCGTGCTCTTCGACGGCAACCAGCAGCGTGACTCGCGCATCTACGTGCGCCAGCCCGGCGCCGCTGCAGGCCTGAACGACATGACGGCGGCGGCGGCCGGATCGAGCTTCTGGCCGAATTTCCCAGCCGATAGCGAACTGGATACGGGCCGCGTCAGCACGCTCCAGAACTTCATCCGCTGGGCGCGCCAGACCTACCCCGGCTCGCAACATACCATGCTCTCGATCATCAACCACGGCGGCGGCTGGGCCCCCGACCTGGGCGACGCCGAGCAGCGCCGCGCCGCAGTCACTACACAGGCCGGCGGCTGGCGCGGGATGAGCCTGGATTTCCTCTCCGCCTACTCGCTCTCGACCGTCAATACCGGCGAGGTGTTCAAGAATCTGGGGGATATGGGCAAATTCGACGTGCTGTTCTTCGACGCCTGCCTGATGGGTATGGTCGAGACCGCGTACGAGGTCCAACCCTACGCACAATACTTCATCGCCGGCGAGAACTTGCTGTGGGCCGAACTGCCCTATGACAAGTACCTCGCCCCCGACGTACTGAACGGCCTCACCACTCCGCGCGACCTGGCGACCACGATTGTGCAGCGCTACAACCATGGCTCGAAAGCTCCATACACGATTGCCGCCGTAGACGCGAGCAAGCTGCCCGACCTGCGGGACAAGACCAACGCGCTGGCTCAGGCGCTGCTCGCCGCCCTGCCCGGCGCGCCGGTGCCGCTGGACGACCCAGTGCGCGCACGGATCACCGCCGCCTACCAGGCCGCACAGAAGTTCGACTACGACGTCAGCCTCGAGCTCGACCCAACAACCGACGGCTACGTTGATCTGGCCGACTTCGCGCGGCTCCTGGCGGCCGACTCCGGCCTCCCGGAGGCCGTGCGCGCCGCCGCGCGAACCGTATTCGACACGATCTACCCGCCAGGCCAGGTTATTATCGCTGCCAGGGCGCTCAGCGGCACGGTGAGCACGAGCAAGGGCGTCAAATCCTGGGATTTCTCGCGCGCCTACGGGCTGTCGATATACCTGCCCCTCGGTGAGCAAGACTGCCGGCCGACCGGGCAGGTCAATGAAGCTGCCACGGATCCGCTGCGGAAGTGCGACGACAATGAGCCGCCGTTCGTCAGGGACCCGGTGTCGGGGGAGCAGGTGGCGACAGAACGGCAGCTCTACTATTACAGCAACTGCAACTTCACCTGCGATCAGATCGCCTTCACGCGCCACAGCGGCGAGACGACCTGGGCCCACCTGCTGCTCCGGCTAGAGAAGAACACGCCGATACGCGGCCTGCAGGGGCATGCCTTCAAAGTGCCGTTCCAGCCCCTTGCTCCCCGGAACATATACATGCCGCTGGTCCTACGCAGGTGAGCATGGATTGGTATGAGCGAGGGAGGGACTCACAGGGCGTGTTTGCAGACCTTAGTGCCAGAGCAGGATGGTAACGCTCATCATATGATCGACTTCGACATTCATGCCGCCATGGCGATTTTGCGCGAGACCATGCCGCGCTACCAGCAGCCGCTGGTCGAGGCGATGGGCGCGGCGCATCAAACGCCGTTCCACATCCTGATCGCGACGATTCTGAGTCTGCGCACCAAAGACACGCTGACTTCCGTGATCGCGCCGCGGCTGTTTGCCGCCGCCGCGACGCCCGCTGCCATGCTCGCGCTGAGCGAGGAGCGCATCGCCGAGCTGATCTATCCGGTCGGCTTCTACCGCACCAAGGCGCGAACGATTCGCCAAATCTGCGTACTGCTGATCGAGCGCTACGGCGGCCAGGTTCCGGCCGATCTCGAGGCGCTGCTGGCGCTGCCGGGCGTCGGCCGCAAGACTGCCAACCTGGTGCTGACCATGGGCTTTGGGCTGCCGGGGATCTGCGTCGATACGCATGTCCACCGGATCTGCAATATCTGGGGCT
>WNGA01013120.1_pt1 | contig 13786 bp, 11 predicted proteins | sample 5400061 | NCBI WGS metagenome assembly WNGA01 (sample SAMN13153366, study PRJNA577476) | soil metagenome | isolation source: 100 cm soil or saprolite under grassland replicate 2 | place: USA:California | collected 2016-06-15 | reverse complement strand
CTGCGCGCTATCTCCGCGCCAGAGAGTGGATTTCTTGACACTCCGAGGCGCGGCGCAGTATGATTCTCGATACGCCGGACACACGCCATGGATGAGTTCTACCGGATCAAGCGGCTCCCTCCCTATGTCTTCACGATCGTCAACGACCTGAAGAGCAAGGCGCGGGCCCAGGGCGAGGACATCATCGACCTGGGCATGGGGAATCCGGATCAGGGCACGCCCAAGCACATCGTCGACAAGCTCTGTGAGGCGGCCCGGAACCCGCGCAACCACCGCTACTCGGCGTCCAGGGGGATCACCCGGCTGCGCAAGGCCATCACCACCTGGTACCGCGAGCGGTACGGCGTGGAACTCGATCCCGAAACCGAGGCGATCGCCACGATCGGCGCCAAGGAGGGCCTGGCCCATCTGGCCCTCGCCGTCCTCCAGCCGGGGGACGGGGTGCTCGTCCCCAACCCGACCTATCCGATCCACGCCTACTCGGTGGTCATCGCCGACGGCGATCTGCGCTCGGTGCCTCTGATCCCGGGTGACGACTTCTTCGCCCGGCTCCAGGAGGCGACGCGACTGGCGTGGCCGAAGGCCAAGCTCCTGATCCTGTCCTTCCCGCACAACCCGACCACGCTCTGCGTGGACCGCGACTTCTTCGTGCGGGTGGTGGACTTCGCCCGGGAGCATCACCTCATGGTCGTCCACGACTTCGCCTACGCGGATTTCGCCTTCGACGGCTACCGCCCGCCGTCGTTCCTCGAGGTCCCGGGCGCCAAGGATGTCGGGGTCGAGCTCTTCTCGACGTCGAAGTCGTACAACATGCCCGGTTGGCGGCTGGGCTTCGTGTGCGGCAACGCCCGCATGATCCACGCCCTCGCCCGGATCAAGTCCTACCTCGACTACGGGGCCTTCCAGCCCGTCCAGATCGCCGGCATCGTCGCGCTGGAAGGCGACCCGTCGGTGGTGAGTGAGATCGTCGAGCTCCACCGGAAGCGGCGCGACGTTCTCGTGGACGGACTCAACAAGCTCGGGTGGTCGGTGCCCAAGCCCAGGGGCACGATGTTCGTCTGGGCGCCCATCCCCGACAACTACCGCATCATGGGCTCGCTCGAGTTCGCCAAGATGCTGATCCAGGAGTGCAAGGTGGCGGTCTCGCCCGGCATCGGCTTCGGCGAATACGGCGAGGGCTATGTCCGGTTCGCCCTCGTCGAGAACGAGCAGCGGATCAAACAGGCCCTGCGCGGCCTGAAGGCCTTCACGACCCGATGACATCGGAGGGTGCCGCGGCGGCCCCCTCCGAGACCTCCCCCAGGAACAGCGTGCGCCAGCATCGCCAGCGGCCGAAGGTGGAACAGTGCTCCGGGGCTGTCGGAGGCAGGCTCGTGCGCCCCGACCGAAGTTGAACGAGCGCAGCCCCCCTTCGAGTGTGATGAACGAGATCAAGATCGCCCTCCTGGGCCTCGGCACGGTCGGCAGTGGCGTGGTCAAGGTGCTCGAGAGTCACGGCGCGGAGATGCAGGAGCGCGCCGGCTGCCGGCTCGTGCTCCGCCGCGTCGCCGACGCCGATCTCACCCGGCCTCGCGAGGGACTCGACCTTGGGCGGCTCCCGCTGGTCGGCGACGCCAACCGGGTGCTGGACGATCCCGAGGTGCAGATCGTGATCGAGCTGGTGGGCGGCCTCGAGCCCGCCCGCACCTTCATCCTGAAGGCGCTCGCGTCGGGCAAGCACGTGGTCACCGCGAACAAGGCGCTCCTGGCCCACCACGGCGCCGAGATCTTCGCGGAGGCGCGGCGCAACCGGGTCATGCTGGGGTTCGAGGCCGCCGTCGCCGGCGGCATCCCGCTGATTCGCGCCGTCAAGGAAGGGCTGCCCGCCAACCGCATCCTCTCGGCCTTCGGCATCGTCAACGGCACCTGCAACTACATCCTCTCGAAGATGACCGACGAGGGACGGGACTTCGCGGAGGTCCTGAAGGAAGCGCAGGCCAAGGGGTACGCCGAGGCCGATCCCGCCCTCGACATCGAGGGGCTCGACTCCGCGCACAAGCTGCAGATCCTGGCGTCGCTGGCCTTCCGCACGACGGTGGACCTCAAGGACATCTACACGGAGGGCATCAGCGGGGTCGCGGGGGAGGACGTGGTCAACGCGGGCGAGCTCGGCTACCGGATCAAGCTCCTCGCCATTGCCAAGGCCTCCGACGGCTCGCTCGAGGCGCGCGTCCACCCCACCATGATCCCCGCCGACTCGCCCATGGCCGCGGTCTCCGGCGTGTTCAACGCGGTGTTCATCACCGGCGACAACGTGGGCAACCTGATGTTCTACGGCCGCGGGGCGGGGCAGCTCCCCACCGCCTCCGCGATCTGGTCGGACACGCTCGACATCGCCCGGCGGGTCGCTCACGGCATCCCGGCGCTGGACGTCGACCTGCCCTCGGTGAGCGAGCGTCCTCTTCCGCTCCGCCCGATGGACGAGATCCGATCTGCCTACTATCTGCGCGTCATGGCCATGGACCGCCCGGGCGTGCTCGCCCAGGTGGCGGGAATCCTGGGCCGCCACGACATCTCGCTCGTCTCCGTGCTCCAGAAGGGACGGGCCCACGGGGAGGCGGTACCGGTGGTGATGATGACCCACGACGCGCGCGAGCGCGACATGCGGACGGCGCTGGCGGGCATCGACAAGCTGCCGGTGGTCGCCTCACGCACCACCATGATCCGGGTCGAGGCCGAGGCATGACCACCTCCGCCCGGCGTGCGGGCGCAGGGACCGCGCATCCGAGCGACGCCGTCCTCGCCCGGCCCGGACCCTGACCGCGCCGTTCTTGCCCTCGCGCGGGCGGCTGGCGAAGATCCTCCTCGGCGTCGCGGTCAGCGCCGCGCTCCTCGTCTACCTCTTCTGGAACGTCGACATGCACGAGGTCGCGGCGCGTCTGGCGAACACCCGCTGGAGCTTCCTCGCCGTGAGCGTCGTCCTGAACCTCGCCTCCATCTGGGTGCGGGCCTGGCGCTGGTACTACCTCTTCCCGCCCGGATCGCAGCCGTCGCACCTCTTCAACGCGCTCATGATCGGCTACATGGGGAACAACCTCTTGCCGCTGCGCGCCGGGGAAATCGTGCGCGTGTACGTCGTCTCCCGGCGCGGCCAGCGCTTCGACCTGTCCGCCATGGTCCTGCTGGCGGTGCTCGCCTTCGCCCCCGGCTGGTGCGCCGCGGTCATCCGCGCGCTGTTTCACCGCTGGGCATGGGTCGAGCGTCGCCTGATGGATGCCCTGGGCACCATGAGCGAGGGCTTGCGGGGTATCCGCGCCGGCCATCACTTCCTACCCATCCTCCTCTCGTCGGTCGGCATCTGGCTCCTGCTCGCGCTGGCGGTGTGGACCGCGCTGCGTGCCGCCAACCTCGATCTCCCCCTGGCCGCCTCCTGGGCCGTGCTGGCCTTTGTCGGTCTCGGTGTGAGCCTGCCATCCAGCCCGGGCTTCGTCGGCGTGATCCAGGCCGCCGTCGTCCTCGCGCTCGCGCTCTTCGCGGTTCCGCGGACGGAGGCGCTCTCGTCCTCGCTCCTCCTTCACGCGTCGCAGTTCTTCCCCATCACCCTCTACGGCCTCGTCCTCCTGCTGATCGAGCACGTGAGCCTCTCGGAGGCGGCGCGGGCCGCCGCCGCGCCGGTGGCTCCGTCGTCACCGCGCTGACGTCCACTCCAGCCCCGGACCCGCTTTGCAGTTCGTCACGCCGTCGTGTAGGATGACTCCCTCATGGGGCAGCTGATCGTGCAGAAATACGGCGGCTCGTCGGTCGCCGACCCCGAGAAGATCAAGAACGTCGCCCGGCGCGTGGCCGAATCCGCGGCGCCCGACCACCGGATGGTGGTGGTGGTGTCGGCCATGGGGAAGACCACCGACGGCCTGCTCGCCCTCGCCGCCGCCATCACGTCCAACCCCGATCCGCGCGAGATGGACATGCTGCTCGCCACCGGCGAGCAGGTGACCGTCGGGCTCCTCGCGATGGCGCTCCAGTCCCTGGGCCGCCCCGCCTGCTCCTTCACCGGGCCCCAGGTCGGGCTGTACACCGACGAGGTCCATACGAGGGCGCGCATCAAGCGCATCACGGCCGAGCGCATCAGCGCCGCGCTCGACGCCGGCAAGATCGTGGTGGTCGCCGGATTCCAGGGCATGACCGAGCAGGGCGACATCACGACCCTCGGGCGCGGAGGATCCGACCTCACCGGGGTGGCGCTCGCCGCCGCCCTCAAGGCGGACGTCTGCGAGATCTTCACCGACGTGGACGGCGTCTACACGGCCGACCCCAACGTGGTGCCCGACGCCCGCAAGCTCGCGCGCGTGTCCTACGACGAGATGCTCGAGATGGCCAGCCTGGGGGCCAAGGTGCTCCAGTCGCGCTCGGTCGAGTTCGCGAAGAAGTACGGCGTGTCCGTCCATGTCCGCTCGACCTTCAAGCCGGACCCGGGCACCCTCGTGACCAGGGAGGATCACAGCATGGAAGAGGCGGTGGTCACCGGCATCACCCACGACCGGGGTCAGGCCAAGGTCTCCATCCTGCGCGTGCCCGACCGGCCGGGTATCGCCGCGCAGGTCTTCGGCGGCCTCGGCGCGCAGTCCATCGTCGTGGACATGATCGTGCAGAACATCAGTCGTGACGGCCTCACGGATATCTCCTTCACCCTGCCGCGGGCCGATCGCCAGCGCGCCGAGCGGGTGCTGGCCGGACTCGCCCGCGAGATCGGCGCCGAGGGCGTCGTGGCCGATGACCGCGTCGCCAAGGTGTCCATCGTGGGCGTGGGAATGCGCAGCCACGCGGGCGTGGCGGCGCGGATGTTCACCACCATGTCGAAGGAGGGAATCAACATCCAGATGATCTCCACCTCGGAGATCGCCGTCTCCTGCGTGATCGAGGACAAGTACACCGAGCTCGCCGTCCGCGCGTTGCACGACACCTTCGAGCTGGGCCGCGAACGCGACTGAGCACCGCGATCGAGCCCACGACGAGCAGGATGCTGAAAAACTCGCGGGCTGCTCAAGAGGGTCCAGATGCGAGGCGGCGCCTCGAGGGCCGCACGCGAGGCGTACTCCTTGTACGTTGAGCGTGCGGCCGAGGGCGCCGTACCTCCGCAGATGGGCCTTTTTCAGCAGCCTGCTGGAGGAGCTATGCCAGCCACCGCCAAGGCCGCCGTCTTCTTCGGACCGGGCAAGCCGTTCGAGATGAGAGAGGTGCCGATCCCCGAGGTCGAGCCGGAAGGGGTCCTCATCCGCGTCTCCGTGGCCAACATCTGCGGTTCCGACCTCCACTTCTGGCGGGGCGACGCGCCGCTCAAGTATCCCGAAGACGGCTGGATCTACGGGCACGAGATGACGGGCCGCGTGGCCCGGCTGGGCGCGAACGTGAGGAGCGATTCCCTGGGGCGCCCGCTCCGCGAAGGCGATCGCGTCGCCTACACGTACTTCTACCCCTGCCGGCGCTGCTACGCCTGCCTCAACAACGAGCCCGCGGCGTGTCCTCACAAGATCGAGCGGCCGCTCGGGCCGGGAACCTTCCCGCACCTTCACGGCGCCTTCGCCGACCACTACTATCTCCGCCCGGGCGGCCACCTCTTCAAGGTTCCCGATCAGCTCTCCGACGAGGTGGTGGCGCCCGTGAATTGCGCGCTCTCGCAGGTCATCCACGGGCTCCACGCCGCCGGCTTACGCTTCGGCGACAGCGTGGTGATGCAGGGAGCGGGAGGGCTCGGGATCCAGGCGGCGGCAGTCGCCAAGGACATGGGCGCCGCCACCGTGATCGTCATCGACCAGATCCCGGGGCGGCTCGAGCTGGCGCGGGCGTTCGGGGCCGATCACACGCTCAACGTCAAGGAGGTGGCGGACCGGAAGGAGCGGGTGAAGCTCGTGCGCCAGTGGACGGGCGGTGTGGGCGCCGACATCGCGTGCGACTTCGTCGGCTTCCCGGCGGTGATTCCCGAGGGCATCGACATGCTGCGCGCGGGCGGCACCTACCTCGAGATCGGCACCATCAGCCGGGGCGCCAAGATCGAGTTCGAGCCGTCTCTGCTCGTCTGGGGCTCGAAGAAGATCGTCGGCGTCATCCAGTACGATCCGTGGGTGATCCCGCGCGCGCTCGACTTCCTCGTCCGGACCCGCGACCGCTGGCCGTGGAATCGGATCCTCTCCCACAAGTACCCACTCGAGAAGATCAACGAAGCCTTCGCGGCCTCGGAGTGGCACAACAAGGAGACGACCTCGATCACGCGCGCGGCGCTCGTGCCGTAGGGAAGTCGGCAGGGAGTCGGGGAGGTTTCGGAGGGGGCCGCCGAGGCCCCCTCCGAGTGTTCAGCGGACGGACAGGACGAGAGCGTCCGGGCTATCCAGCGGGATGGACCGCCGGTCTCCCCGCCGACGTTCGCCGTCGAGGCAGCTGCTCTGGCCGCGTCGCCGCTCCCCCACGCGTCGGTCGACGATCACCTTACAATCCGGCACGCTGGCGAAGCGACCCGCGAAGAGCCCGTACTCCGGAGCCCGGTATCTGGGCATGATCAGCATCAACCGGGCCAGGGCTCCGAGCCGGTCCCCGACCGATGCGCCGAAGTCGTCACTCGACGCAAAATCGTCCGGCCATGGGATGCCGGACGAGCCAGGCGGTTCGCCTCGGGTCGTCTGGACGGACTCCGCCAGCACTCGGCGGAGCCGGTCTACTTCGTCCTTCAGCATGGCGTTCTCTCTCGCCAGGTCCAGCGCCTGGATCATCGGACGCCTCCTTGCCCGGTCGAGCGGGCCGAGGAACACTCCCTCGAGCGTGCGATTCGGCAGGAGCCCAGGGATAGGCGGAGGGTGACCTCACCGAGGTGTCTGTTCCACGAAAGGTGGCGATCCCGGTGCATTCCCGTCCCCCGAGGCCCGAAACGTGACCTTATCCTAGGGGGGGTGACGATAAAAGTCAATCCCTAGACGATCGTGGCGACCGTGGTCGTTGAACCCGGGCCGGAATGCCAAGCGTGGCCGAAGACGGGCGCGCGGACCCGTACGGAGTAAGGACAGAAAGGAAAACGTCGCGGCCGCCGTGTACCTGCCCGAGCGGACTCGCCGGAGATGTCTCTCGGGAGGGGGCGCCGGCTGAACTGCAACGCGCCCGTGTGTCCTCCGGCCGTGTATCCGATTTCGCACTCTATGTGACGTCATTCCCGCATGGCACCCTGGGAGTGCCGTGCTCTATTCGAGGCCTCAGATCCGGCTGCTCCTCGTCCTCGCGACGATGCTCCTCGCGGGCCTGGGCATCCGAGAGTGGAGGGCGGGCTTCCCCGACGCGGCGCTGCGCCTGGAGCGCTTCGACCGGGCGGAACCCTCGGCGCCGCTGCTCGCCGGCGACGCCACCGGCGGTGAGAGCGGCCGCCCGTCCCCTCGAGGGGTCAACGGCGCGCTCGCCCGTCCTGAGACGCGCCCGGTCTCCGCCGCCCCCATCGTCGCGGACGCTCGGCCCCTCGACCTCAACCGCGCCACCGTCGCCGAGCTCGCGCGGCTGCCTGGCGTGGGACCGGGGCTTGCTCAGCGGATCCTCGAAGAGCGGGGTCGCCGGGGGCGCTTCGACTCTCCCGAGGCGCTCCGCCAGGTCGTGGGGCTCGGGCCGAAGAAGCTCGCGGCGCTCCGCGACCTCGTCACGGTTGGGGAGTGAACGTGCGCCTCGCGAGCGCGCCCCTGCTCCCCCTCAGCACGACCTTCGCGGCCGGCATCCTCGGCGCAGCGTGGCTCGGCCCGCGCCCCCTGCTGCTCGTGGAGCTCACCGGCGGCTTGCTGGTGCTGGCGACGGTGGCGCTCGGCTGCGGTCACGACCGGCCAGCGCTGTTCCTGCTCCTCGGTGGCCTGGTGGCCCTGGGGGCGCTCCGGGGCAGCGCCCCCTTGCTGCCCCACGACCACATCTCCCGCCTGACCCTCCCACCGGTCGTCTCCGTGGAAGGGCGGTTGCTCGACGAGCCGGTCCGCTGGGCGACAGATCGGACACGGCTCCTGCTCGAGGTGGACGCCTATCAGGACGGTCCCGACCGGCGCCCCGCGCGGGGCCGGGCGCAGCTCACGATCTACGGCGAGACGGAGCCGCTCGGGGAGGGCCAGCGAATCCGAGCCGAGGTCCGGCTCCATCGTCCGGTCGGATTCCGGAACCCGAACGTCTTCGATTACCCGGCCCACCTGCGCCGTGACGGGATCCTGCTCGTCGGGAGCGGGCGCGGCGACCGCGTGACACCTCTCACGGTGGACGCGCCCCCCTGGCCCATCAGGGTCAGGCGCTGGGCGGTGGCGACCATCCGCGCCCAGCTCCCTGAATCCTCGGCGGCCCTCCTGGCCGGGCTTCTCCTCGGAGAGCGAACGGCGTTGCCCGGCGAAACCGACGAGGCCTTCCGCCGGGCGGGCGTCTACCACGTGCTCGCCGTCTCGGGATTCAACGTGGCCCTCGTCGCCTCCTCGGTCTTCGCCGCGCTGTCCCTGTTCGGCGTGCCGCGCCGGACGACCGCGCTCGTTGCCGCGGCCGTCCTCGTCGGCTTCGCCCTGGTGGTCGGCGGGCAGCCTTCCGTGCTGAGAGCGACGGTGATGGGACTCCTCCTGCTCCTGAGCGTGCTCCTCGAGCGCGATCCCCAGCTCATGAACGCGCTCTGCCTGGCCGGATTGGCGCTGCTCGTCTGGAGCCCGACCGACCTGTGGGATCCCGGTTTCCAGCTCTCCTTCGCGGCCACGGCGGGGATCATCTACCTCGCCGCGCCGTTCACCGGGTTCTTGAAGGAGCGGGGCTGGCCGCACTGGCTGGCGGCGGCGGTGGCCGTGAGCCTGGCCGCCCAGCTGCCGGTGACGCCGATCATGCTCGCCCACTTCAACCAGCTCTCCCTCATCGGTGTCGCCGCCAATCTCCTGGTCGTGCCGCTGGCCGGACCGGCCACCACGCTCGGGATGCTGGCCCTCTTGACCCAGCTCGCGAGCGAAACCGCCGCGAGCTTGCTCTTCAACACCCTCTGGCTGTTGCTCATCGCGTTGCGTGTCGTGGTCTGGGCGGCGGCCGCCATCCCCGGCGCCATGGTGCACTTGCCGGCCCCTTCATGGGCGCCCGTCACCGCCTGGTGCGGAGCCCTGCTCCTCATCCCATACCTCGCCACGCGCGTCTGGACACGCGCCGCGGCCTCCGGGCTCCTGGCCGTCGCGATGGCGCTCTCGGTCTGGCCCTGGGTGAGTCCGGGCGATGGGCGGCTCCGCATCACGTTCCTCGATGTCGGTCAGGGCGACGCCACGCTCGTGGAGCTGCCCGAGGGGCCGCGGATCCTCGTCGATGGCGGCCCCGGGGGCGCGCGACGGTTCGATGTCGGCGAGCGGGTGCTCTCGCCCTTTCTCTGGAACCGGCCCGTGGGCCGCCTCGACGTGGTGGCGCTCTCCCACTCGGATTCGGATCACGCGGGGGGCCTGGGCGCCGTGCTGCGCCACTTTCACGTCGGCGAGTTCTGGGAGAGCGGGCGGTGGGGCCCGGGCGGCGAGGACGCGCTGCTGGCCCTGCCACAGTCGGGCGCCGCGCGTCGGGTTCTGGGCGCCGGACAGCGGCTCTGGCTGGGCAACGCCCTGGTCACCGTGGTGAATCCGGACGGCCAGCCGAGCGTCAGCCCGAACGATGATTCGCTCGTCTTGCGGCTCGACTGGCGTGGCGTCTCCGTGCTGCTCACCGGGGACCTCGGGTGGCGGGGAGAGGCGCGCGTGCTCGAGCGAGGAGAGCCCGTGCGCGTCCTCACGCTCAGGGTCGGCCACCACGGGAGCCGCTTCTCGTCGACCACCCCCTTCCTCGAATCGGCGCGGCCCCCGTTCGCGATCATCTCCGTCGGCGCGCGCAATCCGTTCCGCCATCCGACCCCCGAGGCGCTCGCCCGGCTCGAGGCAGCCGGCGCCCGCATCTATCGGACGGACCGTGACGGCGCCATCGTCATCGAGACCGATGGCATGCGGCTGTGGATCACTCGGTGGGCTCGAGGCACCACGGAGGTCTTCGACCTCGACCCGGAGCGTAGCTCGGAGGCTGGTGACACCTCCCCCCGGAACGTGCGCCGGGTTGACCTCGGTTGAACACCGACGGCCTCCGGGGAAACCGGAGGCCGTGGTGGGACGCGCGGAGAGCGGAGGGAGGCTCAGGTCCCGAGCGTACGCTCGTAGTGGGCGCGCAACCGCTCCAGCTCCTCCGGATCAAGACGCATGCCGAGGGCGAGCCCCATCTCTCCCAGGATGGTCTTGATCTCGTTCAGCGATTTCTTCCCGAAATTCTTGGTCTTGAGCAGCTCCGACTCGGTTCGCTGGACCAAGTCGGCGATGGTGCGGATATTGGCGGTCTTGAGGCAGTTGGAGGCGCGGACCGACAGCTCCAGCTCGTCCACGCTCCGAAAGAGGTGCTCGTTGAGCTCCATGCGCAGCACCGGCTCGGGCCCCGGTTCCCCTGCCTCCACGGGCGGCGGGGGCGTGTGCATGAAATCGGTGAACAGGTTGAACTGGTCCTCGAGGATGCGCGCGGCCTCGGCGACCGCGGCCTCGGGGGTGACGCTGCCATCGGTCCAGAGCTCGAGCAGGAGCCGCTCCTGCGGGCCCGTCGAGGTCTCCAGGACTTCCACGCTGAAGTTCGCCCGTTCCACCGGAGAGAAGTCGGTGTCGATGAGCATGGCGTGGATCGGCAGCGCCTCGGGCTCACGCTTCTCCGCGGCCTGGTAACCCCGTCCGCGTTCCACGCACACTTCCATCTCGAGCGTGCCGTCCTTGTCGAGCGTCGCCAGGACCACATCCGGGGTCAGGATCTCCACGTCGGCATCCGGGTCGAAGTCCCCCGCCGTCACCGTGCGCGGCCCCTGGGCGCGGAGTCGCAATAGCTTGGGGCGATTCACGTGCAGGACGAAGACCAGCTTGCGGAGGTTCGTGATGATGTCGAGCGTGTCCTCGTTCACGCCCTGAAGGTGCGAGAACTCGTGGAGCACTCCCTCGATCTTGACCCAGGTGGGCGCGGCTCCGGGGATGGACGAGAGGAGCACGCGGCGGTAGGTGTTGCCGACCGTCAAGGCGAGCCCCGGCTCGAATGGCTCCATGACCATCTTGCCGTGTCCGCGTTCGCGGACGAGCCACTCGTGGCGGGCGGGGAGCGCTAGCTGCTGCATGGAATCCCTCCTGGAAAGATGCGGGGCCTGCCGACCCCAGGCCGCCCATTATACCAGACACGCATAACCAGACACCGACCAAGAGCAAAGCCGGGCGTCCGGGCGGGGCTTGTTGACTGGATCCAAAAGCGCAGGCAGAATAACAACTTATGGGGGAGCAACCCCGATTCCCCGCGGACCGGGCGAAGCCATCTCATTCCAGGCTCGGCCCCCGGACGGTGTTCGGCCTTCTCCTGGCCGGCTGCCTGCTGTTCGTGGGGCTCCAGGCCTGGTGGGTCTTGACCCCGGGCGTCGCGGTCCGCTCGGGTCCCCGGATCGTGGAGATCCCCGCCCACCGGGGCTTCCTGGATGTCGCTCGAATCCTCGGCGAGGCCGGCGTGATCCGCAGCCCTGTGGGCTTCACACTCCTGACACTCGTGCGCGGGAGCATGCGGAGCCTCAAGGCGGGAGAGTACCAGATCCCCGGCGGAGCCAACACGGTGGCGGTGCTCATCCTGCTCGAGGGGGGCCACGTCCTGCAACACAACGTGGTCTTCCGCGAGGGCGCCACGGTGGCGGAACTGGCCGGCCAACTCGCCGCCGAAGGCTTGGCCCGGGCGGACGACGTCGTGCGCGCCGCCCGGGATGCTCTGTTCCTGCGGACGCTCGACGTATCGGCTGATTCCCTGGAGGGCTACCTGTTCCCCGACACCTACCAGTTCGTGAAGGGGATGACGCCGGACGAGATCCTCGCGCGGATGGTGGCGCGGATGCGCGAGCGCGTCTCGCCGGACGTCCTCACCACGGCGCGCGCGCGGGACCTGAGCTTCCACCGGCTGCTCACGCTGGCCTCGATCATCGAGAAGGAAGCGGTGGACCCGGGCGAGATGCCTCTGATCTCGGCCGTGTTCTGGAACCGGATCAGGCTCGAGATGCCGCTGCAGGCGGACCCCACGGTTCAATACGCGGTCGGCAAGGAGCGCCAGCGCCTCACGCGCGACGACCTCCTGGTGGAGTCGCCCTTCAACACATACCGGAGGGTGGGCCTGCCACCCGGCCCCATCGCCAGTCCCAGCCTTGCCGCCATCCGGGCCGCCGTCAATCCCGCGGCGGTCGGCTATCTGTACTTCGTGGCGATCGACGAGCGGCATCATCAGTTCTCCACCACGCTCGCCGATCACAATGCGGCGGTCGCGAAATACCGCGTCGTACGGGCTCGATAAAATTTAGGGTCTTATCATCCTTGTCACCGACCCCGGGCCAATGCTATAAACGAGCGCACGATGGCTCCGGGGAACGAGCCCAGCGCCTCATCGATGCTGACCCCGCGGGCGGTCCTGTCGCGGCCTCCCGTCTCCCTCTGTGGAGGCGCCGACATGGCCTCCGCGCTGCCCGCGCAGGCCGCGAGTCGCTCACGCCACCACGTCGAGCGCTTCCCGCCCCTCTACCGGTTGCTCAGGCTGGGGTGCACGCCGCTCCTGAAGTGGTTCTTCGACCTCCGCGTCACCGGGGTCGAGCACCTGCCACCGTCCGGGCCGTTCATCCTGGCGGCCAACCACCACAACTACGTGGATGGCGTCGTCCTCGGCGTGGCGCTGCCGCGTCCGATCGCGTTCCTGGTCATGCCGCGCGTCTTCCATGCGAGCCCGCTGCACCCGCCCTTCCATCGCCGGCTGGGCTCGATCCCCGTGAACCTGGAGCGTCCTGATCCCGGGGCCATCAAGCGCGTCCTGCGCATGCTGGACAGCGGGCGGGTCGTCGGCATCTTCCCGGAGGGCCCGTTCAGCCGCGAGGGGCGGCTCGTCCCCGGTCAGCCCGGCGTCGCGATGATCGCGCTGCGCTCGGGCATGCCCGTGGTCCCGGCGGCCATCGAGGGCACGTACGAGGCGCTCGTGGGGCGGCGGTTCTACCTGCCACGCCGGCGCCCCCTCTCGGTGCGCTTCGGCGCGCCCATGCACTTCGGCCGCGCCCGCCATCGCCGCGTCACGCGCGCCGAGCGGGAGGAACTCACCGGGCGCATCATGAGCGAGATCGCCGCCCTCCTGGAGGCGGAGCGCGAGCTCACCCCCGCGGCCGGCCGGGCCGGCAGCTCGTGAGCCCGTCCGGCGGCAAGCTCCCGGACAAGCCCTGGGCCGGGCGTTTCTCCCAGCGAACTCATCCCGCGGCTGAAGCGTTCACCTCGTCACTCGCCTTCGATCGCCGCCTCTGGCCCTACGACCTCGAAGGCAGCGCGGCGTGGGCCCGGGCGCTCCGCCGGGCGGAGCTCATCGGCCAGGACGAGCTCGCGGCCCTGCTCGAGGGGCTGGAGGCTGTCCGCGTCGAGCTCGCGAGCGGCGCGTTCCCCTTCCGGCAGGAGCTCGAAGACATCCACATGAACATCGAGCGGCGGCTCATCGAGCTGGCGGGTCCGGTGGGCGGCAAGCTCCATACGGGCCGCTCCCGCAACGACCAGATCGCGCTCGACGAGCGGCTCTATCTCCGTGACATCCTCCGCCGCGTGGATGACGGCATTGCCGAAGTCCAGCGAGCGCTGCTCGGGCGCGCCGAGGAGCAGCTGGACTGCTGGATGCCCGGGTACACGCACCTGCAGCGCGCGCAGCCGATCTTGCTCGCCCATCACCTGCTGGCGTACGTGTTCATGCTGGCGCGCGACCGCGA
>WNGA01025347.1_pt1 | contig 13788 bp, 9 predicted proteins | sample 5400061 | NCBI WGS metagenome assembly WNGA01 (sample SAMN13153366, study PRJNA577476) | soil metagenome | isolation source: 100 cm soil or saprolite under grassland replicate 2 | place: USA:California | collected 2016-06-15 | reverse complement strand
GTCCTATAGGTGTACAGCTTTGGAACTCCGCCACCTGATCTACTTCGAGGCCGTGGCGCGCCATCAGCACGTTTCACGCGCAGCGGCCGAGCTGTCGATCGCGCAGCCAGCGATCAGCAAGCAGCTGCACGACCTGGAGCACGAGCTGGGCGACGTGGCGCTATTCGAGCGGGTCGGCCGCAATGTGCGCCTCACCGAGGCCGGGCAGGCGCTGCTGGAGCACGTGCGCGTAATCTTGGCGCAGGTCGAGGCCGCGCGGGCCGAAATTCGCGAGCGGGTTGGGCTGCGCAGCGGCCGGGCCTCGATCGGCGCGCCGCCGACCGTAGGCATGCGGCTGCTGCCGGGCGCGCTGGCGCTGTTCAACCAGCGCTACCCAGCGCTGGAGCTGGTGCTGCGCGAGGGCGGCACGCAGACGATGCTGGGCCTGCTGGAGACCGGCGAGGTCGACCTTGCAGTGGTGACATTGCCGGTCGCGCGGCGCGGTCTGCACGTCACCACACTGTTCACCGAAGAGCTGGTGGTGGTAGTGCCACCGGCGCACCGGCTGGCGGGGCGCGCGTCAGTCGCATTCACCGAGCTGGTCGACGAACCGTTCCTGCTGTACCCGCGCGGCTACGGGATGCGCGACAATACACTGGCGGCCTGCCAGCAAGCCGGCTTCACGCCGCGGATCGTGCTGGACGGCGGCGAAATGGATATGGTGCTGCGCCTGGCCGAAACCGGCCTGGGGATCGCCCTGATGCCGCTCCTGGCGCTCGACGACAGCCGGCGGCTGATCGCACTGCGTGTGAGCGACCAGCAGCTCCAGCGCACCATGGCGCTGGTCTCACGCGAGGATCGCGCGCTGGCGCCGGCCGCGCGCGCACTACGCGAGTTCTTGGAAGGCCGGCTGGTGCGTCAGCCGGAGGTATAGCCGCCCGGCGCTGAACTCGCCGGGCTAGGAAACAACGCTCCCTACAACGATAGGAGAACCACCATGCGCCGGATTGCTATCTCGACATGGACCCTGCACGGGCAGCTCCAAGGCGGCCTGGCACTGCTCGATCTGCCCGCTCAGATCGCCCAGCGCGGAATCCAGGCGCTGGAGATCTGTCACTTTCACCTGCCCCGTACCACGCCGGCCTACCTGGCCGAGCTGCGCCAGGCCTGCCGTGCGGCCGGCGTCGAAGCCTACAGCATCCTGATCGATACTGGCGACATTGCCGCGCCCGACCCACAGCAGCGCGCCGCCGATCTCCAGACAATTCGCAGCTGGATCGATGTCGCAGCCGAGCTTGGCGCGGGGCGAGTACGCATCGTCGCGGGCATGCAGCCGCCTACGCCGGAGGTCGTTCAGCGCAGCGTGGGTAATCTGCGTGAGCTAGCGCACTATGCCGAACAGCGCGACGTGAAGACGATCACCGAAAACTGGCATGCGACTGGCCTCGTTCCGCACGCGCTGCTCACCATCCTGGATCAGTGCGAGGGCCGGGTCGGGCTGTGCGCCGACATTGGCAATGCCGAGGGACCAGACAAATATGCGACGCTGGCACAGCTGCTGCCGCGCGCGTCGTCGATCCATTTCAAGGCGCGCTATACGCCGGATGCCCAGATCGAAGCGGCAGACTTCACACGCTGCCTTGAGCTGATCGTGGCAGCCGATTTTCAGGGCATCGTGACGCTGATCTACGGCGACACCGACCGCGAATGGGCCGCTGTCGAGCAGCTGGCGGAGGCGCTACAGCCACTCATTCGCTAGAGCAGAGGCAGCTCAATGACAAGATGACAAGATGACAAGATGAGAGGTAGCATCTTGTCATCTTGTCATCTTGTCAACCGCGCTTTGGGAATTGGTCATTCGAACTTCTACCGTCGCCGGGCGCGCTCCCAGGCCGGCCGTTCATCCTTCACACCCACGCCGAAGCTCGCGCGGGCGCTAAACAAATACATGACCACAATCAGCTGATAGACCAGCAGCGCCAGCAGCCCGGCCATCACGGCAGTGAAAACCTGGCCTTCGGTCATTGTGGGGCGCAGCTTCGCCAGCGCAGCGCCGAGCGGCTGCGCCCAGCGCAACGCCGTGATCATCCCGACGATCGCGATCAGCGCCAGCAGCAGGTTGGCCCACCAGGCCCAGCGTATCAGCTCCCAGAAGCCCCAGTTAATCCACAAGCTGACCAGCGCCAGCACCAGCACACCGGCGACCATAGCCAGCTGCAATCCTGGCCTTGTGTTCGCGCTCAGCAGTCCCGTCAGTTGAACAAGCGATATCAAGAGCGCCACGAGGCTGCCCAGCACGCCGATCGTCGCCAGCACTGCCACGCCAAGCGGGCGCTGCTGTTTGACGACCTGTTGATTCAGTCGGTAGCCCTGGACTGATGGCATTGTTCTGCTCCCTTCGGTAACGGGTCGCTACCATGTTCGGTCCGCGCCACGCGTATTTAATATTGCTCTGCTTGGTGATTTCGCCTATTATAGCAAATATAGCAAAGCGACACCAGCCGATGCAAATAACAGTCTGTTCATCAGGATGTGCGCAGTGCTGCACACGAACACCTTTCGCCTGCCCCCTTCGGCAAGCTCAGGACGTAGCTTCGACAGGCTCAGGGGAGCCGGCAGCAAGGTACTTACTATTTTGTCTGTATTTCGTTTTTTCGCTCTGCGAGCGAAAAAACGAAATACAAAAAGAAGATAGAGTACCGCTACGGAAGATCACATCTGGGTTACAGCGTACGTCCTGTTCATTATCAAGGAGATGATCATGACCACAGAGCTACCTTTTTCAATCACCGGCAACCGCTACCCATCGCGCCGCTCGGTCGTGATGAGCAGGCATGGTATGGTTGGAGCGAGCCAGCCGCTGGCAGCCCAGGCTGGCCTACGCATCCTGCTAGCCGGCGGCAACGCGGCCGATGCCGCCGTAGCCGTGGCAGCAGCGCTGAATGTGCTCGAGCCGATGAGCACCGGCATCGGCGGCGACGCCTTTGCGCTCGTGTACGACGCGGCGAGCCGCAGCGTCAGCGCGCTGAACGGCAGCGGCCGGGCGCCACGCGCGATCTCGCCACAGGTGTTCGCGGATGGGCAGCGCTGCTGGCGCGACACGGCACGCTGTCGCTGGCGCGGGTGCTGGCGCCGGCGATCGAATACGCCGAGCACGGCTTCCCGGTCAGCGAGATTATCGCCGCCTCGTGGTGGCGCGCCACGGCGCGGCTCCAAGCCCACCCCGCCAGCGCGCGCACCTACCTGGTCAATGGCTGGCGCCCGCCGCGGCCGGGGGAGATCTTCCGCCAGCCAAACCTGGCGCGCAGCCTACGCCAGATCGCCGAAGGCGGGCGCGACGCCTTCTACAACGGGCCAATCGCCGACGCGATCGTGCAGGCTTCTGATCAGTACGGCGGATTCCTAAGCCGGGAGGACCTCGCCACACACTATTCGACCTGGGATACGCCGATCAGCGTGACATATCGCGGCCATACTGTCTATGAGTGCCCGCCCAACGGTCAGGGCCTGACGGCACTGCTGGGGTTGAATATCCTATCTGGCTTCGATATGGCCACGCTGGCGCCCGGCTCGGTCGCGGCGCTGCACACCGAGATCGAGGCCATGCGCCTGGCCTTCGCCGACGCCGCGACCTACATTGCCGACCCGGCCCACGCCGATGTGCCGGCTGATGCGCTGCTGTCGGAACAGCACGCCGCCGCCCGCCGCCGTCTGATCCAGCCCGACCGAGCCATGCGCGCGGTCGCCGCCGGCGCGCTGCCGACTGGTCACGATACGGTGTATCTCACGGTGGTGGACGAGGCCGGCAACGCCGTTTCGCTGATCAACAGCCTGTATATGGGCTTCGGCTCGGGCGTGGTGGCGGGGGAAACCGGCATCGCCTTGCAGAACCGCGGGGCCTGCTTCGTGCTCGACCCAGCGCACCGCAACTGCCTGGCGCCCGGCAAGCGCCCGTATCACACGATCATCCCCTGTATGGTGCTGCGCGGCGACCGGCTGTGGAGCAGCTTTGGCGTGATGGGTGGATTCATGCAGCCGCAGGGCCATGTGCAGATGCTAGTCAACATGCTCGACTTCAGCATGAACCCGCAGGAGGCGCTCGATGCGCCACGCTTCGAGCTGACCGACCCGTACGGCGGCTCGCAGGCCGTGGCGCTCGAGCACGACGCCGCGACGATCGCTGGGCTGAGCGCGCTGGGGCATCAGGCCGCGCCCGGCCGCGCCTTCGGCTTCGGCGGCGGCCAGGCGATTGTGGTGGACGAAAACGGCGTGCGGCATGGCGGATCGGATAAGCGCAAGGATGGCTGTGTGGTGGCGTATTGATCGCGTGGTATAATCCCGCCCTATGAACTATATCCCAACTCGCCGCATCTTTGTCGCCAGCGTCGCACTTGCTGTGCTCATGCTCGCAATCCTGGCCGGCTGCGCGCTCGACCCGCCACCCGCGCCGACGCCCACGCCGCTGCCGCCCACGCCCACGCCGCTGCCGCGCGGCGGCAACTTGACGATACGCCTGGCGGCAGATCTGCCCGACCTGCGGCCCTGGCAGCCGCGCTCGCGCGGCGAGGAGCAGATCACATCGCTGATCTACAATGGCCTGACCCGACTGGACGCCAAGCTTCAGCCGCAGCCCGACCTGGCGACCGGATGGGATGCATCGCAGGATGGCCGGCTGATCACCTTCACGCTGCGGCCCGACGTATCGTGGCACGATGGCAAGCCGTTCAGCGCGGAGGACGCGGCCTACACGCTCAGCGCGCTGCGCGAGCTTTCGCCCACCACCGCGCTGCTCACCGACATCGGCAAGATTGCCCAGGTCGAGGCGCCAACCAGCAGCACGCTGGTGATCTCGCTGACCGATCGCTACGCATCGATCTTCGCCGATTTGGCCGTGCCGATCCTGCCCAAGCACCTCCTGATCGGCAAAGATATCGCCACGCTCGATTTCTGGACTGCGCCGGTCGGCACCGGGCCATTCCAGCTTGGCGAGCGCCAGCCGGGCACATCGGTGACGCTTGTTGCGAACAAGCGCTTTTACCGTGGCGAGCCGCTGCTGGATCGTGTGGCGCTGCTGGTCGGCGACCCGCAGGTGGCCACCACCGCGCTGAAAGATGGCCGGCTGCTCCTGGCGGAGCTGCCCTGGAACGCCGGCGCGACGCTCTCGCAGACCATACCTGGAATCCAGGCCGGCGCGTATCCCGAGAACGGCTACTACTTCATGGCCTTCAATACGCGCACGGGCCGCCCGTTCGCCGATGCGCGCGTGCGCACCGCGCTGGCCGAAGCGATCGACTTGCCAAAGCTTGTGCGTGATGTGACCAGCGGGCAAGGGCTGCCAATTGCCACCGGCATCACGCCTGGGTCGTGGGCCGATGTCGTGCCGCCGCCCACCACCACCTTCGACCTGGCTCGCGCGCGGCCGCTGCTGGACGAGGCCGGCTGGAAGCTGCCCGATGCCGGCGCGATCCGCCAGCAGGGTGGCGTGACCTTGACCGCCCAGCTGTATGTGCGCGGCGACGACCAGCGGCGTGTTCGCGCGGCCGAGCTGATCGCCCAGGCCGCCCAGCAGATCGGCATCAACATCAACGTCCAGCGCGCCGATTTCGAAAGCGTGATCAAGTCGAAGTACGCGCCGCCCTACGATTTCGACCTACTGCTGGGCAGCTGGTCCAACGGCGCGGGCGACCCCGGCTTCGCCGATTACGCCTTCTACGATCCCGATGATTTCGCGCTGTTCCACTCCAGCCAGATCAACCAGGGTGTGGCCGACACACGCGCGGTTCTGAACGTGGGCGGCTTCAGCGACCCAGTCTACGACAATCAATCCGCCGCCGCGCGCCAGCTGTACGACCCAGCCGAGCGGCTGAAGGCCATTCGCCTAGCACAACAGCGGATCATCGCGCAGCGACCATACCTGTTCCTGTGGGCTGACCGTATCTCCGTGGCGCTCAGCCCGCGCGTGACGACGCTCGATGGGCCAGTGGATCTGAATACGCCGATGTACTTGTCCAATGTGGAGCGCTGGTATTTGAGGAAGTGAAAAGTGCAAAGTTAAGAGTTCAAAGTTTGCATGAACCTTGAACTCTTAACTCTTAACTTTGAACTCGAACAGGCTACTTGCCGCGCGCCTGCGTCTCGCTCTCGGGCAGTGGCGGTGGCCCGCCGCCATCGTAGCCCATCTTGATCCACCCTCGCTGGATGGCGTAGATCACCGCCATCGTGCGGTCGTTGACCTGTAGCTTCGCGAGAATCGAGGTGATATGGTTCTTGACCGTCTGCCCGCTGATCGATAGCTCGTTAGCGATCTCTTTATTCGAAAGACCGCGCGCAATACAGTCGAGAATCTCGATCTCGCGCGATGTCAGTGGCGCGAACAGGGCGGTGGTCTGCTCGTCTTCGGTCGAGGCCAGCTCGCGAAACTGGTGCAGCACGCGCGTGGCGACATGCGGCTTGGCCAGCACGCTCTCGTTGATTAAATACCGGCCACGCGCCACCTCACGAATCATCACCAGCAGATCCTTCGGATGCACATCTTTTGACGAGTAGGCCGCGGCGCCAACTTTGATCGCCTGGAACAGCTGGTCGTCATCCTCATACACGCTGAGCACGATCATGCCGATCCGCGGGTCGCGCCGCTTGATTACACGCGCAACCTCCAGGCCATTCAGGCCGGGCAAGTTGATATCGACCAGCACGACATCCGGCATGAGCCGCTCGGCGAGCTTGATCGCCTCCTGGCCGTTCTCGGCCTCGCCCACCACCTCCATGTCGGCCACTTCCTCCAGGCTCCAACGAATGCCCTGGCGGAACAAGGGATGGTCATCGATGATCAGCACACGTATTCTCGGAGCCATAATACTACCTTTGCTCAGTTCTGAGGACTGAGGACTGAGGACTGAGTGAGCAATTCCAACTCAGTCCTCAGTCCTCAGTCCCCAGCACTCAAGATTCAATCGGCACGATAACTGTCACCTCGGTGCCATGCCCAGGGCTTGACGCAACGCTGAAGCGCGCCCCAATCAGCTCGGCGCGCTCGCGCATGCTCATCAGCCCCCAGTTGCTGCGCCCGGCCCGCCGTGCCACTTCGTGTGGATCAAATCCCGGGCCGTCATCGCGAATCGACAGGCGCAGCCTGCCATCTTGGCGTACCAGCCGGATGACCACTTGGGCGCCACGAGCATACTTGTGCGCGTTCTGCAAGGCCTCCTGAACGATTCGATACAGCACGATCTCGGATTCGCGCGGCAACCGCGGCAACGGCTCGGTGTCGAGCGTCACGCGAGCATCATAGGCGTTGGCATAGCCGCGAATATAGTCGGCCAGCGCTGCCGCCAGCCCATGCTCTTCCATACCACCCGGCCGCAGGTCGGCAATGAAGCGCCGCACCTCGAGCATGCCCTCCCTGGTCGAAATGCGCATACGATCCAGCATGGTCACCAGCCTCTCAACGCCCGATTGCTGCGCAAGCGAGTAGCAGCTCTCCAGAACCATCAGCGAGTTGGCCAGCACCTGCGCCGGGCCATCGTGAACCTCGCGGGCCAGGCGGACGCGCTCCTCCTCGCGGCCGTGGATGATCTGCGCACGCAGCGCCAGCACCCACGGGTCGGCGTTGCTGCTCTCATCCGAGCCAGTCAGCGCGCCACTGCTCATCTCGATCTGGCGGATCAGCTGCTCCAGCTGCTTGAGCGCGTGTTGGTTGGCGCGGTTGTCGCGATCGACGGCATCATATTTGGCGCGCAGATCCGCCACGCGCGCGGCCAAGCCCTTTGCCACCGGCGCACGCCATTGCACGGCCGAGCGCTGCTGCACCAGCGCCTCATCGAGCAGCCGCTCGGCCTGACGCAACGCAACTCCCAGCACCGCGCCATTCCGCCGGGTGTCCTCGGCGAGGGCTCGCAGCCGAGCGAGCTGCTCAACTACGATTGAATGTGCCTCGCGAAGCACCACAGGTTGTTCGGCGCCCAATCTACTGCCTCGTGAATACTACGTTAGCGACCGGAATGTGTAAAGTATAACACACCGCTCCGGCCGCTACAAGATGCCTTATTGCCCTGCTATAATCAACAACGTGACAGTTTCGCAATTTTCGCACATGCGATGGCTGATAGTACGATGATTTATCGTCGAGAACAGCTGCTGCAGCAGATCAAGCAGGCCTGCGGCGAATACCTGATCGGCTTCGAGAACACCTACAAGCTGACCTCTCTGTGGCCCTCGTCGCGGTGGTGATCGGCCTGTTCATGCCTGGCTGGCCGGACGCCTGGGCAGGACGCACCGCGGCCGGCGAAGCTCCGGCGCCCACAGCGCATTATAGCTGCGAGCAAAGGTATTGATCTACGCTCTTTGGAGTACGGCAGCCATGCTGCCGTACTCCAAAGGATCACTGATCTGCCCAGTGCTATAGGACGAGCCGGCACATATCACTCCCACGCTCTAACCAAAGACGAACGACGGGCGACCAGCAGCGATCTCACTATCGTCGTTCGTCGTTCGTCTGGCTTTTGAATGGTATTCAATCAGGCTCTGACTTTCGTGGCTCGGTGTGTTAGAATGAACGCGTGCGACGACGACAGTGACATGCTTCGGGAGAGCGACTTTGACTCAGGAGCCACAGCGCGAACGACCGCGCGCCCGCTCGGCGGTCGCCGATCTGGCGAAGACGGCGATCCAAGCGCTGCTGCTATTCATCATTCTGTCGGCGCTGATCGGCCGCTTCGAGATCCACCAGATCAGCATGGAGCCGAACTTCCACGAAGGCCAGCGCGTGCTGGTTAGCAAGCTCGACAGCATCTGGTCGAGCCTGTTCGTGCGCACGGCCCACGCCGCCGATTCGCGCCGCAACTCGCCATTCGCGCTCCAGCGCGGCCAGGTGGTGGTGTTCTTCAAGACGCCATCGCGCGATGAGGACGCGCTGATCAAGCGCGCGATCGGCCTGCCGGGCGACACAGTTGAGCTGCGCGCAGGCGCGGTGCTGATCAACGGCGTGCTGCTGAACGAGCCGTATGTCACTGGCGCTCAGACCTTCTGCGGCAACTACTGCCAGCCCTTCACGCTCGGGCCGGATCAGTACTTCCTCATGGGCGATAACCGCGTCAACAGCCTCGACTCGCGCAGCTTTGGCCCCATCCCAGCCAGCCAGTTGGTCGGCCGCGTGGTGCTGCGCTACTGGCCGCTCGAGCAAGTCGAAGTGTATCCCTAAATAACACGCTGAATAGTCTGCTCGGCCCGGTCGAGATCGGAGCGCGCCCCTAGCGCGATCAGCGTGTCCCCAGCTCTCAGCACCACATCGCCATGCGGGTTGACTAGCATGTGGCCGTCGGCGCGGCGCACCGCCAGCACGGTGATCCCGATGGTATCGCGCAGCTGTGCCTCACCAAGCTGCACGCCGGACAGCGCCGAGTCTGGGCCGATGTTGACCTCTTCCAGCCACATCTCAAGGTCGTCGCTATGCACCAGCACATCCAGGAAGTCCATCACCGCCGGGCGCAGCGCGTGGCCAGCCATACTGCGGCCGCCAAGAATATAGGGCGAGATCACGCGATTCGCGCCCGCGATCGTCAGCTTATGCTCGGCTTCGGATGTTGCTGCGCGTGCCACGATAAACAGGCCGGGGTTGAGCGCGCGCGCCGACAGCGTGATATACAAGGTCTGCTGGCCCACCCGGCCGAAGCCACAGACAATAAAATGATCTTTCAGATGCGCGACACGGTCTTCCATTACTCGCCTCTTTCGCCAATCAAGCTGGTCTTCGATGATCGTCTGCGCCAGAACGCCAACCAGGTAGTACAGCGTCCCAACGCCTGCGCCGATCAGACCGATCGTCAAGATCTGGCCGCGCGAATCCGATGGCCGCAGGTCGCTGAACCCAAGTGTCGAGACGACCAGCACGGCGGTATAGAACGCCTGGATCGGCGTCCAGCCTTCGACCAGCATAAATCCGGCCGTACCAATCAGCAACACAAACGCCAGCAACAAGCAGCCAGTTCGCAGCCGGCCGCTCAGCACCCAGCTTACATCACGCATCGGACGCTCTTCAGTTTATTTGGACGCGAAGATGACAAGATAACAAGATGACAAGATGATCCTCCTCATCTTGTCATCTTGTCATCTTGTCAAACGCGCTACAGAACAACTTCTAAAAACTCGTTCGCGTTCATCTGTGTTCATCCACGTCCCATTCGCTCAAACGCAGAGTGAGTGTAGCAATCGGCCGCGCCTTTGTCAACGCCGCGCCAGTATGCTAGAATAGGCCGCTTTGATAGGCCGACAACGTACAATTTTGGCGATCGCCGCGCTGATAATCGCGCTGCTAGGCGTGGCTGGGCTGGTATTGGTGACGCAAAACCGGCAGGCTCGCTGCGCCGCCGTTCCGTTCTTGACGCCCGAGCTGCTGCCGAACGCCGCGCTGCTACCGGGCGAGCAGCCGGGTATGCCCGCCGGCTGGAGCGCCGCGGCTCCCGGCGTCGAACTCCAAGGATCGGAAGGCAAGGGCTTCGATTATAACAACGACGGCCGCGCGCTCCAGCTGATCGGTATCGGCAATTTCGTCCAGACTCCGCCGATCGCGGTGCGGCCAGGCGCAAGCTACTGCTTCGCCAGCCGCGCGCTGACCGACTCGGCCAAACGATCGGCCACGCGGCTGCGCCTGAGCTTTGATTGGCGCGACGGGCAGAACCAGCCGCTAGGCAAAAATATGACCGATTGGCAACATGTGGTGCGCTGGCAGCCCGAAGCCCAGCCAGACGATTGGTCGGCGATCGTTGGTGCGTTCGACGCGCCGGCTGGCGCAGCAACGCTCCTGGTTCAGATTCAGCCAGCCTCCGACGATCGCGTGTATCTCGATGCGATGCACGTCCTCCGGACGAGCGACGACCGACCACCGACAACCAATGCCCAGCCGTTACCACAGTCGGTCGCCGGTGGTCGGTCGTCGGTTGTCATCCAGCCATGGCCCAACGGCTACCGCGCCGCGACCTCGTTCTCGTTCGACTGGGAGACGGCGATGGGCGGGCTGATCCACTCGCGATCGGTGGACGACCCCAATGCCAGCGTTGATTGGCAACTGCGCGCCATGCGTATGCGCCAGGGTGTGACGACCACACTCGACCTGTTTCGTCCCTACGGCATCCGTGCCACCTACTACGCCAACGGCTACAACTTTCTGCTCGGCAACACCGAGCGGCGGCAGTTTATGAACAACCCGACCTTCGCCTGGGCCGACCATACCAAGAGCAAAAAATGGCCCAACGATGCCTGGACGAGCATGCCCTGGTTCGCAAACGACCCCTACGGCACGGTCGATAGCGACCCGATCTGGTACTTTGGCGACCTCATTCCAGTGCTTCTGAAAGCGCGCCAGGATATCCAATCGCACACATTCAGCCACTTGGACGGCGGGCTTGCGACCCAGCAGGAGTGGCTGGCCGACCTCCAGACCTGGCGCACGGTCGCGAGCGAGCGAGGTGTTCCACCAGCTCGTTCGCTGGCATTCCCCTGGAGCAGCAGCGCCGGTATGAGCTACGCGGATTGGGACGCGCTACTGGCCGCAGGTATTACCTCGATCACGCGCACAAAGCCAGGCCAGCCACAGTATGCGCTCGCAAGCCCGGCCGACCCGCACTGCCGCCCGATTCCCGGCCACGAGCGCATCCTGGCCTGCCCAGATTTCTATTTGCACAGCCAGGCTGTGGGCGCATACCGAGGAGGTCACATCGCCCGAGCAGATCGCCGCGTGGGGCCAGGTGGTGAGCTATGCTGCCCAACAGCGCGACTCCGGCGCGCTCTGGGTCGCGCCGCTGGCGGAGATCGCCGATTGGCAGCAAGCTATCAGCCTGGTAAGAACCAAGAACCAAGAACCAAGAACCATGCAGCCAGGTGTCGCACAGAGCTTTGCTGTTGTCAACGGTAGTCAGCGCAATCTCAATGGGCTTACAATAGAGCTGCCTTTCAAGATAAATCGAGTCGCTCTCAATGGGAGCGACTCCGGTTCTCGGTTCTCAGTTCTTGGTTCTGCTTTGATACTAAATATTAAAGCTGGCGAAACACTGGAGGTTCAGGCATGGCCCGCCTAGCCATTCCCAGCAGCTGGGCCGGCGCGCTTATTCGGCAGCGCGGGCCGCTACGCACCTATCAGTGGCTCTGGCTGCTGCTGTGCGCCGCCGGCGCGCTCCTAGCCGCCGCGCCGCGCATCCTATCGCAGCCAGTGGTCTACACCAGCACGGCGGCGATCACGTTCGACACCCGGCGCTACGGGGGCCTGCTGACGCAGGGGCAGGTCAATGGCGAATACCAGGCGGTCGAGCGGATCGCGATCGAGCTGATCCAGGCCAGCCAGGATGGCGACCCTTCGCCTGGCTCGGGGCGTGGTACGCCGCGCTACGCCGGCCTTGGCTCGCCAACGCTGGGCGTGCGCTATGAGCCACAGCCTGATGGCGGCGTGCGCGTAGTCGCCGTCGGGCGCGGCCCCGCGCAGGCGCGGCGCCTGGCCGATGACGCCGCTGAGGCGCTGGCGCGCAGCATTCGCGCGGCCGGCGGGCGCGAGATCTTTCGCATTCTGACCGGCTCATACCTCTACAGCTCGCTGGTCGAAGGGCAGGCCACCACCGATCTATTCCAAAAGCAGCTGCGGACAATCTATCTCACCTCGGCTTTTCCGCTCAACCGCCCGCCCGACCCCGACTCACGCCAGATCACCGCCAGCCAGCTTGCGCCCGAGGAGCGCAGCGACCTGGCCCGCGCGCTGGAGGTGCGCGATGTCGAGCTGAGCCGGCACGATCTGCCGGAGCTTCAGCAGCGCAGCAGCGCCGCCGGGCTGGATTGCCGGGCCGACCTGCGCGCCCGCCAGGCGCGCGCCGACGCACTCTGCCTCGAAGAGCAGCGGCTGACGGAAGGACTAACTGCCATCCGCAGCGCGCTGGGCGTGCTGAACACGTCTTTCGATCCAGCGCTCGTTTCCAGCGCCTACCGCAGCGCCCCCGCCGCGCCCGGCACCGAGATTCCACGCCGCATCGGCGCGCTGCTGGCGCTGGCCACGCTGGTCGGCCTGGTGCTGGGCGGGATCGGCGTGGCGGTGGATCGCAGCGCCGGCGTGATGCCCAAGCTGCGCGAGCTGTGGGGCTACCGTGAGCTCATTCGCAACCTGGTGCTACGCGACCTGCGCGTGCGCTACAAGGGCAGCGCGCTGGGCTATATCTGGACTCAGCTGGCGCCGCTGCTGATGATGGGCGTGTTCTGGTTTGTATTCAGCTTCATCCAGCCGCAGCAGATCGCCATGTTCCCAGTGTTTCTGATCGTTGGGCTGCTGCCGTGGAACTTTTGCAACGAGGCGGTCGCCGGCGGCGCGCGCAGCGTGATCGACAACGCCAACCTGATCAAGAAGGTCTTCTTCCCGCGCGAAGTGCTGCCGCTGGTCAGTGTGTGCTCCAGCTTGGTGAACTACCTGCTCTCGCTGCCGATGATGTTCCTGGTGATGGCTGTGGTGCAGCTGGTATACCCGCCGCTGCGCGAGCAAGGCCGGCTACTCAACTTCGCGCCGACAATCGCCTACCTGCCGGTGCTGATCAGCATCCAGATGCTGTTCCTGGCCGGCGTGGCGCTGTTCATGAGCGCGCTGGCGGTGCATTTCCGCGATTTCGTCCACCTGATCGGCATCCTGCTCCAGTTCTGGTTCTTCCTGACGCCGGTGGTCTACTCGCTCAATGTCCTGCGCGTCACAATCGGCGGGGTGGCGCTCGCACAGGTAGTACGCTGGCTGAACCCAATGGCATCGCTGATCGAGTTCTATCGCGAAATTCTCTATGGCAACACCGT
>WNGA01011469.1_pt1 | contig 13788 bp, 11 predicted proteins | sample 5400061 | NCBI WGS metagenome assembly WNGA01 (sample SAMN13153366, study PRJNA577476) | soil metagenome | isolation source: 100 cm soil or saprolite under grassland replicate 2 | place: USA:California | collected 2016-06-15 | reverse complement strand
TCCAGACCGAGTGCGCCTCCGTGAATTCCGTGAGCCCGGTCCTCGAGAAGACTCTCCAGGTCGTCGCGAGCAACCAGAACTGGTACACCCGCGTCCAGGGTGTCGCCGCCAGCTATCTAGAGATCCGTTCCTGGCCACTCGCCGAAGGCGAGTTCTTCAACGAGCAGCATGAGAAGGCGGCTGCGAAAGTCTGCGTCCTCGGAGCGACGGTCATCGAGAAGCTGTTCGGAGGCAACGATCCGATGGGAGAGATCGTCCGCATCACCGGCGTCCCGCTGGAAGTGATCGGCACTCTCTCGCGCAAAGGCCAATCCGCGCGAGGGACCGATCAGGACGACGTAGTCCTCGTCCCCGTGACGACGCAGCTCAAACGCCTCTACAAGAAGGACCGCTTGACCTCGATCATCGCGGTCGCACGAGACCCTGGCGGCCTCAACGCCGCAGAGGGAGAGATAACCGATCTTCTGCGGCAGCGACACAAGATCGGCAATCCGGAGGACGACGATTTCACCGTCCGCAGCCAGGAGGAGATCGTGGCCGCCGCGACCGCCACTTCGCGCACGCTCGGCGCCCTTCTCGCGAGCGTCGCCGCCGTCTCGCTTCTGGTGGGCGGCATCGGCATCATGAACATCATGCTCGTCTCCGTCACCGAGAGGACACGCGAGATCGGCATCCGGCGCGCTGTGGGCGCGCGGTCCTTCGACATCCTGATGCAGTTCCTCGTCGAGGCGGTCGTACTCGCCTTTCTGGGAGGCCTCGCCGGCATCGCATTGGGTGTGGGCGGTTCGCACGCCGTGGCGAGCGCGGAAGGGTGGCCCGTTCTGGTCTCGCTGACGTCGATTCTGCTGGCCTTCCTATTTGCCGGCCTGGTCGGTGTGTTCTTCGGCTTCTACCCCGCGTACAAGGCGGCGGCACTCCAGACGATCGACGCGCTGCGCTACGAATGAGGGACAAACGAACGGCGAGAACACCGATTTCTTACGCAAGTGATTGGAGAAGTTGGCTCCTCAGGTAGGACTTGAACCTACAACCCTCCGGTTGACAGCTGCGCTGCACGGCTTTTCTACTGAGTCCTGCGCTCTGCGATTGATGTCGCACAGCGTGACACGCCGGTTTGACGGCCAAGCCTCGCGTCGGAAATAATCCCCTCGACCTCGAGGGAGGCATCCGCAATGGGGCCACGGGCTGTCCTTCTCGCTGTTTGCCTGGCGATCCTCGCCGTCTCGCTCTGCTCCGGTCAGGATTCGTCCATGTTCGTCGTTCCCGAGCACACTCCGGAGCCGGCGTTCACGCTGTTGGATATATACGGGCGGACGGTGAGCTCGAAGGACTTTGCCGGAAGAGTCGCGGTGGTGAGCTTCGGCGCCACGTGGTGCGCCAGCTGCGTGAGCGAGTTGAAGAGCCTTGAGAGACTTCAAGGGCGCTTCCCAAACGACTTGCTCGTCTACTTCGTGGCCCTCGACGGCGGAGGCGAGAAGGATGTGAAGCAGTTCATCGACAAACACGGCTTTCGGGTGGCGACTCTCACCGACCCCCGTATGGCCGTGGCTCGCGAGCATGGCGTCCGCTGGGTCCCCGTCACGATAGTCGTCGACCGAAAGGGCGTGATGGTTGCGCGCGCGATCGGGCCGCGCGACTGGGACGGCAAGGAGGCCGTGGACCTCGTTCAATCGTTGATGAAACGGTGAGACCGTTCGCAATCGGAGGGAGGACCAGTCATGAGACGAACCGGTGTCGGCGCAATCCTTCTCCTCGCCGCATTCCTGGTGCTCGGATCGGTTAACCTCGTGCTTGCGCTTTCGGTCGGCGACAAGGCCCCGGATTTCATCCTGCCTGCCACGACCCAGGAGAAGTGGTCCTTGAGCGAATCGATCGGCAAGAAGAACATCGTGCTCTTCGGGTTCATCGGAGCATTCACCCCGACTTGAACTCGCGAGGTCGTGGCTCTCCAGCTTGATCTGCCCAAGTTCGAGAGCCGAAATGCCCAGGTCGTGGGCATCAGCACGGATTTCCTTCCGGCGAGCGCGGCGTGGGCCGAGAAGATGGGTCTGACCTTCCCGCTGTTGAGCGATGTCTCGCGTCAGACGCTCGAGGCCTACGGCTTCCTCGAGACCGACCCCAAGAACCGGCTCTACCGTTACTCCAAGCGCGCGTATGTGATCATCGACAAAGCGGGCGTCGTCCGTTACAAGAAGATCCTCGACAAACCGGGAGACCTCGTGCCACGGATTTAGGAGAGACTCCCCCGAGAATCGCCCCGAGCAGAGAAGGTGAGCCGGAGTGCGATTCGCGCAAGTGATTGGAGAGGTTGGCTCCTCAGGTAGGACTTGAACCTACAACCCTCCGGTTAACAGCCGGATGCTCTGCCATTGAGCTACTGAGGAACAGAGCGGCTCGTTCGAGCGGCCGATGACGATAGCCCGGCGACGTCGGGGGTGTCAACGGGCCCCCACTGGCGCGAATCCGCCCCTTGCCGACCGGCATAGTTCGCGTCGGTACGGAGGAACCTCATGAAGATCGGAGTACTGGGATCGGGAATGGTGGGCTCGGCGATCGCGGGCAAGCTCGTATCGCGCGGCCACGAAGTGAAGATGGGCTCCCGCAGCGCGTCGAACGAGAAGGCCACGGCCTGGGTCTCATCCGCCGGAAAAGGAGCTTCGCAAGGCACGTTCGCGGACGCGGCGGCGTTCGGCGAGATTGTCTTCAACTGCACCGCAGGGGCCGGCTCGTTGGATGCGCTCCAAGCAGCCGGGGCGCAGAACCTGCGCGGAAAGATCCTCGTCGACGTCGCGAACCCGCTCGACTTCTCGCATGGGATGCCGCCCTCGCTCTTCGTGGGCAACACCGACTCGCTCGCGGAGCGGATCCAGGCGGCGTTCCCGGAAGCGAAAGTCGTCAAGGCGCTCAACACAGTCAACGCCAGCGTGATGGTGGACCCGGGACGCGTTCCCGGTGAGACCGACATCTTCGTCAGCGGCAACGACGTGGGCGCCAAGGGAGAGGTCACACGGATCCTCAAGGACGACTTCGGCTGGAAGAGCGTCATCGACCTGGGCGACGTCACGGCGGCGCGCGGCACCGAGTCCTACCTGCACCTGTGGCTGCGCCTCTGGGGCGCCGTGAAGAACGCCGACTTCAACATCAAAGTCGTCCACTGAGTCAGCGACCCGGCGCTTTCTCCCATCCCGCCGAAGTGACAAGCCAGCGCCCGCCGGAATCGGGCGAGAGACGCAGGTCGAACCGGTACGAGGCGCTCCGCGGAAGCCAACCGTCCAGTCCGGCGAACTGCCGCGGCTTCCCTGACAGCTCCGCGCGAAAACGCGCCCTCGCAGCGCCGGCGGCACGCTCGATCGTGACGTCGGAGATCCGCACGTCGAGCCGTTCGTAGGCGGCGAAGTAGCGGCGTAGCGTCGCCTCCGCGTCCGCGCGTCCGCTGCCGTCGGCGGCCTGGAAGTCTTGTGCGAGCCGATCCATGACGGAAGCGGTGTCCCTCTTTTCGGCTGCCCGGACCATCTCGTCGATCGTCCCGCGGACGGGGTCGGACCCGCTTCCGCACCCCGTGACGAGGATGAGCCCGGCGAGACAGAGCCAGCGCAAGGCCTTATTCTCGCGCATCGCATGAAACGACGCCGCGCTGTCTCCGCGTTCCTCCTCCTCTTCCTCGCCGCGGTTCTCCGCGCCGCCGAGAAGCCCGCGCTCGTCGTCGTCCTCTCGGTCGACCAGATGCGCAACGACTATCTCGATCGGTTTCGCCCGTGGTTCGGCCGCGACGGGTTCAACCGGTTCCTGCAGCGCGGCGCGCGCTTTCCGGAGGCGCGGCAGCGCCACGCCGCGACGTTGACGTGCCCGGGTCACGCGGCGATCGGCACGGGGCTCGACCCGCGCGAGACGGGAATCGTCGCCAACAACTGGTACGACCCGGCAAAGGCGCGCCGCGAATACTGCGTCGAGGACCGCGGAGCGCAGTGGGTGGGCGCGCCGCCCGACGCGCCGAAGATCCCCATCCTGCCGGCGTCGCCGGTCCTGATCTCCGGCGACTTCCTCGGCGACCGGTTGAAGGAAAAGTTCCCCGGCGCCCGGGTCGTGTCGGTCTCGCTGAAGGACCGAGCCGCGGTTCCCATGGGCGGCCGCAAGGCCGACGCGGCCGTCTGGTTCGTCCGGGAGTTCGGGCGTTTCGTCACGTCGTCCTTCTATCCTTCCCGCCCGTCGCTTCTCGCTTTCAACTCCCGGCTGCGAGCGTTCTGGGCGAGCCACTCGAAGTGGGAGCTCTCCGGACGGATTCCGGAGAAAGAACTTTCGCGGGTGACCTTCGATCCGCCGGAGCTCGCGCGGTTCAAAGGATCGCTCCCGGGGACGGGCGAGTCGTTTCCGCATTCCCTGCCCGACCTCAGGAACGTGATCGAATCGCCGTTCGGCGACGAGCTGGTGCTCGAGCTCGCCCGGCACGCGATCCGCGACTTCCACCTCGGACACAACCCCGCGCACGCCCCGGACCTCCTGATGGTCGGCCTTTCCGCGCTCGACTACTACGGCCACCGCTACGGCCCCGACTCCCGCGAGGTCGCCGACGGCGTCGTCCGGCTCGATGGACAGCTCGAAGCGTTCTTCCGCTGGCTCGACGGCGAAGCGGGCCCCCGCTCGACGTTGATTTTCCTGACCTCCGACCACGGCGCGACGACCGTTCCGGAGGTCGCCCGCGCGAAGGAGCGGCTCCGCACCGGCAAGGACGATCCGAACCTTGCCGGTCGGATCGACTGGGGAGGCGGCGGGGATTCCGCGCCGGTCGCCGAAGATTCTCCCGACCGACTCGCTCTCGAGAAACATCTCGCGGCGAAACTGGGATACTCGCTCGACCCGAAGCTTCCGAACGCGCTCGAAGGAGCAATCCTCCGGTTCGAGGAGCCGATCGGCATGTACGTCAACCGCGCGGCTCTCGCGAGGCGGCGGCTCTCACCGGAGCGCGTCAAGCAAGCGGTTCGGGACTGGCTCCGGGGACGTCCGGGCGTCCGCGCCGCGTACACGAACACGGAGGTCGGAGACGGATTGCCGGCGACCGAGCCGCTCGGCCTGGCGATCGAGCGCGCCTTCCGCGCCGACCGCTCGCCCGACGTGCTCGCCTACCTCCGACCGGGCTGGATCTTCCGCAAGGAGCCGGGCTCGACGCACGGCGAGCCCACCGAGGAGGACTTGCGGGTGCCGCTCCTCGTTTGGGGCTCGGGCGTGCGGCCGGGCTCCTGGAGCGTCCGCGTCTCGCCGCTCTCGATCGCGCGCACCGTCGCGACGCTTTACGGCTTCGAAGCGGGCGCCCGCGACGCGGAAGTGTTGGCGCCGGTGCTCGGGCGCGACGAGGAAGTTCGATCTCCAGCGACCCGGCCGTGATGGCGGACGCGATTTTTCCGTCGCTCCCCGAGCTGCTCGCCCGCGACCACCGGAGACTGGACGACCTGTTCGGCCGGTTCCTCGCGGCGATGGGATCGGAGGACACGGCGGCGGCCGAAGGCGCCATCCGCCAATTCGACGACGCACTTCGCAAGCACACCACTCTCGAGGAGGAGCATCTCTTCCCCACCGTCCCGGGAAAAAAGCTCGTCGCGGCTCCCGCCGAGTCGGAGCGCGAGCGCCTCTTCCGCGAGCTCCGCCTCGAGCACGTCCAGGTCCGCGAGCTCTCCGGCATGATCGCGCGGGTGCTCTCCACGGGTGACGAGCCGGAGCGTGCGCGAGGTCTGGCGGCGAGTCTCGCCCGGCGCTGGGACGCGCACACGACGCGAGAGGAGAAGAAGGCGTATCCGCTCCTCTCCGGGCTCACCGATCCGGCCGGCGAAGCGGCGATCCGGAAAGAGCTCTCCGGTCGCTAGCCCGGGGCGAGGGCGTGGACCCGGACGGTGCGTTCGCGCGGGCCGTCGAGCTCGATCAAGACGATGCCCTGCCAGCGGCCGAGAACCGGCTTGCCTTCTTCGAGCGGCACCACGCACGAGATTCCGATCGCCTCGGAAAGGAAATGAGCGGGCGAGTTCCCCTCCGCGTGGTCGAACCGGACGTCGGGCACCCACGCGGCGAGCGCGCGCTCCACGTCCGTCGTGACGTCCTCGTCCCAGGTCTCGCCGACCGTCACGGCGGCGGTCGTGTGCGGGACCGATACGAGGAGCGCGCCCGACTTCGCGCCGAGCTCCTTCGCGGCCCGCTCGACCTGCTTCGTCACGTCGACGCGTGCGATCTTCTTTCGCGTCCGGACCTGGAATTCCGTGCCCGCCACGCCGGAAGTCTATGCGGAGGTCCTCACGGCGTCGGGCGCTCCGGGTAGAGCGCTCGATAGGACTCGGCGTACAGGAGGACCCGCCGCACGTAATCGCGCGTCTCCGCGAACGGGTGCGACTCGATGATCTCGTCCTCCGAACGGCCACGGTTCTCCGCCAGGACCCGCTGCATCCGCGCCGGCCCGCCGTTGTAGGCCGCGAGCGCATACGCCTGGTGACCTCCGAAGCGGTCGAGGAGCTGCCGGAGGAACGCCGCGCCGAGGCGCGCGTTGACGCCCGGGTCGTAGAGAAACGCCCGCCGGTAACGTACGCGCAGAACCGATTTCGCGAGGGGCTTCGCCGTGCCGGGGAGGAGCTGGGTCAACCCGAGCGCTCCCGCGTGCGACCTCGCTAACGGGTTGAAGACGCTTTCCTGACGGACGAGCGCCCGCAGGAGCGCCGGATCGAGACGGAACTCGCGCGCGTGAGCGGAAAGAAACGCGCCCTCCTCGATCGGATAGTGAAGGCGGCGCCAGCCGTCAGGCACGCGACCCTCCTGCGCCGTGCCGAGCTCTCGAAACGCGCGCTTCGCGGCGGCGGCCGCGGTCGCGAAACGACCGAGCGCGAAGTCGGCCTCGGCCACCCGCAGGTCCCGGCCGCGCGACGGCCGAAGCACCCGGGCCTCGCCCGCCGCGTCCTCGAACATCCTCAGGCGCAGAAGCTCGTCGGTGCGCCGGAACTCCGCGGTTTCCGTCGAAGGGTCGGGAAGCGGGGGCGCCGGAGGCGGTCCCGCTTCGCCCGCGGAGCGCTGCCGCGAAAAAAAAGCGTACACGTCCGGCGGAGTCGCCGCGGCGAGCGACGAGTAGATCGCCCGGGCTTCTTCGCGGCTTCCTTCTCTCTCGAGACAACGGGCGCGCCAGTAGGAGAGTCGCCGGTCCCTCCCGACGTCGTCGTACGTGGCCGCGAGCGCTTCGAATCGGCGACGCGCTTCCCGGAAATCGCCCGCGCGCCACTTCTGCCACCCGAGCTCCCAGACCGGCTCGAATCCACGGACCGTTCCGCGCGTCTCGCGCGTCAGCTCCCGCGCCTCTCCGAGCGCCGACTCGAAGTCGTCGGCCTCCGCGGCCAACCGAACCAGCCGCTCGCGCGCGCCCTCGCGGGCCGAGGCCGGCGCCGACGCGACGGCAACGCTCTCGAGCGCGTCCCGGATGGCGCGGATCGCCGGGCTCTTCGCCACGGGAGCGCCGCGCGCCTTCGCGCGAAGCCTCGTAAGGAGAAGATCCGTCCGGAAGAGCGTCGCTTCGAACCATTCGGGCGTGTCCTTCGGAACCTGCGCCGCGGCGGCTTCCGCAGCGCCCGCGCGCCCGGTCGCCGCAAGGGCGCGGGAACGTGCGAGCTGGTTCGCCGCCCGGTCGGAAGCCGGCCACGCGGAGGGTCGCTCGGAGAGAAGCTGCAATCCGCGCTTCGCATCTCCCGCGGCGAGCAGAGCCCGGCCGTGGCGAGCCCGCTCCGAGGAGGGAAGCCGCCGCTCCTCGAGGCGCATCGCAGCGCGAACCGGAGCCGGCGTCGTGCGGCCGGCATCCATCGTGGGAGCGCGGAGGAGAAGCGAGCGGGCGGCGGAGGAGACCGTCCCGCGATCTTTCACGGCGATCCCGAGGCGGACCCGCTCGAGCTCGATCGCGATGCGTTCGGGCGAAGGCGCCCGCGCCGCCGCTCGTTCCAGGATCGCGAGCGCGTCGCGCGGGTGACCGAGTCTCTCCAGGACCTTCGCGAGCCTGCGGCCCGTTGCCGTTCTCCCGGCGAACGCCTCGTCGGATTCGAATATGGCCCTCCACTCCTGAGCGGCCTCCGCGTCGCTGTTTTCCGCTTCGAGGACGCGCGCCAGCCGATCGCGCCGGTACGGCTCCAGACCAATTGCTGCCGCCGCCGCCCCGCGCAGGCGGCGCTCCGCGGACACGTAGTCTTTCCGCCGCTCGTCGTCGCCGGCGAGGAGAAACGCGATGCGCGCGTCCCACGCTCGCTGCTCCGCCCGCTGCTCAATTTCTCCGAGAATCCTTTCCGCGTCGACTCGCTCTCCACGCTCGAGAAGATCGGCGGCGCGCGCGAACTCCGCGTCGAAGTCGCCGGTGACCGGACGAATCGCGATGTCCGCTCTCGCGAGCGACGTCGTCAGCAGGATTAGAAAGACGAAAGGTGCGCGGAACCGGAACACGACGCGGGCAAACGGGAGAGGAGGGTGACCTATTCGCGTGCGGCCGGGGGTCGAAGCGACATCCCCAGGTCCTCCGGCCGGCCGTCGGCGAGGACGTCGACCAGCTCCTCGTAGTAGTAGTCGGCGCCCGCCCGCACCTCCGGAGCCACCCTCTGCTCGTAGAGCCGCCGGCCCCGTTCGATGTCGTCTCTCAACCGCGCCGAGAGATTGCCCCGCTCGCGCCCCTCGACGATTGACTCTTCGTTGTAGAGCTTGATCTCCGAGGCGAGCAGCCGCGCGAACCGGCGCGCTTCGTCGCGTCGCTCGTCGCTCGCCGGCGGAGCGAGAGGACCTCCGAGCGACCGCGCCGGCTCGGGCCCGGCGCCCGGGCGCGGGAGCGGCGCGGCGGGACTCTCGGAGGGAGGCACGGATGCGAACGACGGCGGCGGCTCGGACGCCGAGTCGGTCTCCCGGACGCGGAGCGGCGGCGAGGGGACGAGCTTGCGTTTCGCCAGGCGGTCCACGACGAGCCCGGCGAGATAGGTCAGCAGGGCGATCGCGTCGGGGTCGAGCTTCGAGCGCTCCGCAGGGATTGCGTCGGCGTAAAGGGCTCCGGAGACCTTCTCCCCCACGACGAACGGAACGAGAACCGCGTCCGCCGCGTCGGCGGCGCCGAGCGCGCGAGAAATCTCGTTTCCTTCCACGAGACGCTGCGGAACTCCATCGCGAACGAGCTGCAGGGCGTCCGCCGCCGGAAGGATGTCCGATCCCCGCTTCTGCTCCCGTTGACCCGAGAACCCGGCGGACTTCCACGGCTGCGAGCGGCCGTTCCGCTCGACGATCAAGACCACTCGCGAGGCGTGTCGGAGACATTCCTCGAGAAAGCGGGTGAGCGCTTCGACCTGGTCGGCCGCGTCGTCGAGCCGCCGGGCCGCTTCGATCGAGATCGCTCGGCGGGCGGGGCGCTCATCCGCCGTCGCCGGCCCGCGCAGCAGCTCTTCCGGGAGAATTTCCTCGGGGTTCTCGGCGAGGCGCGACAGGAGCTCTTCCCAGCGCCGGTCCGTCTCCAAGCGCAATCGCTCGAGCTCGGCGCGAAGCCTCGCCAGACGCTCCGCCAGGCGCGAACGAAGGCGATCCGACGACGCCGTTTCTTCCCGATCGGCCACGGCGCCCGATTATGAACGGCTTCCGGGGGCGTGTAGAGAAATGAGGGAAGCCCGGGCGGGTTGGGAGCGTTCTCTTTGCGCGCGTGGGGGCTCCGTCGGCGGCGCCCGGGCGCTCAAAGAGCTAAACCATTGGAGACAAGGGATTTCGTTGACAGGTCCGAATCGGACGGGGTAAAATCGCCGGATTCGAGCCTGCGGAGAAGGGGGTGAATGTTCGTGCCTCTCGTCCACGTCAAAGAAGACGAGTCCTTCGAGAACGCGATGCGTCGGTTCAAGCGCAAGTGCGAGAAGTCGGGGATTCTCTCGGAGCTGAAGAAGCGTCAGCATTACGAGAAGCCGAGCGCGAAACGCAAGCGCAAGGCGATCCAGGCTCGCAAGAAGATGCTCCGCAAGCTCTCGGAGGAGCGTCGCGCCACGATGTAATCACCCTTCCGGCGGAGGACGCCGTCGATCTCCACGCACTCGAGTTCGACGTCGTCCTCCGACTGATTTCCGCTCTCGCCCGAACCGGCCCCGGTCGCGAGGCCGTCCTCGAAACAAAACCTTCCTGGGGTGAAGCGCACGTCCGCCGGCGCCTGGAGGAAACCTCCGAGCTCTCCCTGTTCCGCGCCCGCGAAGGACGCCTGCCGCTCGCCGGACTCCAGAACGTCACGGCTCCGCTCGCCGCGCTCGAGGACGCGGGCGGCGCGGCAGCGCCCGAAGACTTCCGTCCGATCCTCTCCTCGGCGAAAGCGGCGCAGGCGGTCCGCCGGGCTCTCGGCAAGACCGAGTCGGCTACGCTCGCGGAACGCGCGAGCCGGCTGCCCGACCTGCAGGCATTGGTCGACGCGGCCGCGCGGATCTTCGGTGCGGACGGCGCGGTCCGCGACGATGCATCGCCGGAGCTCGCTGCGATTCGCCGCCGCCTTCGCCGCCGGCGCACCGAGGTTTCGCGGATGCTCGAGAAGATGCTCGAGACCCGCCGCGACGCGCTCGCCGACGCCGTCCTCGTGCTGCGGAACGATCGCTATTGCCTGCCGGTCGCCGCTTCGGCGCGATCGCGGGTCGCGGGGATCGTCCACGACCGTTCAGGTTCGGGTCAGACCGTCTTCGTCGAGCCGCTCGAGGTCGTCGAAGCCAACAACGAGCTCGCACTCGCCGGAGCGGAGGAGCGGCGGGAGGTCGAGAGACTGCTCACGGCGCTCGGCCGCACCGTGCTCGACTCCGCGAGCGACCTCCTCGCGATCGAGCGGGAGCTCGCCTCACTCGACGCGGTAGAGGCGGCCGTGGAGTTCGGTGAGCTCTGCGCCGGCCGCGTGCCTGAGATTTCGGACGACGGCTCGTGGGCGCTCGAGGGCGCCCGGCACCCCCTTCTCGATGCGCGGCTCTCGGAGCTGCGCGGCCGCGTCCTCGGCGAGTCCCGTTCCGCGAACCACTCCGAGCGGGACGCGGTCCCGCTCGACTTCCAGCTGTCGCGCGAAAGACGGATTCTCGTCGTCTCCGGTCCGAACGCGGGAGGCAAGACCGTCGTGTTGAAGACCGCGGGCCTCCTGACGCTGATGGCGCAATCGGGGATTCCGATCCCGGCAGGGCCCGGGACTCGGATTCCGGTGTTCTCGGCGGTGCGAACGGAGATCGGCGACGCGCAGGAGATCCTCTCCGACCGTTCGACGTTCTCCTCCTCGATGGAGACCCTCGCGGAGATCCTGGGGAGGGCCGCGCCGGACCGGCTCGCGCTGATCGACGAGATCGGAAGCGCGACCGACCCGGAGGAAGGGAGCGCTCTCGCCGTCGCGTTTCTCGAGGAATACCTCGCCCGAGGCGGGCGCGCGATCCTCACGACCCACTTGTCCGCGGTGAAAGGGTTCGCCGCCGGCAACCCCGAAGCGGTCTGTGCCGCGATGGAGTTCGACGAAAAAACCGGACGGCCGACGTATCGGCTGCACGCCGGATTCGCCGGGAGGAGCCGCGCGCTCTCGGTCGCCGAGCAGCAGGGCTTGCCGCGGAACGTGATCAGCCGCGCGCGGGAAATTCTCGGAAGCGCGTGGGAGCGGCGCGACCGGGCGGAGTCGGACGCCGAGGCGGCGCTCGAGAGGCTGCGGCAGGCCGAGACCGAGCTCGCCCGCGAGAGGGAAACGGCCAGAAGCGAAGCCGAGCGGCTCGCGGTGGAGCGGGAAGCCGCCTTCCGAGAGCGTGAGCGGATGCTCGAAACCGGCCTCGCCGGATTCGAGAAGGCGAAGAAGGAGCTCGCCCGGCGCGTCGAAGCGGAGTTGGACTCCATCCGGGAAGACACAGTGCGCCGCGCGAGCCGGTCGGCCGCGAGCATCCTTTCGGAGGCGGAAGACGTGGCTGCGGGGGAGACCGTCGCGCAAGCGCGGGAGGAGCGCGTCGCCCGGTCGCGCGCGATCGCGCCGGGTGATCGCGCCCGGCTGCGCGGGACTCGGACGGAGGCGACGGTCGAGTCGCTCGAGGCAGACGTGGCATGGCTCCAGATCGGCGGGAAGAGGATGCGGGTGCCGCTCGAGGAAGTGGAGAGGGTGGGAGGCGCCTCGGCGTCGTCCGCCTCACCCCGGACCTCCCCCGGCGGGACGGGGAGGGAAGACGTCGCGGCTTCCACACCGGAGGTCAACGTCATCGGGCAACGGCTCGACGAGGCCATCGAGACCGTCGAAAAGGCGCTCGACGGCGCGCTCCTCGCCGGTGCGGGCAGATTTCGCGTCGTGCACGGCCACGGCACGGGAAGGCTGCGCGCCGGATTGCGAGATCATCTCCGAAAGCATCCGGCCGTGTCGCGGCTGCGCGCGGCCGACCCGCGCGAAGGCGGCAACGGCGCGACGATCGTGGAGCTGGCGTGATTCCTCTCGCTGTACCGGGGGATCCCTCGCTTCGCTCGGGATGACAGGATAAAGACATGTCGGATCTGGACATCAACGACAACGTGCTCGCTGAATTGCGCGCCGCCGTCGACATCGTCGAGGTCGTCAGCGAGCACACGCGCTTGAAAAAGGCGGGGCGCTCGTGGAAGGGCCTCTGCCCGTTTCACAACGAGCGCACGCCCTCCTTCACCGTCGATCGCGACAAGGGTCTCTACCACTGCTTCGGGTGCGGCGCCGGCGGCGACGTGATCCATTTCGTGCGCCAGATCGACCGGCTCGACTTTCCCGAGGCGATCGAGGCGCTCGCTTCGCGCTTCCATGTGACGATTCCGCAGCGGGTCTCGCACGGAGCGCGCGACGAGCAGCGGGAGAAGCTCCTCGCCGCGGTCGCCGCAGCGCAACGCTTCTACGCCGCCGAGCTCGCGAAGCCCGGAAACCGCGCCGCTCTGTACCTCGAGGAGCGGGGCGTTCCCGGATCCGTCGCCAAAGCCCTCGGCGTCGGCTACGCCCCCGCCGGTTGGGAGACCCTCGCGAACGGCCTCGGCGGCGCCTGGCCGGAGGCCCTGCTCGTCGATGCGGGATTGCTTCAACCGCGTTCGGAGGGACGCGGATCCTACGACCGTTTTCGAAACCGGCTCGTCTTCACGATCCGCGACGAGCGCGGCCGACCGGTCGGTTTCAGCGGCCGTGCGCTGTCGTCCGAAGATGAGCCGAAGTATCTGAACTCTCCGGAGTCGCCGATCTTCGTGAAGAAGAGGCTCCTTTACGCGCTAACCGACGCACGAGAGGCGATTCGCCGGCGCGAGAGGACGGTTCTCGCCGAGGGCTGCTTCGACCACCTTGCGCTCTATCTCTCCGGTGTCCAAGAGACCGTCGCCTCCATGGGAACCGCGCTGACCCCCGAACAGTCAGCGAAGTTGAAACGCCTCGCGTCGCGGGTCGTACTCTGCTACGACGGGGATTCCGCCGGGCGCGCAGCCGCGAGAACGGCCCTCCCGCACCTCCTCTCGCAGGGGCTGGAAGTGCGGGTCGCCCGGCTCCCGTCCGGCGAGGATCCGGACGACGTGCGGCGGCGGGAAGGAGGCGATGCTCTCGCCTCGCGGATCGAGGAGGCTCCCGGATACCTCGACTGGCTTCTCGAGGAGCTGCGACCGGGCGAGCCGCGGATCTCGCCGGAGGAAAAGAAGGATAGGATCCGCGCAATCTTAGAAACCCTGTCCGCGATTCCCGACCGAATCCTCCGTTACGAGGAGTACCGCCGCGTCTCCCGGGACGTGGGCGTGCCCGTCGAGGTCCTCTGGACGGCCGAGCCGGCAAACCGGGCGCCTGGCGGCGCAACCTCG
>WNGA01008768.1_pt1 | contig 13789 bp, 11 predicted proteins | sample 5400061 | NCBI WGS metagenome assembly WNGA01 (sample SAMN13153366, study PRJNA577476) | soil metagenome | isolation source: 100 cm soil or saprolite under grassland replicate 2 | place: USA:California | collected 2016-06-15 | reverse complement strand
ACCGTCCGAGGGGACGGTAGACCCAGTACGTGTGCCAGACGTACCACGACGGGGCGATGAGCGGGGCGGCCACGAGGGCGGCCGCGGCTTGTGGGACGGCGGCCGGCGGCAAGTTCGCAGCCAGATACGCGAGCCCGAGGGGCGCGACGCCGTAGCTTAGCACGAGCGCGAGGTCTTCGATCTCCAAGGTGAGTTCGAAGAAGCCCCTTCGCGTGATCGCTCCGATACAGTCCCGGAAGACGTCGATCGCCTCCATGGGCTCGAGAGGACTCGCCGCGAGCATGGCGGAGGGCGCATGGGGCGGGTCGAAGACGCCCGCGAGATGCGACGCCGCGAAGGCGAAGCGATCGACCATCGCCTCCTGCGGGATCTGCGACGAGGCGAGGATCGAGGCCGCAGCCTCGATGGGCAGTCCGTCCCGGTATCCGCGCGCGGCCATGCCCGACATCGCCGCATCGAAACGGCCAAGCACCTGCTCCACCGAATGGGGCGAACGCGCGAGCGCGGAGACCAGGATAGCGTTGAGGGTGGGGCGCGACCGGCGGATGTCGTCGAGTCGCTCGAATACCGAGTCCCGTGAACTCGGGTCGAGATCCGCCATGGAGGCCGCGGCAAAGATCCGGTCTTCGGGCAGGATGCCGTGGGACTCCAGTCGAAACCGGACTTGCTCGAAATTCGCCCGGACGGGCCCGGGGTCGCCCGGGAGCGAGGCCAGCACCGTCGAACCGACGAGACGGTCCTCCTTGTTCCAGGAGCCCCAGTTCACGTCCGTGTTGTAGAACTCGAAGAGGCGGGCGAGAAGGGTCGGATCCAGGGGCCGCTTCGAGAGGATCATCGATGCGAAGCGGAGGTCCACGGTCGTGAACGGAGAGCCGAACGTCACCTCGTCTTCCGACCTCATCTCTTCCGCCAGGGTCAGGCTTCCGTACACGGCAGCTGCGCGGGCAATCGTCTGAAGTAGCCCTTCGCGATAGCCGGCCATCTCTCGCTGAAAGTCTTCGAAGGAGCGCCCTTCGAGCCGCTGCTGCCACGTGGACAGGTCCTCGAGGACGCCCTTCCCGGGGAGCGTGACCCGAAAGTATTCCTGTGTCGGGCCGTTCCGGACGAGCGCATCCAAGCTCGTCTTCTGCCGCGTGATCTCCTCGAGGTCCGAAATCATCTTCTGAAGTTCCGGAGGCGCGGTCGGGCCGGGCGTCGCGAGGGCTTGGCGGGAGAGCTCGCGCACGCGGTCTCGGAGCGGCAGCAAGCCGGTCACGGCCGCCGTCCACCGGTCCCGCGTGGCCGGGTCAACAGCCTCAAGGAAACCTTCCGACACTAGGGAGGCACGCTCGTCGGCGCTCACGGACACCTCCCGGTGGTCCGCAAGGGCGTGCAAGATCTCCCGCACCCGACCGCTGTCCATCACGACCCGTCCTCGTCGGCCACCTCGATCTCGACGCGGCACGCGGCCCCGTCGACGATGGGCTCGACCTGCAGGAGCAGCTTCCCGCCGCGGGGCTCCAAGGCGAGATACGGATCGGTCGCACACGCGCGTCCGAGTGCATCAAGGATCCAGCGACGCCGCGCCACGGGCCCGCGAGGCAGTCGCCATTGGCGCTCGACCGCGACCGCGAGCGCCTCCATCGCATAGAACGCCTCGTACACGTTGCGGTGGAACTGCCGTGCGATCGCCTCTCGAACCGCGCCCGGGTCCCCCGCCACGACTTCCTCGATCCCCTCGAGGTCCGCGAAATACAGCGTCCCGTCGGGCGCGACGACCGCGTCCTTGTCGAGCCACACGTCGTGGTAGCCTAGGCCCGCGTACACCCCGCGTCGGTCGTCGTGCCGGAGCGTTCGCGCGTACAGGGTGAGCGCGGCCATCGACGAACGGGCCAAGTTCTCCAGGAACCGCTCGGCGCCCTCGAACGATTCGATGCCGAACATCGCCAAAACGCGGGAGGTGTCGACCCCGAACGTCAAGGGGCTGTGGAAGTAGACTCGGACATTGGACGGCATCAGCCGGACTTCCTGCCAGTAGGCGCCCTCGTACCGACGATACCAGAAGAACCGCGAGGCGATCGCCGCGAACTCGTCCGGGATTCGGACCATGGAGACCACCGGGCAGATGTGGAAGCCCGCGATCTCGTCGCCGTCGGAGCGGAGGCTCGTGAGGAGTCCAATCGCCGCATTGTCGGGCGCCTGCGCTCCGTAGGGAGTGTTGCCGAACCACCGCTCGCCCGTGATGAAGCCCGACGCCGCCCCGTCTTCCAGCGCCAGGGCGTCGAGGAAGGCGCGATCTCGGCAGATCGCCTGTGCTCGGGTCGCGGTCAGCGGCACGTTCTCGTATGCATCCGTGGCCGCACCACATCCCTTGACCGCGGCGACGAACTCGCGGTCGCGGATCACCCACCGGCACATCGGGAGGAGCGCGGACCGGTTGTCGTCGCGCACCCCGTCGATCGGCATGCCGGCCGGTCGACCCGCCAACTTCCAGAGGAGCTCCGGCACGTAGCACCCGGCGAGGTCGCGGGACCAAAACGATTCGAACCGGCGATCGCCCAGAACCTCCAGATCCCCGCCCATCCGCACCAGCGATACCGCGTCGTTCGGGACCCAGACGACTGGCCGCACCATCACGTCTGCCTCTGGAGCGCCGCGGGAGCCGACTCCGGCTGCTTCGAGTAGTAGATCGTCTCCCCGACGGGCACGAAGCCCGCGCGGGTCGCGACGCGCATCGACGCAACGTTCTTCTTCGAGATCTCGAGGATGACCCGGTCTACGCCCAGGGCCGCGAGGGCCGAGAGCCGCGCGTTCATGATCTGGGTGCCGATTCCTCGCGCCCGGTACGGAGCGTCCACGGTCAACGTATGGAGGCGCGCGACCGTGCCCACGACCATCGCGAACCCGAAGCCGACGACGCGCCCATCGGCGACCGCGACGAAGCCCAGATCGCCGCCCTGGTAGGACGACGCGATGAATCGACCCGCGCTCGCCCGGTACGCGGCTTGGGAAATCGCGGTGACCATGCCCCAGTCGTCCGCTTGCATCGGCCGCACGAGGGCCGTGTCGTAATCGAGGGGCTGGGGATTGCGGAGCTGGAGGATCGCGAAGCGGTCAATCTCCTTCGACCGGAGGAGCCCGCTCGGGATCGTGGCGTCCGCGAAGAAATCTCGCATCTTGACGCGCTTCAGCAGCACCCGAGCCACGGCATCATCCGACGCGAACAGGCTGCCCATGCCCGACTCGCGATCGAGGAGCGCCAGCCCCCGAATCGTACGGTCCGCCAGCGCGAGGACGACGGGGTCGCCTTCCGCGACGGAGCGGTCGGCGAAGACCGGGAGGAACGGGCCGAAGAACGGAGAACCATCGGAGAGGAGGCCAGAGACATCCCCGGGCTTCGTCGCCTTCCGGATCCGCACGTCGATGGGGGAGTCCTTCGAACCGACGCGGATCCGGCTGGGGCCGCGCATCGCGCGGACGCCTCCCGCGACAGCCGCGACGGTCACCGCGGGGACGCCGACGTCGACGAGGGCAAAGGAGACCAGGTTCACGGGCACGGAGTAGCTGCTCCCCGTCACGAAGACCTCCGCGCGGAATCGGAACGAGGCAGCGTAGTTCGAGTCCTGCTCGACGAACTCTTCCGACACGATGTATCCGGAGTCCGGATCGAAGTAGTAGGTATCCGTGTAGGTCGCGGTGAAGACGCCGTATGCGTCGTTGCGGATATACGTGCCCGACGCCTGGAGCTGGACCGCGCGGTGCGGGATGATCCCGGACCACACGGTCGCGTCGATGGAGTGGACGGTGAACACGTCGTCGAGCACGGGCACCGTCTGGCCCACCGAAACGGGCACGAGGATCCAGAACCACTCGGTCGCGTTCGCCTTCGTCGTGTTGACGTCCGAGCCCGACACGTATTCACGCGTCGTCAGGGAAAAGACCGGAGTCACGTTCGTGATCCCAGAGAGATGCGTCCCGTCGGAGCCGTCGAAGCTCCAATACCCGAGACCGTCGACCGTCACCAGGTCGCCCTGGACCGACACGACGGAGTAGCGGGCGTGGGACACCATGGTGTCCGTGTATCCGTAATAGTCCCCGGAACCCTGGTCCACGTACGTGTTGTAATTGTATTCGAAGAAATCGCCGGTTCGAGGCGCCGCCCCGACCACGACCGGGGGGAGAATCAGGCCGAGTCCGAGTGCGAAGACGCCGACGAGGCTCGCAAGCCTACCCAAGGCATGGGGACCCGTGAGAAATCGAGCCATCGAGATTCCCAAGCTCCTCCGAGGGCCGCCATAGCGGCGATTTTGCGCTTAAAGGTCACGCCGGAATCCCTCGAACCCGGCGGTGCACCCGAAACCCGGGCTGCGCGCTCCGCGGGAGTGGGTCCGTCCGGATTCGGTCTGGGGGAGTGGCTCCCCGCGAGCGCTCGCGTCCCCTACCCGCCGGCGCGCCGGCGCGGCCGCCTGAGAGCCCTCGAGCCCCGACTTTCAACGAGGTCCTGAGCCAGGATGCGATCCGCCCCGACCACCTCATCGAGGTAGCCCGACCAATCGGCGAGCACGTCGGAGTACGCGTCCTCGACCCGGAACAGGGTGGTCTTCATCTGTCGGGCCAATCCCGCGGAGGCGCGGCCTGCGATCACGACGGCGAGAAAGGTGTGGGCGCCTTGCCGAATGAGGATCTTGCGGCGGCCGAAGGCGAGTTCTTTCAGCCCACCATTCTCCCTCGGGTCGAACGAATCCCGGATGAAACTCTGGACCGCGGTCAGCATCGCGGCGAGGATGTCCCGGTCCCTGTGGGGCTTCAGGGTCCGGGAGAAATGGCTGATCAGCATCCCTCCTTGGCTCACCAGGAACACTTCCTCGACCCGGCCTTTGGGCCGCGCGACGAGGGCGACGAGCAAAGGAATGCCGAAGAGCAGTCCCAAGGCGAACGGGATCCAGAGATTGAACGGCGCATCGCCCGCCGCAATCACGATGGACGTGACGGCGACCGCCGAACCGGGTCGCGAAGCTCCGGCAGCGTCCGTATAGTTGAGCCTCGCGACGTTCGTCAGGAGGGCGCCGGGCGCGGCGGTCCCTTGCACGGTGACGCGAAGGACGAAGGCGTGCGGCCCGGGCGGCAGGCCCGGGAAGGTCCAGTTCGCGCCACCGAACTTGACACCGCCTAGATCGGTGGCGTTGTCCCACGCGTACGCGACGGACGCGGGCAGGGTGTCATTGACCCAGACCACGCCGGCGGGCGCGGTCCCGGAGTTGTTGAGCCAGAGCGTGTATGTGAGGGTGTCGCCGGTCCGGACGCCGAGCCGGTCCGCCGTCATGGCGAGGACGACCCCGACCAGCGCGTATCCGAACGTCCGGAGCTCGAAGTCCCCTCTCGCGAGTCCCCACTTCGCCCCCAGGCTGTTCGACTGTTCCCCCACGCCGGGCGCGATGTATGTGTCGTTCCGCGTGTTCCACCAGCTCCATCCCGTGCCGCCGCTCGCTGCAGAGTTCTCGATCACGACCCAGTAGACGGCCCCTCGGCTGAGCTGCACCTGGGGCGTCAGGGAGAAGGCGACCCAGGCGTACGCGGACGAGGCCGTCGCAGACCCTCTGGCGAGCGCCGCCGTCGCCATGTCCGGGCTCCCGCCGCTGTCGAGACGAATCTCGACCGTTGAGGTGTTCGTCGTCGATTTCTGGGTTAAGGCCAAGAGGTCCACCTCCGTCAGGACGTATGCCGCGCTCGCGGCGAACGACTGGGCCGCCCACTGGTTGGCGAAGATGTCGATGCCGGTGCCGCCGATGGGATAGTTGGGCGGAGGATCGCTCACACCGTCGTAGAACTGGTAGGTGGCCGCGGAGGAGGGTCCCCCCAGCATCGCCAAGGCCACAAGGGCGAGGGCGAGCGCGGACGCTCGCGTAGAGGCACGCACCCCCCAAGGCATCGGCGTACGGTGGGCCGCTGCCGGCATCAAGGTTATTGTGCGATTATCGAATCCCCGGCCGCGCGCCGTCCGGGGCCGTAGGAAAGAACGGGGAAATGTCGGGAAACCGTCACTCGGACCGCGTCGTCCTCCAAATAGGTGTCCGGAATCAGGGTCTATCGGCCGGGGGATCATGGGAGTGGGAGCGCACCGCGTTGCGGGGCGGAGCATCCGGAGGTCCGTATCCTCGGGATTGGCCTGCTGATCGTCCTCTCAACGCTCGTCTTGGGGGCCGTGCCACAGCCGGCCACGGCGGCGACCGGCAAGCCGGCGCCCCACGCGCCGATTCCGATCCAGCGAGACGCCGATTTCAGCGCGTCGAACGGCGTAGGGTCGGGCTCCGAGACTGCAGGCGATCCGTGCGTCATTGGCTTCTAGTCGAGCCGGGCTCAAGCGAGAACAAATCGTATTGGGTGCGGTTGCCTTGTCTCCCTGGTGTGAGGAATGGACCCTGCGGCGCGACGCAAGATACGAAACCATGCCCTCCTGGTCTGGGCACTGGTCGTCGGTCCGTCCATCGCGTTCTCGATTCCGAGCGGTCCCCCTCCGTCTCCTCTGGCCTTCCTCCTCTGGCTGGCGGGAATGGTCATTATCGCGCTCCTCGAGCTGCCCTCGTGTTCGTCTTGAGTTTCGTCGAATACCGGCTCCGTTCCCGGTTCCAGGAACGACGGCATCCTCGCCCGATCCCCGAGCCGCAGTACGCGGCGGCTCGTGTCACCGCACCTTTTCGGTTCACCGGAACGCGCTGGAAGACGTCAGTGGGCGTTCTCGCGTTTGTGTTTGCCTTGGTGCTTCCGGCTTGGCTCCTGCCCGCGTCTGGCCAGTTCGTCCCGATGCTCTTCGTCCTTCGATGGCTGGGTCTTGCCCTTGCCGCGCTCGCGGTGCCGGCCATCTTCCTCGGATTCCGCACCGTCACGTATGAAGTCGACGACCTCGGCGTTCGCGTGCAGCGTCCGATCCGCTGCTTCGAGGTACGATGGGATGCGATGGTCCAGATTGAATCGGCCCGGATTCCTTCAGTCCCATGGGCCTACGACACAGAAGGGCCGAATCGAATGATGTACGGATTGCGGACGAAAGACGGCGCCGTCGTCGGAGGAGTCGTTCCTTTCGCAGAGCTCGGACGCGGGAACGGTGAGGTGTTTGAGCGCGCTTTGTGGGCGTGGGCCGCCAAGCACGAGATTCCGGTCATCGAGGTCCACTGGCGGGCGACACGGTCTTGGAGACAACGGAGACGTGCGATCCGCGCTTGAGCGCCGGGGAAATCCAACTCCCGCTTGCGGTAATAGGTGAAGCGGACCCATGGGTTGCCCTTTAGGTCCGAAGGAAGCGAAGGGCCGAGGCCGTGAGGCCCCGGCATGGAAGGGACTGGCGCCGAGGTCGCTATCTCTTGATTCCGGATTTCAGTCTGTTTCTCCCTGAATATGGGTCCGTCCGGATTTGAACCGGAGTCTAGTGGTCCCGAACCACCAAGGATAGACCAAGCTACCCCACGGACCCAGCGCGAGCCGCCGTAAGAAAAGGGTCCGCATAAGGGTTGTGCGCGATCGATCAGATACGGCGGAGCCAAGAGGGAACCTGAACTCCCCGCGACCGGGAACCATATTCTCAAGCCGCCGAGGCCGCGAATCCTTATCCGCTTCGCATGCAATCGGCGGCGAGAGGTCCACCATGCAACCAGGGTCTCCTCCCGAGACGCCGCAACCGCCGTGGGGCGGGCCGCCAACCGGTCCGCCGTGGACTTGGGGCGGCCGACGCCCGTGGCGGGGGATGCGGTGGCGGGCGAGCGCGACGATCCTGATGATCACCGCGTGGCTCGTCTTCATCCTCCTGTACGCGGCCCTGTGGTCGGGCCAGTTCAGCCTCTTCCAGAACATCGTAATCTTCTTGGCGACCCTCATCCTGCTAATGGGGAGCATCGGCGCGCTGTGGGCCGCGTGGGGCATGCGCTTCGCTGGCGGCGGATGGGAACACTGGCGCTGAGTCGCGTCAGCCGAGCCGTTCGACGCGCACCGAGCGAATCCGTCCGCGGTCGACGGAGAAGACGCCCCGGTACCGGCGTGCCCGGCCCGTGTGGTAGAGAGCGAGGACCTCGTGACCGCGATCCTCGAGGGCCTCGAGCGACACCGAGTTCGGCTTGCGGTACTCGAGGAGCGATGCAGCGATCTCCCGGATGCCTTTCGATTCCTTGCCTGCTTCGTCCGTGAGGACGGCGTCCGTCGAGAAGAGATTCAACGCGTCGACGACTCGGCCTTCGGACAGGGAGTCGTAGTACTCCCGCACGACATGAGCCGCTTCCTTGGGCGGCAGCTGGGTGACCAATGCGCACATCGCCTGCCTCAACGAATCCGTTGGACTAAGGGTTTACGCCATATTCTCCGGAGGCCTACGGGATTTCCGTACCCCGTGCGACCGCGTAGTCGATCGCGATCTCCGCGATGTCGGTCGCGTAGCTCGCCGTGCGGCCGAGGCTGTCGACGATCGTCGCGAGGGCGAGGAGCTCTTCCCCTTTCTTCGTCGCGACGTGATGCGACAGGCCGTCGATCAGCTTCTGGTGCCGCGCGAGGTCGTCCACCGCCGCGTTCGCCGCATCGATGTCGGCCGTCAACAGCGCCATGAAGGCCTTGTCCAGGATCCTGATTGCGGACTCTCGCGCCGCGTCGAACTCCTTCAGGAGCTTCGGATCCAGGCCGCGCTCCGATAGCACGGAATACGTGCGGGCGATGCGTTCCGCGTGGTCCCCGATCCGCTCGAACAACTTCGCGATGAGCCGGTAGTTGTGGAGCTCCGTCTTCCCCGTCGGGCCTGCGCCGGCACCCGGCATATGGGCCACGTTGTACTGCTTCGCGACCATCCAATAGAGCCGGTCCACGTCCTGGTCCCGCTGGGCGACGTCGTGGGCCAAGGCCTCGTCTTGTGTCCGCAGCGCGATCAGGGCGTCCTCGTGCATCGCTCGGACCGTGAGGTGCATGCGGCGCAGGCATTTCTCCGCGCTGAGTTCCGCGGTGTCGGAGAGGTCCTGGATTACCACCGCGTTCCGCGTCTCCTCGATCACCTCCGGGCCGATCACCATGCGACTGAAGTCCCTCGCGACGCGGCGCACGAAGGGCCCCATCTCGGGCCGGAACCGGATCTCGATGTAGCTGAAGCCCGCGATATACGCGCCAATCAGCTTCCGCAACAGGTGGTCGCGTCGCTCCTCGCCCTTCTCCTCGAAGATCCGCCGCCGCATCTCGGGCTTCTCGCCGGGCCGCGGCCGGATCGAGACGGCGCCGTCCGTTTGGGTGTCGATGAACACCGTGTCGCCCGCCTTGAGGCCCGCATCCACGACCCACCGCTTCGGCAGCGAGACGACGTACGTCGAACCGCCGGTGAGCTGCAACTTCCGCCCTTCCATTCCCCTCACTCGAATCCCTCCCACCGTCTATTGAGTCAAAAGGGTTCTCCCTATAGTCTATATAGTTCATCCCTCGACACCGGTTGACAGGGAACATTCCATCGGGAACCGTCATAGAGCGCAGGGGAACTCCGTCGGTTCCAGAGCAAAACGAAATTCGAGGTTGCAGAGGAGAGTGTGAGACGGATGGCAGGGACACCGGAAGAGATGGAGCGGCTGCATCGGGCGTCCGGCGGCAATCGCGCGTGGATCGTCGTGGCGGTCATCGCCGTCGTCGCGATCCTGATTGCCGTGGCGGCCCTGGCGGGATGGTTCTGGCCGGCCGCCCAGCCGACGACGCTACTCGGGGCGGGAGCCACGTTCCCGTTCCCGCTCATCAGCAAGTGGTCGAGCGTCTACGTCAACCTGACGGGCGTGCGAGTGAACTACCAATCGATCGGGAGCGGCGGCGGGGTCTCCCAGATCGCCGCGAAGACGGTCGATTTCGCGGGGTCCGATGCGCCGCTGAATCCAACGGAACGGTCCGCGGCGCCCGGTCTCCTGCACATCCCGGAGACAATCGGCGCGGTCACGGCCGCGTACAACGTGCCGGGGATCGCGAGCGGACTGAACTTCACGGGCAGCGTGATGGCAGACATCTTCCTCGGGACCATCACGACGTGGAACGACCCGAGCATCCTCGCGTTGAACCCGGACGTGAGCCTGCCGAGCCAAGCGATCACGGTCGTACACCGCGTCGACGGGAGCGGGACCACGTTCGTGTGGACGAGCTACCTCGCCCTCTCGAGTGCGACGTGGAACACCACGGTCGGCAAGGGGAAGTCCGTTAACTGGCCGACGGGGACCGGGCAATCGGGGAACTCGGGCGTCGCGAGATTCATCCGCCAGAACCCGTACACCCTCGGCTACGTGGAGCTCGCGTACACGGTCCAGAACTCGATGACCGTGGCGAAGGTTCAGAATGCGGCCGGCAACTTCGTCCTGCCGACCCTCGACAGCACAGCCGCAGCGGCGGCCGGCGCGTCCTCGTCCCTCCCTTCCACCAGCGGCGACTGGGGGAACGTGTCCATCCTGAACGCACCCGGCGCGACGAGCTACCCGATCTCGAGCTTCACGTACCTGCTCGTGTACAAGGAGCTGAGCGTGATCGGCCCGACGATGACCTCGGTCAAGGCCCAGTCGCTCGTCGACTTCCTATGGTGGGTGGTCCACGACGGCCAGACGTACTCGTCGGCCCTCGTGTACGTGCCTCTGCCCCCGTCGGTCGTGACGCTCGATGAGCAAGGAGTCCGGTCGATCACGTTCAATGGGCAAACACTTCATAGCTGAGGACGGTTCGCCGCCGCACGACGCATGAAAATCTTTCGAATCCCCTGGGGGCGCAACCGGAACGGGACGGTTGCATCCCTCGGTGATACCCTCTTTCGGTATCTCTCGGCCGGCGTGGCCCTTGCGGTGATCGCGCTCCTCGCGGTGATCACGGCCATCCTGTTCATCGCCGCCGAGGAATCGATCCGGACCTTCGGCGTCGGGTTCTTGGGGGGAACGATCTGGAACCCGATCCCTCCGGAGGTCTTCGGTGCGGCACCGTTCGTGTACGGCACCCTCGTCACATCCGCCTTCGCGCTCCTCGTCGGGGTCCCGATCAGTTTGGGAATCGCGATCTTCCTCTCCGAGCTCGCTCCGCGGTGGCTGCGGGTCCCGCTCACGTACGTCGTCGAGCTCCTCGCCGCCGTGCCCTCGGTCGTGTACGGCCTATGGGGGATTTTCGTCCTTGCGCCCACGATGCGGGTCTACGTGGAGCCGGCCGTTCAGGCGCTGTTCGGATTCCTCCCGATCTTCGAAGGCACCCCAATCGGGACGGACAAGTTCACGGCCGGCGTCATCCTCGCGGTCATGATCATCCCCACGGTCTCCGCGGTGTCGCGGGAGGCGCTCCTCGCGGTGCCTCAGAGTCAGCGGGAAGCGGCGCTGAGCCTCGGGGCGACGCGATGGGAGACGACCCGGGTCGCCGTCCTGCGGTTCGCGCGGGCGGGAATCTTCGGCGCGATTATCCTCGGGCTCGGCCGGGCCGTCGGCGAGACGATGGCCGTCACGATGACGATCGGGAACCGCAACGCGATCTCCGTCTCCCTGTTCGACCAGGGACAGACGATCGCGAGTTGGATCGCTAACAATTTCACGGAGGCGGGTCCGCTCGAACTGAGCGCGCTCCTCGAGCTCGGGCTCGTCCTCATGCTCATGTCCCTCACCATCAACATCTTCGCGCGTCTCATGGTACGCCGGGTCTTCCGCGTCGGCGAGGTGACGGCATGAAGCTCGTCTTCGACCGCGATACCCGGCGACGATTGAAGGACGTCGGGATGAGCGTCGCCGCCTTCGCGTGCGTCGTGATCGCCCTGATCCCGCTCGGGAGCATCCTCGTCGAGGCGACCGCGCGCGGGCTCCAGGCGATCAGCGTGAGCTTCTTCGTCTCGGACACCTCAGAGGGCGGCATCGGCAACGCGATCCAGGGGACGCTCATCCTCGTCGGCCTCGCCTCGCTGATCTCGCTCCCCATTGGCATCCTGACGGGGATCTACCTGTCGGAGTTCGGGAAGAACCCGCTGGGAGCGGCGATTCGGTTCTTCGTCGACGTGATGACTCAGATCCCGTCCATCGTCGTCGGGATTTTCGCGTACTCCATCATCCTGGAACTGGGATCGATCGGGATCGGGAGCACGCGGCTCGTCTTCAGCACCCTGTCCGGAGTCGTGGCGCTCGCCACCCTCATGATCCCGTTCGTCGCCCGCACCGCGGAGGAGGCGCTGCGGCTCGTCCCGATCTCGACGCGGGAGTCGGCGCTCGCACTCGGCATCCCCCAGCATCGGACGATCCTGCGGGTCGTCTTGCCTTCGGCGAGCAGCGGCCTCGTCACCGGCGGCCTCCTCGGCGTCGCGCGGGTCGCGGGCGAGACGGCCCCGCTCATCATGACCGCCTTCGGGAACCCGTTCGGGTTCGCGGGTCTCGACCATCCGGTCGAGTCCCTCCCGCACACGATCTACACCTGGGCCCTGAGCCCTTACACGGTCCAGAACCAAGCGGCCTGGGGGGCGTCCCTCATCCTCGTCCTCATCATGCTCACGATCAGCATCGTCTCGCGCGTCGTGACCCGCGTCCGGTCGGCGTCGGGGTGAACCTAGGATGGCGGTGAAGCTCCACACGGAAGCGTTGTCGGCCTGGTACGGTCCGAAGCGCGCGATCGAGGGAATCACGCTGGAGATCGAGGAGCACGCGGTCACCGCGATCATCGGACCCTCAGGTTGCGGCAAGTCGACCCTGATTCGTTGCCTGAACCGGATGCATGAGACGATCCCCAAGACCAAGGTCGAGGGGAAGGTGCTCCTCGACGACGAGGACATCTATGCGCTCTCGCCGGTCAGCGTCCGCCGCCGAATTGGGATGGTGTTCCAGAAAGCGAATCCGTTCCCGACGATGTCGATCTACGAGAACGTCGCCGCCGGCTTGCGGCTGAACGGAGAGCGGGATCGGGACAAACTCGACGCCGCCGTCCTCGAGAGCCTGAAGGCGGCCGCACTCTGGGACGAGGTGAAGGATTCCCTGGAGAAAAGCGGCGCGAGCCTCTCGGGCGGGCAGCAGCAACGACTATGCATCGCGCGGGCCCTCGCGGTCAAGCCGGAGGTCCTCCTCATGGACGAACCGTGCTCCGCCCTCGATCCGATCGCGACCGCGAAGATCGAGGACCTGATCTTCGACCTCAAGAAGGACTACACGCTCGTCATCGTGACGCACAACATGCAGCAGGCCGCGCGGGTCGCCGAGACGACGGCGTTCATGTATCTCGGCAAGCTCATCGAGGTCAACGGGACGCGCGAGCTGTTCGAGCGGCCCCGCGAGACGCTCACAGAGAGTTACATCACCGGGAGGTTCGGCTGATGCCGCAAGCCGCAGAACGCAAGGCGCTCGAGAAGGGACTTCACAAGCTGAACGAAAACATGGTGACCCTCGCGGAGCTCAGCGAGCTCGCGATCCGCAAGGCGATCGACGGACTCACGCGATTCGACACGGAGGTCGCGCGGGAGGTCTTCACGCTGGACCAGGAGGTCTACGGACTCCAACTCGAGATCGAGCGGACGTGCATCGACCTCATCGCCTTGCACGCGCCGGTGGCGCGGGACCTCAGGACGATCACGACCTCCTTGAAGATCACCACAGACCTGGACCGGATCGGCCGGTATGCGAAGGATCTGAGCGAGCTCACCCTGCAGTTCGGCAGCGCGCAGGCGCGACCGCGCGCAGACATCGTCCGCATCCGCGACATGGCGGACCACACGATCCACATGGTCGACACGGCGATCGACGCGTTCGTCAAGAGGGACGCCGAGTCCGTGCGGAACATCATGGAGGTCGACGACGAGGTAGACCGGATGCACGACGAGATCTTC
>WNGA01018969.1_pt1 | contig 13791 bp, 14 predicted proteins | sample 5400061 | NCBI WGS metagenome assembly WNGA01 (sample SAMN13153366, study PRJNA577476) | soil metagenome | isolation source: 100 cm soil or saprolite under grassland replicate 2 | place: USA:California | collected 2016-06-15 | reverse complement strand
TACGCATGCCGAGCCGGCTCCAAAGAATGGGACCGCCTCGCAATCCGCGTCCGACGTGCAGGCGATGCAGCCAACGGAGTCGGTGCAGAAGGCGGCGCCGTTGATGTCGGTGGTGCAGCCGCAGTTTGGACCGCACCCAGTGACCTCGGCCTGGCAGAAGTCCGAACCAGCCGGGCACCGCCCGCCGACGATCCAGCGGGTCCGTCTCGGAGCCGACGCCGATGGGCGGCTGACGGCGATCGCGGTTGACGTGCTCACGCAGACCTCGAAAGTCAAGGAGTTCGGGGAAGCGGCCGGAGCGGTGACCCGGATGATGTACGCGGCTCCGAATCGCCGCGTCACGCACCGGCTGACGGCGCTCGACGTGCCGGTCGGCTCGTGGATGAGAGCCCCTGGCAGATGCCCTGGGATGTTCGGACTCGAAGTCGCGATGGACGAGCTGGCCGCCGCCTCCGGCATTGATCCAATCGAGCTGCGCATCCGCAACGAGCCGGAGCGCGATCCGGAAACCGGGAGACCCTGGTCGTCGCGCAATCTTCTCAGTTGCCTCCGCGAAGGGGCACGGCGGTTCGGTTGGGAACAGCGCGACCCGACGCCGGGGATCCGCCGCCACGACGGCTGGCTGACCGGTATCGGCGTCGCAAGCGCCACCTACGGCCCGCGGAGGAGCGCTATCTCGTCCAGATCGGCGCCGCCGACATCGGCACGGGCGCCTGGACGGCCCTCACCCAGATCGCCGCCGACGCCCTCGAATGCCCCGTCGAAGCGATCCAGCTCGAGATCGGCGACAGCGCGCTACCGCTGGCCAGCGTCGCGGGCGGATCCACAGGCATCAGCTCGTGGGGCTCGTCGATCGTCTCCGCCGCCCGCGCGTTTCGCGAACAGCACGGTACCGACCCGACGCACGGGGCAGAAGTCGAGACCCAGATGGAGCCAAACCCGGACGCCCAGCGGTTCGCGCTGCACTCGTTCGGCGCTCAGTTCGCCGAAGTGCACGTACACGCCGACACCCGTGAGATCCGCGTATCGCGGATGCTCGGAGTGTTCGACGTGGGCCGGATCGTCAACCCCCAGACCGCCCGCTCGCAACTGATCGGCGGGATGACCATGGGACTATCGATGGCCCTGCATGAAGAAAGCATCGTCGACCCGCGCTTCGGCCACGTCGTCAACCACGACTTCGCCGGATACCACATCGCGACGAACGCCGACATCAAGCAGATCGAGGCGATCTGGCTAGGCGAACCGGATCCTCACGCCAACCCCATGGGAACCAGGGGCGTTGGCGAGATCGGCATCGTCGGCGCGGCAGCAGCGATCGCCAACGCCGTCTATCACGCCACCGGCCGCCGCGTACGGGCGCTGCCGATCACACTCGACCGGCTTCTCTGACGCGGGAATCAGCGGCTCCGGCCGGGTTCGTATGGGGATTCGCGTAACGGGATGTGCGCGGGGAGCCGCTGCGGCAGAATCCGCGGATCGCCTCCTACACGGTGAACAAGGAAGCGGTCGCGCACGCCAAGTCGCTGATCGACGCCCGCCAGTACGTGGTCCGCTCGCGCTGGCAGAACGCGCAGCCGCGCGCCCGCGAGCAGAATGCGTTCCTGAAGGCCCACTCGTTCCAGGACTACGCACTTTGGCACCTGGGTCTGACCGAGGGCGCCGATGACGAGACAAAGGCCCGTTACGCGTTCGTGTACGGCGACTTCCGGCGACTGCACCGGATGGGCCTGATCGCCTGCCACTACCGCGCCGCCGAGTGGCGGCACAAGGAGATCGAGCTCGCCGCGCACGAGCTTCTCCAGTATCTGGACGCGAAAGTCGCGCGGCAATGACGACTGCTCCACGTTTCGTCGCCTGAACCGGCAACTGCCTGCAGAGGTCGAGCGCGAACTGACAGGCTGGTTGTGTTTCTTCGCCTGACGGGAAACGGAGGGGGCGGTGGGAGGCCGCACCATCGCTGCCCGACGATGTACGGCTGCAGCTCGAGCTGCTGGTTCGTCGCACCCTAGCGACCCGATCGCAGACACCCCCTGTCGCGCCGGTGGACACGCCGGCCACGAAGTTGGCGCCGCGTCATGTTCCTCAACCAGAGGGACGGGCTCGATCAGAGTGCCTGCGCGATCGAGCGCAAGAACATCTCTTTGAGGTCAGTCATGGCTCCGCGACGTCCATCTGCATCTCGTTCATACGCCCACCATGAACGGCAATCGCAGCGAACGCAGACTCGATCTCACCCAGATCGTCGGAGGTAAGCGGTACATCGACAGCACCAAGGTTCTCGTTCAAGTGCTCGATCTTGCTTGTGCCTGGGATCGGTACGATCCACGGCTTCTGCGCCAGAAGCCATGCCAGCGCGATCTGCGCAGGTGTCGCGTCCTTTTTCTCTGCGAGGCGCTTCAGGAGATCGACACATCGGTTGGTTCGCTGCGAGGTTCTCGGAAGAGAAGCGGTCGAACCCGGCTCGAAGATCGGTCTTCTGGTCGAACTCCGAGCGAGCATCCAGTTTCCCGGTCAGGTACCCGATTCCCACAGGCCCCCACGGAACGAAGCCGATTCCCAGCTCCTCACACGTCTCGAGCACGCCGTTGCGCTCCGGGTCGCGTTCCATGAGTGAGTATTCGGTCTGAACGGCTGTGAGCGGTTGCGGCGCGTGCGCTCGACGGATCGTTTCGGGACCGGCCTCAGAGAGGCCAAAGTGCAAGACCTTCCCCTCTGCGATTAGTTCGCCGATCGCGTTCGCAACGTCTTCAATCCGCCCGGTCGGATCGACCCGAGTGACCTACTGCTTCGAGTCGTCCCAGGCAAGCGTGTCACGCGAGCGGAACCTCCACCGCGACATCCTGCTTCGGGTAGTACGCCTCTACATCCCGAGCGCCGTACTTGGCCCGGAACCTCTCGAGGACATGATCGACCTTGGCGGCGTCTGAGATCGGGCTCGCGTTTGCGCTGAGCTGCGCTCTCTCGACGGCGAGGCGGATCGTCGGCGTCTTCAGTGCGTTCTTGTACCAGTCGGCGTCCGATCCCTTCACTGGAACGAGATACAGCTTCTCGCCCTCGCGCACGAACCATACGGGGTTAGAGATCTCCCGGCCGGACGTTCGGCCGGTGACCGTGAGCTCGATCTCTCGGCTGGCCTCTAGGGCCTTCTTGAACTCTTCGTCTGCCATTCGACCCTCCTTGGTGTTGGTCGTGTTGGTTGCCGAGTGGATCGGTGCTTCCGCGTCGCTAGGTGTCATGACATGTGTGTGTCGAACCACTCCAGGACCAGCTCCGGGTGCTCTCCGAAGTAGTTGTATCCCTGGAAACGAAGATCCGTCCCTTCGATCCAGAAGAGCTTCTTGTCTTCAGCGGAGATGTTGTCGTAGATCCCCTGCACGTAGGACGGAGGCATCGTGAAGTCGTCGTGGACCTGGGCGACGAGTGTCGGGACGGTGACTGCCCTTGTGTCCTCGATCGGTCTGAAGTCATCGAGCCGATACCCGCTGCGCCTGTGGAGCGCTTTGTCGAACGACTCCCGACCATTCGCGATTCCAGCTCTCTCCAAGGCAGCTTCGACGAACCCCCGAGGCGCTGCAGGCTGCAAGGCGATCATCGCCAGGATGTGACCGAACTCTTCTGGGTACTTGTTCATCGCCACGACCGTTGAGTTCGCTCCCAGGCAGCGGCTGTACAGAGCCGTCTTCATGTCCTTGGTATCGATTCGGGACTTCGCGTACTGCAAGGAGCCAATCACGTCGCGGTACTCGAGCACTCCGTGACCGATGATGCCGCCGCTGCCCATTCCGCTCCGGCCGTGGTTGCGCAGGTCGTACGTCAGGATGTTGTAGCCGGTGTCGTGCAGGGTCTTGTATTCCGGGAGGAAGTTGACCTCGAAGCCGCCGAAGTCGGTCCACGGCTCCAGGTGTCCGGGGTAGCCGTAGCGATTGCACGGCATCGGGTGATTGCAGATGATGAGCCGGTCTGAGTCGGCAGGAATGAACCAGCCCTCCAGCGTGACACCATCCTGCGCGGGGAAGAACACGTCCTCGTAGGCCAGGCCGTACTCACTCGGCCACCTCAGGATAGGGGTGCGGGCCGAGTGCGCCATCAGTTCGGCGACACCATTGATGAACTCGTCGGTAGTTGCGGGCGAGGTGTCTGGTTCCGTTGTCGGCGTTGTCGCTTCAGTCGTTGTTGCGGTCATGATTCTTCAGATCCTTTCTCCGATGCGCCCGGGGCGGCCCCGATCTGCCGAAGGATTCCGAGCATGTCGAGCTGGGCGCGCTCCTCGATGATCTTGCCGTCGGCCAGGCGATAGAACGCCATGCTCTGCGCGACGACAGGCTTGTCCGTCGATGCGACCCCGGCGAAGCTGCCATGCTGGGTTCCGGTCATCGTGTAGCGCACAGCCACGGTGTCGCCGTCGGCGGCCATCTCCTCCGCCTTCCAAACGAGGTCGGGGAACGCCTCACGGTTCGCGGCAACGAGGGCCAGAAGTGTGTCCCGGCCCCGCTGCTCGGGCTGTCCGGGGTAGTACATGACGATGTCCGGGCTGACGAACTCCTCCGCCAGCGCAGCGTCGCCCGTGGGAAGGAACTCCCGGGTGTAGCGCTCCATGATGTACCTGTTTGACTCCGCCCTTACGGGCCTCCTGTTCTGATCGGTATTCAACGTGTTCAGCTCGCGCTCCGCGCCAGCTCGTGCTCGTCGACCGCGAGTGACGACGACAGCTCGCGGTAGGCGTCAACCTGTGCGAGCAGTTCGTTGGCCTTCTGCTCGACCGTCTCGACCGCGTCCGCGCCGGCAACGAAGCGCAGCGACGGCTGCTCCTGGTCGATGACTGTGATCAGCGCCTTCGCGAGCTTGGCGGGATCGTTGGTCTGTTTGCCGCTCATCGCTTCCCAGGCTGGTCGTGTCTTCGCGGTGCGCTCGGCGTAGTCGTCGACTGACAGGTCGGCGTACGCCGTGGATTCCTTCGTGAGCAGTTCGGTGCGGAAGAAGCCCGGCTCGACGATCGTGGTGTGGATGCCGAACGGTTCGACCTCGAATCGCAGCGACTCCATCCATCCCTCGACGCCGAACTTGGAGGCGGCATAGGCGGAGCAGAAGGGCTGCCCGACGATTCCTGCTGTCGACGAGATCGAGACGACCTTGCCCGACTGTTGCTTCCGCATCACGGGCAGCACCGTGCGCGTGACGTTCATCGGGCCGAACAGGTTCGTCTCGATCTGCGCCCTCATCTGGTCAGGGGTGAGTTCCTCGAAGAAGCCGGCGTAGAAGTTGCCGGCGTTGTTGACGAGCACGTCGATCCGGCCGAAGCGGTCGAGCGCCGCTTCTACCGCCGCTTGTGCCGACGCGATGCTTGTGATGTCGAGCTCGACGAGCAGCAGGTCGTCCGACTCGCCGAGCGCTTCACGTACGGTCTCGGTGTTCCGGCCGGTTGCGACGACCGCGTGGCCGGCGTCGAGCGCCGCCCGCGCGATGTCGACGCCCATGCCGCGGCCGGCACCGGTAATGAACCACGTCTGCTTCTCACTCATCTCGTACCTCAGCCTTTCGTTGCTGAATCGTCGGAGGCCCAGCGCGTGCGGCCTCTGCTGCTTCCAAGAAAGCACGGGTTGGCGGCAGGTGAGAGACCCTGTTGAGAGAGCTTCCGGCAGGGTCTCCCAGTCGTGGCAAGCCGGGTCTACGCTGGTCTCGTGGACACGAAGAAGGAGATCCGCGAGTTCCTGACCTCGCGTCGCGCCCGGATCACCCCGGAGCAGGTGGGGCTGGTCTCGTACGGCAGTCGCCGCGTTCCCGGCCTACGCCGCGAAGAGGTCGCTGTGCTCGCCGGGGTGAGCGTTCCGTACTACACCCGTCTGGAGCGCGGAGACATAGATGGCGCCTCCGCGAACGTGCTGGAAGCACTCGGACGGGCGCTCCAGCTCGACGACGCCGAGCGCGCCCATCTCTTCGACCTTGCCCGCTCCACACAACCAGCGGATGCCCGGCCACGTCGCCGCCAGACCAAGCAGCGGATCCGGCCGGAAGTCCAGTGGACGCTCGACGCGATCACGCACGCCGCCGCATACGTCGGCAATGCCCGTCTCGACATCCTGGCGGCGAACCAGCTCGGCCGCGCGCTGTTCTCCCAGCTGTACGCCGACGCGGCGCGGCCGGCGAACCACGCCCGATTCGTGTTCCTCGATCCGCAGGCTGAGGCGTTCCACGACGACTGGAACCGCGCCGCCGGCGAATGCGTCGCAATCCTGCGCTGGGCCGCCGGGCGCGACCCCCACGACCGCGACCTCTCCGACCTCGTCGGCGAGCTCGAAACCCACAGCGAAGCATTCCGCACCCGCTGGGCCGCCCACGATGTGCGCTTCCACAACACCGGCGTCAAGCACTTCCACCACCCAGTCGTCGGCGAGCTAAGCCTGAACTTCAACCGGCTCGACCTCGCCGCAGACCACGGGCTGGCGATCTTCACCTACGCCGCCGAGCCCGGCTCGCGCTCCGAAGCGGCGCTCAACCTCCTCGGCAGCTGGGCGGCCACCGCCGACAACGCTGAGCCGGCGCCTACGACTGACCAAAGCTGAGCGCCGGGCCTGACGCGCAGTCGGGCCTGAACACGTCCCAAAACTATCTAATTTGCAGGTATTTTACGGGAGCGAGGGACTCGAACCCGCGACCTCCGGCGTGACAGGCCGGTACGGCGGAACCGGCTACAACCGGCTCCCACCCGGAATTACGTGGTAGAGCAAGCATTTCCCGGCCGAGCGAACCGGCTGTGACCGGCTACGACCGGCTACCACCCGGCAGGGCCCGTGTAGTACGTGTGTAGTTGCGTGGTTGCCTCACTAGACAACAGCGGTCGCGCCGCCCGCACTCAAGAAGAGCCACCGGGGCAGCCCCTCCGCCTGGAGATGATCGACCTCCTCCTAAGGTGAAAATGAAGCGCGGCCCCGCGCGATCGCGGCAAAATCGCTGCAGCGATCCCGTTCTTACAAGGCCGGCGCGGACATCGCCTCGTCCGCGGAGCAGTGAACAGCCCAGAGGCTCGCTAACGGCTGGGGATTTTCATCCCGCTGCGGTGGCGGCCGCGCCGCCGGGACTACTTACCATCAAAGCTTGGGAGGTTGCCGTGGGTCGCTCCCGGCTGCGCTTAGCCGCCTCCGGGCCGTTTTCAACTCGTTCGCGTTTGCGACCGGTTGCCAGCAGTTGCGCCCGCTCTGCTCAACAACGGCTCCATGATCGGTTGTCTGATTAGACGAGATCGTGCGGCCGCTCTGGGCGCAGTGCGCTTGGCGTCGTGGCCTGCTCCCCGGTAGGGCAGTTCCGCCCTACTCGGCATCGTTGTAACGTCTGTGAATGAAGCCGCGGGCCCTCGTCGCGCTGGCGGGCATCACCGCAATCATGCTTGTCGTCGCGTCCGGGGCCGCCGAGGGACGCAGCCGGCTCAGGATCGGGCTCGTCTTCCAGACGACAGCCGTGACCGACGCCTACCAGCAGGGCGCGTTCGCGGGCCTGCAGCGCGCAGTGAAGGAACTCGGGGTCGAGGCGAAGACCGTCGTGCCCGGACCGCGGCAGAACAGCTACGTTCCGAGCTTCTCGTATCTTGCGCGGCAGAAGTACGACCTGATCATCGCGCTCGGCTACCTCGAAGTTGATGACCTCGACACGGTTGCACCGAAGTTCCCAGACAGAACCTTCGCTGTCATCGACTCCTCGCAGAAGGCGCTGAAGCACCACCCACGGAACGTCCGCGGCGCGGTCTTCAGAACGGAGCAGGCGGCTTACCTGGCCGGATATCTGGCTGCGCTGATGGAGAAGCGGCGGCCGGGGAAGGACGTGATCAGCGCCGTCGGTGGCTTCCCGATCCCGACTGTCGATGACTTCATCGCGGGCTTCAAAGCAGGTGCCCGGAAGGCCGACCCGGGTATCACCACGTTGATCGCGTACTCGCACAGCTTCCAGGACCCCGCGAAGTGCAGGACGGTGGCGCTCGACCAGATCGCCCGAGGATCGGGAGTGGTATTCGACGTCGCCGGGGGTTGCGGGCTGGGTGCGCTCGCGGCGACGAAGGAGAAGCGTGTGTGGGGGATCGGAGTCGACACCGACCAGTCCTCACTTGGCCCGCACATCCTGACGAGCGTGGTCAAACGGCTCGATGTCGCCGTCCTCAGCACCGTGAAGGCGTTCCAGGAGGGGCGGTTTCCCACGCCTGGCGATGCCGTCTTCGACCTTCACAACGAGGGCGTCGGCCTCGGGAAGGTCAGTCCGAAGGTGCTACGCCCGTACCTTCGCGAGCTCGACAGGATCCGGGCCCAGATCGTTGCGGGCACCATCAGGGTGCCGTCCACCCTCCACCGATAGGCGTGCGCAGATCCTCGGCCGGAACGCCGACAACCTCGTCGGCTAGGCGATTGCGACCCAGACCGCGCCGTCGCCGGACGCGATTCCCGTTGGGTGGTGCCCCAGCGCGATCTTCGTGACGCGCCCACTCGAGGGCTCGATCCGCCAGACGCTTCCCATGGAGTTCGCACTCCAAACGGCTCCTTCGCCCGCGGCGAGATCGATCGCGCCGGTCGCGGTCGTGAAGGTCGAGGTGGGCGTAAGCGAGTTCGGATCGAAGTGCCACACGTTTCCCTGGCCGACGGAGATGATCATCCAGAGCCCGTCCTGCCAGACGGCGGCGGTGCCCTGGGAAGGAAGCGCAGCGCGTGCCGTGAGGATGTTTGAGGCGGCGTCGATACGGAGGATGCGCTCTGCGGAGGTGGTCACCCAGAGCGAGCCGCCGCCGACGGCGATCGCGAGCGGCGAGGAGACGGGGATCCGAGCCACGGTCTCGCCGGCGGGACCGAGCCTCAGCGTCGCCTCGACCGCATTCAGCTTCGGGTCGATCCGCGTCAGCGTGCCGTCGTTGCCGCCGGCGATCCAGACGGAGCCGAAGCCGATTGCGACGTCGCTGACGTCGCCGCCTATCCCGATCGTGCTCACGGCCTCCCTGGTCTTTGGATCGATGCGGGAGACGGTGCCGTCGTCTGCGTTCGCAGCCCAGACTGCGCTGTCGCCGACGGCCACGGCGACCGGTCGAGTGCCGACTGCGATATCGCTAACGACTCGGCCGTCGCTCGGGTCGATCACGGCGACCGAGTTCGTCCGAACGAGGACCGGGGACGAGCTGCCCCTCGTTGTCGCTTCGACGATAGCGACGACCGCAGCGATCAAGAGAAGGGCTCCGAGCGGGCCGAACACGCGTGGTCGTAGCAGAAGCTTCGGAGTCGTGCGCTCTCCGAGGCTTGCTCCATCGCCCGGAGCTTCCGGCCGCGGGACGAGGAGGCGGGGATCGTGAGCGAGGATGCGCTTCTGCAGCTGTTGTAGCTCTTCACTGGGTTCGAGCCCCAATTCCTCGACGAGAGTCTCGCGTGCGTTGCGGTAGGCAGCAAGTGCGTCGGCCTGGCGCCCGCTGCGGTAGAGCGCGAGCATCTGCTGCCCCCGCAGTCGCTCTCGCAGCGGGTGGGCCGCGACAAGCGTGTCGAGCTCACCGGCGAGGGCCGGGTGGCGGCCGAGTTCGAGGTCAGCCTCGATCCGCGCCTCGAGCGCGGCGAGCTCCAGTTCTTCCAGGCGCACGATCGCTTGCCGCGCGAACTCGTCGTAGGCGAAGTCCGCAAAGGGTCGGCCGCGGCGAAGGGCGAGCGCTTCCCGCAGCTTCGCCGCCGCCTCCCTCGGCGGCGACCCATCTGCATCCTCGATCAATTGCGTGAAGCGCTTTGCATCGATTCGGTCGGGACCGACACGAAGCACGTATCCGGGAGGCTCGGTGACCAGCAGTCCCGCCGTCAGCAGCTTGCGGAGCTGCGCGACGAGGCCTTGGAGCGCCTTCGCCGCCGTCTCGGGCGGGTTGCCCTCCCAGAGGGCGTCGATGAGCTGCTCACTTGCGACGACTTCGTTCGCATGCACCAGAAGGATCCCGAGCAGCTTTCGGGCCTGGCCGCCCCCGAGCGGGACGCGCCGATCGCCGTCCCGCACCTCGAGCGGCCCGAGCACGAGGAAGTCCATTCCGCAGCGACGCTAACACGCCTCCTCCCGGCCGTCTTCCACGCCCTTACCGGGCCCCTCACCGGACGCACACCGAATCGTGGGTGGCGGCGACGAGCCTGATTGCACGAGGGCCGCACCGGGCGGCCCGCGCAAAGCAAGTGAGGAGGAACGATGAACCGTCCATCTCGCGCAGCTCGGCTCGCGGTCGTGGTCGCGATCGCTGCCGCAACGATCACCGCCGCCGGCTCTGCAGGCGCGGCAAACGGCATTCCTCGCGGAGTGACCGCCCAAGAGTGGCAAGCGCTGCTCATCCGCGGCGAGGCGCTCAACCGTCAGTACCACCTCGGCACCTACGCCAACAGCAATGCGCTCGCGCTGAGGCTGCGCGGCGAAGCGCTCAATGCCCGTTACGGAAACGCCTGGACTCGACTCACGGCGGATCAGTTCCGGACGGTGATCAGGCTCTTCGGTCCGAGCGTCACGCAGTTCAGCCCTCAGGCGCTCCGCACCTACTTCGCCAGAGGCAACGCGGGAGAGACGATTGGACACGCAGCCGCAACGGCATCCACGGCGTCGGGCGGATTCGCATGGGGAGACGCGGGCATCGGTGCTCTTGCCGCGGTCGGCGTCATGCTCGTTTCGGCCGCTGGAGCAACCGCCCACCGACGCAGTCGGGCCGGTGCGCTCGCAACCACGACGCCCTCCTAGTCGCGCCGCAAAGCCGTCAGGGGTTGGTCGAGTCCCTGCGCGCCTCCCGAGACGCGTAGGGACTCGACCTCCTGTCCGTCGAGGTGGACGTTCCGTGGCGCCGAGACGAAACTGTCGTCCCGTTCGCAAACAGAAGGAGCTGATCAGCAGAGCAGGGGCTTCGGAGAGCCTCTGTCGGACTCGAATCGTCGACCCCTCTGTATGAAGGAGGGCCGTGCGTCAACTGGGTAGGGTTGTGCATCGCCCGGTCAGGGCGGGCGTTGCGGTTGGGCGTGGTGAGTTGGGCTCAACGAGCCTGGGACCGCGTCATCCCCTTCCTCGCCTTCCCCGACGAGATCCGCCGCATCCTCTACACCACCAACACCGTCGAGAGCCTGCACGTGCAGATCCGCAAGACGATCAAGACCAAAGGACACTTCCCCAACGACGACGCCGCACTGCGGCTGATCTGGCTCGCGATCACGCGCGCCAAGACGACCTGGCGAACCTGTTACAACTGGACGCAAGCGATGGCAGTCCTACGCATCCACTTCGGAGACCGCATCCCCGACAACACCTAGCCACCCACCGATACACAGAAAAACGCGCAGGCTCGTCAGGTCGCGCAGACGCCGGATCTCGGGCGGCGGCACGAAGCTCGGCCGCACCAGCCCGTGCTCGAGCAGCTGGCAGCACCAGCCCGAATCGATCACGTCGCTCTTGCGCCCGGGGACGTTGTGCAGATGCTGCGCGTTCAAGAGCCAGCACTCGAACCGCCGCTCGAGCACCCAGAAGTAGGGTCGGGCCGGAGCGCAGTGCAGCTCTTTCGAGCGGCCTGTTTCTCCGGCCCGCGCCTCCGAACCGGACGTGCGCGTTTCCACGCATCCGGCTCTCCACGATGTCCGCGCCGTTGCGCTAGCCATCAGGCTCCGCCGTTTTCGCTGTCCACGGCGAGGAGATGTCTGCGCCCCGGTAGCGGTAGCGGGTGATCGCGACCGTGGCCGGGTTGTAGAGCGTCACCTCGTCCTCGACCGGACGCCCGTTCTGGTAGTGGCGTCGGACGAGTTCCTTGCGCGGGCGTCGAGGGTGCTTGGTGCACAACCATCGCCAGACGCGGCGCCAGCTGAAGGCGCCGAGGTAGGCGAAGGTTTTACTCGAGGCCCCGTGTCGGAAGTAGTTGCTCCAGCCTCGCAGCACCGGGTTGAGCCGGCGCAGGAGGATGGCGAGCGACTGGTTCGTCGCCCCCTGGGTCAGCGCCCGCACCTTCGCCTTCACGGCCGCCAGGGCGGCGCGCGAGGGATAGGTGTAGACGTGGCGCTTCGCCGCGCCTCGCTTCTGGTGCCGCCGGATGCGGAAGCCCAGAAAGTCGAAGCCCTCATCGATGTGCGTGATCGTCGTCTTCGTCTCCGACAGGCGCAGGCCGATCGGACGAAGCACCGCTGCTGCCTCACCGCGCAGGCTCTCAGCGTGCGCCCGGTCACCGGCCACCAACACCACGAAGTCGTCCGCGTAGCGGACGAGCCGGTAGTTGGCCAGCCCCTGGCGCCGGCGCTGTTCGCGAGCGTGGGAGTTGCCCATCGCCTTCCAGGCCGCGGCGAAGTGCTCGTCGAGGACCGAGAGGGCGAGGTTGCTGAGCAGCGGCGAGAGGATCCCGCCTTGGGGCGTACCGGTGATCGTGTCCCGCTCGACGCCGTCCTCGGAGAGGACGCCGGCTTTGAGGAACGCCTTCACCAAGGCGAGGACGCGTCTGTCTGCGACCCGTCCTCGCAGCCGGCCAACAAGCGCCGAGTGCGAGATTTCGTCGAAGCAGTTCTCGACGTCTCCCTCGATCACCCACTCGTAGGAGCGGGAGCAGAAGAAGTGGATCTCAGCGATCGCGTCCTGTGCCCGGCGCCGCGGGCGGAAGCCGTAGCTGCACGGCTTGAAGTCCGCCTCGAGGATCGGCTCGAGCACCAGCTTGAGGGCGGCCTGCACCACCCGGTCGCGGACGGTCGCGATCCCGAGCCGGCGCTGTTTGCCGCCGCGCTTGGGGATCATTCGCTCCCGCACCGGCAGCGGGTGGAAGCTCCGGGCTTTGAGCTCTGCTCGCAACTCGGAGAGGAAGACCTGCTCGCCCCGAACGGCCGTCACGTAGTGGGCGGTCTCACCGTCCACCCCGGCCGAGCGAGCCCCTCGGTTGCCCCGCACCCGACGCCAGCCGACAAGCAGGAACGCCGGGTCACAGACGAGGTTGTAGAGGTCGTCGAACCGACGAGCGGAGTCGTCGGTTGCCCATCGGTGCAGCTTGGTCTGGATCTCCAGTACCCGCGCCTCCGCCTCGGAAGGCGTCGGCCACGACGCGCCCGTGTTCACAGGCGACCTCCTGGCATTCCCGTCCCGCAGCTGCGGACTCGCTGCCGCCCTTCGCCATGTACACGGCTTTCCCGTGCTCGGACTACTACGGCGACTCCGCCCCATCCCGGTGCCGTCAGCCGACGACGAGCCTGCCCGCCACCGGCAACGATCACCGGCGGGGAGGGCGGCCCCGGGATGGTTCCCACGTTCACCACTGACCAGTCGACGGGGGAGGCGCCCAGCTTTTCCCCTGCAGCCTCGCCACCGGTACCCCGCAGCACTTCCCGGTGGCCTCCCAGCCGTTCCTGCTCATCGGCATCGGAGTCGCCCGCGCGCACCTCACCCGGGCGTGCACTGCTGGCCGGCCCATATCCGCCAGGTTGGAGCCGGTTCTGGACTTGAGGGGGTTCCACCACTGGTTTCTGCACTCGTACACCTTCCCGTCCCGCTTGCCGGACCCGGGCCGTCTGGCAGTACCGACCCGTCCCGTCGTTGTCGGGGCTGCTCCCACCCTCACCCGCGTCCCCGGGCTCGGGCTGCCCCCAGCTTCAGCAGGCTGCTGCGACAGCCCACAGGTGAGGCCCTTCCATCCCCACCAGGTCAAATGGCGCCTCGTGGCGCACGACGGGCTTCCAGTAGACGCCGGTCGCCTCCATCCCGACCAGCGTCACCCCGAAGCCCTGTAGCCAGTCGGCGAGCCGCTCGAGCTGAGCGATCGTGGTGCCGAAGCTCTGCGTCTGCTGCGCGCGGCGGCGCCGGCTC
>WNGA01013875.1_pt1 | contig 13791 bp, 10 predicted proteins | sample 5400061 | NCBI WGS metagenome assembly WNGA01 (sample SAMN13153366, study PRJNA577476) | soil metagenome | isolation source: 100 cm soil or saprolite under grassland replicate 2 | place: USA:California | collected 2016-06-15 | reverse complement strand
AGGCCAGCACCGAGACCTTCAGCGAGCGCGAACTGCCCACCCGCTTCGGCCCCACCACCGGCACTCCCGAAGAGGGCATGGACCACACCCTCGGCTTCTGGGTCGGCCCGCCAGCCACCGACCAGTAGGATCACGCAACCTCACGACCAACCCATCCATAGGTCATGAAATTGGCGAAACTTCAGCACAACCAAACCACCACGCTAATGGCGTCGCTCAGACAGCCGCCAACGCTCGGTCTCGGCGGCGAAGTCGTCGGAGGCCTCCTTCGGAGGGCTACTATCGCGGGTGCTCGTGCCTGCTCCGATCTTCAAACTCTGTTCAAGTCCTCCGCAGCCGGTTGCACCCGTCCGCGATCTGGGATGACTCGCAGGTAGGCGCCCCCGTCGATCGCATCGGCCGCCAGCCGGTGCCGGTACAGGTCGCGACCATCAAGCGCCGTCCAGCGACCATCCAGCCCCGGGGCCGATGCCCTGGGACCTCCTGCCACGGCGGGATGAGCGCCCACCGCGTCGCCTGGAGCAGGGGACCTCGCTCCAGGTCGTTCCGACGCCCGCGTGCGCAACGCGGCCAGCAGCCTGTCGCGCGCGCGTTCCATCGTGGCTGCCATGTCGGCCGCCGAGCGCTTCGTCGCCAAGCACATCGAGCATGTGACTACGGTCCAGTCCGCGCGGACCCGCCGAGTGGCAACCTCACGCCCACAGTCGGTGCGCGTGATCGCCGTGCGGAGGTCCACCGCGCCCGCGTGGTGCGTGCCCAGGACGGTACCGCGTCGGGATCCACCGTTCATGCTCGATCGCCTCCCCCGCCCCTATCGGACGAACGCCGGCAGCCGGAAGCCGCCTGTTCGGAAGATGATGGCTGGTGCCCTTATTAGCCTATGTGAGTAGTTTATAGTTATTTTCGGATAGGAGTCTAGAGTAGGCGGCCAGATGCGGCCTCGATAGGTTCCTCCGGCCCGGGATGCCCGGGACCTTCGCCCTGGAGCATCGTGAGGACACGGTGAGAATGCGAGGGGGCGCCCAGGGAGCTGACATACCCGGGGCGCCCGGTCGTGGGGCAGGAGCGCCCGTAGGGTTCAGAAACCTCGACGTCATGCTGCGGCCTCGTAGTACTCGTGAACAAGACCGCCGAGACGGTCCCGGCGTCGGACCGCCGTGGCGACGGCGACAACGTGCGGCGCGGATTCGGCGCTGGTCACTGTTGGCGGCCGAAGGTCCAGGCTTCGCTGCGGTCGCTCATCGTTGTAGTGCCGCACATACTCGCCGAGAACTCCCTCAAGGTGGCGCCGGCCCCAGATCAGCAGCCAATCCAGGCATTCCTGTCGGACCGTCCGCACCCAGCGCTCCGCGTAGGCGTTCGCATTCGGCGCCTGGATCGGGGTCTTGATGATCTGGGTGCCGTCGGCGACGAACACGTCGTCGACGGCGCGGGTGAACTTGGTGTCGCGGTCATGGACGAGGAACTGAGGCATGCTGCTCCCCGGCCGCTCGGTCTCCCTCTCCATCGACAACTCTCTTGCCCGCTGGACCACCCAGGGCCCGCTTGGGTGGTCGGTGACACCACCGAGCCGAACCCGTCGCGTCCCAAGCTCGATGAAGAACAGGATGTAGAGGGTCTTGAGGCGCACCGTCTCCACGGTGAAGAAGTCGGTGGCGACGATGCCGGCGGCCTGCGCACGAAGGAACGCCCGCCACGTCGCGGACGGCCGTCGAGGTGCAGGTCGAAGCCCGTTGCCCAGCAGCACTGCGCGGATGCTGGTCGCCGACACGCGGATCCCGAGCTTCTTGAGCTCGCCCTGGATGCGCCGGTAGCCCCAGCGGGGGTTCTCCGGGCCAGCCGCAGGATCAGTGCCACCACGTGATCGGCGAGCGACGGGCGGCCGCCTCGGCGGGAGGCCTGGGTCCATTTGCGGGTCACCAGCCGGCGGTGCCACCGCAGGAGCGTGTCCGGCGTCACCAGGAAGATCGACCAGCGCCACCGAGGAAGCGCTCGGCTCAGCACTGCGAGCAGCGCCCGATCAGCGGGGCGGAACTCGGGCCGCTTGACCTGGCGGCGCAGCACCTCAAGCTGGTGACGCAGGACCGCAATCTCGACGTCCTTGGCATGCTCGGTTTGGAAGCGACCAAGCAGGAGCCCGAGGAGTCGGCGCGTGATGAGGTAGAGGAAGGATAGGGCCATCGGCGGATTATGTCTTGACTCGATCCTCGCTGCTCAACGCACACGGCCGAGTTCCTGAACCCTACGCGCGGCGGTCCGCTTGGCGCTGACGGAGCGGGTGGCGGTGCTGACCGGCGGGCCGGGCTGCGGCAAGAGCTACACGGTGCGTGCGGTCGTCACCCTCGCCCGGGCCAAGCGGGCCAAGGTCCTGCTGGCCGCTCCGACCGGGCGGGCCGCCAAGCGCCTTGGGGAGCTGGCCGGGCTGGAGGCCGCCACCCTGCACCGGCTGCTGCAACTGCGACCTGGCGGGGACGCCGCCTTCGACCGCGACCATCCGCTGGACGCCGACCTGGTGGTGGTCGACGAGGCCTCCATGCTGGACGTCCTGCTGGCCAACAAGCTGGTCAAGGCGATCCCCTCCGGGGCACATCTGCTGCTGGTCGGCGACGTGGACCAACTGCCAAGCGTGGCGGCTGGCGAGGTCCTGCGCGACCTGCTTGCCGCCGAGCGCCTGCCGCGGGTGCGGCTGACGCGCGTGTTCCGCCAGGCCCAGCACAGCGGGGTGGTCACCAACGCTCATCGCATCAACGCCGGGCAGCTACCGGTGACGCGCGGCCTGGACGACTTCTTCCTGTTCGCTGAGGAGGACCCCGAACGCACCGCCGACCGGGTGGTCGACGTGGTGGCCAACCGCCTGCCCCGCCGCTTCGGCCTGGACCCAGTACGCGAGGTGCAGGTGCTGTGTCCGATGCACCGCGGGCCGGCCGGCGCGGGCGTGCTGAACGAGCGCCTCCAAGCGGCGCTGACACCGCCGCGGGAGGGGCTGGCCGAGCGCCGCTTCGGCGGCCGTGTCTACCGGGTTGGCGACAAGGTGATGCAGCTGCGCAACAACTACGACAAGGGCACGGCCGGGGTGTTCAACGGGTCGGTCGGCGTCGTCACCGCGCTGTCACTGGAGGATCAGGAGCTGCGGGTGCTGCTGGACGAGGACGAGGAAAGTCGCCTACGGGTTCGACGAGCTGGACGAGCTGACCCCCGCCTACGCCGTGACCATCCACCGCACCCAAGGCAGCGAGTACCCCTGCGTGATCGTCCCCCTTGTCACCAGCGCCTGGCTGATGCTGCAGCGCAACCTGCTGTATACGGCCGTGACCCGGGCCAGGCGAATCGTGGTCCTGGTCGGCAGCCGACGCGCGCTGGCCAAAGCGGCCCGCACCAAGGGCGCCGGCCGCCGGCACACCGCACTCACCGAACGGCTAAGCAGCATACCAACGAGTCGGCGTGCCATGAGGTAGAGGAAGGACAGGGCCATCGGCGGATTATCGCTTGACCCGATCCTCGCTGCTCAACGCATCCGGCCGGGTTTCTGAACCCTACGACAGGCGCACAGGCAACGAGCGGTTGCTCTCGGGTTGCTCCGGAGGTTGCTTCTAGAGCGCACAACCCGGCACAACCTCAAGACTTCCACACTGAATCAGCAAACCTGCTGGTCAGGAGCGCGCCGCGAGGGACTCGAACCCCCAACCGCCAGATCCGTAGTCTGCCGGCAATCGTCCGTCTGGTGGCCTGTGGTCCGCCGGTGCTGCTCACGTCCCAGAATCTGGTGCTTCCCGTCCGTCTGATGTCCTGTCGTCCGCCTGTTGTGCTGTCGTCTTCCGTCAAGAACTCCGTCAGCGACAGCCTTCCCGGGGGTCGAGCACCAGATTTCCTGTCTGGTGCTCCACTCCGCCCCTGCGTCTCCTTATATGACCCTGCGTGGGCCGGCCGGCTCACTGACACCGACCGGCGCAGGGCCAGCGCCGCCGTCTTCGAGTCGCTTCGCTCCCCTGTTGGTGACTACGGTGGTGCTGCCTGGACTCGGCGCCAGGTCGTCCACGCCTGACCCCCGGACATCGAACGCCTCCTTGTCGAGACTGCGCAGCCGCAGCGTGTACAGCCGAATCCTGTGCTCTGGGCTATCGAGTCGGGAGTGCTTGCTCCCCATCGTCAATCTGGCGAACGGCGTTTGGGCCGGCTCACCACTGGGACGTGGCGGGTCGGGCCACACAACGTGGAACCGACCATGGCGGCACGGGCCACGTCGTGGTCAACGCGCTGAGGCGGAACGCGAACGCGGTCTACTGGTTGATGGTCAACTTCATGGTGGGTGAGGTGCCGGAGGCGTGGTCAGCGTCCGCGGGTCTGTAGACCTGCAGCGAGCGAGTACCTGTCGAGCCCGGCTGGTAGGTGAAGGAGTACGTGCTCGTACTGGTCAGCGTCGCTGTTGTCACCGTGTGCCACGCTCCCGAGTAGTGATACTGCAGGCTCACCGTCTGTCCAGTGTGGTTGGGCGCGACCGATCCCCTGATCGTCACGCTCTGGCCGAGGGTGATCGAGCTCGCGCTCAGCGCTGCGGTGACCTGTTGTCGCACTTGGACAAGTACCGCGGCGCTGGACGCGGCCGCATATGCTGACGTCGCGTCGGAGATGAGTCGGTATTCCAGGTTCGCTGAGGGCTTGACCGACGTCGACACCGTACCGGTGGATGAGGTGGTGAGGGTGGCTACCGTGGTCCAGGTCGCGGTGCCTTGGGCCCGTGACTGTAGCCGTGTCGTACGTCCCGCGAGCGGGACGCCGTCGATGTCGGTGAGTACTCCCGTGACGGACGCGCTAGAGCCATAGGTGATCGTGGTGGGTGTCACGGTGATCTTCTGCCGTGCCGACCCCTGGAGGCTAACGACGCGGGCACGGCTGACGTTGCCCGTGGTGTCGTAGGTAAAGACCGCGAACGCGTACGGCCTGTTGGCGCTCAGGCCGGAGACATCCACCGACGTGCTGGTGCCGGTATATGCGATGCGGCCGACCGTGGCCAAGCCGGGCGCCTGCTGGCCCGGAAGGAAGCGGACGACCGTGCCGGCGTAGTCGCCATCGGACGGGTTTGCCCACGACAGGTGCACGGACCCGTCGCTGACGCGGGTGGCGGTAACCCCGGTCGCCTGAGCTGGCGGTGTGACGTCGGCCCGCGCGCGGTAGCGCAGCCGGCCACGCAACGCCGGGCTCGCCCCTTCGCAGTGCTGCTCGAAGGTCAGGTCGAGCTGGTCGAGTCCGCCGCTCGAAGACGAGAAGCCGATCTGGTCGACGGTGAAGCTGCCTACCAGGGTGTTGCAGCCACGGCCGTTGCCGCTGACGTTCATCCCGGGGCCGGAACCGTTGAACGGGTACCGGTGCGCGTCCGAGTAGGTGGTGCCCGCCACGAGGACGTCTCCCTGTGCCGGCACGAACGACGCTCCCCACCAGTCACCGTTGGCCGCCTCGACTCCGCCGGAGACGTACTGCGCTCTGCCGCTGAACCCGATGGTGTCGACGGCGCTGGTGTACCGGTAGGTCTGGCCTCCTCCGATGTAGTCGCCGGGGTCGCTTGTCATCTGCCAGTCGGTGATTCCTGGCACACCGTATCCGTCGAGCCTGACCTGGAAGGTCGCCGCGTCGGTAGCCAGGCGAAGAACGGCGGTCCGTGGCCCGGGGGACTTCGGGGCGAATCGCACGTACACCAGGCACGCGTCGCCCTCGCCGAGGATGCGTCCCGTGCATCCGTCCGACCGGATACTGAAGTCCTGGGGATGCGCGCCGCCGAGCGTGACGCCGGAAACGCCCATATCGGAAGCGCCGATCTGCCGCACCCGCACCGGAACCGCCTCACCCTGCGCCCCTGGATGGATCTCCGGCCAGCGCACAGTATCCGGCTCGATGTCGGTCGCGCCGACGGTCCCCCCGATCCGGATCTCGCCGAAGAGCGCAGGGATCCCGCCCTCACAGTGCTGCTCGTAGACCAGCCACAGTCGTTGCAGCGTGCCGGTCGGCGACCAGGCGATGTCGCGCACCTCGAAATTGCCGGCGATCTGGTTGCATCCCTGGCCCCCGCCGCTGATCTCCATGCCCGGTCGGCCAGACGCCTGGAAAGGCGCCCGTTGCGCTTCCGGGTACCAGCCGGAACCGAGGATTCGCCCGCTAGGAGCCTGGAACGTGAGGTTGTAGGACTCGCCGAACGTTCCGCCGCTGGCCTGCAAGTAGATGGCCCAGCCGCCCTCAGCAACCTGCAACGTGGCGTTCGCGTCGTCGAAGAAGCGCTCGGCATCCCCGCCGACCCAGTCACCGCTCTCACTCCCCATCGTGATCGACCACGGCCCGGTGAACGTCGCCTGCGCGTGCGCAGAAACGTTGACGAACACAAGGCCGGCGACCATGGCCAGGACAATGCTCATCGTCCAGAAGACACGGCGCCGATTGACCCGGCTCATGGGCAGCTCCCTCGCCTCTCGCGCGACCGGCTCGATCGTCGTGGGGGCAGCGCGCCACACAGGAAGCGAACCGCTTCAATCGCCTGGACCTACTCAGATCCCGTCATCGGGCTCTGTGGCGGCGGGAAGCTAGCACAAAAGGGTATGCCGACCTAATTTGGCATCGGGAGGGTAAGGAGCCCCGCGCAGCAACGTTCTTGGATACCTGCGGCTGATCTCCGGTGCCGACAGGGCGCCCGGCTGAGGTCACAGGCTGATAACGACCTGTGCAAGATTCACGATTCGGCGCGACTCAGGCCTCGGGTACAAAGGATGCCTGCCCCCCAAGGGGTCACGCATGCCTGCTGCCCCGCCGGTCCACGCGCTGCCGAGTTCGCTCGGACCTGTAACGACCGACCCACGCCGTTCGGTGGTTTAGCAGAAGGCGTCTGCTGCCCCTCGTCCCCAAGGAGCCGAGCGTGCTCGCTGCCCCACGTCCAGAAGCCGGCCTCCCGTGAGCTCTGACCTGATCGGTGTCAGCGCGACAACATGCTGACGTACCTCCTCGAGATCCGAGCGTGGCTCCAGACCGGCCGGGTATACCCGTTCGCGGTCTTCATGACGCTGGTCTGGTCGCTGTGGCTGCTCCGCGTCACGTTGGGGCGCTTCTACCGGCCCTACAAGCGTCGCTTTCACACCACCACCTCGGTGGTGATCCCGGTCGTCGACGAGCCCGTGGCGCTGTTCAGCTTTGTGCTGGCACGCATCGTCGCGCAGCGGCCGACCGAGGTCATCGCGGTGATCAATGGCCCACGCAACCCGGCGCTCGAGCAGGTCTGCAACCAAGTCGGGGTGTGGTGGACCTGGACCCCGACCCCGGGCAAGCGCAACGCCGTCCGCATCGGCGTCGAGGCGGCCAGCGGCGAGCTCATCGTGCTGGTCGACTCGGACACGGTCTGGACCGCGAGCACGCTGCCCGAACTGGTCAAGCCCTTCCGCGATCTCAGGGTGGGCGGGGTGACCACCCGCCAGCGGATCCTCGACCCGGACCGCTCTGTCCTGACCCGCTGGGCGGACTGGCTCGAGAGCGTCCGCAGCGAGTACTCGATGCCGGCGATGAGCGTCCTGGGGACGGTCGGGTGCCTGCCCGGCAGGACGATCGCCTTTCGCCGCCGGATCCTCCTGGACTGCATGGAAGCATTCATGAGGGAGCGCTTCCTCGGCGTGTTCCTGGAGGTCAGCGACGACCGGGCGCTGACCAACTACACGCTCAAGGCCGGCTACCGGACGGTCTACCAGTCGACCTCGCTGGTCTACACCGACGCGCCCACCAAGCTGTGGAAACTGGCCAAGCAGCAGTACCGGTGGGCGCGGGGCTCGCAGTACAACACGCTGCGGATGCTGCCGTGGATGCTGCGCCACACTCCGGTCCTGGCCGTCTTCTACGTCTCGGACATCGTGGTCCCGTTCGTCCTGATCGGTGCCTTCGCCTCCTGGGCCGAGGCGCTCGCCACAGGCGACAAGTGGGACCTGTACGCCGACTTCCCGCTCCCGCAGGTCCCTTGGCAGGCGCTGGTGATCACCTTGACGCTCGCGCTGGTGATGACCTTGTTCTCGCTGGCGATCCGGTTCGGGCGCCACTTCGCCTACCGGCCCCGGGACCTCGTCTACCTACCGGCATTCATGCTGATCAACACGACGCTCCTGATGCCGATCCGGATCGCGGGGTTCTTCCGCATGGCGCACAACGCCGGCTGGGGCACCCGCTCGCACGGCTACCGGGGCGACGCGCGGAGCAGCCCGCTGATCGTCGCCCCCTACCTGATCGGCTGCACGATGCTGCTCGGATCGGTGACGCTGAGTGTCTGACTACGACGACTTCGCCTCGCGCCGGCGCCAGACGGCCTGGCTGCTGATGAATATGAGACCGAGCAGCGGGCAGCGCCCCCGCTCGCGGCTTCGGCTGTGGATGCTGGTCCACGCGGTGCTTCTCGGCAGCCTCGTCTACGGCGTTGTCGCGGTGGTCACCCCAGGGCTGCCTGCACCACCGATCGTCGCCAGCCTGCGCCCCGAGCCGCTCCGGCGAGTCGCGCTCACACCCGCGCCCGTGCCGGTGCCGAGCAAGAGCCAGCTCGTCCACCCGACCGGCAAGCATTTTGGCGTGAGCACCTACAAGGCTCCCTGGGTCTCAGGAGAGATCGATCGGGTGGCCAAGCTCTCCGGCGCGCACCCGACGATGATCGAATACTTCGTCAAGTGGACCGAGCCGTTCCGTCCTTCCGCGGTCTCGCTGTGCTACCGCCAGGACGCCCTGCCGGTGATGTCATGGGAGCCGTGGGCCGGGCCGGAGCACGGGCTCGACCAGCCCGCCTATGCGCTGGCCCGGATCGCCTCGGGCAGGTACGACGCGTACATCACGCGCTTCGCCAAGGGAGTTAGGGATCAACGCTGGCCGGTCGTGCTGCGCTTCGCGCACGAGATGAACGGCTTCTGGTATCCGTGGTCGGAGCAGCGCAGTGGGAACCGACCCGGCGACTATGTGCGCGCCTGGCGGCACGTCCGCGCGGTGTTCGACCGGGTCGGCGCCACCAACGTCATCTGGGTGTGGAGCCCCAACATCATCCGGGCCGTCCCCGGTGTCAGTCTGCGGGCGCTCTACCCCGGCGACCGGTACGTGGACTGGGTTGGGGTCGTCGGCTACGGAGTTCGCGAGCTCACCGCGGCGGCGACGTTCGACCCGACCCTCGCGGTCCTTCACCGGATTACACGCCGGCCGGTGCTCATAACGGAGACCGCCGCGCAGCCGGGTCCCGCCAAGGCATTGTGGGCGGCGGATTTCTTCCGATGGCTCAAGCGCCACCACGAGGTGATCGGGTTCATCTGGTTCGAGCGCAACAGGGCCACTGGCGGCCGCACGGACTGGCGGTTCACCGCCGACCGCCGGACGCTCGCCGCCTTCCGGAACGGCATCGCCCGGACGAGGCTCGCCCGCCAGGTGTGATCAGGGACCCGCTCAGGCTGACGCCCGCGTCCGCTTCACACCGTCATGGAACGCGCGCAGTGACCTGGGGCTAGTGTCGAACGGCCAGTCCCGGTCGGGCTCGCCCCGCGCCTTGACCAGTTCATCGAACCAGGTCAGGCAGGCCACCGGATGGCTGGAAAGCACCGCCTGGAACATCTTGGTGATCCAGGTCGCCTTGTCGCCGCCGTGCTCGGTGCAGGCAGTCTCGCCGATCCATAATGGCTTGCTGGAATTTATCGCCCGCAGCTGCTCGTAGACCGGCCCGATGATCTCGGTGAACTGCTTCCACTCGCGCTTGCCCGGGCGCATATAGCCGTTGATTACCAATTCGTCCACATAGTCGTCGCCGGGGTAGAATCGGGCCAGCGGCTCGTGGCTGCCCTGTGCATGGACACGGTTGTAGCACAGTTGCAGGACTACACGGTCACCGGCGACCTCCCGGGCGCGCTCGGCGACGTGACGCCACGCCGGGACGAAATCAGAGATCAGATTCCCTGGCGCGAAGGCGCACCACGGGTACCAGTCGCCGTTGAACTCGTGCAGGGGACGCAGGTGCAGCGGGCGTGGTAGGTACCATTCAAGCGTGAGCGCGACCTCGTAGCCTGCGTCCATCATCCGGCGGATCTTCCCACGGATGGGTTCGTTGAGCTTGGCGAACAGCAGCACGACGTCCGCCTTGCGCTTGGCCAACTTCTCCGCGCGGGCCAAGTTAACGTCCAGATTGCGTTCGTCGACGTGCAGGCCGAACGCGTAGGGTGTCCGCAAGCGCGATGGGCTCGACCAGGGCCCGAAGTCGCAGCCAGCGAGGGCGGTCGCAAGGCCGCCCGCCAGCGCGCCTCGTAGGATCACACGCCTGGAGCAGTTCCGGCCCGTGCCGGTTCCTGGACTTGGGTCGACGCTCGGCGTCACGGCTTCCCTTTGCACGCTTCGATGAACTGGACCGGAGAAGCTTATCGGGAGGGTGATTCAGTGACGAACTCGGCGCGGTGTTCAGCCGAGCATGCCGGCACGGCGGGGAAGGTCGCCGGGAAGCCCAGCGTGCGCCAGACACCTCCAAGCGCCCAGCCAGGGTCGTGACAGGCCCGACGATTGCGGCGATGTCCGCTGCGCCCTGCTTCCACCCTGCACTGTGCGCAGCACCACGTTGAGGTATCTCGCGGCTTGCCATGGCGTCAGCAATTGCTCGGATGGTTGCTCCCCGTCCTCGCATCCGCGAAGGCTCGCATCGCGTCCGTCCTGCCTGCGGTTTGGCGCTGCTGGCCCCGCTACCCACCAGCACCCAGTGAGGCCAGCCTTCCGCCGAGCATCAGTCGGGCCTGCGCGCCAAGATCACCCCTCCTGTCCACGCCCGGGGTGGTCTGAGCCTGTCCTCATGGTGTGTGCCATGGCAGCGGCGGTGTGGACGTCAACGACGTGCTCGACGAACATGGCCGTGGTGAGCGATGGTGCTTGGCGGCGCGCCCCATACCGGATGCGTTGCCGCTGCCGCGGCCGTCCTCAGCCAGCAAGCACTTTCTGTCCCGTCGTCCATCCGTCGCTCGGTATCGGAGTTGACACCAGCGGTACGTACAGGCAGTAAAGTCCGTCAAACGGGGTAAACGAACGCCGACCCTCGGCAACTCAAAGCGGCTCTGACGTGCAGAAATGAGCGCGCCCAGCCGGACACAATACGAACCCAAACCCGCTGGTCACCGGCCCGACGATCCGCCTCGCGGCACCCAATGCCAGCGTGTGCCGCAAGGGCCACCCCTTCGAGCATGGACGTATCATCCACGCCGGGAGGCGAAGGGCAATGGCATCGCTCCTTAGCGCCTTCGCCACGCTGCCAGCGAGCGATCTCGCCCGGGCACGGACGTTCTACGAGCAGACCCTCGGTCTCCAGGTCGGTCAGCAATCGCCGGGCGGTTTCGGCGTTCTGTACCTCGTTGGGACGAGTGCCGTGTTCGTCTTCTCGAGCGAGTTTGCCGGGACGAACAGACGGCCGTGAGCTTCGAGGTCGACGATCTCGGCGCCATGGTGACGGAACTCCGCGGCCGCGGCGTGATATTCGAGGAGTACGACCTCCCCGGGCTCAAGACGGAGAACGGCATCGCCGAGGCCGAGGGCGAGCGGCGCGCGTGGTTCAAGGACACCGAAGGCAACATCCTCGCGATGGTCCAGCGGGCGGGATGGGCGCAGGACCAAGGGACCCCGCCGGAAGAATGAGCACCGCCCGGCACCACGGCCGCAGGTGGGTTCGCGTCCTTGACCGCACGATGCATCACTTGGAGCTGGGCCAGTTGATTCGAAGTTCGCGGGTCCTGGCGGCACTCGCACCCGAAGGGCGCCCGGCAGGACCCGGAACCGAAGGGGCGTCGAACGCCAGGGCCTCGCCGTCCACTCCCGCTGGAACCGGACCACTTGATCGCACTTCGAATTCAGGAGCCTGCCACTTGAGCCATCCCCGCGAGGGTCGGCCCGCCCTGTCCACCACGCCTCGACGAGCCGGAGGAAGTCATCTCCTTCTCCGAAGACGGAGCCGCACGTGCGCTGTAAAGGTCCCAAACCCGCGCTCGCTGCGACGGTTCGCCGTGCGTGGTGGTTGGATGGCATTGGAGGTGGCCGAATGCCTGATCGGGTCGAGGTGCGTTGCTACGCCGGCGGCCGGGGCGAGCAGACCCCGCGGGCGGTGCTGCTCGGCGGGCGCGAGGTGACGGTCCATGTGGAGCGTACCTGGGTCGAGGAGCCGGTCTCCTCGGGCGGGTCCGCGCGTCGCCGGGTGTTCGAGGTCCGCTTGGAGAGCGGGGGGCGCTGCCGTTTGGCGCAGAATCCGGACGGCTCCTGGACCGTGGAGGATGCCCGGTAGGGTTCGGCTGAGCTTAGCTGAGAGGACGAAACGTCGGGTACTGGAACGATGGCGGTGGCGGATCGGGAGGTCGCGGACGCCTTGCGGCGCAGCTTCCTTGGCAGGCTGCCCGGAGACGTTGTGGACGAGCTGGTGGCGGGTGGGCAGCGCACCGACTATCCGGCGGGGAGCATGATCTACCGGGAGGGGGCGGCTGCAAGGGCGGTGCTGGTGGTCCAGGGGCTGCTGCGGGTGTTTATGACCTCCCCGGATGGGCGGCAGGTGACCGTGCGGTACGCCAGGGAGGCTGATGTGCTGGGGATCGCCGTCATCGTCGGTGGACCGGTCAACGTGGCCGTGCAGACCATCACCGATGCGAGCCTGTTCAGCATCGACGCGCCGCTGCTCACCGAAGCGGCACGACGTGACGCTGGGGTTGGGTGGGCGCTGGCCGAGGAGCTGAACCGACGGCTGTACGACACCCTGCAGCAGACGGCGATCAACACCTTCGGGTCGGTGCGGCAGCGGGTGGCCGCTGCCCTGCTGGATCTGGCCTCCGCCCAGCAGCGGCTCAAGGACCCTCTGGTGGCGCAGGTGTCCCAGCAGGAGCTGGCGGACGCGGTCGGGTCGGTCCGGGAGGTGGTGGCCCGCACGCTCCGCGAGTTCCGTCTGGCGGGCCTGGTGGCCACCGGTCCCGACAGCGTGCTGATCGTCGACCCGACCCGGCTGCACGAGCAGTGCTGGCCAGCGGCCACCGAGTGACTTTGGTCACCCAGACCCGCTACCCAAGTCACTGACAGGACCGGTCCACGGTCGCAGGCTCGGGTGTGGCAGGCCCGATCGTCCGGGCGAAGACGCATCCAAGGAGTCACCCACATGGCAAGCGCGACCACGGTCTCACACACCGATCGCGGAACCACCGACCCCGTCAAAGCGGTCTCGGTGGTCAGCACGGGGACCGTCGAGATCCATCCCGAGCATGCCTTCGGCACACGCAAGCCGCTGTACTGGTGGCTGCTCACCTCCCGCGACTGGCTGCCGCCGCGGCCGATCAACGCCTACCTCATCGAGCACGCAGGAGGGCTGATCCTGTTCGACACCGGGCAGGACCGGGCCTCGGTCACCGACCCCTCGTACTTCCCCGGCGGGGTCACGGGACACATCTACGAGCGCCTGGCCCGGTTCCACATCGGCGAGGAGGACACGCTCACGGCCCAGCTCGCCACCCTCGGCTACGCGCCGGCCGACGTCGACACGGCGATCCTCTCGCACCTGCACCAGGACCACATGGGTGGGCTTGCCGCGCTGCGCGGAGCCGACCTGCTGGTCGCCGGCGCCGAGTGGGCGGAGCTGTCCAAGCTGGCGCCCGAGCTCCGCGGCTTCCTCCGCAAGCACATCCAGCTTCCCGGATTGAACTGGCACCAGCTCGGACTCGAGTCGTCGGCCGACCCGACGTTGGCGCCGTTCACCAGCTCGCTGGACCTCATGGGCGACGGCTCGCTGATGCTGCTGCCCACACCCGGTCACAC
>WNGA01008766.1_pt1 | contig 13791 bp, 13 predicted proteins | sample 5400061 | NCBI WGS metagenome assembly WNGA01 (sample SAMN13153366, study PRJNA577476) | soil metagenome | isolation source: 100 cm soil or saprolite under grassland replicate 2 | place: USA:California | collected 2016-06-15 | reverse complement strand
ACGTCGTACGCCGAAATCGTCCGCGCCAGCGGGATCTCGGAGCCGGGCTTCAGCTGACCGGAGCCCGCGGGGTCGAGCTTCAGGTACTTCTGGCCGAGCAGCGTCTTGATCTTCATCTCGGCGCCGGTCTGGTCGCCCAGCTTCACACCCTGGTCGACGACGAAGTCGACCCGCACATGGCTACCTTCGAGCTCGACCTTGCGGACCTGCCCGATCCGCACCCCGGCCACCCGGACCTCGTCGTTCGGCTTCAGCCCGGCGGCCTCGGAGAACTGCGCGGAGTACTTCGTCCCGCCGCCGATCAGCGGCAGATCCTGCGCCTTGAACGCGGCCAGCATGATCAGCCCGATCACCGTCAGGCCGATCACGCCCACGGTCACCTGGTTCTGTTCCCGGAAAGGTTTCACGAAGTGCCCGCCTGGGCGCCGGAGATGCGTGCCGAACATTCGAGGGGGGTCACTTAACACCTCGCCGAGTTGTTCTCGTAGGCCGTGGGGACGCGGGTGCCCGTTGGCAGGACGACGTTGCCGTCGAAGTTGCAGAGGTAGAAGTTGAAGAAGGAGCCGTACGACGCCGTCCGGGTCATCGAGTTCAGCTTGTCCGGCATGTTCTGCAGCGTCTTGACCCAGATCGACTGGGTGTCGTCGAGCGTGCTCGCGACCGTCCGGAGCCGGTTCAGGTCGGCCTTGATCGGGACCCGGGTCTGCTGCAGCAGGCCGGCGGTCTTGTTGTTCAGCGAGTTGATCGAGCCGAGCGAGTTCAGGATCGGGTTGATGTCCTGGCTGAGCCCGGTGATGAACTGCTGCAGGTTGATCAGCAGCTGGGAGAAGTTCTGCTGCCGTTGCGACACGATCTGCAGCGTCGAAGTCAGGTTGGTGATCAGGTCGCCGATCACCTCGTCCGCGTCGGCCAGCGTGCTGGTCAGCGACGCCGTCTTGGCCAGCAGCGACTCGATCGTGCCGCCCTCGCCCTGCAGCACCTTGATCACCTCGAAAGCGAACTGGTTCACGTCCGCCGGGGTGAGCGCGGTGAACAGCGGCTTGAACCCGTTGAACAGCACCGACAGGTCCAGCGCCGGCGCGGTGTGCTCCTTCGGGATGATCCCGTTCGCCTTCAGCCGCTCGCCACCGCCGACGCCGTCGGTCAGCGCGACGTAGCGGTTGCCGACCAGGTTCCGGTACCGCAGCGTCGCGTGGGTCGAGGTGTCGACGACCTGGTCGGAGTCGATGCTGAAGGTCACCATCGCCAGCGTGCCCTGGTACAGCGCGATCTTGTCGACCTGGCCGACCTTCACACCAGCGATGCGGATGTCATCGCCCTTGTTCAGGCCGACCGCGTCGGTGAACACGGCCCGGTACTTCGTCGTCGCGTTGAAGCTGATGTTCCCGATCGTCACCGCCAGCAACGCCGTCGCGACGGTGGTGACCACGATGAAGATCGCCAGCCGCACGGTGTCGAGCGAAGTCTTCTTGTCGAGAAGTTTCACTGCATGTTCACCTGCCCTCCGCGGAGGAGGGGGCCGACCATCAGGGTTGTCAGATCCGGTACGTCGCCTGGCGCCTCACCCATCACCGGGCCGACGACGGAGTCGACCAGTTGCTGCTCGGCCGGCGAGCCGACGCCTTGGGTGTCCATGTCGAAGCCCGGCATCGCGCGGTTCAGTTGCAGGTTCGCAGGGAAGCGCTCGTTCTTGTTGTGGTCGCCGATCACGCCGTCGTTCGCGACGACGTACGGACCGGGGTTGTCCTGTGTGTACGGCCCCGGTTTCGAACCCGGGTGCGTGTAGTTCTTGCCGATGCAGGTCGGCCCGCTGTGATCCACGTACGCCGGCTTCTCGTTCGGCGTGTACGGCGTCGGCTGGTTGGTGATCAGCTCGAGGTTGATGTTGAGCCGGCCGTTGCGGAACACGTCGTTCAGGATCGGCGCGGTGTCCGCCAGCACCTTGAGGAAGCAGGGGTACTCGGGCGAGTACTTCTCGAGCAGGTCCAGCACAGGCCGGCTGACCGCGCCGAGCCGGATCGCCCGGTCCTCGTTCTCCTTCAGGAAGGTGTTCGTGGTCCCGGACATCGTCTGTACGTCGACGAAGAACTTCTGCAGTTGCGCCTGCTTCTCCACCACCGTGTTGCCGGTGATGGTCAGGTTGCGCAGCGCGCGGACCAGGTCCGGGGTCGCGTCGCCGTACAACTGGGCGACCTTCGTCAGGTTGGTCAGCTCGCCCATCAGCTTCGGGACGCTCGGGTTCAGCTTCTTGAGGTAGGCGTCCAGCTGGGTCAGCGTGCCGGCGATCTCGCCGCCGCGGCCCTCGAGTGCGGTGGCCAGAGTGTTCAGCGTCGCGTTCAGGTCGGCCGGGTCGACCGCTTGCAGCAGCGGCAGCGCGTCGTTCAGCACCTTCTCGATCTCGATGCCGACCGCGGTCTTGTCCCGCGAGATCACGTCACCGGCCTTGATGTGGCGCCCTTCGGAGCCGGACGGTGGGACCAGGGCGACGTACTTCTCGCCGAACAGCGTCTTCGGCAGGATCCGGGCGCTGACCGCGCTGGAGATCTCGTTCACCTGGTCCGGCTTGAGCGCGAGCTCGACAGTCGCCTCGTCGCCGTCGGTGGAGACCTTGCGGACCTCGCCGACGATGATGCCGCGCAGCTTCACATCCGCGTGCTGGTTCAACTGCAGGCCGATGTGGCTGGTCTTCAGCTCGACGTCGATCGTCCTGGTGAAGACCTTGGCGTAGAAGGCATAGGTCAGCCAGAGCAGGAAGCACAGCACGCCGATGAAGGCGACGCCGAGAACTCGGTGGGGCAGCACACTTCTCCTCATCGCGTCACCCCGCCAGCCTGACTGTGGTCGTCGTACCCCAGATCGCCATCGACAGCAGCAGGTCGACGACGTTGATGACGACGATGGACGTCCGCACCGCACGGCCGACGGCGACACCCACGCCGGCCGGACCGCCGCTGGCGTGGTAGCCGAAGTAGCAGTGCACCAGGATCACCAGGACGGCGAACACCAGTACCTTCCCGAAGGACCACAGCACATCCCCCGGTGGCAGGAACTTGTGGAAGTAGTCGTCGTACGTCCCCGTACTCTGCCCGTAGAAGGTGGTCACGGTCAGCCGGGTGGCGAAGTACGACGAGAGCAGGCCGACGACGTACAGCGGGATGACCGCGACCATGCCGGCGATGATCCGGGTGGTGACCAGGAACGGCAGCGACGGGATCGCCATCACCTCGAGCGCGTCGATCTCCTCGCTGATCCGCATCGCACCGAGCTGCGCGGTGAACCCGCAGCCGACGGTCGCGGCCAGCGCGATCCCGGCGATCAGCGGGCCGATCTCGCGGGTGTTGATGTACGCCGACACGAAGCCGGCGAAGGCCGAGGTACCAAGCTGGTTCAGCGCCGAATACCCCTGCAGGCCGACTTCGGTGCCGGTGAAGAAGGCGAGGAAGGTGATGACGCCGACGGTGCCGCCGATCACCGCCAGCGCCCCGGTGCCCAGCGTCACCTCGGCCAGCAAGCGGACGATCTCCCGTCGGTAGCGACGGACCGAGCGACCGGACCAGGCCAAAGCCTTGATGTAGAAGGCGAGCTGTTCACCCAGCCGGTCGAGTGAGTGCAGCGGCTTGCGGACGAAGCTGTCGAGGCCCGACATGTCAGGCCCCCTTCGGCGGAACGAGTTGGAAGTAGATCGCCGTCATCGAGAAGTTCGCGACGAACAGCAGCATGAACGTGATGACGACGGACTGGTTCACCGCGTCGCCCACACCCTTCGGCCCGCCGCCCGCGTTCACTCCCTTGTACGACGCAACAACGGCGGCGATGAAGCCGAAGACCAAGGCCTTCGCCTGCCCCTGCCACAGGTCGGGTAGCTGCGCCAGCGCAGTGAACGAGGCGATGTAACTGCCCGGCGTCCCGCCCTGCAGTACGACGTTGAAGACGTAGCCGCCCATCACGCCGACCACGCTGACGAAACCGTTCAGGAAGAAGGCGACCAGCATCGTCGCCAGCACCCGCGGCACCACCAGCCGCTGGATCGGGTCGATGCCGAGCACCATCATCGCGTCCAGTTCCTCGCGGATCTTGCGCGCGCCGAGGTCCGCACAGATCGCCGAGCCGCCGGCTCCGGCGATCAGCAACGCGGTCGCGATCGGCGATGCCTCGCGTACGACGGCCAGTACGGCGGCCGACCCGGTGAACGCCTGCGCGCCGAACTGCTTGATCAGCCCGCCGACCTGCAGCGCGATCACCGCGCCGAACGGGATGGCGACCAGCGCGGTCGGGATGATCGTCACGCTGGCCACGAACCAGGCCTGCTGCAGGAACTCCCTCAGCTGGAACGGCCGCCGGACCGAGGCCCGGGCGGTGTCGAGCGCGAAGGAGAAAAGGGAGCCTGCGTGCTTCAACGGGGCGGTCGCCGAAACGGTCACGTGGTCGCCCCCACCACATCAGGGGCGAAGGAGCCGGGTGGCGGGGTGACTCCGTTCTCACGGCACCACTCACCAGGTGGGCGCTGCGTCGGGCGGATGACGCCGCTGCTCGGCAACTGCTGCACCGGGATCGGCGGCAGCGGCGGCAGCTCCTGGTCAGCCTCGCGGGCGAGCTCGTCGGCGTCCTTCTCCTCGGACATGCCGATCGGGCCGACCCGCTGGGCGTTCAGGAACTGGCGGACCACCGGCTCCTCACTGGACAACAGCATCTCCCGCGGGCCGAACATCGCCAGGTGCCGGTGGTACAGCAGCCCGATGTTGTCCGGCACCGTCCGCGCGGTGTTGATGTCGTGGGTGACGATCAGGCAGGTCGCCTGGGTCATCTCGTTCAGGTCGATGATCAGCTGGTTCAGGAACGCCGTACGGACCGGGTCGAGACCGGAGTCGGGCTCGTCGAACAGCAGGATCTCGGGCTCCAGTACCAGCGCGCGGGCCAGCCCGGCCCGTTTGCGCATGCCGCCGGAGATCTCGCCCGGCAGCTTCTTCTCCGCGCCGACCAGGCCGACCATCTCCATCTTCTCCATCACGATGGAGCGGACCTCGGCCTCGGACTTCTTGGTGTGCTCACGCAGCGGGAAGGCGACGTTGTCGTACAGATTCATCGAGCCGAACATCGCGCCGTCCTGGAACAGCACGCCGAACAGCTTGCGGATCTCGTACAGGTCCCGCTCGGAGCAGGTGGCGATGTCGGTGCCCTCGATGTGCACGTGGCCCTTGTCCGGCTTGAGCAAGCCGATCAGCGTCTTCAGGAAGACGGACTTGCCGGTGCCGGACGGGCCGAGCATCACGCAGATCTCACCGGCCGGCAGAGTCAGGGACACGTCTCCCCAGATCAGCTGGCTTCCGAAGGACTTGGTGAGACCCTCGACGCGGACTTCTACGCCCACCGGTCCTCCTCACGGGATGTTTGCCTGGCCCCGACCGACGACGTTCTGCCGTTCCAACGACCGGGCGGTTGCCTAGGTTACGCACGAGTACGCTTTTGCGTAACCCCTGCATGTCAAACGACGGTGACCAATGCGTCACGCTCCGGTCACGCCCATCACAGTGTGCTGATCATCACGCAGCACCGGGTGATCCTAGCCCTGCCCAAGTCCTGGTCCGGGCCCACCCCAGAGGCGGTATCGCAGCGCAATCGGCCGGTCACGCCAGGCGATCGGCGGGCGTTTGCCTGGATCCGCTTCCTGCCGAACATGACGAAGGGCGGCCCTGGGTAGGACCGCCCTTCGGCGTACTGCTGGATGTGCGGCGGACGCCGACAGTGTTACTTCATCGCGGCTGCCGCCGCAGGATCACTTCAGGGTGACGGTGGCGCCGGCGCCCTCGAGGGCCTGCTTGGCCTTCTCCGCGGCAGCCTTGTCGACCTTCTCCAGGACGGCCTTCGGGGCCGACTCGACGAGGTCCTTGGCCTCCTTCAGACCAAGGCTGGTGAGACCGCGCACCTCCTTGATGACCTGGATCTTCTTGTCGCCGGCCGACTCGAGGACTACGTCGAACTCGTCCTGCTCGACGGCTTCCTCGGCGGCAGCGGCCGGGGCGCCCGGGGCAGCGGCAACGGCGACCGGGGCGGCGGCGGTGACGCCGAACTCCTCCTCGAACGCCTTAACGAACTCCGACAGCTCCAGCAGGGTCAGTTCCTTGAACTGGCCGAGGAGCTCTTCGGTGCTGAGCTTCGCCATGGTGGCGGTCCTTCCTAATGGTGGTGCTTGGTGATCACTGAATGGGTGTTACGGGTGAGATCTGCTTCGGCTTTCACTCGGCCGGAGCGGTCTCCTCGGTGCTCGCCTCGGCAGGTGCGTCAGCCGCCTCCGCCGCGGCCTCCGGGGCAGCCCCTTCGGCCAGCTTGTCCTGCAGCGCCGCGAACAGGCGCGCGGCCTGCGACAGCGGAGCAGCGAACAGCGACACCGCCTGCTGCGGAGCCGCCTTCATCGCACCTGCGAGCTTCGCGAGGAGGACCTCACGCGACTCCAGGTCAGCGAGCTTGTTGATCTCGTCAGAGCCGAGTGCCTTGCCTTCCAGCACTCCACCCTTGATGACGAGCAGGGGATTCGCCTTGGCGAAGTCACGCAGTCCCTTGGCCGCGATCACCGGGTCGCCCTTGATAAAGGCGATCGCCGACGGACCCTCGAGCAGCGCGTCGAACGACTCGACACCCGCGTCCTTGGCCGCGATCTTGGTCAGCGTGTTCTTCACCACGGCGTAGTTCACGTCGTCACCGAGCGTAGTGCGCAGTTGCCGCAGCTGCGCCACGGTGAGTCCGCGGTACTCGGTCAGCACGGCGCCGTTCGAGCTCCGGAACTCGTCCGTGAGCTCCGCGACGGCGGCTGCCTTGTCCGGCCTCGCCATGGGGTCTCCTTCTCTTGGCTTCCACGCCTCGGACCCCTGGCTGGGCTCTGTCAAACAGGAAAACGCCCCTGCGCAGGCGCAAGGGCGTGAAACGTACGTACTGCTGTCACACTGTCCAAGTCACCTGCGCGGGCCGCCCACCTGAGTGGGACCTTCAGTCACTCGAAAGTGACGACCAGCGGTCTTCGGCAGCAAACAGTGTGCCTGGTGTACACACCCTTTATCAAATCGGCTGCGGATGCGGCGGGATCCAGCGGTGCATGGCGGTGGCGGCGGCCCAGCCGGTGGCGGCCATGATGACGATCGCGGGGGCCAGCCCGAGCGCGGCGGTGGCACCGGCGAGCAACAACGGCCCGGCCCCGTTGCCGGTGTCGGCGAAGAGCCGGAAAGCACCCAGGAACTGCGCTCGGCCAATAGGTGGGGATGCGTCGGCGCCGAGTGTCATGATCACGCCGGCACCCAGGCCGTTGCCCACTCCCATCAGCAACGCGACCGCGGTCAACGCGGCGGTCGAGTGCGTCAGCGGCAGGAGCAGATGCGCCAGTCCGAGAACGAACATCGACGGTACGGCGACCCACTTGCGACCGAGGCGGTCCATCACCGAACCGGCCGGATAGAAGAGCAGCATGTCGACCGCGCCGGACAACCCGAAGATGAGGCTGGTGGTCTCCGCATCGAGCCCGAGGTGCAGCGCCCAGAGCGGGATGACCACCTGCCGCGAGGCCCGGACCGCGCCGACCAAGAGTGCCCCGACACCGAGCGTCCGCAGTACCGGCAGGTGTTCCCGGATCACGCCCCACGTCGACTGCGCCGCCACCGGCCGGCTTCCGCGCGTACGTCGTACCGACTCGATGTCTGGCAGGCTCAGCAGAACCCCGCAGGCGAGGACGGCGGCGACCAGGTGGACCCAGTAGGCGCCGTCGGTGCCGGCGAATTTCATCGCGAACGCGCCCAGGAACGGACCGATGAACGAGCCGATGCGCTGGACGCCGCCGAGGGTGGACAGCGCGCGGGCCCGCAGTTCGAGCGGTACGGCTTCGCTGAGGTACGCCTGCCGCGCCAGGCCCCAGACCGCGCCGGCGATACCGGTGCAGCCGATCGCGATGGCGAGACCCCAGACCGTCGGGACGAGCAGGCACGCGACCAGCGCCAGCGAGACAAGGCCGGTCGCGGCGAGCATGGCTCGGCGTTCGCCGATCTTGTTGGTGAGCGCACCGGCCGGAATGTCGCCGATGACCTGCCCGAGACCGGCGGCCGCGACGACCAGTCCGGCGGACGCGACCGAGGCACCGAGATGGGTGGCGGACAGGGCGACGACCGGCGCGATCGCGCCTTGGCCGATGCCGTAGAGCAGGGCCGGGAGGTAGACAGACGGGGCGATTCGCCAAAGGTTCATGACTTCAGCCCGGCCGGCTTGGCCAGCGCCGTACAGCGGTCGCGTTCGGCGGGGGTGGCGCCCAGTAGCTCGGACACGGACCAGGCGGCCGGCACGATCAGCGCGCCGAGCTCCTCCATCCGCTCGACCGGCATCCGCATCTCAGGGCCGGAGATGCTGAGACAACCAGCGACCTGACCGGAGAAATCGAAGACGGGCGCGGCCACGCTCCGGATGCCCGGCGTACGTTCGGCCAACGACATGGCGAACCCTCTCTGCCGGATCTCGGCGAACTGCGCGGCCAGCACGACGGGATCGGTGATGGTCTGCGGGAGCACCTGGTCGAGGTGGCCGGCGAGAACCTCGACCTGCCGGTCCCACGGGAGGAACGCGAGCAGCGCCTTCCCGGGAGCTCCGAGCGGCAACGCGACCGGAATCCCGAACTCGGTGTAGGTACGGCGCAGTTGGTGCCGGCTCTGCACCTGGTCGAGGACGACCCGGTCGCCCGAGGGCAGCAACTCGTGCACGGCCGCTGTCTCCTCGGTTTCGTCGCGCAGCGCGGTCAGCACCGGCATGGCAGCGTCCCGCAGAGTCGTGGGTATCGCGCCACCGCGCGCGAGCTGGACGACCAGGGGACCGATCGCATAGCGACGATGGGCGGTCTGGCGGACCAGCCCGTTCTCCTGCATGGCCAGGAGGAGCCGATGCACCGTGCTGGTGGACAGGCCGGTCGCGCGGGCCAGGTCACTGATCCCGAGGTCGGGACGACGGGAGTCGAAACAGCGCAGGATCGCGACGGCTCGGTCGATCGACTGGACCGACCCTCGGCGCGCGCTCTCCGAGATCACTCCTGCATTCTGCCAAGGTTTCCTGCATAGCGAAACTCCATCCCACGATGCGGGAAAGCTGAGGCAGAGGCGCGTGCGCTGTGAGGCACGCGGAGGCCAATGCCACATCCCAGGCGTCGGCACCCTCACCAACCCGGTCATCGCCGGCCGATGACCCACCACGAACTTCTCTGAGACCGAAGGGTCGACCCCCGAGGTGGTGGGTTGCCCACCTTGAACACGGATGGGCAACCCGCAACTCCAGGGGTCAACCCTCGAATGGAGTCAGCTGATGACGGCGAGGGCGTCTATCTCGACGAGCATTTCCTCGAGGGGCAGGCCGGTGAAGACGGTGGTGCGGGAGGGGAGGACGCCGCTGGGGGTGCGACTGCCGAGGAATTCGGCGTACGCCTCGTTCATGGCGGCGAAGTGGTCGCGAGTGGTCAGGTAGACGCGCAACATCACGACGTCGTCGAAGGTGGCGCCGCCGGCCTTGAGGATCGCCTCGACGTTCTGCAGGACGCGGGTGGTCTGGCCCTGGACGTCGCCGGCGAAGACGAAGTCACCGGTGGCCGGGTCGACCGAGCCCTGGCCGGACACCTGCAGGATGTTGCCCTTGCGCACGCCCTGCGAGTACACCGGCATCGGGGCAGGCGCGTCGGTGGTGAAGACGGCGGTCTTGTCGGACATCAGGTCATACCTCTCAGTTGTAGTCGGCACTGATCGCCTTGGTGGTGGCGAGCAGGTCGGGCAGGAGTTCCAGTACCTGGTCGTAGTTCAGCAGTACGTCGGGAACCGAGATGGAGACGGCTCCGACGACCCGTCCGTTGTGGTCAGTGACCGGTGCGCCGATGCAGTTGATGAAGGACTCGTGCTCGGCCCGGTCCTGCGCCCAACCTTGCGCCCGTACCTCGTCCAACTCGTCGCGCAGTGCATCGGCTTCGATGATCGTCTGCGGCGTGAACGCGTGGTAGTCCAGCGACGCCAACAGCGCCTCCCGCTGCCGCTTCGGCTGAGCCGCCAACAGCACCTTCCCCACTGCGGTGCAGTGCAGCGCAGCCGGTACGCCGACCTGCGAATACATCCGCACCGACCGCACGCTGTCGAGCTTGTCGATGTAGACGACCTCGCCGTTCTCCCATGCCGCGAGGTGTACCGTCTGCCCGGTCTTCTGGTTCAGCTGGCGCAGGTGCGGTGCCGCAACCGCCCGTACGACGTGCTGTTCGCGGGCCGCATCCGCCAGCGCGAACAGCCTGGAGCCCAACCGGTAGCGATGCGCCTCGTCACGTCGTACGAACCTCTCTGCCTCCATGGTCCGCAGCAGCCGCAGCACAGTCGTCTTGTGTACGTCGAGCTCCGTCGCAAGCTGGTCCAGCGACCTGTCACCCTCCCCCAAGCTGGCAAGGATCTGGAGCGCTCTGCCAAGGCTCTGACTCATGCAACCGCCGGCGACTTCACACCGGCTGGACCGACCTGTGTGGCAGCCCACTCCTCGTCCGAGCAGTTCAACAGCGTCTGGCGGACAGCAGGGTCCAGCGGTGCCGCATGGTCCTCCGGCACGGCCAGCACGGCTGCAGCGCCCAGATGCCCGAGCCGCAACCTCTGCGCCATCGGCAACCCCTGCAAAGTCCCAGCCAGGAACCCGGCCGCGAAGGCGTCACCAGCGCCTACCGGCTCGACAACCTCGACCGAGAGCGCAGGGACCTCGGTACGACGACCATTCGGCTCTACGACGAGCGCAGCGTGCGCATCGTTCTTCATCACCAGCGTGGAACGTGCGCCAAGGAGTTCACGCAGCTCACCGGGGTCATTGGTGCCTGCAAACACCAGAGCCTCGTCAGCACCGATCAGTACGACGTCAGCCGCGCGCAGCAACCGCCACAGGGGGCCAGGGTCGTTGTCACGCCACAGAGCCGGTCGCCAGTTGAGGTCGACACTCAGCACGAAGCCGAACGTGTAGCGAAGGTCAGCAAGCCGCTCCAGCATCTCGGCCGCCGTGGTGGAGATCGCAGCTGTGATGCCCGTGGTGTGCACGAGCTCAGCATTCACCAGTCGGTCCCGTACTGCCGGCCGATCCAGGAAGGCGGGGTCCATGGCGGATGCGGCCGAGCCAGAACGGTAGTAGTGCATCCGGGAGCGGCCATCCATCGAGTGCTTCACGTACAGGGCGGTCGACCGGTCGGGATCTTCTTCGACTCCCCCGACCTCGACACCACGTGCCCGCAGGTCGCGCAGTACATGCCGGCCGAAGCCGTCGTCACCCAACCGCGAAATCCAGCCCGTCGAGATCCCCAACGCGGCCAGCCCGCCCGCCACGTTGCACTCAGCCCCACCGACCGACCGCCGAAACGTCTCGACATCCTCCAGCGGACCGCCCGTTTCCCCGGCCAACATGATCATCGCCTCGCCGATGCAGATCGCCCGAGGCCCAGCCTCCGGCCCCAACTCAGGCCGTGTTTCGGGAACTGGGTCGGGCATCGGCAGTCCTCCGGGCGCGGGTGATGGGATGGGTGTGTGAAGCATGCGTCGTTGACGCGAGTTTCGGCGTGATGCTACAACCGTCACGTCAGAATGCGCAATCATCGTTGCGTATTCTGCAATCTCAGCCGAACCAGCAGAGGACCTCATGCCAGCCTCCTACGATGCCGACTCCATCGCCGCTCTCGCCGACCAGCAGGTGAGCTGGCAGGACAAGGCACTGCCGCCCGCGTTCTGGGGCCGGACCGTCGCCGAGGTGCTGGCGGACAAACCGCGGCTCTCCCAGCTGCCCACCCCGCTGATGACGCTGTCCGCGCCCGGCCTGCGGCACAACGTCGACACGCTCGCCCGCTGGTGCTCCCACCACGGCGTCGACCTCGCGCCGCACGGCAAGACCACGATGGCCCCCGCGCTTTGGGCGATGCAGCTCGACGCCGGCTCCTGGGCGATCACCCTCGCGAACGTGTTCCAGCTCGGCGTGGCCCGCGCGTACGGCGTCAGTCGCGTGCTGATCGCGAACGCGGTGATCTCCCCACTGCAGCTCCGCTGGATCGCCGACGAGCTAGCGACGGATCCGGAGTTCGAGGTCCTGGTCTGGGCCGACTCGGTCCGGACCGTCGAAATCATGGAGGCGGCCCGGTCGGCGTACGTCGGACCCGACGCGCGACCACTCGACGTACTCGTCGAGGTTGGTGGCCTCGGCGGCCGGACTGGCGCTCGGGATGCCGAGACTGCGCTGGCCGTCGCCGAAGCGATTGCGGTCGCGTCGACGCTGCGGCTCGCCGGGGTCGCTGGGTACGAAGGTGCGATCGGGCACGGTGTCGACGAGGCCGGCCTCGAGGAGGTGCGCTCGTACCTTCGAGATCTCGCCGGCGTCCACACTCGCCTGCAGGAGAAGGGGTTGTACGACGAGGACGTCGTACCTATCGTCAGCGCCGGCGGGAGCCAGTACTTCGAGCAGGTCGCCGCGGTACTGGCGCCACTCGGCAATGACGGAGCGCGCGTCGTCCTCAGGTCGGGGGCGTACATCACCCATGACGACGGGCTCTATCGCCGGGTGTCTCCGCTCGGCGAGACGCCTCGGACGGACGGCGATCGCCTCGTATCGGCGATGCACGGGTGGGTCCGGATCACGTCGCAACCCGAGCCCGGGCTGGCGATCTTCGATGCAGGCCGGCGCGATCTGCCGTTCGATCAGGACCTGCCTGAGCCGCAGCTGATCCGGCCCCGCTCGGAGGGCGAGCCGATCCTGAAGGCCGACGGTATGGCCGTCACCAACCTCAACGACCAGCACGGATACCTGAGCTTCGACGGCCTGCCGGTGGTGATCGGCGACGAGCTCCGGATCGGCCTGTCCCACCCGTGTACCGCGTTCGACAAGTGGGGACTGATCCCGGTCGTGGACGACCCGGACGCGGCCGACCCCGTCGTCGTCGATCTGGTCAGGACCTTCTTCTGACATGGCCGATCTGCTAATCACGGGCGCCACCGTGCTGGATGGCTCAGGCGCTCCCGGCGTCGTGGCCGACGTGGCGGTCGACGCCGGCCGGATTGTGGCCATCGGCAACGACCTGCCGACCGCGCGGCGCACGATCGACGCGGACGGGCTGGTGCTTTCACCCGGCTTCATCGACATGCACGCCCACTCCGACCTGCAGATCCTGGCGAACCCGGATCACATGGCGAAGGTCAGCCAGGGCGTGACACTCGAGGTGCTCGGCCAGGACGGCCTGTCGTTCGCACCGATCGACGACCCGGCACGGGCCGTGCTGCGTCGGCAGATCGCGGGCTGGAACGGCGAGCCGGACGACTTCGAGTTCAGTTGGTCCTCCGTCGGCGGATACCTCGATCGACTCGACCAGGGCATCGCGTGCAATGCGGCGTACCTGGTCCCGCAGGGCACGCTGCGCATGATGGTCGTCGGCACCAAGAACCGTCCGGCCACGCGGGCCGAACTCGACGAGATGAAGCGACTGCTCGCCGAGGGCTTGCGGCAGGGCGCCGTCGGGATGAGCAGCGGCCTCACCTACACGCCCGGCATGTTCGCAACCACCGACGAATTGGTGGAGTTGTGCACCGTCGTCGCTCAGTACGGCGGCTATTACTGCCCGCACCAGCGATCGTACGGCGAGGGTGCGCTGGATGCGTACGGCGAGATGATCGAGGTCGCCCGCCGTTCCGGCTGCGCCCTGCACCTCACCCATGCGGTGATGAACTTCGAGCCGAACCGCGGTCGCGGCGCCGAACTCGTGGCCATGATCGACAAGGCGCTTGCGGACGGGAT